>Ga0207665_10002973_pt1 | contig 11364 bp, 13 predicted proteins | sample LARL112metaG_FD_184351 | JGI IMG/M metagenome (GOLD analysis project Ga0207665, IMG submission 184351) | Corn, switchgrass and miscanthus rhizosphere microbial communities from Kellogg Biological Station, Michigan, USA - LAR L11-2 metaG... | ecosystem: Host-associated > Plants > Roots >...
CTTTTTTTTGCCTTAAGCGCAACGCTCTAATTGAACTGACGCAGCTGCACCTGGGATTGGCCCGTGTACACGCCATAGAATCGGACGAAGTCCCCGTTGCGAAGACTGTTGAACCGGTTCACGTCATTGCTGCTGGCGTTGTACGGCATGTTGACCGTGATGGTGTTGTAGTTACCGATGTCGACCGTAAAGAATCCATTGCGAAGGTCGACGCTGCGGACCGTGCCCTGCAACGACTGGACGTTTCCCGAAGAAATACTGCCGTTGCCATTGTTGACCGACTGGTCGACCTGGATGTAATCGGTGTAGTAGCTGTTTCCGTTGGTCTGAATACGCGCTGTTATCTGGTCACCGTACTCGAGCGACGTGGGCGGGTAGTTCTGATTCTGATAGACCACCTGGGTCTGGTTGTCGTATGAGACAGGTACAGTCTGGCCGTTGGATGTCTGAATAGAGATCTGCTGGTACCGTGTGTCGACACCGCGAACCGTACCGCTCAGCTGATTCCCGCTGGCCGCGCCACCACCCAGGACTCCGCCCAGAATGTTGCCGAGGTTTCCGGCGCAGGCCGTGGCCGCCACCATCAAGGCCACCGCTGCGCTTCGACGTATCATTTGCATGTTTGCCATGGGTCATCCCTCCTGCCTGGCATAAGAGCAATCGCGGTGCCCGTCCTGCGTCTCTATCTTTGACTTCGATGACACAAAACCTAAGACTGATTGTGGTGGCGCTGATCGTGAGCCTGGGATGCGGTCGGTCAAAAAAAGAACCGACGATTGACACCCTCGGAGTTGCGCTGTCGACCCCGGGCACCGATAGCACTAGCTCCAGCACCGCCAGGCAGAACACAGACGCGTGCCCCCGAACTGGCCTCTGGGCCCAATGCAGCGTCGAAAAGCGCCTTTCACAGTCCGGATTCGTGGTCAGACGAATGCCAGACAGCGTCAAACGACGCAGTGGCTTTAGCGTGATGCCGATTCCATACATCCTTGGCCGCTCACGGCTGGACGTTTTCATTTATCCGACCGCAGATGCGGTTACGAGTGAAACGAGCCGCCTGGATACGGCGCTTGCCGGGCCTCGCGGGGTGAGGAATCAATGGGGAGTCGGCGTGCAGCCGACCTTTGTGAGATCAGCAAACCTGATCGCGGTGTTTCTGACGGACAATCCCACCCAGGGTGAGCGGCTGTCATTGGCGCTCCAGGCGGGGCCGCCACAGCCCTGACGTGTACGGTCGATGACACTGCGCCACAGCTGAGCCAGCTGTGACCAGCCTGAAGAAACGCGGAGTCTATCAATCTGCCCGGGTATTTCTGGTTCACTCGCCCGGAAGGAGCAGCGCGCATGAGTCGTCCGGAGAAATCACTCCGTTCGAACCCAGCTGTCCAACGTGACTTCGAGGTGTCGTTCGCCGACGCGTTCGACAGTGCGCCGCACGCGATGGCGCTTGTCAGCGAACACGGCGCTTTGTTGCACGTCAATCGCGCGCTTTGCGGGATGCTTGGGTACACCCGCGATGAGCTGGAGAGGCTCAACGTCAGCGTGATCACGCAGTCCGACGATCTGCAAACCGAATGGGAGCAGCGTCAGCGTCTTGGGCGGGCTGACATTGGGCGCTACGAGCTCGTTCAACGCTGTCTCCACAAATCCGGTCAGCCAATCTGGGTGCGCCTCTCGGTCTCGGCAATTCGCAGAGCCTCGTCCCAGCTCGCTTGTTTCGTGATGCAGGCCGAGGCTGTCACCCCGCCACATTGTGCTGAAGGTCACGAGGTCGACGCACAATATCTCAGTCGGTTTGGCGATGCGACGCTCGCCGCGATGCACGAGATCGGCAATACACTCACGCCGTTGATGGTGAACGTCGAGCTGATCGTGGAGCACTCACGCGGTGAGCCAGTCAGCGGATTTGCGCACGAGATTTTCAAGGCAGCGCGCAGAATCGCGTTCACACTCCGACGGCTGCGCAAGATCGACGACATTCAACCGGTCGCATACCTTGGACAGGATCGGATGCTGGACTTGCGGATGGTGTGCCCGCGGCAAACGGACGACGGCGACGGGTCCGACAATGCGGAGAGATCGCTGGACAGCGGCGGGTAGCGGCGACAGAATTGAGGTCTTCCCAATATCTGGAGCCGCACAATGAGAATCCGCATTTACACGGTGGCGCTCGCGGCGCTGGCAGTTGCACCGCGCATCGCAACGTCACAGCAGGCAACGATGGCGGCGACGTCGGCGAACCCTGTGTCCGATGCGTTCCGCGACTACGCGAAATCTTCGGCGAAAAATTTGATCGCTGCCGCTGACGCATTCCCCGCAGACAAATACAGTTACAAGCCGACGCCGGCGCAGATGAGCGTCGGTGACATCGTCGCGCATCTCTCTCAGGGGAACGACTATCTCTGTGGCACCATCGGAGGGATGAAGGCCCCGCAACGCACCAAGGTCGCGGCGACAGAGGGTAAGGATGCCTTGATGGCGAGGTTGCGGGAGACTTTTGCTTTCTGTGACCAGGCGCTCGCCTCAGTGACTGATGCCACTATGGGAGAGCAGCTGCCGTTCTTTGGTGGCCGGAAGATGACGCGTGCCGCGATCATGACGCTGACGACGGGCGACTGGGCGGACCACTACAGCCAATACGCCAATTATCTGCGCCTCAATGGGATGCTGCCGCCAACAGCGAATCGCTCCGCGGGCCAATAGCATCTGATAACTCTTTGAAAAAGACCCCGCACGTTTCAATGTGCGGGGTTTTTTCGTCAGTGCTCGCGAGTCGCAAACCTGGGCAGCGGTCAGTGATTCGCGATCTTTGCGCGATCGTTCGGCAGGAACGCGAGCGCGAGAAGCTCCTCATTGAATTCAAGGTCCCCGTCGCTTCGGCCGCAACAAGAGAGCGAATCGCATACGGTTCCGAGCGAAGCGACCTGATATCGCGACTAGTGGGCGCGTTCATCGAGGAACTCTACCGGGCCGGAAGATGACGGGGCGCGCGCTTCAGAGGTGCGGGCGCCTGATGCATCTGATGCTGACGAAGCGCGGCTTAGCTTGGGAAGCGATTCGCGCGACGCTCGCCACTGAGTTGCTTTTCGGTCATCTCCTCAGCGAGCTGACCAAGTTCTTCTTCTGAATAGTCCGGGCACACGCGCCTCAGGCGGCGCTCGATGTCGCGACGGATTGTTGCCCTGCGGCGAGAGTAAACGCTGTTCTCACCCGATGAATCGTCGGTTTCCGTCGGTGCTCCTGACTCCCGGGGATGAACTTCCGCAAAGAAGAAACTCGAATTGCACCAGCGCACATTTGGGGCCGCGTTCAATCAAAACCAGTGATTGTGCGTGCTGACCGGATACTACAGCAGGCAGCGGCACTGACCGAAGATGTTGCACAGGTATTCGCAGTTTATGCAGGACTCGATGGCTCAGTCCGCTGCGTGCGGGGCTGATGGATGTCGGGGCCAGCTCGGACGCTGATTTGCTTCTGAATCGCTCAACCCGTCGGCAAGTCAATCACCCCGCCTCGCCGAGGTCAACGCACGAATGATGATCGCGCTCACGTTCGGAGTCGCGCCATCGGACGTGATACTCAGGCGGCGCGTTCCCGCCGTCGGGAAGATGAGTTCCGTTACCGACGTTTCACCCCCTTGCGCCAGGACCTCGATTGACGACGCGTCAAGCAGAAACCGAAGAACGACCTCAGCGTTGACGACGCGTAACGGCGCAACGTGCGGCGCAGAAAAGTCGGGGTGGAAGCCGGCCTGTCCGGAGTGAGCGCGATCCAATACGAATCGGTTCTGCGCGGGGTCGATCGCGATCGACGTGCGTTCCCCCGGCGCGGTTTGCAGCTGCACCGTGAACGGAGCCTTCCCAGCCACTTCGGTAAAACTCATTTCGACATCCAGCAGTGGAGGAAGATCGTTGTGTGCGGCAAGCCAGCGCGCGGCATCGGCAAAGCTGCCTCCGCCAAATTGAAGCGGCGGCCCCGTACGCAGTTTCTTCAACTCGCCCACTGGCTTCTGCACGAGCCGCAGACCGCCGGGTACTCGTCGGAGGCTCAGTTCACGCGGCACCGTCATTGAGCTCCGCCAGGGCGATGTTGGAACGTCCTGCCCGTACAACCAGTTGCTCATCCAGCCCAACCAGATCCGCCGCCCATCGGATTTCGGGATGTCGTTCCACGAAACGGCGGCGTAGAAATCCGGTCCGTAGTCCGCCCAGCGAATATCCCCGGCAGCCGCATCCGCGACAAAGCGCGTGCCGTCGAATCTCCCGGTGAAATACTGGGTGCCGGAACCGCCCGCCGGACCGCCGGGATTGATGTTCACAATGAGCACCCACTTTCTCCCACCTCCCTCGATGGGGAGACTGAACAGGTCGGGGCATTCCCACTGACCGCCTGTTGCGCCAGCGGGGCCGAACTCGCTGACGTACTTCCATCGCTTGAGATCGTGCGACGTGTAGAAGTTCACTTTTTTCTCGTTCGGGAGCGCTACGGCCATCACCCAGCGGGACGTGGCCTCGTGCCAGAACACCCTCGGATCGCGGAAGTCGGCCATGTGCAGATCGAGCACGGGTGCGGGCACTTTCGTCCACGTGCGGCCACGATCGTTGCTGAAAGCAATCCGCTGGTCCTGCCTTCCTTCGCGACGTCCGGTGTAGATAGCGACGAGCGGCGGTTTGCCGTTCCTACCAAACCCGCTCGTATTCTTCCAGTCTACGACCGCGCTACCTGAGAAGATCATGATGCCGTCTTCCTCGGCGAGCGCTAGCGGCAGCTGCTCCCAGTGCACGAGATCGCGACTGACTGCGTGGCCCCAGCTCATGTGGCCCCACTTGTCGCCCGACGGATTGTATTGATAGAAGAGATGCCACTCTCCCGCGTAGAAGACCATGCCGTTCGGGTCATTCATCCAGTTCCGCTCTGGCGAGAAATGAAACTGCGGCCGAAAGGGCTCGGGTTGCGCGGGCACGACCGTGATTGGGGCGCATACGGCAGCGCAGAGTGCGGCGAACACGACAAGCGGTTTCACGTGAGTCGGAGGAGAGTTTCGCGTTATCGGGCTGCCGTTCGCATCAGCGATAGAAGCGTTCATAGTGGTCTGCAGAGGTCACGGTATTAACGACGATCTCGGCGCCGTTGTCTAGCGACCGTTGACCTCGAAATCGGCGCCGATTGTCGATCGACCGTACAGGTGAGCGCATTAGAGCCTCGCGCGGCGAAGCAGTTGAGCGTTAAGGGCGACGATGACCGTGCTCGCTGACATCAGCACCGCGCCAACGGCGGGCGATAACACAATTCCACGGGATGCGAGGATCCCGGCGGCGAGCGGGATCGCGATAATGTTGTAACCAGCCGCCCACCAAAGATTCTGGATCATCTTCCGATAGCTGGCACGAGATAGCGCGACGATTCGCGGCACGTCGCGGGGATCGTTGCGAACGAGGACGATGTCGCCGGCTTCCACTGCGACCTCGGTACCCGCTCCGATCGCAATGCCGACGTCGGCTGTTACTAGCGCAGGTGCGTCGTTCACGCCGTCTCCGACCATCGCGACTTTCTTCCCCTGCGCTTGCAGCTCCTCGATGCGCTTGGCTTTGTCGCCTGGCAGCACCTGCGCGAACACCTTGTCGATCCCGAGATCCTTCGCGACGGCCTCTGCGACAGCTTTGGCGTCGCCGGTGATCATCACCACCTCGATGCGCGACCGATGCAAGCGATCGACGGCCTCTTTTGATTCCGGCCTTATCGCGTCAGCAACCGCAAACGCGGCGATGATTCGCTGGCCTTCGATAAGGAAAATCGTTGCCTGCCCGCGCGTCGATGCGCGATCGACAAACTCAGCGAGGCGCGCATCTGGTTGGAGGTTCATACTTCCGAGCATGTTCGGACCGCCGGTCGTGAGTCGCCGGCCTTCGACCGTGGCGTTAATTCCGCGGCCCTGGACGTACTCGAAGTTCGTTGACCGGGACAACTGCAGTCCGCGCTCCTCCGCGCTCTTCACAATTGCTTTCGCTACCGGATGCTCGGAGTCGCGCTCGACGGCTCCAGCGAGGCGCAGCGCAGCATCTGGCGTAACACCATCAACCGCCACGACATCGACGACGCGGTGCTGGCCCAGCGTCAATGTCCCCGTCTTATCGAACACGATCGAATTCAGATTGCGGGCCTCTTCCAGACCGCGGCGATCTCGAACCAGTAAACCGGCGCGCGCGCCGAGTGTCGTCGAGATCGCAATAACGAGTGGCACGGCGAGCCCAAGCGCGTGCGGACACGCTATCACCAGCACTGTCACCATTCGCTCGACCGCGAACGCCGGGTTCCCCGGCACGAGCAGCAGCCAAACTACCAGAGTCACAATTCCCGTCGCCAGCGCGACGATTGTCAGAACGAACGCCGCACGATCCGCGACGGCCTGTGCGCGCGACCGCGAGCTTTGCGCCTGCTCGACGAGCCGCATGATTCCGGCGAGCGCTGTCTTCTCGCCCGTGCCCGTCACCTCGGCTCGCAGTGATCCGGAAGTATTTACCGTGCCCGCGATAACCTTGTCGCCGGCCTTCTTGTCGATAGGGCGCGATTCTCCGGTAAGCATGGACTCGTCGACGCTGCTCGCGCCTTCGCGGACGATCCCGTCCGCAGGCACCCTCGTACCTGGGCGGAGCAAAACGATGTCGCCTTCGCGAAGCTGATCGACCGGAACTTCTTCGAGGCGATCACCCACTACACGGGTCGCGACGTTGGGTAAGAGCTTGGCAAGCTCCTTGACCGCGCCCTGCGCCTGATTGATCGAGCGCATCTCGATCCAATGACCGAGGAGCATGATCGTCACCAGCGTGGCGAGCTCTTCCCAGAGAGGCATTCCCGGAAAGCCGAGCGTAACGGCGACGCTGAAGACGAACGCGACTGAGATCGCGAGCGCGATCAGGGTCATCATTCCGGGCGCGCGGTCGCGAAGCTCGCCGATCGCACCTTTTATGAAAGTCGTTCCGCCGTAGAAAAAAACCGCCGTTCCAAATACAACGGGAATCCACTGCGATCCTGGAAACTGTGGTGGCGAAAATGTGAACGCCCTCTGAAGCATGTGACCCCAGATAAGCGTTGGTACCGTGAGGAGCAGTGAGATCCAGAACTTGTCGCGGAACATCGCGACGCTGTGACCGGCGTGCTTGTCGTGACCGGCGTGCTTGTCGTGACCGGCGTGCTGGTCGTGACCGTCGTGTGTGTCGTGTCCAGCGTGCTGTTCGTGGCCGGCGTGTCCACCGCTCGAATGGTGACTGGCGTGTGCACCGTGCGGTGCTGCTGCTACATCGTGCTGCTCTCGACTATTCATTGCCTGGCCCCATCTTCATGCCGCTCATATCGCTGATTGGCTTTCGGGCCGTATGAAAAGGGCGAAGCCGCAGAAAAAGGAACGCACCGACGGGCGTCCTCGAGCCATAGTAAGGCTCGAGCGCTGTGGGTACGAAGTTGAGGGTTCCGGCACCGCCAAGGCCGATGGTTGCCCAGTGTGTCCGCGCCACTTCGCGGATGTATCCCAACTGTGCAGCACCAACGTTGAAGAGTTGCGTCGCCGGCAGTCCCGGCAAAACAACCCCTCTGCTCGTAGTGATGGGATTCGCTACGACGAGATCTTCCGCGCTTTTCTGGACGAGCTCGGTTCTTCCGAAGAGAGTATTGCTGCGATCGAGAATAGCTTCGCTTTCGAGCAGGAAGCTGTTTGATAACCGTGGCAACCCACTGCTCTTGTTCGCACCCCAGATAATCGTGCTCGCTATTTGTCCATCTCTGCCGAACGTGTTTCCGTGCTGTGCTGACGCAGTAATGCGATGCATTGATTCTGTGGGATTTGCAGCTTCCGGACTTTTGAGATAACCGTATCCGCCTGCGAAGCTCCAATGGATCGACGGGTTTATAGTGATTCGACCAGAGTACGAGTCCAGTCGAATCGGATCGAAGTCCCAGCGGTGCTCGTCTGGCTCACGCCCATTGAACACCGAACCCTCCAGCTGCCACGTGTGGGTAAATACGCCGGCAGTCACCACACCAAAGCTCACATGCGTTGCATCCTGCCAGTGATGGCCGATTGGCGCCGATTCGTTGTCCATCGCCGATGGGCGGTGCATGAACGCGACCGGCCCGAGCGCCGGCTCTCCTGATGGGGCAGCGTAAACGCTCCACGCCAGAGACTTCGTTATCGGTCTCTGATAGAGCACGCCGAGCTCCATCCAGAAATCGTGCGGGTGCTGCCGATCATGCAGCTGCTCGCCCTTGAAGCTCTCACCGCTCTGGAGGAGCAGCGGATAGCCTTTGCTAGTAACAGTAAGAGGATCGAGGCTCAGCATCGTTCGCGCCTGAAATCGACCACCGGCGAGATCGTGAGTGGCCATCAGCATCATCCAGTTCAAAGAGCCGAATTGGTCGTCACCTCTCTCACCGTTCTGCTTGTCGTAGTGAAGGAATGCAAACCCGTGCGCCATGATCATCCATTCGCCGATCATCTTCCGGCGATTCGGCAAGCTGACGGCGTCGGGAATCCACGTCGTGCCCGATCCCATTCGCTCCATGCTTACGCCAGCCGGACCGATCATCATGTCTTCAGTCGTGTGGCCGTGCCTGCCCGGCATGTTCATATGCGCAGAGTCAGCCTTGGCCGGCATGTGCATCGGGGTCGAGTCCCTGGCGGCCGGCGACATGTTCTGCATATCCATTGAGCGGGTCTTTCCGGCCGCGGTGTCCCCGTCACCGGCGGGCAGATTCGTGTCCATCTGCATTCCCGACATGACCGACGGCTTTTTCTTTGAGGCCGATTTGGCGGGCATCGTCATCGTTTTAGCCGGCCTTCTGGCGGTTGATCCTCGCTTGCTTCCAGATTTTGCGCTCGCCTTTCGCTTCGCCGCAGCGGACGTTTTCGACTTGGATTGGCCAGAAGGTTTTTTCTCGCTCTGAGTGCCCATTTGCATGTTCCCGGGCATTTTTGACTTCGTGGTATCATGCGTCGCGTGCTGCGATTGCTGAGCGCGGACAGGCGTGATCGCAAAGAGAGAGACAAGCGCGAGCGCCAACGCGCGGCAACATGCCTGGGGTTGTGACAGCCAAAACATTGCGCATCCGAAGTTGTAGTGTGCTCGCTCTGCGATGCCGCAGGCGCATAATGGTTCGCGCGCGGAGTGCTCACGCGGGCGCGAAACGGGAATACCGTGCTTGTGTCTAGGCCTTCGGAGGCGGGGGGTCTGGGGGAGTTATGCGGCTAAGCGCCGCCTGCCCCGGGTCTGTAGGGAGCTGATTGTCGGCGGGAAACGCGTCTTCCGTTGAGACGGTGGCAGACAGCCGCGCGGAGAGTCCGCAGGCAGTCATCGCCTGGCAACAGATTATCGCGGATGACTTACAAGGTTTTGGATGCTTGGTGCGGCCTTCCGATGCGGCATTCACTGCGCCGTGATCCATTGCAGCGGAAGCTGTTGGGTGCACGACCGCACCGGTTTTTTCGCAGCCGCCATTGCTTTGTCCAGGAGTGAGCGATAGAACGCAGATACCTGATAGGATGGCAACGAAGCGGCGAAACGGCATCAAGGCATTTTAATCGAGTGCACCGAGCGGACACCATCTATCGGCGTCAGGCCCATCAGTCAGATACAAGAAACCCCGCCAAGCGCGTTACTGCTTGCGGGGTATAATTTCAAAGTTATGGGCCTGGGTAGAGTTGAACTACCGACCTCACGCTTATCAGGCGACCGAAAGGTACTACGAAGTCCGGCCTGTTGATCGAAACACCCCGGAGGAGCGGGCCGTGATTGAAGGAAGACTCTACGAACTCATCCGCGACTATCAGCGCGAGCGCGCCGCCATCTTGCGTAAAGAGGTTCTAACTTTCCGACTAAGTAGCATCCGCGCGTACGCAGCGAACTACCCTTCGCGATATCCCGAATACGCAGTCAACGCCAATCGGCTACCACTCGCGGTCCAGTTCGCACGGACTAGCGGCGATATCTTGCCGCCGAACTCTGGTAGCCGCGATGACCTTCTTTGGTTGCGCGTTGACAATGACTCTGTCGAAGCGTGACCGTTTCTGAAGCTAGAGTCACTGGCACTTCGGCCCATGCGCTGGAGCTTTTCAGGCAACCGAAGGGCATTAAGAAGGGCCGCAAGAAAACTGTAAATCGTTGACGGACAGCGTGACCTGCCGTTGTTCACCCTTCGGAATGCCGAATAATATCGGATTCAATCGACAGCTAAACCGACAGCAAGAAGTTCGCGTGGATGTGACGAGGCCGCGGAATCGTACTCCACGGGGTTCAGCAGATAAAGGCCCGTCATCTCACCGATTCGCAGCGCTTTGGTTTTTCGCGGCGTCCGGCAGTGTCAACCAGAGCCGGCACTAGTCGCGTGTTTGAGTCAGGCCCTTAACAGACGCCAGGCCGGCGTCCAGGATTTCCTGCGAAAGCGCACGATCATCGACCGCGCGCGCGATGACCATCGCTCCGACCAGTGTTGCCCATGTGCTGATGGCCTTCTGTCTTCTTGCCGCTTTCGATTTGCCCGGAACCAGCTTCGCCACAAGATCGCAAGCGGAACGCACATAGCCGGTAACGGAGCCCCGTACAGCCGGACCCTGTCGGGACACGTCGGGGCCCAGCGCGGCCAGAACACAACCCGCGCCCGGATTGTCGCGATGTCTGGTGGTCAAATACGCGCCGGCGAGCGCCGACAGTGGATCACCTGAGGCACGATCCGTGAGCTTGCCCCAGCGCTCAAGCGACTGCGCGAGCGCGCTGGCAGAGGCCTCAGCAATCAGGTCTTCCTTCGAAGAGAAGTGTCCATAAAAACCGCCATGCGTAAGCCCGGCCTCCTTCATCAGGTCCGCGACTCCGATCCCTTCGAAGCCGCGCTCACGGAATCGCTGGGCGGCGGCCTCGAGTATCCGTCCCCGGTGCCGGGCCGCCTGTTCTCTACTCACTTTCATTCCCGACCTCCAGACGCTGTTTTTGGTCTGCTTGACAATATACATGATGAGCATCATATTAGCAATCATGACGATCATCATGAATAGTAATAGCGAGATGAAACAGCAGACACCGAAAGATCAATCGTGGGTTCTCGTCACGGGCGCGTCGAGTGGTTTCGGCGCGGAGTTCGGCCGGCAGTTCGCCGCACAAGATCGGCCGCTCGTTCTTGTGGCGCGTCGGATCGAGAAGCTGCAGACGTTAGCGACCGAGCTGCGCGAGAAATACGGCGTCGACGTCGTCGTCGAGCAGGTCGACCTTTCCGCGACGATGGCGGTCGTCGACCTGCACAAGCGCCTATGTGAGCGTGGCATTGCAATCGACATCCTGATAAACAACGCCGGCCACGGACTACAGGGCACGTTCGTGGATG
>Ga0207665_10002974_pt1 | contig 11364 bp, 13 predicted proteins | sample LARL112metaG_FD_184351 | JGI IMG/M metagenome (GOLD analysis project Ga0207665, IMG submission 184351) | Corn, switchgrass and miscanthus rhizosphere microbial communities from Kellogg Biological Station, Michigan, USA - LAR L11-2 metaG... | ecosystem: Host-associated > Plants > Roots >...
GTCTCTGTCAACTAGGACATCAAGAGACTTTGGCATCTTGTTTCAAGGATATATTATGTATTTATCGGTTTTTGATAGTACATATACACAAATTATCAGAGTTAGGACTGTAATTTATACCGATTCCTTTTTGTGGCCAGCACATTCGACACAAACAATAATTCTGTTAGCGCTGCTGTTGCCCTTTACTTGGTAACCGATAACTCTACGACAATCATAACATTGCAATGTAGTTACACATGATTTATGAAATGTCTTGCCATCCGCAAAAACTGTGGGCTGAGATTCATTGATTACTCGTCCACATTCATAACAGTAAATACCTTCTTCCATATCTATTAGTATTATATATAGTATTATAATACTTGTGTAGACATATTGAAACCAATTATGCGCAATGATATAACAGCATACTAATGAACAAGCATTACAGGGCAATTGGCATTTTCACAAACATGGCGAGAAACGCTTCCTAAAACTCTTACCTTCGAAATTCCTTTCAGGCCAGTACTTCCCATTATTATCAAATCAACTTTTTGCTTGTTATTAGCCACATCTATGATGACTTGAGCTGGATTTCCTATTACCACCTGAGGAATAACAGTAACAGACAGAGGTAAGAGCTTTGTACTTTTATTGTCTCCATTTGTCTGTATGGCTGATTCTAATCGTTTCTTTGTATCCTCAAGCATTTTTGAAGCTTCATTTCCCATCTCTTCATATACTTCCTTGAAGAATTCTTTCAGGGGTTTACCTGCGAGCATTCTTAGGCCAATATACATATTAGGAAAACGAACATGAATTTCTTCTACTACATGTAATAATATGATTTGAATTCCTTCTCCTTGCATTGAATTTGTAACTTCTCTTTCACATGCAAGCAAATCACCAACTATATGTATCGCTTGTTGCAAGGCGTTCTCTGATGGTTTAGAACCATCATATGGAAGAAGGATTTTGTTATATGAAAATACCAAAAATATGCTCTTCTCTTGACTAACTTAGTTTAGGTCTATGCTCTTCTTATTTGTTATTGTCCAGATTCTATACCATACTAATGGTAATATACAACATATTGATTAATCCTTCTTATATAGAGGATCCTGGTTCCAATTGATTGTTCCAAAACCGGTAGATACATGTGATTTTGGACCAAAAGTAAGTGTTTTGAAGAGGGCTATCGTATGATTGCATTAAGCATGATAGAGCATTTGTTTTCTTTCTAGTAGTGGTATCACTATCCTAAACGATCTACAGACTAGTGACTCGTGTTCCTTTTACAGCTGCATTTACTAATGGACTGGTACATTCTTGTATTAGAGCATATATATTGATTATAACTGGAAGTGCGGATATAACTTCACCACATGCAAATTCGCTTAGGATAGCAGAAAAAATTCTTGTAGCATGGCTTGTGCAAATAAATGGAGGCGGGCATGATGTTATGTTTCAGTATCCACAACTCGCATCAATTTTAGAAACTTTCTTTCGGTAACGTAATGGCATAATCTTGCCTGCCTATCTAGATATTGCAGCGGAGTCTTAAATTATTGCAACCCAAAAAAAGATGAAATTTTATTTGTGGTTAGTATATTTTATATATTGTAATTTATATACGGTATTCGCATATCCGAGATATGTTACAAAGAAGCTACATTATTTTAATTATAGGTGCTGCTTTGTTAATTTCAGGTATGATAATTTCGGCATTATGGGCTGGACCTTTTGCAGCTAGATTTATGAGTGAAAATACTATTCTAAATGATGTCTTAATTAGACCAGCTGCTCTAGTAAATACAACTATTCAGATAACAGATACTTCTAAGCCTGTATCATTAGCAATACATGAAGAACGTAATAATAATACTTCTGGCACAGGACAAGGAGAAATACCAAACAACATTCTAAAAGAGACTGTTAGAAATCCAAATGGCTTGATTGTGACAAGCAATGAATTCATAAAGCAATTTTTTACGACATTTAAACCAGATACGAAAGGAAAATATACAGTTACTATATACAATTTAGGAAATACTCCAGTAAGTGTTGGTATATTATTAGGTAATCTTCCTTTTATAGGTGCAAATAACCAAGTCAATATTAGTTTTCTTGGTGGAATAGTAGCAGGCATTTTACTAATCATTTTTGGGATTATTGTTCTTATAGTAGGAATCGTTGTATTGGCATTAGATAGGAGGAGGAGAGTATTGCCAAAAAATGAAACTGCCTTTTCATCAACAACATCATCTGTTGGAGCAACAACAAAAAATGAAAGAGTAGTATTAGCTAGCTGGATTGATAGATTTGTTGCTTGGTTGATAGATGTTGTTATTGTATCAATTGGATTGGCCATAATATTTGCTTTGATATCTATACCATTTTGGGCTGCTTCACACTCGTTTGATACCGAAAGCGCTAACATGAATATGGCACTTAGGAATTTAGGAGCTCCATGGTACCCTTATATTATATCCAGTATTGTATCTATGGCATACTGGACTTACTTTGAATCCACTACTGGGCAATCTGTAGGCAAAAGAGTGATGTACTTGAGGACAACTGATATGAATGGTAATAGTGTCGATGTAAAAACAGCTGCAATAGAAAGCTTCGGTAAAGCATTCCTGCTCCCATTTGACGTATTGTTGGGATGGATACTTACCAATGATAAGAGGCAGAGAATATTTAACAGAGCAAGCAGCTCAATAGTAGTCAAGTTAAAGGAAGGCGAAGAAGACCACGATATATCCAAGAATGTAACGTATATGAAGGACTAGATTGGCAACAGTAGCTCCAGATCTACCACATAGTAAACATAGACCATACAAACATAGATATCTACTAGTAGCCTAGCAGATTTAACTAATTGTTGCACTTACTGAGATAGGTTACATTTCTAATTACCTACATGGGTTACACACTGCTACTTAGTTCTTGTACATATGGTGGATATAATTAATCTTTGTAGAAACATCTCTGATGGAGTAAGGCCATTGATTCCTCCATGTTCTCTGGTTTCGTTATATGCTTTAACAAAAATATCATACCTATGTTTACCATCATCCGTATTTGGTATAGCTGTTAATTCTGTAGCAATTTTCACTATAATTTTCAAATAATTTTAAACTTTAATCATTCCACAGAATATGTTAATAATAAAGTAATAAAAAATCATGAAAGAGTAAATGTGAATCATTTATTAATTAATTGCCGACCTATCCGAAACTGATAGGTAATCTGGGATTCGCTATGTCTTCATATGTGATACTTTGGTTCTCTTTGTTTTTTTTTGGGTAAACTCTAAATGTCAAATTTTTTTTCAAGATTGCACAAACTACTATCCTCCCAGGATAAATGCTTATCTCACAAATTATAGTCGAGGAAAAGTGTTAGTAACACTTATTTTTATTATTTGTGGTATGTCTCTAAATATGAAGTTACATGTTATTGGATGAGGAGATTGTTGATAAAAGCTATTCATAATCATTAAATATACAAATCTGATACCTCTGTCAGTGAGGATCCTATCAAATGAATGAATTATATGTGTTATTAATAGTTGGAGTGTCGACATCAGCCCTAGTAGCACTCAGCTTATTGCTGTACGGTGGTTCGACAGATATCCAATCTGTAACACGTAACATAGAATACGGAAAATCAGTGTATGAGATAGAGCTAGTGAGAAACAATAACCAATTCTTTGACGTAATCATGGATCCGAGCACCGACAAAGTTGCAAAATTTAATGAGGCTCTTTGATAAACACTATTTAGAAAATAGAAAAGCTTATCAATTTTTCTAGTGAGATTTTGGCTAGCCTCTTGTGAAGCTGTCATTAAGCCTTAATACAATAATTGAAAGCAACGTGACACCAAGTAAAATAAAATATGTGAATAAGCCATCTTCCGTACACAGTTTGCTCTGCCTCTGGAGTAATGTTTGATGCCTTGGCTCATGGATTACCATTTGTAGCATCTAAGTTGTCGTTCTTTAAAGAATTTGCAGCCCATAACTTAGGCATATTGGCGAGAAATAGAGATTCAAAAAAATTTCAACTGCTCTTGAAATGCTTGATAGAAATTATTCAGTCTACAAACAAGCAGCCGAGAATTTTAAAGAAAAGCTTGATTGGGTTTTGTTGCTCAAGAACATGGCAAGATCTATATGAAAGCCGTGGATGGGAAAGGAAGTCAGATGTAATTGCAAGCACCCATAACAATATTTTCTAGAATCTTATTATTTATGAGTCAATTAACAACTACGAAAGTAGTACTGTTGATGAGTAAATGAATACTATGTTTAAAAGATAAATGTAGAAGTATTAAACAGAAGTTGTATTCCTATCTTAGCTAATTATATATTTTGCAAAACAGTATAACTCCTTATTAAACGCTAGAATCAACTTGTAGAATGATGAAACAATTAACGATCTCTATCTTGATGTTTATTTTTTCCTTGATGCATGAAGCATGTTCTTTGTTTAGCATGCAGACATAGTTATTTACCATTAGAAAAAGCATCACAGTTTTCCTTACACTTCTAGTTATTGTAGTTTTTACGTGATACTTCCCAGACTGATTTGATAGACTACATCTCTGCAATCAATATAACCAGCTCCTCCTCCAGCCTAACTACAAAATCAAACATGTAGTCTGAATCTTTCTATGAGATATCTGTGATAAACCTGTACCAGTCATTCAATGGTAGTATATCTTCAGAATAGGCATGGGTTTATCATCCAGACCTATGATACATAGTATATGATAAGGCTCTGTCTTGGTCATGCTAATTTGCCATACTTCTTTCATGATCTTCATCGCTTCGAGCGTTCTAGATTTCTAACAACGCATTACGAAGTTGAATAGACTATAGACAATCATCAGCTACTGACAGCCACATTGTCCGCATACTAATTAGGCGAATAATACCGATCTTAGCGCTCCTTAATCTCATCATAGTAGTCAGTTTGTTGATATCCCAGGTTCAAACCTGTTATCTGTGAAAGTCTGTAATTCAGTTCGTCGTTATTGATCCTCTCTTACCCTGTAATCTAAGTAGGTCTGCTGCGTAAGCCCACAACACTAGATCGTCATCATCAGGGTACTGCTTCCACATATGTGTACCGACATAGCTCATATCACAGACTCCTTTCTCTTCGAACGGACTCCAAATTCTTGCGCACATCTCACATGCCACTAGAACTTTAGGTCTGATCCTCCCCATGCTGGGCCTCATTCTAATCTCTTAGGCATGAATAGTAGTCTTTGTCATTCTGCCAACACATCTCTCGATATGTCACAGTTCGGAGCGTCACTATACAAATAGCGCACATAGCAATGCTTTCGCCTACTGGTTTGTCACAGTCAGTACATCTCCATTATTTGCTATTGTAATCCTCTATTTAGTCTCGTTTCCTCTAGCCTAACCTTTTGTATTCTCTCTTGTAGTAGCTGCAACCGTGCAGTGTCTCGTTCAAAAATCTTCGGTTGACGGTATGGGATGCCCCACTGTTTGCGCTTAAAAATCTCGTTCTCAAGTGCTATCAGTAACCAGTCTCGTTCTTCCTCAGAGAAAGTGAAAGTAAATCTGAGTCGTGGCAGTTCTGGTGACGATGATGGTGATGACATAGCAGTACCTACTGGCCCTCCTCTAACTGTTCTTCCAGACGTTGTTGTTCTCGCTCTTTTTTGCGATGAAATTTCTCGGAATGTACTAATAGCGCTTTTGCATTGTGCTCGACTGGTCTGCCACATTCAACACACCTTGTTTTTCTCATTATCACTTGGTGCCGCCCTCCTCTTTCTTTATCTTCATCTTATCATACAGTATTTGCAGCTTTTTCGTTCCTTGTATGAAAAGCCTACTCATGCTATGGACGGCAGCAGACTGAGTATGATTAAAAATCTCGTTCTCTACTGCTATCAGTAACCAGTCTCGGTTTCTCTCTGTAACGGTAAAAGAATATGTACTGAACATCAGCAGCTATTGACCCTCCACCTTTTGTTCTTGCTCTTGCCGTTGCTGCTGCAGCTTTTCAAGCTCTTCAGAGTACAAGTCTGCGGTCCTGTGGTGAACCCGCTCGAGCAGCTTATCTATTGTCTTCTTGAAATCTGCGATTTCCTTTTTACTTGACATTATAGCCATCGATAACCTCCTCATATTTTCATCCGCTCCAGCAGATACATGATATGGACTGAATATTATACACTAGGCTTACAGTGTCATTCATTGTCATTCAGTGTAGATTATTGTTATCTATCGGTCTTACCTCCTTCCATCTATACTAATCAATGTCAAGTCGTAGCTAAGGTACGCCTGACTGAACGAGATGATTTTCTAGCAAATAATCCAAAGTATGTGTCGATATCACTGCAGTCATTATAAAAATAAGGCTCAGCTGGAACAGAATCTACTTCGTTAGAAGAAGAAGAAAAAGAAAAATGGAATCTGGGACCTAACTCTCAACAAATTTAGGCTATTTTATTTCAACTTTGGTAGTTTCTTCAGATGGTTTAGTGGGCATACACTGTAATGCTCTATGTGATGCATTGTCTGATAACTGTCTATATTGCAAAATTTCATAAATGGAATATGTTAGCATAGAATTTGCGCGAGACTTTTACTATCCGAGTTAGTAACAAAGTTAAGATAAGCATCATCTTTTTCTTCCATTGTCTGCCGGGTAATGGTTGTTGCTTGCATTGTTGTTGTTCTTGTTGTTACTGCATTTTCTCATTATTTAATCCTATAATATGGGAGGACTAAAGTTTTTTAATCCTTCTTTTATACTAATGAGGTCATGGATTTCCAGGAGCTTAATGATAAAAGGAATCAACATTCTTTCGGAGGTGGAAAGGAAAAGCAAGAAGTGCGTAGAAGAAAATCAAAGATGACATCTTTTGAAAGGATGACTACTTTATTTGATTCTCAAACCTTCGTAGAACTTGATCAATTTGTGACTCATGAATGCTCAGATTTTGGAATGGAAAAGAAAAAATTTCTTGGAGATGGCGTGATAACAGGTCATGGACTGATTGACGGCAGGATAGCGTTTGCCTTTTCACATGACTTTACAGTATTAGGCGGATCTTTGGGCTGGGCATTTGCCTCTAAAGTTGCGAAGGTGATGGACCTTGCATTGAAGCAAGGGTCTCCAATGATTGGTATAAATGAATCTGGAGGAGCTCGTATTCAAGAAGGAGTAACTAGTCTAGCCGGCTATGCAGAGATTTTTCATAGAAATGTGAAAGCCTCAGGAGTGGTTCCTCAAATATCTCTTATAATGGGCCCCTGTGCCGGAGGAGCGGTATATTCTCCAGCTTTGACAGACTTTATAATCATGAACAAGTCAGCATACATGTTTATTACTGGTCCAGAAGTAGTTAGGGAAGTCACCAATGAGGATGTAAGCTTCGAAGATCTTGGTGGAGCTCAGGTCCACAACGAAAAGAGTGGAGTTGCACATTTCCTTGCTGACGACGAATTTGAATGTTTTAAAATTCTGCGTTCGCTTCTTTCTTTTATCCCGTCCAATAATCTAGAAAACCCCCCTCGCATAGCACCAAAAGATGATCCCAAGAGACAAGATTATGAACTCAACTCAATACTGCCTTCTAATCCGAATCTATCTTACGATATGGGATCAATAATCCGAAAGATTGTTGATAATGGTGATTTCCTTGAGGTGCAAAAATATTGGGCAAGGAATATAATAGTAGGTTTTGCGAGACTTGATGGTAACTCTGTAGGTATTGTAGCCAACAATCCTGAAACATTGGCAGGAGTTCTTGATATTAATTGCTGCGATAAGGCAACACGATTTACAAGGTTTTGTGATTGCTTCAATATTCCTTTAGTTGCTCTAGTGGATGTGCCAGGCTTCCTACCTGGAACTAGTCAGGAATGGGGCGGGATAATTAGGCACGGGGCTAAACTACTATATGCCTTCTCAGAAGCTACAGTGCCTAGACTCACAGTCATAACAAGAAAAGCTTATGGTGGAGCATATGATGTTATGAATAGTAAGCACATAGGAGCAGACTTTAATTTTGCATGGCCCACGGCAGAGATCGCAGTCATGGGACCAGAAGGCGCTTCTAATATTATCTTTAGAAAGGAAATATCTGATTCGAAAGACCTAGAAAAGAAAAGAATAGAATTAGTACAAGATTACAAGAACAAATTTTCTAATCCTTACATCGCAGCTTCGAAAGGCTATATAGATGAAGTCATAGAACCTAGAGAAACAAGAGAGAGGCTTATATCCGGACTTAGGTGCATTTATAGAAAGAGGGAAGGAAGACCGATGCGGAAACATGGTAATATCCCAATTTAGCCATTCTTAGCATTCATAATTATAAAAAATAATTAGTTAGTTAAGTAACAGGAATAAGTACAATAATCTAAGAATTACATGCAGTTCGTCATATATGGTGTATTATAATGTATAAATATTGGAAGGTGGAATTTGATTTGATTCCCATAAACAATGCTTGAGATATAAAAGTTAAAGCCCAAAAGTTTTTGTGTTTTCATTTTGACTTGTCTTCATTGTCTAAGAATGTGCTAATTGCAAACAGAGGAGAGATTGCAATAAGAATAGCAAGGACCTGCAAGAAACTTGATCTCAAACCATTTGGCATCTATTCTGATGCCGACAAGAATTCCCTTCATATAAAACATTGTGAGAAAGCAGTAGACATAGGGGGCTTTACACCATCGGAAAGCTATCTCAATATGAACAAGATAATTGAGGCCGCTAATGTACTTGGTTGCGAGCTAATTCATCCCGGATATGGATTTCTTTCCGAAAACCCAGACTTCGCAATGCTTTGCAAGAAAGAAGGATTAACTTTCATAGGACCATCTTACGAGTCGATGAGTATTACAGGAGATAAAGCACGTTCTAGAAAAGTTGCTTCAAGAATAACATCAATAGTAGATGGAGATGAAGTATCTAATGAAACCATGGCTATGGATCTAGCTGAAGAGATTGGCTTTCCTGTAATCCTCAAGGCAGTACAAGGAGGAGGAGGAAGAGGCCTTAGAATAATAAGATCATTTGAAGAACTGAAGGAAGCGTTTGCTGATTCGAAAAATGAGGCAATGATGAGTTTTGGCTCAGATAGAATATACATAGAAAAATACATAGAAAATCCAAGACATATAGAAGTACAAGTACTTGCAGATGATTCTAAAATAATTCATTTAGGCGAAAGAGAATGCTCGGTCCAACGGCGGCACCAGAAGCTCATTGAAGAAACACCTTCTCCTGTCCTATCCGCAGTAATGAGGAATAGTATTACTAAAACAGCCATAGCAATAGTAAAGGAAATGAAATATACAAATGCTGGTACTATCGAATTCTTATTTAAGGATAATAAATTTTATTTCATGGAAGTCAATGCAAGAATACAGGTTGAACATCCTATAACTGAGGCAGTTACAGGTGTAGATATAGTGGAGCAGCAACTAAGAATAGCATTAGGTGATGGATTAATGATTAAACAAGAAAATGTAAAATCAAAAGGACATGCAATAGAGTGTCGAATAAATTCAGAACATCCCTTGAGTTTTGTTCCCTATCCTGGAACTATTACAAATTTCACAGTGCCTGAAGTCGAAGGCATTAGGGTCGATACAGCTATATACTCTGGATACTCGATTCCGAGTTTCTATGATTCACTAATTGCGAAGATCATATCATTTGCAAATACCCGTCTGGAAGCAATAGAAAAGATGAAGAGTTCATTGATGCTGTTTAGGATTAACGGAATTCCATCAACCGTACCGTTTCATATTTCAGCATTGAATGATGCAAGATTCATTGTCGGAAACTATGACACATCATTTATAGACGAATTAAGGCCATTTTCATCAAAAGATGGAGAAATTGCCGCAGCTTTAATATCGCTATTACCAAAGAAGATCGAATTTCTGAATAAGGATGTGAAAGAAATGACAGTAGACCCATGGACAATAAGTAGGTTTGATACTATAGATCTCTTCAATCGTAATTATAATCTAAATAAGTGGGTCAGATGAAAATCAAAGTTAACGATACACAATATAACATAGAAATTGTAGGGGATAAGGTCAGAGTAAATAATGACAAAGAATTGATAGTAAAACAGCTGAATCCAGATGAATTAGAGATAAATGATAAGTTATTTCATTTGGATTTTGCTGGGGAAGGTGAACCATCAATAATGATAATAAATGGTATGGTCTATATAGTATCAAAGGAATCTCCGATCCATGCGTCTTTTAAGGAAATAAAAGCGCCAATAGCCGGCAGAATTGTTAAGATCTTAGTAAACGTAGGGACTGAAGTCAGAAAGGAACAAGTTCTATTTGTTTTGGAGGCAATGAAGATGGAGAACAGATTATTATGTCCAGTTAGTGGGAAAAAGGTTAAGGAAATTAAAGTTGTCAAGGGTCAATCGGTAATGACTGGAGAAGTACTTTTAATCTTTGAGTAACAATTATCAAAATGAAAAAACTTAATTTAAAGTTCACATCACCGGATCCATTTCTGCTATTTAATTTCTTATTTGGCTTGTAGTCAATTATGAGTGTAGTTAGTATTAATAGAAAGTGATCTCTGTAACATTAGTTACCTAGAATTGAATACAAGATCCTTAATATGTTAAGGAACTCATCGTATTGATTAAATAATCATGAACTAAGTCAGTTCATACGTGTAAGTTTTGTCACGCCTAAAACCATGACAAGAAAATTGACCTCCATTAACAGGATTGATATAAGTGAATCCACGATGAACATCTTTGATATCTTTACTTCCTAGTCCATGTATATCATCTGAATAATGAATAGAGTATTGATGCGGACAAAACATACATGTATCATTTGAGCTTTTATTGTTTTTGATATTGTTCATTAATAACATCTCCTATATTTTTTCTGAATTATATAGTGGCAGTATTAGTAATATTCTTGTATTATCTTTCATCTTTCCTCAAACCAAAATAACGATTTTTACATTCTATAGATATACCATGAATCAGTATCATTATGTAAATTAACTCTTCCTCATAGTATTTATTAGTCAAGTCCACCACAAGCATAGATTCGATATAAAATGCGATAGCCATGTTGTATATAGTTTGTAAACAATATACCATGAATTGCAAATATATTCAGTTGAATGCGCCTCTATTTTAGGTGATTTACCCACATGATTTAAGGCCTCAAGATGCTTTATACCCCTTTCTCTTTCTTTCTCATTTTGCAAAACTCTCAACAGAGTCTCGAGGCTTGTTTTATCATCAATCATTTTCTTTGTTTCTAAATCAAAAAATATACCTCTTTCTTTCAGTATATTAAGCAATAATCGTCTCTTAT
>Ga0207665_10002979_pt1 | contig 11358 bp, 10 predicted proteins | sample LARL112metaG_FD_184351 | JGI IMG/M metagenome (GOLD analysis project Ga0207665, IMG submission 184351) | Corn, switchgrass and miscanthus rhizosphere microbial communities from Kellogg Biological Station, Michigan, USA - LAR L11-2 metaG... | ecosystem: Host-associated > Plants > Roots >...
AAACAGCGTGTCCTGCAGGCTCTTGGTGTCGGCGAGCGCGTGCTCGCAATAGTCGTTCTCGGCTTGCAGATAGGCGCGGATCGCAGGATCGAGCTGAAACGGATCGCGCATCACTTCGCGCCAGTTCTCCGCCTTGAGCCAGGCATACTCGTCGATGAGACGGAGGTCGTGCAGGGTGCGCTCAAGGGGACGTTGCTCCGCCTGTGGCTCGATCGGCGGGCTCGCGGTCCCCGGCGGACCGCCGAGCAGCGTGATGAACTCGCGCCGTCGAATGTCAGGCATGGGCACTCCCGCGGGGTTTTCCGCACTCTCAGCTTGCCACAGTGAAGCCGGTAAGTCCTTCGGCAAACCTGAATTGTCCTAAATCGAATATCCCCCCGACCGCGGGTCAAAATGCGAAGAACTCGCATTGAGCATATCTTGTGCGCTTTACCCCAGTTAGCGACCGAAGAGCGGACATTCGGAAACGGCAGCTCCGTGCCACAAGCGGCTGTGAGCAACCCGCAGCAAAACAGTCGCGTTTCCTATGTCGCCCCTCTGTCCGAGGACATCGACCTGAAATAATGTTCGGCGTGCTGGTAGTAGTTTTCTGCCCCGACTGTGTTTCCGGCTAGGGCTTCAGCACGGGCGAGTTCCAGATATCGCTGATAGTTTCTTTGTGCGTTATGAGAGCCTGGTTCTGGGCGCTTGGCGTTCGATGACCACGGCTTTGAGCGAGCAGCAAATGACGCTGCCGGTCTCTGTTGGCGTCTATTCATGTTCGTCTTTCGGCCATTCTGCATGGCTCACTCCTCGTAGTGTAGGCGAAAATGCTCCGTGCGGCGCACGAAGAACGAGAACCAGGGCTTGTGATATGCATTCTCTGACGAATGAGCCAACGCACAGCCGACGCCCTGTGGCCTGCTCTGCACCCAATCCATGAGGTAGACGCGGTTCTCGCTGGCGGCCGAGCCACCCCAACAACGAATTCTTGTGCTGGCAATAGAGACAAAGCCTCTCGGAGGAAACGCTCACAATTTCTGGAGCTAATTGGTTCGGTCGCCGTGCCGGCACCTGCCGACTACACGCGATATATATGAACCAACAGTGTATTTATGTGGGGAAAGTGGGAGAAACTGTCAAGTACGGCTGGGCGCGCCATTCTCGCCGGGGGACAGTCGGTCCCACGCCTCGAATGCAGACTTAGTTCTGCCCATTCAATATGATGCTCACCGCGCCAAGCCGCCGAGCGCTCATATGCTACAAGTCGATCTTTTGCACCATTCCATCCTCGGAAGGCGCGCTCGCGTTCAGAGTGACGACCACCACGTCCAAGCCAACTTGCCTGCTGCGAAGACTACAATACACACGATGAGGAACAGAAATATTGAGACTGCTAAGTTGGCCTGCTTCTTGAATTCCCTAAGACCCTCATTGATTCGCGTCGTTCGTCGGAAAAATATTGAGCCTACGAAGAGGAAAATCGGGATCGCGACGGCTATGAAGGCTATGATTTTGAAAGACGCCCTTCCAAAATTCTGGGTTTCTTGCGACCGGCGCTTGGTCATCCCGTCTTAAGTCGCAACTTTGATAGTATCGAAAAAGATGACTTCCCTCGGTTTCTGCGGGATTGCACGTACATCCGGGAAGAATTGTCCTCCCTATTGAGCTCGTGCGGGAGCTGCCAGCAACATTGCCTGAAGCGACCAATAGATCGTCGGAATGAAGCTGTCCTTCGACGGCGCCGGAAGTCGCCAGCACAGCAACCCCCGCGTCTACCATCTCGGGTGTCGGGTCTGCATAAGGGTCGCAAGCCCTCAGCGCGCCAGCGCCGCGAGCGCGCGATGGCAAGGGCAAAGAAGCGGTAGCGTCGGCCGCTCCGGCCCCGTCTGCATTAAGTACATAATCCCCATCACATCTGTTGGCGGCGCCGTGGCCCGGGAGCGCCGGAGCGTTTCGCGGCGCGTCAGCGACGGTGATGGGTGGTGTGCACTCGACCGTCCAGTATCCACGCCGGGCGTGGGCGCGCAGCGGCCGAGAGCAAGCCGGACCTCTAGACAGGCAAGCAACCAAGCGGCAAGGTCCGGGAGACATTTATAATGTGCTGCGCTCTCCCGAAGGAGTTGTCGACGAGGAGGAGCCGCTTGATTGCCGGTAGATGGGCCATCAAAAGCTTCGGCAGGCCAAGGAATGCGGGATAGTATGATGCTGTCGAGTAATCGTGATTTGCTTGAGGCTGAGCAGCTGCAGGACCTGTGGTGCTCGCTTTCGCTGAGGCACGTATCTTTGGAAGGTGGGCGATGCTCTTGCGGCCGCGACCATGTCACGTTGAGGCTTACCGATTTTGAAGAAGACATTGGCGAATACCTTTACGATGATGCCGCGCGAGGACAACGGCAGGACATCAACGCCTTCCTTCGCGCCCACGGGCGCGATGCGGACACAGGCCGCTGGAATATCGACAGGCTTGTGCGCCTTCTGGCGAGCTCGGAACCTGAATTTGGCTTAACAGCGGAAATTCGGGCTGCGTTGGTCGCGAAGCTGCGGCCCATCATCGAATCTTTCGATCGCTTACATGTTTGAGTGTATGTCTCAAATATATCGGTCGGGCGTGGTACGCTCTCGTGTGGCGTAGGCGCTAACGCTTCACGATCTGACGATCTCTGACCGCTCGGACAGTTTCTGCCCACTGCGCAAAGGTGATCACGGCGATACGAATTAGGGAGATATGCAAATGACAGTCCGTCTACTTGCTTCCGGCGTGTTTGCGATGTTGTTCATATTTGCCGCTGGGTCTCCGGCCTCCTGTGTCTGTACCGAAAATTAGATTCTACAATAATGGTGAAGTCCGCCCAGGACCGTCCCCGATGCGATGCGGCCTACGTGCTGGATGGCGCGATGGATCGGAGCGTCTTTGCCAAGAGACCGATGAGTCCTCAGCTCGTTATAATAAGCGGCATATCTCGTCAGGATCCGGCGTAAGTGCGCTTCGCCCAAGACGACAATATGGTCGACACACTCGCGACGAATCGATCCGATCAATCTTTCGGTGAAGCCGTTCTGCCAAGGCGAGCCTGGGGCAATGGCCTTGTCGCGGATGCCCATGGCCCGTAATCGGTGGTGACGGCAGTGTCGTAGACCCGATCCCGATCGCGGATCAGGTAGCGTGGGGCTTGAGCCCAAGGGAATGCCTCTGTGACCTGGCGGGGTGATTTGGCTCCTGTCCAGATCATCTTCGTTCGACTGAGTGGGGTGAAGCTCGTCTTCGGCCGCCGCTTGTCAGCCCTCATCGTCTTTCATGGGTCGCGCGCGTTCGGCTCCGCGGAAGCGTCCGAACCCAAAACCTTAGCCCTTTAAAATCAAGGCGCTAGCGGCCTCGCGATCCCATTGCCTCTCACCTGTTCGCCTTCGCGAGCAGGCCCCTTGCACTGCAAAAAACAGTTGACATCGAAAGGCCCAGGTCGTATTCGGAATGCGAATAATAGTTCGTACTCCGATGAATCGAACATGGTCTCTGATCCCGACGGGCGAGTCACGCAGACTTTGGTTCAGGGATTCCGCGTCCTTCAGGCGTTCACGGCCTCAGAACCCTCGCTCACATTGGGGCAGGTGGCCTATCGGACGGGGCTCGACTGCGGGTCCGCGTTCCACCTTGTCCAGACCCTGGTAATGCTCGGTTACGTCGAGCGAATCTCCGGGAGCAAACAGTTTCGACTGACCCTCAAGCCGCTCGAACTGGGGTTCCACGCCATCGTGCAGAATCCGGAATGGTTTTGCTTCCGCCCGGGGATTGACAACGGGTCACGACAGTTGAATAGTTGTTCGCTATCCGAACTCACTGGGAATAAATGTTCGCTTTCCGAACTTGTCGACAAATCGAAGTGATCATATGTCCAAAAAGTCCAACGAGCTTAGTTCGCCGACCGGTGAGCTCGATCCAAAAAACACGGTGCAGTCCCTGGCTAAGGGATTCCGCGCGCTTCAGGCGTTCACCGCCGAAGAGCCCGAGCTCAAGCTGGCCGAAGTTGCTCGCCGCGCCGGCCTAGACAACGGTACGGCGTATCGTCTGCTCGAAACCCTGGTGATGCTCGGTTATTTGGAGCGCTTTCCGGAGACGAAGCAATATCGTTTGACGCTAAAACCACTCGAACTCGGCTTCAACGCGATCGCTCGCATGGACCTCCGGACCATCGCGCAGCCTGAGCTGCGCGCCCTCGTTGGCACGGTGCGAGAAGCCGCCAGCATTGGCATTCTGGATCGAGACGAGGTGGTGTACATCGAGCGCTACCAAGAGGGGCAGGCTCGGCTAGGCGTGGATATAAGGGTGGGAAGCCGCATTCCCGCCTATTGCACAGCGATCGGCCATAGCATCTTGGCGTTCCTTCCGCGCGCCGAGATGCGACGCATTGTCGGCTTGAGCCGTCGAGTGAAGGTCAACGAGCATACACCAGTCACGCTAGAGGAAATTGAAGAGCATCTTGGTGCAGTCCGTACCGCGGGGTATGCGATCTCAGACTCGGAGTACATCGCCGGGCTGCGTGTGTTGGCGGCTCCCATTGTCGGTGCGGACGGTTGCGCCATTGCAGCCCTGAGCGTCGCTGCGCCTTCGCCGCGCATGTCACTTAAGGAGTTTGTAGGCCTCACAGCCGGACCGGTGACTGCGTCTGCGGCGAAGATCGCGCATGCGTTGTCTGCGGCCGGCAATACCGTAAGTCAGTCGGCACGAAAGCCTAACAAATAGAAAAATAGAACGCGTAAGGCTTTCCGACTTAGGAAAGCGATGTCAAACACACGTCGAGTATCTGTTCTAGTACCGCAAAAAAAGGAGACCTCTCGACAGGTCTCCGGATAGGGATCACGGAAACGGAGTTGCCCAATGGTAGCGCCCGCCGCCGCCATCGCTCCCAGCGTTGAATCGATCATTGCCCGACTTGAACGGTTGCCGATTTCTCGAGAACTGACTGTCGCTCGAATCGTTATCGGAAGCGCGACATTCTTTGACGCCTATACAGTCCTGGCCATTGCCTATGCGATGCCAGTGCTAGCGCAAGAATGGAACCTCACTCCGGGCCAGATCGGCGCAATTATCTCCGCGGGATACGTAGGCCAAATTTTCGGGGCGCTCTTTTTCGGATGGCTGGCAGAACGAATCGGTCGGCTCAACGTGCTGCTGATAACCGTTGTTGTTTTTACATCAATGGATTTCGCGTGCCTCTTCGCTTGGGACGCAACCTCAATGATGGCATTCCGGTTCTTTCAGGGAATTGGTACCGGCGGGGAGGTGCCAGTAGCTAGCGCTTACATGAACGAATTTGTAAGTGCTAAGCGCCGCGGCCGCTTTTTCCTGCTTTATGAGGTTCTTTTCCTGTTTGGCCTGCTGTCGGCTGGGCTCATTGGCTATTTTCTTGTGCCTATATATGGCTGGCAGGCAATGTTTATTGTTGGGCTCGCACCGGCTATTCTGACGATTCCGATGCGGTGGTTCATGATTGAATCACCTCGTTGGTTGCTGTCCGTCGGCCGTGCTCAACAGGCGAGCGATGTAGTCACTCGCATGGAAAATGGGTTGCTGCGGCGGGGTATCTTCCTGGACACGCCTAGTGCTGCGGTCCGTCCGCTCGACAAAGCGAGATCGGACGTACGCGAGCTTTTCAAAGGAGTCTACTTACCACGCACGGTTATGCTCGTCGCATTATGGGTATGCTCGTATATGGTTGCCAATGGGTTGATCACGTGGTTGCCGACGTTGTACCGCCAGATTTTCCAGCTGCCTCTTCAGACCAGCCTTGCCTATGGTTTCGCCACAAGCGCCTGCGGCTGCGCGGCGGCGCTGCTTTGCGCCCTGTATATAGACAAGGTCGGCCGGAAAGTTTGGTACACTTTAGCATTTTTCCTCGCTGCCGTGCCGATGGTGATACTGGCCGCTTTGGGCGCAACGTCGGCGCAAGAAGTACTGATCTTCGCCACGGCGGGTTACGCCATTATCCAGACCGTCACGTTCTCTCTCTACCTGTACTCAGCAGAACTTTATCCGACGCGCCTCCGCGCTGTAGGTGCTGGCTTTGGAAGCGCGTGGCTGCGCATCGCGTCGTCCATAGGACCCTTGTTGGTCGGGTGGGTCGTGGGAAATTATAGCATCAACTATGTGTTCCTGGTGTTCGGAATTGTCCTCGCGTTTGGGGGAATCATCTGTCTGTTGTTTGCGATTGAAACCAAGGGCCGCGTTCTAGAAGAATTGTCGCCGTGATCGCCAATCAAATGAGTGTTCGTGCCAATCTTCGGTGGGATCTTGAATTATGAAAGTCATCACATTTGAACGGAACGGCGCGCGCAGTTATGGGGTCTTGAACGATGATCGCGTCGTCGATGTCGGAACCCATCTCGCTTCTCGCTACGGAGACTTGCGATCGGTGCTGGCGGCCGGCGCGCTGCCCGAGTTGGCGGCTGCGAGCAATGAGGCGGCTCCAACTTTTCCGGTAGGTGAGGCGAAGTTCCTGCCGGTCATTCCAAATCCGGCGAAAATACTGTGCGTCGGCTTAAATTACGTAAGTCATCGCACGGAAACAAAACGACCCGAGACGAAGTACCCATCTATCTTCACCCGGTTTGCGGATACGCAGGTCGGGCACGGAGCCCCAGTGCTCTGTCCAAGCTTCTCAACTGCGTTCGACTATGAGGGAGAACTTGCCGTCGTAATCGGTCGTGGCGGGCGGCACATCCCTGAACAGGCTGTGGGCGCGCACATTGCGGGATACTCTTGCTACAACGATGTGACTGTGCGTGATTGGCAGCGACACACCGCACAGTGGACTCCGGGCAAGAACTTTCCCAACACGGGTGCTTTCGGTCCCTCACTGGTGACGCCGGACGAGATCCCCGATCTCGGCACGCTTACTTTGACCACTCGCCTTAACGGCCAGGTCATGCAGCAGGCTCCGATCTCGGATCTGATTTTCTCGGTGCCGGTAATTGTTTCCTACATCTCCAAATTCACACCTTTGTACCCAGGGGATGTGATTGCGACCGGTACACCGGGAGGTGTGGGCGATCGTCGCGAGCCCCCGGTTTACATGAAGGATGGCGACATCGTCGAAGTCGAGATTGACCGCGTCGGCATCCTGCGGAACGTCGTTCAGACTGACCCCCAGGCGGTATCTTGAGGCATCGCCGGACTTAGCTCGCAAGGACAAATACATTGAATGGCGAGGAGAAGCGTTATGGCAGCGACTGAACAATCAGAGGCCAAAGGTCGTCTCCGGATTGCTGTCGATATCGGTGGAACATTCACCGATCTGGCCGCCTTCGACGAAGCTGAAGGCAAGCTGATGTTCGGAAAAGCGCTGTCCACGCACGGCGCTCTGGTTGATGGCATTCAGCACACAATGGACGGGGCAGGCGTCAACTCTGCGGATGCTTATTTGTTTCTGCATGGATCAACGATTGCCATCAACACGCTGCTGGAGCGAAATGGAGCCAAAACTGCTTTGCTCATTACCGAAGGCTTTCGAGACATCTACGAAATTGGACGTGTCAATCGCCCTGATGCTTATAACCTGTTCTTTTCAAAACACGCACCTCTAGTAAAGCGATCTTCTCGCTTTGAAGTCAGCGAGCGGCTTCTTGCAGACGGGAGCGTGCACAAGAAGCTGGACGAAGATTCCGTCCGCGTTCTCGCAAAGTCGCTGAAGGGGCGCGGTATCGAGTCGGTTGCGATCTTGCTTCTTCACTCCTATCGGAATCCGGCTCACGAGATCAGTGTGAAGGAATTGGTGCGTGAAGAGCTGCCTAATGCCTTCGTGTCGGCTTCGCATGAACTTTCACAGGAATATAGGGAATTCGAGCGAGCCTCTACCGTAGTCGCCAACGCTTATGTGGGCCCGCGTGTAGCAGAATATCTGGCGCAACTGGAGAGACACCTCAAACAGCAGGGCTTCGGCGGCGATTTCTTCGTCGTACAGTCTACCGGCGGCCTGTTTCCCATCGAGCACGCGCGGCGCGATTGCGTCCGAATGCTGGAGTCCGGGCCTGCGGCTGGTGTCATCGGCGCACAGGCGATATGTGCACAGCTTGGTCTCAAGGACGCCATCGCGTTCGATATGGGGGGTACGACAGCAAAAGCTGGCGTGATTAGCGATAGCAAACCGCTAACGACCGGTAGTGCGCTGATTGGCGGGTATGAAAAAGCCCTGCCCATCCAGATTCCGATGATGGATATATTCGAAGTCGGCACCGGTGGGGGCAGCATTGCACGGGTCGGCGAGGGCAAATCGTTGCGGGTTGGCCCGCAAAGTGCAGGTTCGATTCCAGGTCCCGCCTGCTACGGCCGAGGCGGTACGGAACCGACAGTAACCGATGCCAATGTCTTGTTGGGAAGATTAGACGCAGAGAATTTTCTCGGCGGTGAAATGAAGCTTGACGTTGCAGCAGCCCGAGGGGCTATGCAGGAAAAATTGGCTACGCCACTTGGGCTTGATATCACGCAGGCCGCGGAAGGTATTCTGCGAATCGCAGTGACGGCGATGTCATACGCAGTCAAAGCGGTGACCACGGAGCGCGGGCTCGATGCCGGCAGCTTCTTGATGGTTGTTTACGGAGGGGCGGGTCCATTGCACGCCTCAGCTATCGCTCGTGAGATCGGCATTAAGCAGGTCCTTATCCCGTTTGCGCCTGGTCATTTTTCTGCCTATGGCATGCTGTTCAGCGATCTTCGATACGATTACGTGAGATCGTGCTTCCGCAAACTTGAAGAGGTGTCGTTCGAAGAGATTGAGGCACTTTATTCGTCGATGGAAGAAGAGGGCCAGGCTGCGATCTCTATGTCCGCCATCCGTCCAGAGGGAATCGTAGTAGAGCGGGCGGCCGATATGCGCTACGTCGGCCAGGAACACGCAGTTACGGTTGAGTTGCCTGGTAAATTCTTTGCGGACAAGAATCGGGACGCGATCAAGCGCCGTTTCGACGAGGTCCATGCAATCCGCTACGGCACCTCGGCACCAAAAGAGCCAGCAGACCTCGTTAGTTTGCGAACTACCGTGCTTGGTACGATGCGCAAGCCGCCCCGCCACACTGTCTACGAAGGAAAGGAGCAACCACCGAAACAAGCCTTGCGGACAACAAAGGATGTTTTTTTTCGCAGTCACGGATTCGTGTCAACGCCAGTTTTCAAACGCGGAGATCTGCGGAGCGGTAATCGCGTGAATGGACCGGCATTGATCGAGGAGCATGCTTCAACAACCGTTGTTCAGCCTGGTGACGTATTGACCGTGGATGGACTCGGTAATCTGCAAATTCTCATTGGGAGCGAGCACAAATGAGCACGTCGACTGCAAAGGCTCAGGCCGTAGATCCAGTGACCGTCGAAATAATCCGCAACGGTCTTTTGGCTGTCACCGAAGAGATGAAGACCAATCTGACGCGAACCGCTTATAACCTAATCATTTACGAAGCGCTCGACTTCACGGTCGGCCTATTTACAATTAATGGAGACACCGTTTCGATTGGTCTCGGGCTGCCAATGTTCATCCGAGGAATGTCGGAAACAGTTAAGGCCAAGATCAAGCATTTCGGCCTTTCAGGAATTAAGCCCGGGGACATTCTGGTCACCAACGACGCCTACACGACCGGAAGCCATCTTAATCACTTCACTTTTACTATGCCGGTTTTCTATAGGGGCGAGCTAATCGCATTCACCTGTTGTATGGCGCATTGGCTCGATGTTGGCGGCACATTGGGTCAAGTCACGACCGACATCTACTCAGAGGGAATCCAGATTCCCATTGTCAAATATCAGAAGGAGGGAGTTGTCAACCAGGACCTAGTGGACATTATTGCCATGAATGTCCGCCTGTCGGAACGCGCGATGGGCGATCTGCGTGCGCAGATTACCGCTGTAACTACAGGCGAACGTCGGTTTCTCGAGCTCGTTGAGCGTTACGGCAAGGACGCAGTGCTGGGATCGATCGCGCAGATTATGGATCATTCCGAAGCGGTTGCGCGGGCCAACACGCGCTCGATACCGGACGGAATATATGAAGCCGAGTCATTCATGGACGACGATGGCTTCGATATCGGCAAGAAAGTTCCGATCAAAGTGCGTGTGGAGAAGCGTGGCGACGAGATGACTATCGATCTCTCGGAGGTCAGTCGACAGGTACGAGGCTTCTACAATTCGGGGGTGACAACCGGGATTGCCTGCGCGCAGGTCGCGTTTAAATGCCTGACCACCGCGACTGATTATCCCGTGAACGACGGCAGTTTCCGTAACTTAAAGGTGATCATGCCGATGGGGCGGGTGATCAGCGCCGAGCGGCCATATCCCATGCGAGTATGGATGACCTACCCGATGACGGTCATCGACACCGTCTTCAAGGCGCTCGCCCCAGCAATCCCAGACCGCGCCATCGCTGGCCATCATGCGGACCTGGTCTTTCCCAATATCCACGGCATCTCTCCTGCCGACGGCAAACTGTTCATTGTCGGAATAGGGCCGCTCGGAGGTGGCTGGGGCGCCAAGAAGAATGAGGACGGCGTGTCCGTCACGGTCTGCATCAACGACGGTGACACGCATAACAGTCCTTCGGAACAGCTTGAGGCCAAATATCCTGTGTTAGTGGAGAGTTACTCGATTCGGGAAGACAGTAGCGGTGCCGGACGCACGCGGGGTGGTTTGGGCGCTGAAATGGTAGTCCAGGCCTTGTCGCCATTTTCTCTCACGACGCGCATCGACCGCATGCACTGCAAGCCGTGGGGATTGGATGGGGGCGGCGAGGCTGCTGGTAACAGTATAGGGATCCGCAGAAAAGGCAGGTGGGAAATGGATCTTCCCAATGCCAAGATTTTCAATGTTCGCCTCAATAGAGGAGACGCCTACATGATGCAATCGGGCGGTGGAGGCGGCGTTGGCGATCCTATGAAGCGCGACCCCGAGCTCGTCGCTGAAGACGTGCGGGAAGGGTATGTCAGCCGTGCTGTCGCACAAAACACGTATGGAGTGGTGTTTACCGCAGCAGGCGACGTTGATGTTTTCGCCACCAAATTACGTCGAGAGCGCCAAGGGCCCGTTCGTGCCGAGGAAGAAGATTTCGAAGTAATTCCCGGCTAGTGGATGGAAACCGGGTAGACATGTGCCACAAGCTAGCCGTGCCGCAGCGAAGGACGCCGACGATCGGCCACGGAATATTGTTTTGGGTTTTTCTCCTGCGGCCTTCGAATTCATGGCTATTAAGCCGCCATAGCCCTGGGCTGGTATTCTCTCTGGCGCAGCATCACCGCCCAGGCGATGCGCGCCGTCTTGTTCGCCAGCGCAACGGCGACGACCAGCGGCGGTCGCCGCCGACGCAGCCCGATCACCCACGGATCGGCTTTCGTCGCCCTCGATCG
>Ga0207665_10002980_pt1 | contig 11358 bp, 10 predicted proteins | sample LARL112metaG_FD_184351 | JGI IMG/M metagenome (GOLD analysis project Ga0207665, IMG submission 184351) | Corn, switchgrass and miscanthus rhizosphere microbial communities from Kellogg Biological Station, Michigan, USA - LAR L11-2 metaG... | ecosystem: Host-associated > Plants > Roots >...
GTAGTTCTCGTGGCAGCCGTAGGACGCGCCCTTGTTGTCGGTGTTGTTCTTGTACAGCTGGATGGGCGCGGCGCCGGGCACGGTGGCCGCCTTGAGCGCAGCCTCGGCCATCACCCGCTCGCCCGCCTTGTCCCAGACGACCGCCGCCCGCGGGTTGGTGCATTCCGGGGTGGAATACTCCGGGTGGGCGTGGTCCACGTACAGCCTGGCGCCGTTGGTGAGGATGACGTTGGCCAGCCCGAGGTCCTCGTCGGTGAGCTGGCTGGAGTCGGCCGCCTCCCGGGTGAGGTCGAAGCCACGGGCGTCGCGGAGCGGGTTCTCCTCCTCGAAATCCCACCTGGCCCGGCGCGTCCTGGCCGAGGTCGCCGCCTGGTAGGCGTTCACGACCTGGGAGGACGTGACCATGGCATTGGCACCCGGCTGGCCGGGCACCGAGATGCCGTACTCGGTCTCGGTCCCCATCACACGCCGCACGCTCATGGTGAAAGCCTAGCCGGGCGCGGCAGCGCACCGGCGATGGCCGCGCCTCTGCGCGCAGCGCACCGGGGGGTTCCGGGCCATGGGGTGCGGGGGCTCGCCCCCGCGACGGAGGAGTGTCCCCCCGGGCTAGCACTGCGCACTTAGAGGTACTGGCCGGTGTTGGCGACCGTGTCGATCGAGCGGCCGGCCTCGGTGCCCTGCTTGCCGGAGACCAGCGTCCTGATGTAGACGATCCGCTCGCCCTTCTTGCCGGAGATGCGCGCCCAGTCGTCCGGGTTCGTGGTGTTCGGCAGGTCCTCGTTCTCGCTGAACTCATCCACGCAGGCGGACAGGAGGTGCGCCACCCGCAGGCCCTTCTGGCCGGTCTCGAGGAACTCCTTGATGGCATTCTTCTTCGCCCGGTCCACGATGTTCTGGATCATCGCGCCCGAGTTGAAGTCACGGAAGTAAAGCACTTCCTTGTCGCCGTTGGCGTAGGTGACCTCGAGGAACCTGTTCTCCTCGGTCTCGGAGTACATCCGCTCGACCACGCGCTGGATCATCGCCTCCACGCACGCCTCGGGCGAACCGCCGTTCTCGGCCAGGTCGTCGGGGTGCAGCGGCAGGGCGCTGATCACGTACTTGGAGAAGATGTCCTTGGCCGCTTCGGCGTCCGGGCGCTCGATCTTGATCTTCACGTCCAGCCGGCCCGGGCGCAGGATCGCGGGGTCGATCATGTCCTCGCGGTTCGACGCGCCGATCACGATCACGTTCTCCAGGCCCTCGACCCCGTCGATCTCGCTGAGCAACTGGGGCACGATCGTGTTCTCCACGTCGCTGGACACCCCGGAGCCGCGGGTACGGAAGATCGAGTCCATCTCGTCGAAGAACACGATGACCGGCATGCCCTCGCTGGCCTTCTCCCTGGCCCGCTGGAACACCAGCCGGATGTGCCGCTCGGTCTCCCCGACGTACTTGTTGAGCAGTTCGGGGCCCTTGATGTTCAGGAAGAAGCTCTTGCCCTCCTTGGTCCCCTCGTCCTGCGCGGTCTTGGCCGCAACCTGCTTGGCCAGCGAGTTCGCCACCGCCTTGGCGATGAGCGTCTTGCCGCAGCCGGGCGGGCCGTACAGCAGCACGCCCTTGGGCGGGCGGAGCTGGTGCTCGCGGAACAGGTCCGCGTGCAGGTAGGGCAGCTCGATGGCGTCCCGGATCTGCTCGATCTGCGAGGCCAGGCCGCCGATGTCGCGGTAGCTGATGTCCGGAACCTCTTCCAGGATCAGCTCCTCGACCTCGGCCTTGGGGATCCGCTCGTACACGTAGCCGGACCTGGGCTCAAGCAGCAGCGAGTCGCCGGCGCGCAGCGTGGACTGCCGCAGTGGTTCCGCGAGCCGGGCCACCCGCTCCTCGTCGGCGTGCGAGATGACCAGCGCCCGGTCGCCGCCCTCAAGGACCTCCTTGAGCATGACGATCTCGCCCACGGTCTCGTAGCCCTGGGAGATGACCACGGTGAGCGACTCGTTCAGCACCACTTCCTGGCCGGGCCGCAGCTCGTCGAGGTCCACAGCGGGGCTGACGTTGACGCGCATCTTGCGCCCGCCGGTGAACACGTCCGCGGCGCCGTCCTCGCAGGCGTTGAGGAAGATGCCGAACCCGGACGGCGGCTTGGTCAGCCGGTCCACTTCCTCCTTCAGCGCCACGATCTGGTCGCGCGCCTCGCGCAGCGTGTCGGCCATCCGCTCGTTCTGCCGGTTGACGGTCGACAGCCGCGCCTCGGCCTCGCCGAGCCGCTCCTCGAGCAGCCGGGCCTGCCGCGGCGAGTCGGTCAGCCTACGGCGCAGAACCGCGACTTCCTCCTCCAGGAAGGAGATCTGCGTCGTGAGGCTCTTGACCTGGTCATCATGGCGTCCCGCGAACGAGCCGTCATCACGAGTGGCCACGTCCTCACCTCCGTTCCTGGAGCAGTTCTCTCCTAGACCCTACCTACCCAGGACCGGGCGGCAATCCGACCACCCGGCCCCGCTGCACCTTTCGCTCCCCCTTGCGGCGACACCGGCGCAGGTCACCCGGCCGCCCGCGGGTCATGCGCCCCCTTGGCGGGCCGCCGCCGCCGCGGAGGTGCGATGACTCCCTCGGCGAGCCGCCGTGCGGTGACCAGGAAGCCGGTGTGGCCCACCATCCGGTGCTCGGGACGTACCGCAAGACCGTCGGCGTGCCAGCCGCGAGTGAGGGATTCCCACGCAGCAGGCTCATCGAAACCCCCATGCCCGCGAACTGCCTCAACTGTTGCTGAGAGTTGGGTCACCGTGGCCACGTAACAGGCCAGGACGCCGCCGGGCAGCAGCACCCGCGCCGCGGCGCCGATGCACTCCCAGGGCGCCAGCATGTCCAGCACCACCCGGTCGAAGGGCTCCTCCCCGGCACCCCCGGCCCCTGCGTCCTCGGTCCCTGGGTCCTGATCCCGGCCGAACTCGCCGACCCGCAACTCCCACTGGTGCGGTACACCGCCGAAGAATTTCTCCACGTTCGTCCGGGCTATCTCTGCGAAGTCGCTGCGGCGCTCGTAGGAGACGACCAGCCCGTCCGGGCCGACGGCGCGCAGCAGCCAGCAGGACAGCGCGCCCGAGCCCGCGCCAGCCTCCAGGACCCGGGCGCCGGGCCAGATGTCGGCCATGGCCAGGATCTGCGCGGCGTCCTTGGGGTAGATGACCGCCGCTCCCCTGGTCATGGACAGGGTGAAGTCCGCGAGCAGGGGCCGCAGCGCGACGTAGGGGGTGCCCGCCGAGGACCGCACCACGCTGCCTTCGGGGCTGCCGATGAGGTCGTCGAGTGTGATGGAGCCCCGGTGGGTGTGGAACACCTTGCCCGGCTGCAGCACGGCCAGGTGCTGGCGCCCCTTGGGATCGGTGAGCTGGGCCTGGTCACCTGGGGCGAACGGTCCGCGGCGAGAGATCACGCCCGACAGAGTACGGCCACTGACGGGTCAAACCCCCGCGAAGGCGTGGTCCAGGTCGGCGGCGGCGAGCACGCCGAACACCTGGCCGGACGGCTCGACCAGGAGGTACTCACTGGCCGGCGAGCGGCGTACCGCATCGACCAGCGCCATACCGGACAGATCGGCGCTCAGCACCAGGCCCGGATCGAGGGTGCGGGCCAGCGACCCGGCATCGACCCAGGGGCGCCGCTGCACCGGGGTGGCCATCACCGCCGCCTCGCTGACGATCGCGATCGGCCGGTCCTCGTGGTCGACGATCACCAGCGCGCGTGCCTGCGCCGCGTCCGCCCGGCGGATGGCCTCGGCCAGCGGCAGGCTGGACGGCACCGGGATGGCCCGCCGGGCGAGCAGACGGGCCTGCAGCCCGGGCAGCCGTTCCCGCACCCGCGAGGCGCGCAGCGACTGGGTGGCGCCGGTCCACATGAACGCGGCGATGACCGCCAGCCACAGCGCGTCGAAGACCTGCACCTGGCTGCCGGTGTGCAGGAACAGGTACAGCGGGATGAGGAGCACCGCCACCGCAAGCCCGCGGCCCGCCCAGGCGGCCGCCACCGTGGCGGTACTTGGCCGGCCGGTCAGCTTCCAGACGGCCGCCCGGAGCATCCGGCCACCGTCCAGCGGCAAACCCGGGAGCATGTTGAAGATCCCGACCAGCAGGTTCGCCACCACAAGCTGGCTCAGCAGCACCCCGGGCACCCCGGTGGGGTGGAACGCGCGGGCCAGCCCGAACCCGGCGGCGGCCAGCGCCAGCGAGATCGCCGGCCCGGCGGCGGAGACGAGGAACTCGCGCCCGGGGGTGGGCGGCTCGCGCTCGATCTCGGAGAACCCGCCGAGCGGGTAGAGCAGGATCCGGCGCACCGGCAGCCCGAACCCGAGGGCTACCACGGAGTGGCTCAGTTCGTGCACGAGCACCGACCCGTAAAGCAGCACCACGAACGCGGCGGCCACGACGTACCGCAGGTCCTGGGGGACGGAGCGGTCCAGGCCACGGGCGTAGAGGACGATGAATACGCCCGCGATCAGGAACCAGTACGGCGAGATGAACACGGGGATGCCGAAGGGGCGCGCGATCTTCACGCCCGGCCCCTGCTCCCGCGATTGCTCCCGCGATTCACCGTCCGGCGCATTGCCTGCCACACGCCGATGCTACGTCCTGGAACGCGTGAGGGCGTGTCGCGTGGTGCGCGTGTGCTGTTTCCTGGCTGGAGACATGCCTTCTGTTTCCGGCCGGGGACTCTTCGTCTTCGAAGACACGCCCGGAATGGACGGGCAACTGTCTGAAGGCTCCCCTACCCTCCCAGGCATGGGTGATAAGAGCGCAACCGTGACTGCCGAGCCCCCGGACCCCCGCGGGACGGCGGAGCTCGGCGCAGCGGCGTCCGGCGCGGGCGACGGTGCCCCCCCGGAGCCGCGCGACAGGCCGTCCGGTCCGTCGCTGTCCCCTTCCCGGGCGGGCGACTTCCTCACCTGCCCGCTGCTGTACCGGTTCCGGGTGATCGACCGGCTGCCCGAGCCGCCGAGCCCGGCCGCGGTGCGCGGCACGCTGGTGCACTCGGTTCTCGAGCGGCTCTTCGACGCCGCGGCCGCCGACCGGACGCCGGACGCCGCGCGGGCGCTGGTGGAGCCGGAATGGTCCCGGCTGCAGGAGGCCGAGCCGGAGCTGGCCGGTCTGTTCGACGACGACGCTCAGCGCGCCGCGTGGCTGGACGAGGTCATGGGCATGCTGGACCGGTATTTCACCCTGGAGGACCCGCGCCGGATCGAGCCGGCCCACCGGGAGTTGTGCGTGGAGGCGGAGCTTGCCTCCGGCCTGCGGCTGCGTGGCTACATCGACCGCCTCGACATCGCCCCCAGCGGGCAGATGCGGATCGTGGACTACAAGACCGGCGGCGCGCCCCCCGAGGAGTTCGAGCAGCGGGCCCTGTTCCAGATGCGCTTCTACGCGCTGACGCTGTGGCGCGCCCAGGGCCAGGTGCCCAAGCTGCTCCAGTTGATGTACCTGGGCAACGGCGAGATCGTGAGGTACGAACCGGACGAGGCGGACCTGCTCGCCACCGAGCGCAAGATCGAGGCGCTGTGGCTCGCGATCGAGCGGGCCATGGTGAACCGGGACTGGCGCCCCCGGCCAGGGCGGATCTGTGACTGGTGCGCGCACCAGGCGATCTGCCCCGCGTTCGGCGGCACGCCGCCGCCGGTCCCCGACCTCCCGGTCCGGCCGGACGAGATCCCAGACCCCCGAGACGGCGCATCCCCCGTCTAGCGCGCCCGCCTAGGAATGCTGGAAGATCTGGTCGAACTGGGCGTCCAGCACGGCCAGGGCCTCCTGTGCGGCGTCGGTGAGCCCGCGGATGAAGAACTCGGTCAGCCCGGCGTAGGCGTCCGCGGCCAGTTTCCTGGTCGGCTCGTCGACGCAGCCCCGGGCGATCAGGGCGGTATCGCCGGGATCAGCCAGCCGGTGCTCGCCATCAACGGTGACGAGGATCCGCTCGTCAGGCCCGCCGCGGGCCGGAAGATCGCCGAGACGGTAGCGCACGGGCGCTTCGTCCTTGTGCACCGGATAGGCCACCTGTTCTCCCCGCCACTATGGCCGGAGATCGTCGCCGAGATCGACCGCCACGCAACCTGACCCGGCCGTCCTCACATCCCGGTGGCCCGGCCCGGTCAGCGCCCGCCCGGCCGGTGCCCCGCCGCCCGCCGGGCCCGGCCAACGGGGGCGGTAGGGTCTGCCAGCATGACCGATGCACCGCTCCCGCAGGCCGGCTCGGCCGCCGTGCACGTCCTGCACGAGGGCTACGTACGCGACGACCCGGCCGGGGACCGGGTGGGCTCCAGCGTCACGCTCATCCTGGACGCCGGGCGGGTGATCGTGGTCGACCCGGGCATGGTGGCCGACCGGGACGAACTGATCGCCGCCCTGGCCGGGCACGGCCCGGCGCCCGCCGACGTGACCGACCTGGTGTTCAGCCACCACCACCCCGACCACACCGTGAACGCGGCGCTGTTCCCCGGCGCGCGGATCCACGATCACTGGGCCACCTACTCCGGTGACCTGTGGATCGGGCGGGAGCCCGGCGAGTTCGCGCTCACGCCGTCGGTCCGGCTGGTGCCCGCGCCCGGCCACACACCGGAGGACATCGCCACGCTGGCCGCCACGCCTGACGGCGTCTACGCGTGCACCCACGCCTGGTGGGGGCCGGACGGCCCGGCGGAGGACCCGCTGGCCACCGCCGCCCCGGAACTGGCGGCCAGCCGGGAGCGGATCCTTGCCGCCGCGACCGTGGTCATCCCCGGCCACGGCCCCGCCTTCCGCCCCGGCCCGGACACGCCGAGGTAGGGCCAAGGCCTCGTGACGAAGGAACGGGGCCGCAGGCCACCGGGGGGTCGCTCCCCCGGGCCAGCACTGCTAGATTGCGTCGCCCTTCAGCGAGAACGCCGACAGGGCGCGCACCGCGATGACAATCGTGACGACGGTCACGATCACGCCCATCACGAGCGACGTGCCCAGGCTCTGGGTCGCGTTCAGGGCCTTGGCCTCGTGCGCGAAGGCGTTCGCCACGCCCAGCGAGTACTGGCCAACGGACAGCAGCCGGGCACCGCCGACGAAGTTGCCGACCAGGCCCTCCCAGACCACCACGTAGGCCAGCCCGTAGGCGATGGCCCGCGTGGTCAGCACCGAAATCATGACGAAGACCGCGTTGTACATGACGCTGCCCGCCAGCGCCCCGACGAACAAGCCAACGGTGAGCTTGGTCAGGCCGCCGGTGGCGATCAGCCCGGCCAGCAGTTCGGGCACGGCGACGAACGCCGCGGTCAGCACGACCGCTACCACGTACTTGCTCCAGATGACCACCGACCGGGGCACCGGCGTGGCGAGCAGGTGCACGATGCTTCCCTCGTCCACCTCCGCACCGAGCACGCTGGTGCCGATGATCAGCGCGGTCAGCGGCAGCACCACGGTGAACCCGAAGATGCCGACCACCTCGCTGGGCCAGGAGGCGTCCTGCGGGTGCGACAGCTTGAGCAGCACGGTCACGAGCACCAGGATCAGCGGCGGTATTGCGAACAGCAGGGCGCGCTTGCGGCCCATGGCCGCCCGGAAGGTGATCGACGCGATCACCCGTGCCTGGTCACCGAACATTGTCTGGCTGCTTTCTCCCGGCACCGCCGGGTGTCGGCGGGCGCTGGGCCTCAGAGATACTCACCGGGCCTTCGGCCCATCGGTGTCGATCAGGTAGGCGAAGACGCTCTCCAGCGACTCGTCCTCGGGCAGCAGTTCCCGCAACCGGATGCCCTGATCCCTGGTCAGCGCCGCGATCTCGCGGGAGAACGTGCCGTAGTCGCTGGCCCGCACCGACAGCCCGTGGTCGGTAACCTCCACCCCCGTCACCGCCGGGCGGCCGATCAGCGTGGCACCGAGCCGGCGGTCGTCGGACGTGCGCACCAGGAACACGTGCGGCCTCGTTGTCATCAGGCGGCGGATGGCGCGGAAGTCGCCGGAGGCGGCGAGCCGGCCCGCGACCATCACCTGGATGGTGCCGGAGACCCGTTCCACCTCTTCCAGGATGTGCGAGCTGAACAGGATCGTCCTGCCCTGCTCGCCCAGGCCGTGCAGCAGGTCCATCATGTGCAGCCGCTGCCGCGGGTCCATGCCGTTGAACGGCTCGTCGAGCAGCAGCACCTCCGGGTCGTGCACCAGCGACCCGGCCACCCGGATCCGCTGCCGCATGCCCTTGGAGTAGGTGGAGATCTTCCGGTCCTGCGCCCCGGTCATCTCCACCATCTCGATCGCCCGCCGGGCGGCCGCGCCGGGGTCGGGCAGCTTATGCAGCCGCGCGCTGGCGATGACGAACTCGGCCCCGGTGAGGAACGCGTACACCGAGTCACGCTCGGGCACCAGACCGAGCGTCCGGTAGATGCCCGGGTTCCGCCAGCTCGGGGTGCCACCGACGGTGAGTTCGCCACGGGAGGGCGCGAGGAAACCGGCAATCATGTGCATCAAGGTGGACTTGCCCGCGCCGTTCGGGCCGAGCAGGCCGGTCACTCCCGGCCCGATGGTCACCGTGATGTCGTTGACCGCCACCACATTGCCGTACCACCGGGAGACGTTGCGCAGTTCTATCGCGGTCACGAAGCACCGACCTTCCGGTACCGGGCGGCCAGGCCGCCCAGGCTGACGGCGAGCAACAGCACGAACATCAGGCCATACGCCACGCCCGCACTACCGGGATTCGGAATGGGACCCGGATTCGTGCCACCCAGCCACTGCCGCACCCCGTCGATAACGGTGAACGGGCTTATCAGGCCGGGCAGGCGGGCGCCGAGCGGGATGCTCACCGTCACCAGCCCATTCCCGGGCCCGGGCACCGGCGGGGCCCCGTGATAGGCGACGTTGACCAGGATCCTGGCCAGTATCCAGGTCAGGAAGAAGTAGATCGCGATGATGCCGGTCGCGTATGCCCGGCGGCCGGTGAGCGAGGCGAGCACCAGCCCGATCGCGGCGAGCAGCACCGCCAACAGCGCCGCGACGCCCAGACCGGGGATCAGCGCCTTGGTCTGGTCCCACACCGCGCTGCCGCCGCCGACCGAGATGATCGTGCCCAGGTACAGGATGATCAGCGGGATCTCGACGAGGAGCAGGCAGGCGACGGTGAACGCGAGGTACTTGGCCAGCGGGTAGTCAAGGCGCCGCAGCGGCCGGGAGTAGTACAGCGGCAGGACGTGACTGCGCAGGTCGCGGGATACCAGCTCGGGCGCCTGCGCCGCCACGAAGATCAGCATCACCAGGGTGCGCAGCGCGTAGGTGTAGGTGTCGTAGTCGACGATCCGCGCGTGGTCGGGCGAGGTGGCCACCGCGACCGCGTTCGCGATCGCTGGCAGGCACATCAGCCCGAACGCGAGGAACGGCACGATCTTGGCCTTGGCGCCCCGGCCGATCCCGAACGCCGAGCGCAGGCTGTGCCAGTACAGCGCCCGGATGATCGCGGCCCGGCCCAGGCGCGGGCCGTCGTAGTGCTGGTAGCCGAGATCGTGGATGACCCCCGTACCGGCCGGCGGGGCTGCGCCGGCCGCTGCCGCACCGTTGTCAGCCGTCACCGCGCTCCTCCTCCTCGTCCCCGTTGTCCCGGAACAGTTCCTCGACCCGGCGGCGCTGTTGCTCCAGCCGGTTCAGCGGCAGGCCCAGATCAGCGACCGCATCACGGACCGTGTCGTGGGTCTGTTCGCCGTCGATCTGCACCAGCAGCCCACGGCCGGAGCGCCTCGGCTTCAGGCCGCGGGCGGCCAGTTCCGCCGCCAGCTCGGTGGCGCCCTCGTCGACCTCGATCAGCAGCACCTGGCTCACCTGGGTGAAGCTGGTGATCGTGTCGGAGCGGAGCAGCTTGCCCCCGTCGATGACGACGAGCTGGTCGCAGATCTGCTCGATCTCCCCCAGCAGGTGCGAGGAGACCACGATCGAGATGCCGAACTCCGTCCCGATCCTGCTGATCAGGTCGAGCATCGAACTGCGCCCCGCGGGGTCCAGGCCGATGGTCGGCTCGTCGAGCAGCAGCAGCCGGGGATCCCCGACGAGGGCCTGGGCCAGCTTGACCCGTTGCTTCATCCCGGTCGAGTAGGTGCCGACCTGCCGGTACCGCTCCTCATACAGGCCGACGTGGCGCAGCGACTCGGCGGCACGCTCCTTGGCCGCGGTGGCCGGCAGCCCGGACATCCGCCCCAGGTGGGTGACGAACTCGGTGCCGGTGACGTCCGGGGGCAGGCAGTCGTGCTCGGGCATGTACCCGGTGAGCGTCCGGATCCGCTCACCGCTCGCCGCCACGTTGTGGCCGAGCACGACCGCACGGCCGCTGGTCGGCGGAAGGATGCCGAGCAGGATCTTGATGAGCGTGGACTTGCCGGCCCCGTTCGCGCCGACCAGCCCGGTGATGCCGGGCGCGATCGCGACGGTGAGGCCGTCCAGCGCGGTCACCTCGCCGGTGTACCGCTTGGTCAGGGCCTCCGTCTGGATGACGGCCGCCGCTGTGCCCGCGTCGCCGGGGCCCCGCCCGGCGCGCAACTGCGGTGGTGCGGTCACGGGATCCTTGCCTCGCCTTCGTCAGGCAGTCGGGGGGAATGGCCGTTGTACAAGTGGCGGGGATCCCAGCCTTGCGGGCACGGTGCCCCCGCGTCGTCATCCTCAGGTCTGCTTTTCGTGTCACCCATAGGGTGACGGGCCCGATACGGCCGCGGGTATCCGCCCGGCAGCTTACGCCCGTGGCATGACGCGCCGGGACTGCCCAGGCGTTACCGTGAAGGGGTGAGCGCGGAGCCGGGCCGCCCACCGCTGAGCATGCGGTTCAAGGAGCGTGCCTGGGCAAGGGTGGACTGGGCGCTGGCCGCCATCTGTGCACTCTTCGTGTACGGGATCATGGCCAAGGGCTGGGCGAGGCATCAGTTCCCGCTGTCGCTCTGGCCGGTGGGACCCTGGGCCGCACCGCTACTGGCCCTGCTCGTAGCGGTTCCCGTGGCGCTGCGCCGCCGCGACCCCGTGGGCGCGTTCCTCCTGGCGCTGGTCGGCTGTGCACTGATCATCACGGCGGGCGGGCAGATCACCCGCGGCGCGTTCCTGCCCCTGGCGCTCACGCTGTTTATGGTGGCGGCCACGCGTACCCGGGCGGTGGCGGCGGCCTCGCTTGCCGCGTGCCTGGTACTGCTGATCGTCCAGGGGTTCATCCTGAGCATGACGGGCAACGGCTCCGGCCCGGCGACCGGGGTGGCGCTGATCCTGATCATCGCCTGGATGGTCGGCTTCAGCGCGCAGCAGCGGCGCGCCTACACCACTCGGATGCGCGAGCAGGTGGCCACGGCCGCGGTCACCGAGGAACGGCTCCGGATCGCCAGGGAACTGCACGACGTGGTGGCGCATCACGTCA
>Ga0207665_10002982_pt1 | contig 11357 bp, 12 predicted proteins | sample LARL112metaG_FD_184351 | JGI IMG/M metagenome (GOLD analysis project Ga0207665, IMG submission 184351) | Corn, switchgrass and miscanthus rhizosphere microbial communities from Kellogg Biological Station, Michigan, USA - LAR L11-2 metaG... | ecosystem: Host-associated > Plants > Roots >...
ACCCTGCAGCACATCAAGACCTTCGACGAACGGATCGAGGTGGTCATGATCACCGCATTCGCCTCGCTCGCCACCCTCAACGAGGCCCTGCGCCGGGGCGCGTTCGGGTACCTGATCAAGCCCTTCCCGCGGCGCGACCTGGCCCTGATGGTCCGGGATGCGCTCGCCCGGCGCCACGGCCGGGTCGACGGGGCGTGATCGAATCCAGCCGGTCGTTGACAGGAGCGCGCGGCGCGGTGAGAATTTCCCCGGGGGCGTCCAACTCGGGGCGCGGGCCCGCCGGGTTCCGAACGTCGTGTCACTCACCGGGAGGACGTCATCCATGAGCCTCACGAGTCAAGTCGAGAAGTGGGTGGATGAGGTCGCCGCGCTGACCGGCCCGGCGAAGATCGCGTGGGCGGACGGCTCGAAGGCGGAGTACGACCGCCTGGTCGACGACATGCTGCGCGACGGCACCCTGCTCCCCCTGAACTCGCGGACCTACCCGAACTGTTACCTGCATCGCAGCAACCCCTCCGACGTGGCGCGCACCGAGCAGCTGACCTTCATCTGTACCCCGACGCGCGAGGAGGCCGGGCCCACCAACAACTGGATGGCGCCGGCGGAGGGCAAGGAGAAGCTCCGGGCCCTCTTCCGCGGCTGCATGCGGGGCCGCCCGATGTGGGTGATCCCGTACCTGATGGGGCCGGCCGGCTCCGCGATGAGCCGGGTGGGCGTGATGGTCACGGACAGCGCCTACGTGGTGGCCAGCATGCACATCATGACGCGCGTGGGCGCGGTGGCGCTGGAGCACATGCGCGACGCCGACGACTTCGTGCGCGGCCTTCACTCGCTCGGCGACCTCTCCCCGGACCGCCGCTTCATCATGCACTTCCCGGACGAGCGGCTCATCTGGAGCGTGGGCTCGGGCTACGGGGGCAACGCGCTGCTCGGCAAGAAGTGCCACGCGCTCCGCATCGCGTCGCACCAGGCGCGGACGGAAGGGTGGATGGCCGAGCACATGCTGATCCTCGGCGTCGAGGATCCGGAGGGCCGCATCACCTACCTCGCGGCCGCGATGCCGAGCGCGTCCGGCAAGACGAACCTGGCGATGGTGGTGTCGAGCCTGCCCGGCTACCGGGTGTGGACGGTGGGCGACGACATCGCGTGGATCCACGTCGACAAGCACGGCCAGCTGCGCGCCACCAATCCCGAGCGCGGCTTCTTCGGAGTGGCGCCCAACACGAGCGCCAAGACGAACCCGAACGGCGCGGCGATGGTCCGCTCGAACACCATCTTCACCAACGTGGCCCTGACCCCGTCCAACGAGCCGTGGTGGGAAGGCATGGGGCCGGAGCCGCCCGCGGGCCTGCTGGACTGGCAGGGCAAGCCGTGGACGCCGGGCGCCGGTCCGGCCGCGCATCCCAACTCGCGCTTCACCGTCCCCGCCCAGCAGTGCCCGTCCATCGCGCCCAACTGGGAGGATCCCGAGGGCGTGCCGATCTCCGGCTTCATCTTCGGCTCGCGGCGCGCGCGGGTGGTGCCGCTGGTCTTCGAGGCGTTCGACTGGGACCACGGCGTGTTCCTCGGCTCGGCGATGGGCACCGAGACCACCGCGGCGATCACCGGCCAGGTCGGGGTGGTGCGGCGCGACCCGATGGCCATGATCCCGTTCTGCGGCTACAACATGGCGGACTACTTCGCCCACTGGCTGTCCTTCGGGCCCAAGCTCAAGAACCCGCCGAAGATCTTCCGGGTGAACTGGTTCCGCCGCGACGGCGAGGGGCGATTCCTGTGGCCGGGCTACGGCGAGAACGTGCGGATCCTCAAGTGGATCGTCGAGCGGATCCGCGGCGGCGGCAAGGCGGTCGAGACGCCGATCGGGCACGTGCCCGCGCCGGGGAGCCTCGACGAGTCGGGGCTCTCGCTGGCTCCCGGCGCGCTGGACGCGGCCCTGCACGTCGACCGTGAGGAGTGGCGCCAGGCCCTCGACGAGCTGCGCGAGTTCTACGAGCAGTTCGGCGACCGCATGCCGCCCGCGATCTGGAAGGCGCACGCGGACACCGCGCGGCGCTTCGGGCTCTGAGCGGGACGCGAGGGTGAGGATGATCGGAACCGGCACGAGACGTGCCCTCGCGGCGGTCGCCTTCGCGGCCGCCGGACTCGCCGGATGCGCGAGCGGCGACCAGACCGCCGACGCCGCGTTCCCGCCGCCGACGCCGCCGACCGCCGCGCAGCACTTCAAGGTGACCCAGCCGGGGCAATTCCCGATAGACGTCTACTTCTCGGCGTGGGGCGAGGGCTACGTGATCTACGCGCCCGGACTCGCGCCGATCTATCTCATCTCCGACAAGCAGGGCGGGTACGTCGTCCAGCGGCCCGGCGAATCCGCCGCGTTCCTCTCGCGTCGCAAGGACGGGAGCGGATGGAATGTCCTCCGGGCCGATGGGCCGGCGACCATGTTCCTCCGCAACACCGACGGTGAGGGCTGGATCCTCCAGGCGCCCGGCGAGCTGCCGACCCTGATCGTCCCCTGGCCGCAGTAGCACTGTTTCCGAGCTGACACTCGTTCGTCCGCGAAACGCCGCGCGGCGCGCCCTCGCCCGGTGATGTCGAGCCAATACCTTCCTCTTTTCAATCACTTGAAGACCGACCTCGGCTGGCAGGGTCATTGCTCCCCTCTGAGGCGCTTTCCACTACAGCAGCAGCCATCAGGAGGCGGGGATGCACGAAGGACGCGGGGCCGCGGGCCACCTCGCACCGCCCCTCCCGACCGGCGCCCGCCGCGTCGGGGCGCAGGCGTAGCCGCCATGTGGTCCCGGAGCCGACGCGCCTCCAGCCGCAAGAAGCTGACCGCATTCCTCGACGAAGGCTCCGAGATCGAAGGCAAGTACACCTTCACCGGTACCGTCCTCCTCAACGGGAAGTTCCAGGGTGAGATCGCGTCGCCCGACACCCTGATCATCGGCGAGCGCGGGGTGGTCAACGCGTGCGTCCGGGCCGGCACGCTCGTCGTCAACGGCGAGCTGGTCGGCAACGTGTACGCGAGCGAGCGAGTGGAGCTGTCCGGCAAGGCGCGCATCTTCGGTGACATCGAGTCGCCGATCCTGGTCCTCGAGGAAGGGGTCATGTTCGAGGGCCACTGCCGCATGCCGCGGCCGGCCGCGGCGGACGCGGCCCACGACCCGGCAGTGGCGCTCGCGCGGTCATGAGCCGGCCCCGGGGCGGCTTCACCCTGGTGCTGGTGCACGGCGGCGGCAGCCGCATGCTCCACGTGGGGTGCCCGCGCTGGCTCGTCTGCGGGATGTTCCTCGCGGTGACCGCGTTCGCGACCCTGCTCACCGGCACGTGGTGGGACTACTTCGCGCTGAAGCGCGCGCAGAGCCAGGCCGCCAGCGTCGAGCGCCGCGTGGAGGAGCAGCGGGTGATGCTGGAGTCGGTCGAGCTCCGGGTGGCCGATCTGAACCGCGAGGTGAGCGGCTGGCAGGCCGCCCACCTCCGCGTCTGGAGCACCTTCGGGCCGGGGCCGGGCAGCAGCGTGAAGGGAACGGGCATGGGCGGTGCGATGGCGGTGCTCCCGCTCGTCTTCGCGAGCGAGACGCCGGCGCTCCCGCAGGCCCTGGCGCTCCTGTCGAGCAGCGTGGGCGAGAGCGGCCAGAGCCTCCGCGCGCTCGAGCGCTTCATGGAGCGGACCCGACCGATGCTCCTGTCGCTCCCGCTCCGCTGGCCGGTCCGCGGGCCGCTCAACTCCCGGTTCGGCATGCGCCAGTCTCCCTGGACCGGAGAGCAGGAGTTTCACCGCGGCCTCGACATCAGCGCCAACCGGGGGACCTCGGTGCTGGCCCCCGCCTCCGGCGTCGTCTCGTTCGCGGGCGCCAGCGGGGAGTACGGCACCACCCTCATCCTCGACCACGGGCACGACCTGCGCTCGCTCTACGGGCACCTGCAGGAGATTCGCGTGAAGCCGGGCGAGCGGATCGAGCGCGGGCAGGTGATCGCGCTCACCGGCAACACCGGTCGCACCTCCGGTCCGCACCTGCACTACGAGATCCAGGTGCACGGGCAGGCCGTCGATCCCCGCCAGTTCCTCTGGGACTAGCCTAGTCCGCTCCTCCGCCGGGCCTCGCCCCGGCCCCGCAGTTGTGCTTTGATCCCCCTCACCGGGCGTCACTCGATCCGACGAGGAGGACTCGCATGCCGTCGCTGTCCGCCAAGGAGCTCACGACCGATCTGCTGATCCGCTACGGCTTCCAGATCCTGGGCGCGCTCGCCATCCTGGGAGTGGGACTGATCCTGGCCCGCTACGTGGGCAACCTCACCGGCCGCTGGCTCGAGCGGCGCGCGCTCGAGCCGCCGGTGCGCAGCCTCATGGTGAAGACGGTGCGGGTGGTGGTGCTGATCTTCACCCTCGTGGTCGCCCTCGACAAGTTCGGCTTCCAGGTGGCCCCGCTGGTGGCCGGCATCGGGGTCGCCGGCCTCGGGATCGGCATCGCGCTCCAGGGCGTGCTGGGCAACCTGGTGGCCGGCCTCAGCATCATCCTGACCAAGCCCTTCCGGGTCGGTGAGTGGATCGCGATCGTGGGCGTGTACGGGCAGGTGAGCAGCATCGAGCTGTTCGCGACCACGCTCGTGCACCCCGACCAGTCGCGGGTCATTATCCCGAACCGGAAGATCGTCGGGGAGATCCTGCACAACTACGGGACGATCCGGCAGATGGAGTTGACCGTCGGCGTCGGCTACGCGACCGACCTGCCCCGGGCGCTGGCGGTGGCCCGCGAGGCGCTGCTCGCGAACCCGCGCGTGCTCAAGGCGCCGGTGCCGGTGGTGGGCATCGCGAGCCTGGGGGATTCCGCCGTGAACCTGAGCCTCGGGCCGTGGGTGGCGGTGCCCGACTACGCGCTCGCGCAGGGGGAGCTCTACCAGGCGATCGTCGAGCGCTTCCGGAGCGGCGGGATCGAGATGCCCTTCCCGCAGCGGGAGGTCCGGCTGCTCGGCGCCGCCTGATCGCCGGTCGCACTGGCCCGAGCGCGCCGAGAGGTCCCGGATGTTCGCGGAGCACGGGACCTAGGCGCTGCGCAGGGTGACGACCTCCGCGCCGAAGCGTACCCGCGCTTCCCACGTCACCTCGATGGCGCCCTGCACGCTCTGGTGAGCCGGGCAGCCCTCCGGATGGAGGGTGAGCGCGCGCTCGGTGGCCTCGCGGCTCTCGGCCGGCACGGCCAGCTCGTACTTCATGTGGATGGACTTGATCCGGATGGTCTTGCCGATCCCGGTGATCCGGCCTTCGACGGTGGCGATGGAGCTCTCGCGGTCGAACGCGATCTTGCGCCCTGCCAGGGCGCCGCGCAGGGTGCCGTACATTCACCCCGCGACGGCGGCGACGATGTGATCGAGCGTGGAGGCGACCGGCGGGCCCTCCGCGACTCCGTAGTACTCGCGCAGGCGCCCTTGCACCCCGTACCCCACCGGGGCGGGGACTTCGCCCAGATAGGCGTGACGGTAGCCATGGCGGTACTCCAGCCGGGACTGGGACACGTATTCGAAGTCGTCGGACATCGCCTTCCTCCTCGGGTTGACGGCTGGTACGAACGCGACCCGGCGCCGGCCGGTTCGCCGGACGTCCGGGTTCCACACGAGGTCAGATTCGCAGGAGATATCGCGCTGAGCAAGGCTCAGCTGATCGCGTGGGCTCTCGGCTTCCGCCGGCGCTCGCTCCGGCGCGGCGGCCGGCCCACCGGCGTGGCATGATGGCCCCATGGTGCTCGCGGATCAGCCGGTGGGCCTGGCGATCATGGCGAAGGCGCCCCGGGCTGGGGCGGTGAAGACGCGACTCTGCCCGCCACTGCGACCGCCCGAGGCCGCCGAGCTGGCCCGGTGCTTCCTCCTCGACGCGGTCGAGCGGGTCGCGCGCGTGGCGGGCGTGCGACCGGTGCTCGCGTACGCGCCGGTGGAGGCGCGCGGGGAGCTCGAGGGCCTCGTGCCGGGCTTCGCGCTGCTGGCCCAGCACGGCGAGGACCTGGGCGCGCGGCAGGCCCGGGTCATTGCGGAGGTCCTCGCGCTTGGTCACGAAGGCGCGCTCGTGATCGGCACCGACGCGCCGACGCTGCCGCGGGAGTGTCTGGACGAGGCGGTGAGCCTGGTCATGGCACCCGACGTCGATGTGGTCCTCGGCCCGACCGACGATGGTGGCTACTACTTGATCGGGCTCCGGGCGCCGTGCCCGGCCCTCTTCGAGGACATGCCGTGGAGCACCACCGCGGTCCTGTCCCGCACGCTCGACCGGGCGCAGCGCCTCGGCCTCCGTGTCGCGTGCTTGCCCTCCTGGTTCGACGTCGACACCAAGGCCGATCTGGAGCGCCTGGCCGCGGAGCTGGCGGTCAACCCGGGGCTCCTGCCTCGCCACACCCGGGAGTTCATCGCGCGGCGGATCTCGCCGGGCCCGAGCGGCGTCGACCGGGCCGACGATGAGCACCACCCGGCACACGGCCGCGGAGCTGCGGCGTCGCGCGGCGACTGATCGGATCGGCGCGGTGCTCGGCGCTCTCGGCGAGCCGGCCTCGTGGGGTGCCGGTGCGGGGAGTACACTAGAGCGGCCCATGAGCGAGCTGAACCCGATATCGGTCTCGGCCTGACGACGACGTGGTGACGCCCGCCGCGATCGATCAGGACCACGAGCCGCTCGAGCGGCTGGCCGCGTGCGCCCTCGGCTACGTGCGCGACGGCATGCGGGTGGGCCTGGGCTCCGGTCGCGCGGCCTCCGCGTTCGTACGAGCGCTAGGGGCGCGTGTGCGACAGGGGCTCGCGGTCCGGGGCGTCCCGACCTCCGAGAACACCGGCCGCCTCGCCCGCGACGCGGGCGTGCCGCTGGCGGGCCTCGACGAGGGGCTCATCGACCTCACGGTGGACGGCGCCGACGAGGTCGATCCTCGCCTCGATCTGATCAAGGGCTACGGCGGCGCCCTGGTGCGGGAGCGGATCGTGGCGGCGGCCTCGCGCCGGGTCGTGATCCTGGTGGGGCGCGAGAAGCTCGTCCCGATCCTCGGGAGCCGCGGGCGCCTGCCGGTCGAGGTGGTACCGTTCGCGGCCCCGCTGACCATCCGCGAGCTGGCCGATCTCGGCTGCCGACCGATGCTGCGAATCGACGACGGTCAGCCGTTCGTGACCGACAACGGCAACTGGATCGTGGACTGCGGTGTGCGCCCCATCGAGGCGCCCGCCGCGTTCGCCCGGGATCTTCGGGCGCTACCCGGGGTGGTGGACACCGGGATCTTTCTCGGCGTCGCGGACGCGGTGCTGGTGGCCGAGGGGGCCACGGTCCGGGAGATGAAGCGAGGAGAGTCGGCAGCGTGAGATGGCCGCGGCGGTGAGGGCGATCCGGCGGTATCCCGACGCCGAGGGAGTGAGTCGCGCGGCGGCCCAGGATCTGGTGGAGGTAGCGCGCGACGCGATCGCGGCCCGTGGGCGCTTCTGCGTGGCGCTCTCCGGCGGCTCGACGCCGCGGCGGATGTACGAGATCCTGAGCGAGGCGCCGCGCTGGGCGCGGCTCGAGTGGGATCGCGTGGAGTTCTTCTGGGGCGACGAGCGCGCGGTACCGCCCGATCACCCGGACTCGAACTATGGAGCGGCCGCCGCCGCCCTCCTGCGAAAGGTCGACGTCCCTCCCGAGCGCATCCACCGCATCCTGGGCGAGCTACCGGACGTGGAGGAGGCGGGCGCGCGCTACCAGGAGGAGCTGGCCCGCGTGTTCGCGGCGCCCGTCGACGGGCTGCCGCCGATCTTCGATCTGGTGCTGCTGGGCATGGGACCGGATGGCCACACCGCGTCGCTCTTCCCGTACAGCCAGCCGCTGACCGAGCGCCGTCGGTGGGTGGTCGGTCACCAGGTGGCCCGGCTAGGGAAGGGACGCATCACCATGACCCCGCCGATCCTGAACCGGGCGGCCGAGGTGCGCCTGCTGGTGACCGGGGCCGACAAGGCCGGCGTGCTCCGGGAGGCGCTGCTCGGGCCGCGGGAGCCCGAGCGCCTCCCGGTCCAGCTGGTCACCCCGGAAGCCGGGCGGCTGGTCTGGATGCTCGATCGGGCCGCGGCGGCCGAGTTGCCCGCCGACGGACCGGCCTGAGCGAACCCGCCGGCAGGCGGGCGAGCTGATCGCTCTAGCCGAGCCCGTGGAGAAGGTGGGCCGTGGTCAGGACGCCCTGATAGAGGTGATCGAGGCGCAGGTGCTCGTTGGGGCTGTGCTGCCGATTGTTGGCGTTGGCGTAGGGCACCACGATCGTCGGCAGCTCCAGGATATCGGTGAACGCCCAGAGCGGCACGCTGCCGCCCATCGTGGGCAAGACCACCGCGGGCTCTCCGCGGTGGGCCCGCTCGACCACCTCGATCACCCGGCGGGAGATCGGCAGGTCGGCCGAGGTCTTCGCCGGATCGTAGCCGCGCCGCTCCACCACTCGGACCGCGCGCCCGCGTAGCTCGTCCGGGATCGGCGCGTCGGCCGACTCGACCACCGTGAAACCCTGGCCGCGGATGTGGTCGAGGATGCGCCGGTACACGGTCTCGACGCGCTGGTTCTTCACGAGCCGCGCGTCGAAGGCCACCGTCGCCTGGTGCGGGATGATCGTCTGCGCCTCCTGGCCGGTAAAGCCACTCCTGAGCCCGCGGATGGTGAGGGTGGAGCGGAACATCAGCCGCTCGAGGTACTCGGGCGGGAGGGCGACGCCCAGCTCCCGCTCGATGGCGGCGCGGTCCAGCGGGATGCGCCCCATCAGCTCGCGCTCGGCCGCGGTCGGGGCCACCACGCCGTCCTCCAGGCCCTCGACCAGCGGAGTTCCGTCGGGCGCGGCCATGGAGGCGAGCAGGCCGACCAGCCGCCACGCCGGGTTCGGTACGCTGAAGTTGCCGGAGTGCACGTCGCGACGGGCGGACTCGAGGGTCACCTCGAGTGAGAGAATGCCGCGTGCGCCGAAGGCCACCGTGGGCCGGCCGCTGGCGTCCTTCGGCCCATCGGTCACCAGGACCAGGTCTGCGGCCAGCAGGTCGCGATGCTGCTCGGTGAAGGGGCCGAAGTGCTGGCTGCCCATCTCCTCCTCGCCGTCAAAGATGAACTTCAGCGCGACCCGCGGCGCGAGGCCCCGGGCGCGCAGCAGCTCGACCGCGGTCAGGTGCGCCCAGATCGGCCCCTTGTCGTCGGAGGCGCCGCGGCCGTAGAGGAGGTGGCGGGGCAGAGCCTCGTCCGCCACGTCACCCAGGCCGAGGACGGGAGCGCCCTCCTCGGCCGTCCCGGCCCGGAGCACGGGCTCGAAGGGGGAGGGCTGTAGCCACCCGGCGGGCGCCGCGGGCTTGACGTCGTAGTGGCAGTAGATCAGGAGGGTGCGCTCGGCGCCCGGAGCCGGCAACGCCCCGTAGACCGCGGGGTTGCCGCCCGTCTCGAGCACCCGGGCCTCGAGGCCCCGGGCCCGCATGGCCTGGCTGAGCCAGGCGGCCCCGGCACGCACTCGATCGGCCTGCTGGCTGACCGTGTCGAGGCGCAGGAAGTCGGCCAGGCCCTCCATGATGGGGCGGTAGCGGGCCTCCACGGCCTCGCGGAAGGCTGCCCAATCCGGCGGCGGGGCGCTCATCGGGCCAACGTTACCGGGGGATGACGCTCTGCGCTAGCCCTTTCGGCGAAGTGCGCAAAAGTAGACTATCCGGGCGCCTTCTCGGTAGAGTAGCGGCTCACGTGACGGCCGGCTCGGTCCGGCCCCACGGCCCGATGAGCCTTCTCGACGATCGACTCGGCCCGAAGCGGATGCGGCGCGCCGTGCTGGCGCTGCTGCTCGCGCTGGACCTGCTCGCCGCCAACGCGGCGTTGCTGGTGGGCGCGGGGCCGGCGGCGGCCCAGCAAACCGAGGCCGACGTGTTCGTGGCCCAGGCCATCCTCGCCTACGACGCCCGGCGCTACGACGAGGCCCTCTCGCTCCTCCGCGAGGCCCTGGCGCAGGACCCGAACAACGTCGAGGCCCTCTACTACAGTGGCCTGGTCCTGATGGCGCAGCAGAAGACGGACCAGGCGGTCGAGGTGCTCGAGAAGGCCCGGGCCCGCGCCCCGCGAGACCTCTCGATCCAGTTCCTGCTCGGCGTCGCCTACTTCGCCCTCGAGCGGTACGACCAGGCGGAGGGGCCGCTGACCCAAGTGCTGAACGAACGGCCCCAGACCGAGGGCGTCGGCTACTACGTCGGCCTGATCCGGTACCGGAAGAAGGACTACCAGGGCGCGCTGAAGGCCTTCAAGGCCGAGACCTCGAAGAACCCGAATATCCAGCAGCTCGTGCGGTTCTACTCGGGGCTGACGCTCGCGATCCTGGGGCTGCCCGAGCAGGCGGTGGCCGAGGTCGACGCGGCCCTGAAGCTGCAGACCGGCTCCGCGCTCACCGGGCCGGCCGAGCGCATCCGCGATACGCTGGCCACCGCGCGCGATGCCGAGCGCCGGTTCCACGCCGAGGTGCGCGTGGGCTTCCTCTACGACAGCAACGTGGCGGTCCTGCCGCAGCCGAGTCACGATCCGACCGCGGAATCGCTGCGGCACCGGAACACCGCGACGCCGGGAGAGCTGGCCGCCCTGCGACTCGACTACGCGTGGCTGCGGCGCGGACCCTGGGAGTCGACGGTCACCTATTCGTTCTTCCAGACGTACAACAACCGGCTGCCGTCCTTCAACGTCCAGAACCATCTGGTGGCCGGCGCGCTGTCCTATCGCGCCGCCATCGGCTCGATGCCGTTCCAGGTGGGCACGCAGTACTCCTGGGACTACCTCTCGCTCGGCGGCCGCGATTTCCTTCAGCGTCACACCGCGACCCTGTTCGGGACGCTGGTCGAGAACAAGGGCAACCTGACCACGCTCCTGGCCCGGTTCCAGGACAAGGATTTCTTCGCCACCCCGGGGCAGCTCCGGGACGAGGACCGCGACGCCAAGAACTGGATGATCGGCGGGACCCACGTCTTCCGCTTCGCGGAGGACCGGCACTACATCCGGGTCGGCTACCAGTTCGACTACGAGGACGCGGACGGGCGGAACTACAGCTACCAGGGCAATCGCTTCCTGGCCGGGGGCCAGTACACGCTGCCGTGGGGAAGCACGCGGCTCAGGTACGACTTCGACCTGCACCAGCGGCATTACCGCCACGCCAACACGCTGCTGCCGGTGGTGAACCCGGGCTCGCGCGAGCGCGAGGCGACCTTCCAGGAGCACTGGGAGCTGGCCCTCGACGGCCCCGACGACGCGCCATGGCGCGTGGTCGGCGTGCGGTAGCTTCGAAGCATGACCACCAAGGCCGACTTCACCGAAGAGGAGTGGGCGCGGCTCGGGCGCGCGCCGCTGGTCGCCGGGATGGCGATCACGCTCG
>Ga0207665_10002983_pt1 | contig 11355 bp, 7 predicted proteins | sample LARL112metaG_FD_184351 | JGI IMG/M metagenome (GOLD analysis project Ga0207665, IMG submission 184351) | Corn, switchgrass and miscanthus rhizosphere microbial communities from Kellogg Biological Station, Michigan, USA - LAR L11-2 metaG... | ecosystem: Host-associated > Plants > Roots >...
AGGCATCTTCCGAAAAATCTCATGGGTGAATACCACACCCAATCCACAATTTGACCTCGGCGGCGACGCCCTCGGGTGGGGAGTCAACGTAACGTCGAGTTTCAATCTCACGAAGAATGACGTTGGGCGATTTGCGGTCGTTTACGGTGCTTGCATTCAAAACTATATGAACGATGCACCAATCGATGTCGGCGTGAAGAACAACCTTTCGAATCCGCTCAAGCCAATCGAGGGAGTCGCCTTGCCGGTTTTGGGTGTCGTCTCGTTTCTCGACCACAACTGGAATAGCCACTTCAGCAGTTCGATCGGCTATTCGCTCGTAAACATTGAAAACTCCGATGCCCAGACACCGAGTGACTATCACCAGGGGCACTATGCCCTCATGAATCTTCTCTACCATCCGGTTCCTCCCGTTACGGTCGGTGGAGAGTTCATATACGGCCGCCGGGTGAACTTCAGGAATGGATTTAACACGAACGATTATCGGATGCAGTTCTCGTTCAAGTACGACTGGAAGAAGGGATTCGTGTTCTGATTTGTTTTTCAGTTACGAGTGGGCTTCGGCCGCGCAGGGATCACGACGTACGAATTGTGTTTCGCCCTCGCAAGCTCAATAGTGCGTCCTAGTACTACTGACAGTTCACTTGGATGGCGCGGTATTCGACATTTTATTGAAGGCAGCCTGTGTTCTGCGGTCCGAGCGTGGGCTGCAATTGATTTCAATAAGCTCCCTGCATTTATTAACGTTGAATCGACCGAGCGGTTTCCTGTGAATTCCTGCCGTGAATCGCGAACGGAGAAGAGCAATGAAAAATCCTTTGCAAGTACTCAGTAGTCCCAAAGACTCATGCGGCTCGTGCAGTACCAGTACGTGCTCGACGTGCGGCCCAAGCACTCCCAAAGTCGAATCCCCAGCCGTTCTCAGCAGGCGTCAATTTGGTTACACGGCTCTGGCCGCATCTGCAGCCGCCATCCTGGCTGGATGCACAGAGAAGCAGCCGCCAGCAGAGGCTGCCGCTACACCCGCGCAGCCGGCACTTTCTCCAGAGCTCAATGTGGTGCAGTCCTCGAAGGGACCGATCATGACAACTCTCGAGGAATTCTACAAGATGGGTCCAGGCCCCTCGAGTTCTCACACAATGGGGCCGATGCGCATAACGTACGACTTCTTTCAACGGGTGTCGAAGCTTCCCGACGATCAACTGAAGCGTGCAACCGCTTTGAAAGTTCATCTGTTTGGAAGCCTGAGTGCAACGGGTAAGGGGCATGGAACCGACCGGGCTTCACTCGCAGGTTTGCTGGGGAAAGCTCCTGCCACATGTCCGCCAGAGTTTCTGGATTCACTTGCCAATAATCCCAACGAGACGCACAAGGTCACACTCGGTCCAACGACTCTCAATCTGACATTGAACGACATCGTCTTTGATGCCCCAAAAGGTGAATTCCATCATCCGAACACGATGACTGCGAAGCTGCTTGCCGGAAACGAAACGCTGTATGAGTTGGAGTATTACTCCGTTGGCGGCGGATTCATCGAGTGGAAAGGATACAAGCCGCCGGACAAAGGACAACCGAAGTATCCCTACGAACATGCGAAGGACCTCCAGAAATACTTGATCGATGACAAGATTCCGCTTCCCCAGCTGCTGCTCGCGAATGAACTGGCGATCTCGGGCAAAAGCGAAAAGGATGTCTGGGAATTCCTGGACCAGGTATCGGAGGTCATGCTGCGGGGTGTCAATACCGGACTCTCGGTGGAGAGTGTCCTTCCTGGACCTATCAAGTTGCACAGTAAAGCGGAAGCCATGCAGCGCAACTTGAAGAACTCTGCCAAGGGAGATGCCGGCAAAGCGGTCACACGGATTGCCTCTTATGGCTTCGCTATGGGCGAAGAGAATGCCCGCGGTCATATCATTGTGACCGCGCCTACCGCGGGATCGGCGGGAATCATTCCCGCAGTCGTGAAGTCTCTAAATGATCTCAAAACTCCCCAGCAGAAGATTCGCGAAGGGTTCCTGGCTGCTGCTGCGATCGGATATCTCTGCAAGCACAATGCAACGCTCTCGGGAGCAGAAGGCGGCTGTCAGGCTGAAGTAGGCGTTGGATCTTCTATGGGAGCAGCGATGATCGCTCAGACCCTCGGGGCTCCTCCGAAGGTAGTCTCGAATGCCGCAGAATCTGCGCTCGAACATCACCTGGGTATGACCTGCGATCCGGTTGCCGGTTACGTGCAGGTCCCATGCATCGAACGGTGCGCGTACGGAGCCGTAAAGGCGTGGACAGCTTATTGCATCGCGAGCGAGGAGATTCCTGAAGAGCGGCGCGTCGATCTGGATACAACCATTTCAGCCATGGCGCTCACGGCGAAGGAAATGAATACCAAGTACAAGGAGACTTCTGAGGGCGGCTTAGCCGTGTCGGTCGTGCTCTGTTAATTCACACGTCATGGCGACCGAAACGAAAACGCCGAACGTCGGAAAGGGTCCGACCCTTGTTCCTCGCTCCGGAAACGAATCCAGGCCACAAGTGGACGTCAAAGTCGCGGCGATTGCATGGTTGGTCGCCGCGATTTATTACTTCTTCCAATATGTGCTGCGTTCCGCGCCGTCGGTCATGCTGCCGGAGATGTCCAGTGCTTTCGGAGTGAGTGCGGTCGGCATGGCGGGGATAATCGGCCTCTTCTACTACGGTTACTCTCCCTTCAGCTTGGTCGCGGGTGCCGGAATGGACTGGCTGGGACCACGCAAAGTTGTGCCCATTGGAGCGGCCATAGCCGGTATTGGAGCGTTGTTGTTCGCGACTGGTGACGGCACCACAGGAAGCATCGGCCGGCTGCTTCAGGGTGTCGGCGGGGTTTTTGCGCCAGTCGGTGCAATCTACATTGCCTGCGAGTACTTTCCTCCTTCTAAAGCAGCAACGCTTGTCGGCGCAACGCAGATGTTTGGAATGGCTGGGGGTGCAGCGGGGCAATTCATCGTAGGCCCATGGATCGCCAAGGGTCTTGCCTGGAATACATTTTGGGTGGGACTAGGCGTTGCGGTTCTAATCCTCGCGGCGCTGTTGTTTGTTCTCTTGCCGAAGGCTAGTCCGGCCGAGAAACGAAGTACCGATTCAGGGATCGTACAAAGCTTTTATATTGTCTTTAAGAATCCTCAGTCCATCTTGTGCGGCCTGATCGCAGGTCTGCTGTTCATCCCCACAACAATCTTCGACATGATCTGGGGTGTTCGCTACCTGCAGGAGGCGCACGCATTCGATTACGCGTCAGCGGTGATTCGCACATCCATGGTCCCTGTGGGATGGATCATTGGATGTCCACTGCTGGGCTTCTTGTCCGATCGTCTTGGACGTCGAAAGCCGGTCATCATTGCAGCAGCAGCACTCTTGCTGGCGTGCTTGACTTGGATCCTCTTCGGAAGTCGCGATGGACTTCCTCCGTATGTGCTGGGTCTGGTTGCGGGTATCGCGTCCGGCGCCGCCATGTTGCCTTACACCATTATTAAAGAAGCGAATCCTCCGCAGTTAGGCGGGATCGCAACGGGAGTCGTCAATTTTCTTAACTTTACCTTCAGCGCGCTGCTCGGACCGATCTTTGGATGGTCCCTGCATCGCCTCTCCGGAGGAGCCGACGTGATGCAGCAGCAGCACTACCAGATAGCGTTTGCACCTCTTCTCTTGGGTGTGGCGATCGCGATCACACTCACCTTCTTCTTACGTGAAACGGGGCGTGCAGGGCGTCCCAAGCTCTCAACTTGAAATAGGAGGCTTACAGTGATCAGCGTGGTGCAGGAAAGGCAAACTGGAACCGGCAAATACGAGCAACTCCTCGAAAGATGCAAGAGCCTGGAGCCAATTCCCACGGCAGTAGCGCATCCCTGTGACGAGACATCCCTTTCCGGAGCCGTAGAGGCCGCGAACAAAGGTCTCATAGTACCGATCCTGGTCGGCCCCCGCGAGAAAATTCAATCCGTTGCAGACTCCGCGGGTATAGATCTCGCGAATTTCCAGATTGTGGATGCTGCGCACAGTCACGCATCGGCTGTGAAAGCTGTTGAATTGCTTCGGGAAGCCAAAGCAGAACTCCTGATGAAAGGAAGTTTGCACACTGACGAACTGATGGGTGCCGTGGTCTCTCGTGACGGTGGTCTTCGCACCGCTCGCCGAATCAGCCACGCCTTCGTCATGGATGTACCCACGTATCACAAGGTTCTGATTGTGACTGACGGCGCAATCAATATTGCTCCAACATTGGAAGACAAAGTCGATATCTGCCAAAACGCGATTGACCTCGCCGTTGCGCTTGGTCGGGAATGGCCGAATGTTGCAATTCTGGCAGCGGTTGAAACAGTGACCTCGAAAATGCCGGCCACGATTGACGCCGCCGCTCTTTGCAAAATGGCGGAGCGTGGACAGATTAAGGGCGGCATCCTCGACGGCCCTTTGGCCTTTGACAATGCAATCAGCAAGGACGCCGCAAAGACAAAGGGCATCCAGTCCGACGTGGCCGGCGATCCCGATATCCTGCTGGCGCCCGACCTCGAAGCCGGGAACATTCTCGCCAAGCAATTGACGTTTCTCGCCAAGGCAGACAGTGCCGGAATTGTTTTGGGGGCCCGCGTGCCGATCATCCTGACGAGCCGCGCAGACAGTGTTCGGTCACGAATCGCGAGTTGCGCGGTTGCCATGATGGCAGCCCACGCACGACGGAAGAAGGGATAAGACTACACATGGGAGAACACGCGCTGATAGTCAATGCTGGATCTTCCAGCCTGAAATTTTCCGTCCTTCACCGTCCGCCCGGACAATCATGGCGGCTTGAGGCCAAGGGACAGATTGAAGGCATTGGAACGTCACCGATGTTGTCTGCGAAGGATGGCAATGGTGACGTTCTCGCCAAGACGTCGTTGGACGCAACCGTAAAGGACGGCCGTGGCGCGATCGACGCCCTCGGGTCATGGCTTCGATCGAAATTCGGTTCTGCTCACCTGTGCGGCGTAGGACATCGGGTCGTGCATGGCGGCGCTAAATACGATCGACCAGTTCTTGTGACGCGGGACGTTTTGGTCGACCTCTACGAACTGATTCCTCTGGCTCCACTGCATCAGCCTTACAATCTCGCCGCGATCGAAAGAATCGCTGAGCGGATGCCCGATGTGCCCCAGATTGCATGTTTCGATACAAGCTTTCACAGTTCTCAGTCAGCAGTAGCTAAACTGATCGCTTTTCCCAAAGACCTTCGCAAGTCCGGCTTGCAACGTTATGGCTTTCACGGACTGTCTTACGAGTACATCGCCTCCGTGTTACCCGAAGTCGCTCCAGAAATTGCCGGCGGCCGCGTGATCGTGGCACATCTCGGCAGCGGCGCCAGCATGTGCGCGCTGAAAGCGGGAGTCAGCGTAGACAGCACTTTGGGATTCACGGCGCTCGATGGACTTTGCATGGGTACACGGCCCGGCGCCTTGGATCCCGGCGTCATCCTCTATCTTTTCCAGAACCTTGGCATGTCGGCAAAAGAGGTTGAGACCCTTCTCTACAAGAAGTCCGGACTTCTGGGGATCTCTGGCATCAGCAACGACATGAGGGAGCTGATCTCCAGCGATCAGCCAGATGCACGCCTGGCTCTCGACTACTTCGTATATCGCGCGTCCAAAGAAATCGGTTCTCTGGCGGCTGTGCTAGGCGGACTGGATGGACTCGTATTCACCGCCGGCATCGGAGAAAACTCTCCTGAGATTCGAAAACGAATTTGCGAGGCTTGTTCCTGGCTGGGTCTGAAGTTGGATCCTGAGGCCAACCTCGGCAAAGGACCCCGCGTCTCTTCGTCCCGCAGCAAGGTTTCTGTCTGGGTCATCCCCACAAACGAAGAGCTCATGATTGCGCGTCATACAGGCGCGCTGCTTGGGCTTCTACAAACGGCGGCCTAATTTCAAAGTGAGAGGACCATGGCGACTGTATCTATCGATCAAGCTCAAGCGGAAAAGATGACGAGCCCTTGGACCGGATTCCAACCCGGCCTGTGGCAAACCGAGATCAACGTTCGAGACTTTATCCAGCAAAATTACAAACAGTATGAGGGAGACGACTCGTTTCTAGCTCCGGCCACCAACCGAACAAAGATGATCTGGAGTCGTCTGAACGAACTCTTCCTGGAAGAGCGGAAGAAAGGAGTGCTAGACGTATCTCTGATCCCCAGCTCCATCACCGCCCATGGGCCCGGATATATCGACAAAGAGAATGAAATCATCGTCGGGCTGCAGACCGAAGCCCCTCTGAAGCGCGCGATCATGCCGAATGGGGGATTTCGCATGGTTGCAAATGCGCTGAAAACATACGGCTACAAGTTGGATCAGCACATTGTCGATGCATTCACGAAATACCGAAAGACTCACAATGACGCCGTTTTCGATGCGTATACAGCGGACATTCGGCTCTGCCGCAGCTCTCACATACTCACGGGACTGCCTGACGCCTATGGGCGCGGCCGGATCATCGGAGACTACCGCAGAGTCTCGTTATACGGAGTTGCTCGGCTCATAGCGCGCAAGCAACAAGAAAAGGAGAGCCTCGATTCTTTGCAGTCAACGGACGAGATCATCCGTGATCGGGAAGAACTTTCCGAACAGATTCGGGCTCTTAAAGAACTTCAGCAAATGGCAAAGAGCTATGGCTTTGATATTTCCGGGCCGGCGCGAGATGCCCGGGAGGCCGTGCAGTGGCTCTACCTGGGATACCTCGCAGCGGTAAAGGAACAAAACGGCGCCGCGATGTCTCTGGGCCGCACTTCGACGTTCCTCGACATCTATTTCCAACGCGATCTAGAACACGGTGTTCTGAACGAAGAACAGATTCAGGAAATTGTTGATGATTTCGTGATCAAACTCCGCATTGTCAGGTTCCTGCGAACGCCGGAGTATGACGATCTTTTTGCCGGAGACCCGACATGGGTCACCGAGTCCATTGCAGGAATGGGAGACGATGGAAGATCTCTCGTAACGAAGACGAGCTTCCGTTTCCTTCAGACTCTCTATAACCTTGGTCCCGCTCCCGAACCGAATCTCACCATCTGGTATTCGCCACGACTGCCCGAGGCCTTCCGTAATTTCGCTTGTAAGGTGGCAATCGAGACCAGTTCCATCCAGTTCGAAAGCGACGAGATTATGCGCCGTGAGTGGGGAGACGACGGCGCCATCGCATGCTGCGTTTCTCCGATGCTCATCGGCAAACAGATGCAGTTTTTCGGAGCACGCGCCAATTTGGCGAAATGCTTGCTCTACGCCATCAATGGTGGGAGAGATGAAATTAGCGGCGAACAGATGGGACCCGTCAGTGAACCGGTCCGTGGCGACTATCTGGACTTCAACGACGTAATCAACAAGTTCGAAAAGATGATGGACTGGCTGGCTGGAGTCTACGTGAATGCCATGAACGTCATCCATTACATGCACGATAAATACGCGTATGAGCGCGTTGAGATGGCACTGCACGATTACGCCCCGATCAGAACCATGGCCTTCGGAATGGCAGGCATGTCCGTAGTAGCGGACAGCTTATCGGCTATGCGCTACGCGAAAGTGAAAGTGATTCGCGATAAAACCGGGCTAATCACTGACTACGAGACAACAGGAGAGTTTCCGCAGTTCGGCAACAACGATAACCGCGTCGATCATCTTGCTTCGTGGCTGGTGACAACCTTCATGAGCAAGCTGCGGAAGTACCCGACATACCGGCACGCGTTGCACACCCAGTCAGTGCTGACCATCACTTCGAACGTAGTCTATGGAAAGAACACGGGAAATACCCCGGATGGCCGCCGTCGTGGAGAGCCGTTTGCCCCGGGCGCCAATCCAATGCACGGACGCGATAAACGCGGAATCCACGCTTCGGCGGCATCCGTCGCCAAGATTCCATATCGTGACGCCGCCGATGGCATCTCTCTCACCTCCACGCTGATTCCAGAAAGCTTGGGACGTGTGATGGCCGATCGAGTGGCCAATCTCACTGCAATGCTGGATGCTTTCTTTGGCGTGACGGGATACCACATGAACGTCAATGTGCTTAATCGCGATACGTTGCTAGACGCCATGGACCATCCAGACAAGTATCCACAACTCACGATTCGCGTCTCGGGATATGCCGTCAATTTCGTCCGTCTCACTCGCGAACAACAAATGGATGTCATCAACCGGACCTTCCATGGAAATTAAACAATGAGCATTGCACAAGAAACGCAATATCCTCCGCTTGAAGCTCAGAGTCCATACGAACTGCGCGGCACTTGGAGCTCTACGGTATCGGACAACGAAGTGCGGGCAGCGCTGGCAAGCGGGGAAATGGGGTTTCTGCATTCGTTCACCACAGGATCTGCGGTCGATGGTCCTGGGGTTCGGGTTGTGGCTTGGACGACGGGCTGTCAGTTTCGTTGTCTTTACTGCCACAATCCGGACACGTGGACTCTGAACAAGGGAATCCCGGTAACGATCGAAAGAGCAACCACAGAGTTGCGCAAGTATCGGCATGGACTGCGCACGATGTCGGGAGGTTTCACCCTGAGCGGTGGCGAGCCGCTCATGCAGGATCGCTTCGCGGTCAAGCTGCTTCGGGCAGCTCACGAGCTGGGCATCCATACTGCCCTGGACACAAACGGGAGTTTGGGGCAGCGCCTGTCAGATCAGGAACTGGATGTCATTGATCTCGTCTTGCTCGATATCAAGTGTTGGGATCCGGAAGTACACCGTCGACTTACCGGAGTGGACTTGCAGCCGGTTCTTGAGTTCGCACGTCGCTTGGCGGCAGCCAAGCGTCCGATGTGGCTACGGTACGTCCTGGTTCCCACCCTGACGGACAACCTCGATGACATCGGTTCTCTTGCGGAATTTGTCTCCAAACTGGGCAACGTACAACGGGTTGATGTCCTTCCATTCCATCAGATGGGAAGGTTCAAGTGGAAAGAACTTCATTTAGATTACACACTTGACGAGATTCGGCCGCCGTCAGTCGAACTCGTGAGTAATGTGTGCGATCAGTTTCGTGTCCGCGGGCTAAAAACGCTCTAAGCATTTGGAACTAATTCGCGGCAAACTTCCCACTTGAAAGAAAAAAGCCCCTTTTGACTGAAAACTGGTCAGCACGGAAGGAATCGAACCTTCAACCTACTGATGGAACGCTAACTTAACCTAATCAATGGTTTCAGCGACTTCCGGGTGTTCCATGTAGGCAATTTGAGGCAACTTGAGGCGATTTTAGGCAAATTTGCTACCAAGAGACCCCGGACCTAAAGATCCTTATATTTCTTAGAGATCTTTATATTAAGGTTCCCTCCAACTCCCAGCGGCCAATAACATCCCTCCGTCGAAGGAAGGCCGGTACTAAGCTCGCACTTCTGACCGGGAGCCGCGCCGCAAGTCGTACAGCGAACAGCAATGACCTGTTTTGGCGTGGGTTCGTCGGAAAAAAATAATGAGCCAACCCAACGTTTAAGGGATGGTCAATATTGAACATTGTTTCGATATCGGCGTCGCCCTCTCGCCGTAAGTGTTGTAACCAGGCCATAACGCAAACGTGCGCTTTTCCTTCGTCTTTTTGCGGGATGAGGAGTGACGCCGTTGCCAACCGGCAATGCCAGAAACAGATCAGAATCAGCACGCTCAGCGAAACACTGGAAATAAGCGCTTTCATGCACGTGTATTGGACGATGTCCCATTAAAGGTCTACAAGAGTGTTCACTTTTGAACAGACAGAAACAGCACTCGAATCCCAGAATCAAACGACTTGGGGATTCAAAACGCTCTAGGCAGGATTCGCTTCATTGCCGAGTCGTTAAATGTGCTCGGCCCTTCCTCGCGCCGATAAGCCCCGTCGTCGATTCTGCAAGCTCGCCATAAGGAGGGCAAAAGAACGTGCGCATTCACCTCATCAATCCGAGCGACGTTTCCTTCGGCATCGCAGTGATCACTCCACGTTGGCTGTATGTCCTTGCGGCAGCGACACCTCAGGAGTTCGGCGATCCTCGCTTGGTCGATGAGACCCTGGTCGCGATCGACCCAGAGCAGATTCGAACTGGCGATGTTGTCGGGATTGGCATTCATACCGCGAATGCCCTCCGCGGCTATGCCATTGGGAAGATGGCACGTGAACGGGGTGCCTACGTGGTGTTCGGAGGAATTCACGCAACTCTCTACCCGGCCGAAGCCCACGAACTCGGCGGTGCTCATGCCGTTGTAAAGGGTGATGGAGATGTCGTCTGGTCAAGAGTCCTGTCGGATTGCTCTTCCGGAACACCTCAGCCGATTTATGACGGAGGTCGAATCGACGCCTCCGCCTTCTTGCCCGCCCGGTGGGATCTGGTACCGCGAAAGAGCTATATGTGGGCCTCGGTTCAAACGGTGCGAGGGTGTCCAAAACATTGCTCTTTTTGCTCCGTCTGGCGCACTGACGGTCAGCGTCCCCGCCAGCGTTCCGCTGATGCGGTGGTTGAGGAAGTCGTCCAGCTAAGACGGCTGGGGTTTCGCTTCATCGCGCTCGCTGACGACAACTTTTATCCTGTAACGCTAACTGACCTCCGCCAGGCCGAGGCGCAAAAAAATACTGGCCGCCTGAATGAACTCAAGACCATCCGGACAGAGCGCTTCTTGCTGATGAGACGACTGGCCCAACTGCCGTCCGACACCATCTTCTTTACTCAGATCACAATGGAAGCAGCCGAGGATCCAGAGTTTCTCGATGCGATGCAGGCAGCCCATATTAAGGGAGCCCTGGTGGGAGTAGAGTCGGTGACGCCGCAAGGCTTGAGCGACGTTTACAAGGATTTCAATTGTGCCGGAGAAGACTTAGTCGATCGGCTCAGAACCTTTCGTCGTCATGGAGTGTACGTGCTGGGCTCTTTCATTTTTGGTCTGCCTAGTGACCGGCCGGAGACTTTCGGTGCTACTGCCGACGTAGCTGCCCGGGCCGATATTGCGTTCGCGCAGTTCGTGATGCTAACGCCGTATCCGGGGACCGTCGACTTCAACCGGTGGGAAGAACAAGTGGGGGTTGCACCCGTTCACATCGGTGGCATACCAATCACTCGCCGATGGCTGATTCCGCAGGCACTTCGCCCCAAGCTCTATTGGCCTCATCCCACTATGTCGGCGGAGGAGATTCGCCAGGGTACACAATCGGTCTGGGAAAAGTTCTACAGCATGAAGTACATCTGGATGCGCTCACGATTCATAAAGTCTCTGCGGGCCCGCCTTGCATTTGTCTTGATCTCCAAAATCTACCGGCAGATGTATGCAGACACGGGAATCGCTACTGACAGTGCTCGAGTTTCGCGATCAGCGCGGTGGGCGCGATGGCTGGCCAAACCTTGCCAGC
>Ga0207665_10002985_pt1 | contig 11352 bp, 10 predicted proteins | sample LARL112metaG_FD_184351 | JGI IMG/M metagenome (GOLD analysis project Ga0207665, IMG submission 184351) | Corn, switchgrass and miscanthus rhizosphere microbial communities from Kellogg Biological Station, Michigan, USA - LAR L11-2 metaG... | ecosystem: Host-associated > Plants > Roots >...
CGTGCGGCTTTGCAGTAGAAGCTGCCGAAATACTACAAATATCTCGTCGAGCTGTTTGGATTCGACCCGGAGGGAACAACTCCGGTCGCCAGCAGCGCGAGCCAGCCAGAGGCGTCTAGCGACGCCATCTCGCACGGCGGGACCTGATATCGAGAAATTGGTTTCGTCGGCGCTAGTGCGGCGAATTTGAAGTTCCTATCAATGCCTCTGCACCACTGTTATAGGAACTTCAAATTCAAAACCGCACTAGAAACCAATAATTGCCAGAGCTCCCTTGATTCCGAAGTTCGCCTCAGAGGTCGCCGCGATAGCTTGCGAACTTCGGAATCGGAGCTCTAGGCGCTCAGACGTTTGCGGCCGCGGGCGCGCCGTGCGGCGAGCACCTTGCGGCCACCGGTCGTGGCGATGCGCGCGCGGAAGCCATGGCGGCGCTTGCGCACCAGTTTGCTGGGTTGGTAAGTCCGCTTCACGGGTCGTTCTCCGCTGAGACCTGGCCTGCCGGGGCTGGCGATCTGCCTGATAAGTGAGATATGTCCGCGGATGCTGCCAGGCCCAAGCGGGCCATTTTCCGGCCACAAACGAGCCGGCCCGGTCGAACCGGGCCACCGCGGACAAGTGGCGCGGCTTATACGGGAGCGACCCCTTTTCGTCAATTGCGAGGTCAGCGGATCGAGCTTCTTCGAAACGGCACATTTGGCGCGAATAATTGAGCATTCCCGGTGTATTAAAGATGGGATGAGGGCTCACCTCCTGGTGCGGTGAATTTGAAGTTCCTATCAGTGTTGCTGCAAAGGGAATTTCCGGACGCCGCAGGACGGTCCGGATCGCGCAGGGGTTCTAGGAACGGCTTTGCGTCATTAAATCTTTATTTGACCGTCCCCGTGGCTGGACGCATCCTTAAAACGTGAGGCCCTGAAGGGAGTTATGGCGTCAGCGAACGACGAAAGGACGACCACCGAAAAGCTGCAGCCAACGCTGCGGCGCCGCTTGGGCCTGTCCGGTAAGTTGTTGCTGCTCACCATTCCGCTGGTCATGATCGCGGAAGTCCTGATCTACGTGCCCTCGATCGCGAATTTCTGGATGAACCGGCTCAACGGCAAACTGGCGGCTGCGAATACAGCCGCGCTGGTGCTGGATGCGGCCCCCTCCGGCATGGTTCCGGAATCGCTGTCGCGGCAAATCCTCGACAGCATCGGCGCGCGTGCGGTGGCCATCAAAATGGGACAGCAGCGGCGGCTTCTGGCCTCTACCGGTTTGCCGCAGGCGATCGGCCATGACGTCGACATGCGCTCGCTGACGGCCTGGTCGTCGATCGTGGATTCCTTCCAGATGATGCTGGAGACCGGCAATCAGGCGATCCGGGTGATCGGGCCGCCGCCGGGCGGAGGCCAGTTCATCGAGGTCGTGATCGACGAGGCGCCGCTGCGCCAGGCGATGTATGTGTTTTCCCGCAACCTGCTCCTGGTTTCGCTCGCGATCGCGATCCTGACCGCCGCGCTGGTCTATCTTGCGCTGCATTTCCTGTTTGTGCGGCCGATGCGGCGCCTGACCGAGAACCTTGTCGGTTTTCACGAGAATCCGGAAAGCCCGGCGCGGATCATCGTTCCGTCGAATCGGAGCGACGAGATCGGCGTTGCCGAGCGCGAATTGTCCGACATGCAGCGCGATCTGGTGTCGATGCTTCATCAGAAGAGCCGGCTTGCGGCGCTCGGGCTTGCGGTTTCGAAAATCAACCACGATCTGCGCAACCTGCTCGCGTCCTCGCAATTGCTGTCAGATCAGCTGGCGAGCGTCCCCGATCCGCGGGTGCAGCGCTTCGCACCGAAGCTGATGCGCTCGCTGGAACGCGCCATCGCATTCTGTCAGTCGACACTCTCCTATGGCCGCGCGCAGGAGGCCGCGCCCGACCGCCGCATGATCCTGATCGAGCCGGTCGTCGGCGAAGTGCGGGAATCCGCAGGCCTTGCCGCCGATGCCTCGGTCACCTGGATCAGCGCGATCGAGCGGGGGCTGATGATCGACGCCGATCCCGATCAGCTGTTCCGCGTGCTGCTCAATCTGGTGCGCAATGCGGCCCAGGCGCTCGAAACCCTGCCGCGCGGCGACGCCGCCGCCATGCAAATTCGCATTACCGGGCGGCGTGAAGGCGCGGTCGCGATCATCGAAGTGTCCGACACCGGTCCAGGCATTCCGCCGAGGACGCGCGAACACCTGTTTGAGGCTTTCCAGACTTCAGGCCGGCCGGGCGGCAGCGGGCTCGGGCTTGCGATCGCCGCCGAGCTGGTCCGCGCCCATGGCGGAGAGATTCACCTCGTGGAAGGAACCATCGGCGCGATGTTCCGGATCACGATACCAGACCGGCCGGTGGAACTACTGACCGTGCGTAACGAGCGGGCAAGAGCTTAGGGTATTGATAATTGCGCGAGATTCCGGGTTCGCACCCCGAACTCGGGTTTACCCGAGTTCGCCCCTGTTATTTTCCAAGTCGGCAACAGCCGACTTGGATGCGCGACCCGGAATGTCAGACCCTGTAGAGGCCTCCGTTCCGGACCTTGCCAATTCGGGCCGGAGCGGGTAGCTAAAGCGCTCTTTCGCGACCTTCCGGTTAGATTTTTGATGCAAAGGGCCGTTGAGCCCGAGTGTCACGCGAAAAACGCGCCCGTAGCTCAGCTGGATAGAGCACCAGACTACGAATCTGGGGGTCGGACGTTCGAATCGTTCCGGGCGCGCCAATAACCCATTGATTTCGGTTACCAATCTTTGCTCGATTTTCGAGGGCTTGACAAACCAGCACCTCGGGGCTGCACCGGGGCAGCACAGCGCAAGGAGATCACCTTTCACAATCACTTGGGGGGAAACCACCGACAGTTCGCATCAACGATCAAAGTTGATGACACCTCACACGATTTGAATGTCGGCGCCTGCAAATGCTGCGGGGAGCCCCGCTACAGACTGATGCGCTGTAACGGAGCCTCGTTCTCCGTCTACGAAATCTCGTCGGCCGATTGTGAGAATCTCGAAGTGTACGTTGCCGAATTGCATTCGGTGCTTGCAGTGGATGTTGAGACGAAGTTGACCTTCCTCAGGGAAATCATCGCTGAACGAAATTCCCGAGGTTTCTTTGAAACCGAAGGAATGGGCCCGTTTCGTGTAGGCCTGATCGATAAGGCTCGAATCCACTTTCAAAGAAGGGATTGATGGACGAGATTATAGATCGACATAATGACTTAGATCATGACGTAGCGTCGGCCTTCATTCTCGGATGTATAGCGACCGAACTGCATTGGCTCAGAATGCACGAGGCTGCAGTAGTCGAAGGATACGCTCATGTCGAGGGACGAGAAAATCGCCATAAATACGACCCAACCTCGCCCGGTTCGAACTCGGAAGATCGATTGGCGCGCCTTTTTCCGCCGCGCTCGAGGCCTGCGTAACCGCGGTCGTTTGAACGGTGACGCAAACCGCGCTATGAGTCCGGCGCGGATCGGTGTTGTCCTTCATATTGCCGGAGGCAGCGCGAATGACATCAATCACCCGTCGTTTGTTCCTGTCGCTGGCGACTGCTCTTGTTCCGGGCGCGGCGATCGCGCATCACGGCTGGGGCGGATACGACACGTCCAAGTCGTTCACCGTCACCGGCGAGATTCTGAAATCGACCTACGAGAATCCGCACTGCGAGATCGAGATGGAGGTCGACGGTAAGCACTGGCGCTTCGTCCTCGCGCCGCCTTCGCGCATGGAGCGGCGCGGCATCACGCCGGACATGATCGCGCCTGGCAAGACCTGTACCGTTTTCGGTTATCCCCATACGAGTAATCCGGACGAGGCGCGGATCGAATACATTATTCTCGACGGCAAACGCATCGAATTGCGGTAGACCAGCGTGGAACATCAGCCAGCCGCGCCGATCTTCCTGGCATTGCAGGAGAGCGCGCTCGGTCATGTGATGCGCAGCTCACCCGCGCTTTATCCCGCGGTCGAGATTCTGCATATCCTCGGCTTCGTTGTGCTGGTGGGATCGATCCTGGCGCTTGATTTGAGGTTGCTCGGATTGGGGCGCGCGATTCCGATCCAGCCGATGGCGCGATTGCTGCTGCCTTTTTCGCGCTTCGGTTTTCTGCTCGCGATCAGCATGGGATTTCTGTTGTTCAGCGCCGATGCGGCGCATGTAGTGCGCAATCCTGCGTTCCAGACCAAGCTGCTCCTGATTGCGGCGGCGCTGGTCAACATCGTGATCGCACATGCCGGCCCGTGGCGACGTATTGCGCTCTGGCGCGCCGAAGCGTCTGGCGGCGCTAAGGTTACTGCGCTCGTGTCGTTACTGCTGTGGCTCAGCGCCATCTGCGCCGGGCGCCTGATCGCGTATTTTTAACGGGGGCCGCCACCATGGGCCGCATCTGCTCCGCAATCTTCGCAATCCTAGTCGGCTTCTGCACCGCGGCGGACATCGCCAACGCCGACGAGGCCGAAGCTTTTGCACGCAGGCCGGCATGTCGCCCTGATGCGGCCATACTGTCCCACTTCTTCAAATTAAGGTTTGATATTTCACTTCCGGTTTGGGTCATCGGCGACTGAGCTAGCCGGTGCGTTTTGGGACGACGTGCGCTTTGGCGAAAACGAGCTGCAACAAAGAGAAACACCGGATCCAGAACACGCAAATTCCTTCGTCTTTTTTTGCCGCTTGCGGCGCTCAACTCAATATGTGTGTTATAATTGAAGACCCGCTAACGTGATACCACGCCGTGCGGAGCTCAACATTATGCGGTATCCGGACCACACGCGGCGCTCGCTTCTCCTCACCACTGGGGTTTGTTCTCACGCCGGCTGTTCCATGATCGGCTGGCTGAAGGCCGAGCACAGCGACAAAGACATTCTTAAGGGCTTTTGTCACAACTCCGAGTTCAATCCTCGGGAAAGCGCGCAGGTCGCGTTCGTGCCCGCGCTCCGGCGTCCGGCGGCGCCGCGGCTGGCGATAGCGGATGGCTCGCTCACCGTAGCTGCAACACTCCTTGGAAAGGTAGGTGCTCAACAACCAGGCTGATGGGGCGTGGTCGTATCGGATTCGCATGCCCCAGAACGATCGCACCACCCACCATAGGGTGGGTGAAGAGATAAAGCACAGGGAGATAGCGTCCATGACCAGAAAGCAATGGCTTTTCTCGACTGTTGTCGCGTTTGCAACCCTTGCCTCAACCGCTGTCGTCGCCGGTCCGATCGAGAATTACAGTCCGGTGACATCAGCCCGGCTCGAAAATCCAGAGCCGGGGAACTGGCTGATGACACGCGGCAACTACAAGGGATGGAGCTACAGTTCGCTCGATCAAATCAACACCAGCAACGTGAAGTCGCTGGTACCGGTGTGGAGCTTCTCCACTGGTGTGGATTCTGGGCACCAAGCGCCGCCGATCGTGAACAACGGCGTAATGTTCATCTCGACGCCGTACATCCAGGTGGTCGCGCTGGATGCGGCCACGGGCGATCTGCTTTGGCGCTACAAGCCCAAGTTTCCCGAAGGGTTCAGCGCCCTGCACAACACTAACCGTGGCGTGGCGCTGTATGGCGACAAAGTCTATTTGGCCGGGCTCGATGCCGTGCTGGTCGCGCTTGACGCCAAGACCGGCAAGGTCGTTTGGAACGCGAAGGTCGAAGATTGGAAGACCGGCTACTACATGACCGCGGCGCCCCTGGTGGTGAAGGACAAGATTCTGGTCGGCGTCGCGGGCGGCGAGTTCGGCGTGCGCGGCTTCGTCCAGGCGTTCGACGCCGAGTCTGGCAAGTCGGTATGGAAGACCTACACGGTTCCGGCGCCCGGTGAGCCGGGAAGCGACACCTGGGAGAAGCCCGACACCTGGAAGACCGGCGGTGCCTCCACCTGGATGACCGGCAACTATGATACAGCGTCCAACACGGTCTATTGGGGAACCGGCAACGCCTCCCCATGGTTCGGCGATCAGCGACCGGGCGACAACCTGTACACCTCCTCAACTGTCGCGCTCGATGCCGATACCGGCAAGATAAAGGGCTATTTCCAGTACCATCAGAACGAATCGTGGGACTGGGACGAGATGAATGCCCCGATGCTGGTGGATTTCCAGAAAGACGGCGCCACTACCAAGGGCCTGCTCAAGCCGGCGCGTAACGGCTATCTGTACTGGCTCAAGCGCAATCCGGATGGCGGGATTTCTTACATCAACGCCCAGGGTTACGTGCCACAGAACGTCTTCAAGAGCATCGATCCAAAGACTGGACGGCCTGAGATCGACCTGGCGCACAAGCCGGCCACCGGCAAGGCGGCCCAGTTCTGCCCCGGCCTGTGGGGCGGCAAGGATTGGCCGTACGAGGCCTATAACCCGAAGACCGGAATGGTCTACATTCCGTCCAACGAGAACCACTGCAATAACCTGGAAGGGAAGGTCGAGGAGCGCGTTCCCGGACAGTGGTGGACGGGCGTTGCCATCCCGGATTTTCACTTCTCGGTCGACACCAAGGCGAGCTTCTACGGCGAGATCCAGGCGTACGACGTCAACAGCGGCAAGCGGGTTTGGCGCAACCTGTATTCGGGCTCGATGATGTGGGGCTCGATCCTCACCACCGGCGGGGGGTTGCTCTTCACAGGCGGCACCAACGACCGTGAGTTCCGCGCCTACGATGCCAAGACCGGCGAGCAACTCTGGCACTTCAAGACCAACTCCGGGATCATCGCGCCGCCTTCGACCTACGAGGTCAATGGCGTTCAGTATGTGGCCGTGGAGTCCGGCTACGGAGTCGACGCGGCCTTCCAGCAGGAGCTGATGAGCCAGCTGGTAGGTTGGCAGAAGGATGTGCCGCAGGGCGGCGTCGTCTGGGTCTTCGCCGTTTCCAAGTGAGTGCCTCTTTGTTCGCGACCGGCCGCCAGCAATGGCGGCCGGTTTCTCGGCCGGCCGGGTTTCGTTGCCCTGTCAAGCAACCTCACTCGTTAGGATTCTAACGATGCAACATGTTCGAGCGGGGTCAACACTGATCTGCATCTGTGCCGTTACACTGGCCGCCGCGCTGGCGACCTCTCCGGCCTCGCCGGGGTTCGAACAGGCGCAGGCCGATGAATCGCCCGCTTATGTGGTCGAGGTGACCGACGTGTTCGCCAAGGTCGGCGAGCCGGCGGTGCTGCACGCCACGTTGCGCATTCGCGACGGCTATCGGGTTCTCCAGGGTTACAACAATCGCGTGATCGAACTCTCGTCGTTTGACGATGGGGTAGCGTTCGAGCGTCGCGTGGTGCGGGGTACCATTCAGGAAGGCAGCCTCGACTTTGCGATCGGCGTGCGGGCCACCAAGCCCGGCAAACACCCGATCAACGGCTACTTCAGGGTCGGCTACATCCACGGCACCGACGAGTTCGCAATGGTTTCGCTGCGCCTGATCGCGAACGTCAATGGCACCGAGTAATGGAAGGAGCGAGCCGCATGCGGTGCGATGATTGGCTGCACTGTCGCTGCTACAGGCGTCGAACGATCCTCGGGCTGGCGCTTGCGCCACTGTTGGCCGGTTCCGCACGCGCGGCCGAGGAGGGCGAGGCTGCCAAGCCGCCGGCGCCGGACGATCGCTTTGCGTTTCTGACCGGTCCGAAGAAGGGACAGGTGGTTCGGGCCGAGGACCTTGCGCTGGGCGGTCCGCAGGTGCAGGCCTTTCCGATGGCTCCGGACGGCACAGTGCGCAGTGACAATCGCCTCAATCTGGTAATCCTGGCGAGGTTCGACCCCACCGCACTGACCGACGAGACGCGCGCGCGCGCCGCCGACGGCGTAGTTGGCTACTCGGCGACCTGCACGCACCAGGGCTGCCCGGTGAACATGTGGTCGAAGGAGCGCAACGCGTTCGTCTGCTCGTGCCACGCCTCCATCTTCGATCCCAGAAACGCCGCGGAGGTGATCGATGGGCCGGCTCCGCGTCCGCTTCCGGCGCTCGGGCTGAAGCTGAAGGACGGTGTCGTGACGGTTGCTTCGACCTTTTCGGGCCGCGTCGGCGCCACACCAAACTGATCCGCGACCTCTCATTCCGACCGTCCGGACGCCGTGAGCAGGATAACCAGGTTCATCTCGGCGATACCTGGCTCGATGTGCCGGCCCTTCGGCGAGAGTTGAAGGTCGACGGGATCTGTTCCTCCTTGAAGGTGTTGGCCATCGCCTCGTGGACGAACAGCCTTGACCCGGCGGCCGAGATTGGTCGACACGCTGGCGTCGGGCGAACTGGACGGCGACGCTTGCCTCAATCTGAAGTCACCGAGCGAGCCATTTTTTCGCCGCCGCCGGCAAGCTCACCCGCTTTCGACAAACGAAAAATGCAAGAATAACTTCAGCTCTACGGTGATTTCTGATAGCCTCACAGCCCTGTATGAAGGTCCACCTGCACAACAACGAACAACTAACAGCAGGAGGCATGCGCAAAACCAAACTATCGAACAGATCGTGCAATGAAGTCTGTCAGCCTGACTGATGCGATTTTGAATCGCGCAGCTGGCCAAGTCGGTCGACGCCGGCGAATGGAAGCGTGTTCCAGCCAGCGTCCGGAACGGACATCAGAGGCTTAAGAAGAGCGAGAAACGATCATGATCAAATTGAAGATTAATGGCCAGGAACATAGCTGGGACGGCGACCCGGATCTTCCCCTTCTCTGGTTTCTCCGTGATGAGGCTGGCCTGACCGGCACCAAATATGGCTGCGGCCAGGCGCTGTGCGGTGCCTGCACCGTCATCGTCGGCAAGGAAGCGGTGCGCGCCTGCATCACCTCCGTCTCCGACGTGGTCGGCCGCGAGGTCACCACCATTGAAGGCCTTCACCCCACCGGCGACCATCCGGTGCAGAAAGCCTGGCGCCAGCTCAACGTGCCGCAATGCGGCTTCTGCCAGGTTGGTCAGATCATGCAAGCGGCAGCGCTGCTCGGCGAGAACCCCAAACCCTCGCACGACCAGATCCGCGAGGCGATGTCAGGCAACATCTGCCGCTGCGGCTGTTACCAGCGCATCGAAAACGCCATTCATCTCGCTTCAACGGGGGTGTAATCATGAACATCCTTGCAAACCCCAGGAAAGTCCGTGGCTTTGAGCAACACATCCGGCCGATCAAGGTCGAGAAGGTCTCACGCCGCAGCATGCTGAAGGCTCTCGGGATCGCCGGCGGTTTCGTGCTCGCCGCCCCCGTCATGAGCCGCCCTGCCTTCGCTTCCTACCAGACCGGTGCCGACAAGATGCCGCACGGCACCGTGGTCGATCCGCGCGTGTTCGTGGCGATCGCCCCCGACGGCATCGTCACCATCGTCGCGCATCGTGCGGAGATGGGAACCGGCGTCCGCACCAGCCTGCCGCTGATTGTTGCCGAGGAAATGGACGCCGATTGGTCGCGGGTCCGCGTCCGGCAGGCCCACGGCGATGAGGTCAAATACGGCAACCAGGACACCGACGGCTCGCGCAGCACGCGGCATTACCTGATGCCGATGCGCCAGATCGGGGCCTCGGCCCGCAAGATGCTGGAGCAGGCCGCGGCGAAGCGCTGGGGCGTTCCGGTGACTGAGGTAAAAGCGGTCAATCACGAGGTGGTCCACGAGGCGAGCGGACGGAAGATCGGATTTGGCGGTCTGGCCGCTGATGCTGCCAGGGAACCAGTACCGGCCATCGACAGCCTGAAGCTGAAGGACCCGAAGACCTTCCGCTATCTCGGCAAAGGCGAGATCGGCATCGTCGATCTGCACGACATCACCACCGGCAAGGCCGGCTACGGCGCTGATATTCGGCTGCCCGGCATGAAATACGCCGTCATCGCCCGCCCGCCCGTGACCGGCGGCAAGCTGGTATCGTTCGATTCCGCTAATGCCGTGAAGGTCTCCGGCGTCGAGAAGGTCATGGAGGTCAAGGGATGGCCTTGGCCGTCAAAATTCCAGCCGCTTGGCGGAGTGGCCGTGATCGCCCGCAACACGGGCGCGGCGATCAAGGGCCGCGATGCACTGAAGGTCACCTGGGACGATGGCGCCAACGGCAAATACGACTCGGCCGCCTACCGGACCGAGCTCGAAGGGGCCGCACGCAAACCGGGACTTATCGTGCGCAAGGAAGGCGACGTCGACGCCGCCTTGAAGAGCGCCGATAAGGTGATCGTCGGCGAATATTATCTGCCGCATCTTGCCCATGTCAGCATGGAGCCGCCGGCCGCAGTGGCCGACGTCAAGGGCGACAAGGCCGAGATCTGGGCGCCGGTGCAAAGCCCGGGCGGCACGCGCGAGGACGTTGCCAAGACGCTCGGAATCCCCGAGGACAACGTCACCATCAATGTGACGCTGCTCGGCGGCGGCTTCGGCCGCAAGTCGAAATGCGACTACGCGCTGGAGGCGGCGCTGCTGTCGAAGGCGCTCAACGCCCCGGTCAAGGTTCAATGGACGCGCGACGACGACATCCAGCACGACTTCCTGCACACGGTCTCGGTAGAGCGGATCGAGGCCGGCCTCGACAAGAACGGCAAGGTGATCGCCTGGCGCCACCGCAGTGTCGCGCCCAGCATCGCCTCGACGTTTGCGGCGGGTACCGTCCATCAGGCGCCGTTCGAACTCGGCATGGGCCTCATCGACAATCCCTTCGAGATCGCCAACCTCCAGTGCGAGAATCCGGAAGCCGCAGCATACACCCGCATCGGCTGGTTCCGCTCGGTCTCCAACATCCCGCGTGCCTTTGCGGTGCAGTCGATGGTCGGCGAGCTCGCGCACGCCACCAACCGTGACCAGAAGGAGATGCTGCTGGAGCTCATCGGCTCACCGCGCATCGTCGATCTCTCGTCGGTGAAGGATCCCTGGAACTATGGCGAGCCCTACTCCAGCTATCCGATCGACACGGCGCGGCTGCGGCGGGTGGTCGAACTGGTCGCCGACAAAGGCGAGTGGGGACGGTCGGTGCCCAAAGGCCGTGGGCTCGGGATCGCCGTCCACCGCAGCTTTGTCAGCTATATCGCGACCATCGTCGAGGTGGCCGTCGACGACAAGGGCAAGCTGACGGTGCCGCGGGTGGATACCGCCATCGATTGCGGGACCTATGTCAATCCGGAGCGCATCCAGTCCCAGATCGAGGGCGCCGCCATCATGGGGCTCAGCCTCGCCAAATATGGCGAGATCACCTTCAAGGACGGCAAGGTGCAGCAGAGGAACTTCGACGACTTCCCGTTGCTCCGGATCGACGAAGCACCACTGGTGACCAATGTCTACATCGTGCCTCCGGGGCCCGACACGCCGCCCAGTGGCGTCGGCGAGCCTGGCGTGCCACCGTTTGCACCGGCCTTGATCAACGCCATCTTTACAGCGACCGGCAAGCGCATCCGGGCGCTGCCCATCGGCAAG
>Ga0207665_10002986_pt1 | contig 11351 bp, 12 predicted proteins | sample LARL112metaG_FD_184351 | JGI IMG/M metagenome (GOLD analysis project Ga0207665, IMG submission 184351) | Corn, switchgrass and miscanthus rhizosphere microbial communities from Kellogg Biological Station, Michigan, USA - LAR L11-2 metaG... | ecosystem: Host-associated > Plants > Roots >...
CGCGCGCGCGATCGGCGAGTTCGGCTCGGTCGTCCTGATCACCGGGAACCTGCCCTTCAAGACGGAGGTCTCGTCCGTCTACATCTACGGGCAGATCCAGAGCGGCGCGCCCGGGACGGCGGCGGCGGTCTCGGTGCTCCTGCTCGCGATCTCGCTCGCCGTGCTGCTGCTGATCGGCGCGGTACGGCGCTGGGCCTGGAGACATGGCAGCTAGGTACGGACTCCGTGTGGTCGGGCTCGGCTACCTGGCCGTGCTGCTTGTGGCCCCGGTCGGGCTCGTCTTCTGGCGCACGTTCGAGCACGGGTTCTCGCCGGCCTGGCACGCGGTGACGACGCACGACGCGCGGCACGCCTTCTGGCTCACGATCCTGATCGCGCTGATCGCCGTGCCCGCGAACACGGTCTTCGGCGTCGCGCTTGCGCTCGCGATCGTGCGGCGTCGCTTCCCGGGCAAGGGGCTCGTGAACGCGGTCGTCGACCTGCCGCTCGCGCTCTCGCCGGTCGTGGTCGGGCTCGCGCTCCTCCTGCTCTACGGGCGGCTCGGCTGGTTCGGGCCCTTCCTCGAACGGCACGGGATCCACGTCGTGTTCGCCCTGCCGAGCATGATCCTGGCGACGATCTTCGTCTCGCTGCCGTTCGTCGTCCGGGAAGTCGTGCCGGTGCTGCGCGAGATCGGCACGGAGCAGGAGCAGGCCGCCTCGACGCTCGGCGCGTCCGGCTTCCAGACCCTCGTACGGATCACGCTGCCGGCGATCCGCTGGGCGATCGCGTATGGCGTCGTGCTGACGACCGCGCGCTGCCTGGGCGAGTTCGGCGCGGTGAGCGTCGTCTCGGGCCATCTCGTCGGCCGCACCGAGACGGCGACGCTGTACGTGCAGGACCAGTTCGAGGGCTTCGACCTGACCGGCGCATACGCCGCCTCCGTGCTCCTGGCGCTGATCGCGATCGGGACGCTCGTGGCCATGAACGCCTTTCGACCCAAGGAGGAGACGCGGTGAGCATCGTCGTGCGGGAGATCTCGAAGAGCTTCGGCGACTTCGCGGCGCTGCGGGACGTGTCTTTGGAAGTGCCGACCGGCTCGCTGACGGCGCTCCTCGGCCCGAGCGGGAGCGGCAAGTCGACGCTGCTGCGCGTCGTGGCGGGGCTCGAGCGGCCGGACGCAGGCGAGGTGCTGATCGCCGAGGAGGACGTGACCGGCGAGGCGCCGCAGCGGCGCGGCGTCGGCTTCGTCTTCCAGCACTACGCGGCCTTCAAGCACATGACCGTGTACGAGAACGTCGCCTTCGGCCTGCGGATCCGGCACCGGCCGCGGGCGGAGATCCGCGAGCGGGTCGGCGAGCTGCTGCGCCTCGTGCAGCTGGAAGGGTTCGCGTCGCGCCATCCGGCGCAGCTCTCCGGCGGCCAGCGGCAGCGGATGGGGCTGGCGCGGGCGCTGGCGGTCGATCCGAAGGTGCTGCTCTTAGACGAGCCGTTCGGAGCGCTGGACGCGCGTGTGCGGAAGGAGCTCCGCGCGTGGCTGCGACGGCTCCACGACGAGACGCGCACGACAACGGTGATCGTCACGCACGACCAGGAGGAGGCGATGGAGGTCGCCGACCGGATCGCGCTGATGAACGAGGGCTGGATCGAGCAGGTCGGGACGCCTCGCGAGCTGTACGAGCGGCCCGCGAACGAGTTCGTGATGAGCTTCGTCGGCCCCGTGAACCGCGTTGGCGACGCGTGGATCCGCCCGCACGACCTGGAGCTCTGCGCGGAGCCGAACGGGACGACGCAGGAGGCGATGGTGGAGCGGCTCGTCCACCTCGGCTTCGAGGTGCGCGTGGAGCTGGTGCGCGACGACGGCGCGCGCCTCTCCGCCCAGGTGACGCGCGAGGAGGCGGCCGTCCTCGAGCTCGACGTTGGCCAGATCGTCTACGTGCGCGCGGTGCGGCAGACGACCTTCTTTAGGTAGACGCGAACCGAGAGCCCCTGACCCCGCCCACCAGCCGTCAGGCTACCGCGGTGCGCGGTACCTGTCTGCGCCGATTCTGCGCCGAAAGACGCGCGCCGCGTGAGCGCTAGTGCGGCGCCCAGGCGTCCGGGTCGCGGGCCAGCGCCTCGACGGTCGACGGCAGCTCCCCGCGCGCGAGGTCGGCGATCGTCGTCTCCTCCAGCACCGAGCGCAGGCTCGCGCGCACCGCGATCCACACCTCGCGGAGACGGCTCGCCGCCCCGCCGTACTCCACATCCTGCGGGCCTGCGCCGCGCACGTTCGCGATCGGGCCTTCCACCGCGCGGATCACGTCGGCGAGGCTGACCTCCTCGGCCGGCCGCGCCAGCCAGTAGCCGCCCTCGACGCCGCGCTGGCTCCGCACGATCCCGGCGTGCCGCAGCTCCAGAAGGATGTTCTCAAGGAACTTGAGCGGGATCTCTTGCGCCTGCGCGATCCGCTCGCCCTTCACCGGGCCGTCGCCCGCCGCCGCGAGCTCGATCGCCGCACGCAGCGCGTAGTCCGCTTTCGCCGAGACCCGCACTCGCCCATTCTCGCGGAAGCGCGTGCCTAGGCCGCGACCTCGAAGCGCCGGCAGATCTCCCGCAGCGCCGGCTCCTGCGCGTGGAACGCGTCGACCACGGCGGGGTCGAACTGGCGCCCCGACTGGGCAACGATCTCCGCGCCCGCCTCCTCCCACGAGCCGCCGCGGCGGTACGGCCGGTCGCTCGTCATCGCATCCAACGTGTCCGCGACCGCGAAGATCCGCGCCGCCAGCGGGATCTCCTCGCCGCCGAGGCCGTCCGGATAGCCCTCCCCGTCCCAGCGCTCGTGGTGCGACCGCACCACCAGCAGGCCCTGCCCCTTCAGGAACGCGACGCCGCCGAGCATCTGCTCGCCGAGGACGGTGTGCGTCTGCATCAGCCGCCGCTCGTCGGCCGTCAGCGGGCCGGGCTTCTGGAGCACGTTGTCCGGGATGCCGATCTTGCCGACGTCGTGGAGCAGGAAGCCGTATGCGGCCGACTCCTGCTCCACGAGCTCGGGCGCAATCGCAAGGCCCAGCTCGACCGCGTACTCCTGCACCCGCTGCGAGTGCGCGCGCGTGCCGGTGTCCTTCGTCTCGAGCGCGCTCGCGAGCGCGGCCACCGTCTCGCGGTAGGCCTCCTGCACGAGCAGCCGCTGCCCGCGCTCGAGGTCGAGCAGGTGCCGGAGGTCGCGCGCGTAGAGGAGCAGCTGCTCCTCGGGATCCTTGTTCTTGCCGGCCCGGAACGGGACGCCGTACAACCCGCCGGCGAGCCGCTCCACCACGGCCAAGAGCTCGAGCGGGCTGAACGGCTTGCGGACGTACGCGTCCGCTCCGGCCGCGTCCGCGGCGACGAGGCTCCCGCCGTCCGAGCCGGAGAGGAGCACGATCGGGATCCCCGCCGTCGCCGGATCGGACTTCAGCGCACGGCAGAGGTCGAGCCCGCTCTCGCCGGGCATGAGGACGTCGAGGACGATGACGTCGGGGCGGCGAGCGGCGATCCGCCGGCGCGCCTCGCGCCCGTTCTCCGCCTCCTCGACGGCGAGGTCGACCGCCTCGAACGTCGTCCGGACGAGTGCCCGAAGCGCCGCATCGTCGTCGACCAGCAAGAGCCGCAAGCGAACCCCCTTTCGCAGAGCTCGCTGCCGGTATCGGCCGGGGCCGCGCGGCCCTTTAGACCCTAGGACGAGTGGTAGTCGTAGAAGCCGCGCCCGCTCTTCCGGCCGAGCCGCCCGGCCTGCACGTACTGGCGCAGCAACGGGCACGGCGCGTACTTGTCCTGCCCCAGCCCGCGGTGCAACACCTCCATGATCGCGACGCAGGTGTCGAGGCCGATCAAGTCGGCGAGCGCGAGCGGCCCCATCGGGTGCGCGAAGCCGAGCTTCGCGATCGTGTCGATCGCCTCCGGCTCCGCGACGCCCTCCATGAGCGCGTAGGCGGCCTCGTTGATGAACGGCATGAGGATCCGGTTCGAGACGAAGCCGGGGAAGTCGCGCGCCTCGGCCGGCTCCTTGCCGAGGTCGCGGGCGAGTTCGACGACGGCGGCCGCGGTCTCGTCGGAGGTCTGGAGGCCGCGGATTACCTCCACGAGCCGCAGCACCGGCACCGGGTTGAAGAAGTGCATCCCGACGACGCGCTCCGGCCGGCCCGTCACCGCGGCGAGCGAGGTGATCGGGATCGACGACGTGTTCGAGGCGAGGATCGCCTCGGGCGGAAGAAGCTCGTCCGCGCGGCGGAAGACGTCCTCCTTCACGGCCGCGTCCTCGACGACGGCCTCGATCATCAGGTCGGCGCCGGCCAGGTCCTCGACGGGCTCGACCCGAGCGAGCACCTCGTCCGGATCGGCCCCGCCCTTCTCGGCCAGCTTCCCGAGGCTCCGCCGCATCGACTCGAGGCCGCGCTCGACCGCGCCCGGAGCGGCGTCGTGGAGGAGCACCTGCCGGCCCGAGGCGGCGACGACCTGCGCGATCCCGCCGCCCATCTGGCCGGCGCCGACGACGAGGACACGCTCCAGCTTCACGCGCGGAGGCTAACGGCGTAGGCTGCCGCGAGTCGTCGACAAGGAGGTTGAGGTGGCATACGCACGCGCGGTGACGTTCGAGGGCGTCGACCGGAACCGGATCGACCAGCTGAAGCAGCAGCTCGAGTCGGACGAGCGGCCCGAGGAGATCCCGGCAACCGAGATCATCCTGCTCTACGACGCCGACGCGGAGCGCTCGCTCGTGATCGTGTTCTTCGACACCGAGGACGACTACCGGAAGGGCGACGCCGCGCTGAGCGCCATGGACCCGGGCGAGACGCCGGGGCGGCGGACGTCGGTGACGAAGTACGAGGTCGCCGTCAGGCGGAGCGAATAGCCGCCCGCCGCGCGGGACCCGATCGCGACAGCACGAACAGGAGCAGCGCCCCGGCTCCCGCGACGCCGAGGATCCACCACGGGAACGCCGAGCCGGGGCGCGACGTCGCGGCCGAATGCGAGATCTGCCAAGTGTCCCGCGCGACGGCGAGGTACTCGCGGCCGCTCCGCCAGCGAAGACTCAGCGTGCGGCCCCCGTCGCGCACCGACATCCGCAGCCGCCAGAGCGGGTTCTGGTTCTCGCTGCGCCAGGGGATCCCGACGCAGTGCGCGACGCCGCGGGTCGTGTCGAGTGCGTGGACGAACGGCGTGCCGCCGGGGCGCGCATAGAGCGTGTAGACCCAGCGGCCGTCCGCGCTCGTCGCGCGCGTCACCGGCCAGCCGGCCATGACCCAGCCGCGCTGCGTGCGGTCGGCGATCCGGCCGGGCAGGAGCCGCCGGCGCGCAAGGTCGTAGGCGCGGACGACGTACCGGCTCAGGCTCGGGTTCTGGACGTGCTGGATCAGGTAGAGCCGCGAGCCGTCGGGCGAGAGCGCGTCGTAGGAGAACGAGCCCCGGAGTTGCACCCGCTGCACCGGCGCGAGGTGACGTGTCCGCAGGACCTGGAAGTCGCTTCGCGCCTGGTAGGCCGAGGCCGGCGGCCGGCTGAGGACGAGCGTCCCGCCGTCGCCGCTCAGGCCGCCGGGCGTGCCGTCGAGCGCGACTCCGGGAACGACCCACATGCCGTGCAGGCTCGTGACCCGGCGGACGTGCACGCCGGCGACCTGGATCTGCTCCACCATCGTTCGGCCCTCGGCGGAGACGGCGAGGTAGCGCACCTTGCCGCCGGGAGCAGACACGCCGTCGACACCTGCCACCACCGGCGGCCCGTCGGCGAGGGCGGCGGGAGCAGCGACGAGCGCAAGGGCGAGCGGCAGCAGGCGGCGGAGCATCGGATCCTCCTCGGGTAGCTGCCGGACTTACGCGCGGCGGAGCCGGAGCGGTCCCCGCGCGGCCAGGCGCCGCCGCCCCAGGACCGCGAGCGCGGCGGCCGCGACGAGCCCGAGCGCCAAGCCGAGGATCCACCACGGGAAGCTCGACGAAGCGGCCGGCCGCGCGACGCCGGGATGCGAGATGCGCCACGATCCGACCGCGATCGAGAGGTACGGCCGGCCGCTCCGCCAGTGGATGCTCAGCGTGCGGCCCCCGTCGCGCACCGACATCCGTAGGTGCCACAGGTTGTTATCGGAACCCTTCCACGGGATCCCGATGCAGTGCGCGACGCCCCGCACGCTGTCGAGCGCGTGCACGAACGGGTAGCCGTCGGGGTTGTCGTAGAACGTGTAGACCCAGCGGCCGTCGGCGCTCGTCGCCCTCGTCAGCGGCATGCCGTTCATGACCCAGCCCGCCTGCGACTTGTCGGCGATCCGGCCCGGGAGGAGCTGCCGGTGCGCGAGGTCGTACGCGCGAACGACGTAGTGCATGATCTGCTGCTCCGAGACGTGCTGGATCAGGTACAGCCGCGAGCCGTTTGGCGAGAGCGCGTCGAAGGAGTAGTCGCCGCGAAGCTCGATCCGCTCGCGGACGCGGAGAGTCCTCGCATCGAAGACGGCGAGCGAGCTTCGCCGCTGGAGCGGGGAATTGCTGTTGCCCGTGCGGGTGTCGGCGAGGACGAGCGTCGAGCCGTCGGTGCTGAGGCCGCCACGCTCGCCGCCGAAGGTGACCGCGGGAACGCCGAACCGGCCGTGCAGCGTCGCTGAGCGGAGGATGCTCCCGTCTCGGGCCTGGGCGACCACCACCGTCGTGGCGCCTGGGCCTCCGCGCGCGACGTAGCGCACGTTCCCGCCTGCGACGCCGCTACCCCCGACGACGACCCCCGGATCAGGCCCTGCCGCGAGCGCTGCGGGAGCGGTCCCGAGGCCGACGGCGAGGACGAGGAGCAGGCGTCGCATCACCGGCTCTTACACCGGCGCCGCGCGAGGGGTTCCCTAGACCTCGATGAGGAGCGCGTCGCCCTGCCCGCCGCCGGAGCAAATGGCCGCGAGGCCGAGGCCGCCGCCGTTCCGGCGCAGCTCGTGCACCATCGTGCCGAGGATGCGCGCGCCCGACGCGCCGATCGGGTGGCCGAGCGCGACCGCGCCGCCGTTCACGTTCACCCGCTCCGGGTCGGCGCCGAGCATCTTCGTCGAGTTCAGGACGACGGACGAGAACGCCTCGTTCAGCTCGACGCGCTCGACGTCGTCGATTGTCTTGCCGGCCTTCTCGAGCGCCTTCGTCCCGGCCTTCGCCGGCGTGCGCGCGAGGTACGCGAACTCGTCCGCGACGTACGCCTGCGAGACGATCGTCGCGAGGATCGGCAGCCCGCGGCGGCGCGCGAGCTCCTCGCTCGCGACGACGACGCAGCCCGCGCCGTCGTTCACGCCCGGCGCGTTCCCGGCAGTCGTCGTCCCCTCCGGGTCGAAGACGGGCTTGAGCGCGGCGAGCTTCTCGAGCGAGGTGTCGCGGCGCGGCCCCTCGTCGACGGCGAAGTCGCCGACGGGGACGATCTCGTCCGCGAAGCGGCCCTCGTCGATCGCGCGCACGGCGCGCTCGTGCGAGCGGAGCGCCCAGCCGTCCTGGTCCTCGCGCGAGACGCCGAGCTCCCGCGCCACCTTGGAGGCCTGCTGGACCATGTGCAGCTTGTCGAAGGTCGAGGTGAGCCCGTCGAAGACCATCGAGTCGATCAGCTCGCCGTTCCCGAGCCGGTAGCCGAAGCGCGCCTTCTTCAGCAGGTAGGGCGCGTTCGACATCGACTCCATGCCGCCGGTGACGATCAGCTCGTGGTCGCCGGCGCGGATCATCTGGTCGGCCATCTCGACTGCGCGGATCGACGACGCGCAGACCTTGTTGATCGTGTCCGCGCCGACCTCGATCGGGATCCCGGCGCCGATCGCCGCTTGGCGCGCCGGAGCCTGACCCGCGCCCGCCTGGAGCACCTGGCCCATGATCACGTACTCGACCTCGTCCGGCTCGAGCCCAGCGCGCTCGAGGGCAGCGCGGATGACGATCGAGCCGAGCTCGGTGGCGGCCTTGTCGGCGAGCGAGCCGCCGAGCTTGCCGAAGGGCGTGCGAACGGCAGAGACGATCACTGAGCGGGTCACAGCACGCCCAGCCTAGCCAACGGCCTATGGCACGAAAGACGTGTCAGCTCGGAGGCGTCCCGCGAACGCGACGAGCAGCCGGATCGCCGCCTCCACGTCGTCCAGCGACACGAGCTCGTTAGGCGTGTGAAGGTAGCGGATCGGGAACGACACGAGCCCGGTCGGAACGCCCCCACGGCTGAGGTGGACCGCGTCCGCGTCGCTCGAGGTCGTCCCGGCGAAGACCTCCGTGGCGACGGCGATCCCTTCCGCTTCGGCGACCTCGAAAAGGAGGTCGGAGACGCCCTGGTTCAGCGGCAGGCCGCGGCCGATCGACGGGCCCGCGCCGAGACGAAGCTCACCGTGCACCTTCGGGTCGCCGCCGGGCACGTCGGTCGCATCCGTGACGTCGACGACGATCGCCACATCCGGCTCGAGGCCGTGGATGACCGTGCGCGCTCCCGAGTAGTCCCCGGCTTCCTCCCCCACCGAGGCGACCGCAGCCACGTCCGCGGCGACGGGCGCCTCGGCGAGGCGGCGCCCAGCCTCGAGGACGGCGTACGCGCCGAGGCGGTCGTCGAGCGCACGCGACGCGAGCCGCCCGTTCGAAAGCTCGACGGGCTCGGCCGCGACCACGGCCACGTCGCCCGGCCGCACCCGCTCCTCGGCCTCCGCACGGTTGCGCGCGCCGAGGTCCAGGTGGAGGTCGTCGTACTCGATCGCCTTCCGCGCCTCGCCGGGCTTCGGCCGCCCGACCCACTTCCTGCCGACGAGCGCAGGGACACGTCCGTCGCGGCCCAGCACCTCGACACGCTGGCCGTAGAGGACCTGGGGGTTCCAGCCGCCGAGGCCGCGGAAGAACGCGAAGCCGTCGTCGGAGACGTGCGTGACGACGAGGCCGATCTCGTCGATGTGCCCCACGAGCGCGAGCAAGGGAGCGCCGCCCGTGCCGCCGACGCGCGCGACCGACGAGCCGACCGCGTCGCTCGTGACGTCGGCGAACGCCGCCGCCGCCTCACGCCAGACGCGCGCCGCCGCCGCTTCGCGGCCCGACGGGCCCGGCGCTACGAGGATGTCCTGGAGGAGGCCTGGAATCGCCACGAGGGCGAGACTCTATGCCGAGCTTCGCGAGCGGCCTACGGACGCCAGCGGGCTCATTCCTCCTTGACGGGCTTCTCGACGTACGTCTGGAGGAGGTCGATCGTCTCGCGCGCGCGTTGCTGGAGCATCTTGCTGGCCTTCTCGATCCTCGCCGGGTCGCCGCCGGGCCCCGCGCCCAGCGCGTACGCCTCCCAGACGGTGATCTGCTCGAAGAAGTCCATGAAGGCGATCTCCACCTGGACGAGGTTCGAGAGCGCCGCCTGCGTCTTCTCGATCGGGCCGAGGACGAAGAACCCGACGAAGGCGACCGTTCCGAGACCGCCGAAGAAGAGGCCGTAGATCTTCTTTTCCGCGACCGCGCTGTAGACCGCCGCGGCGAGGAAGAGCCCGATCCCGAGCGCGAACAGGATCCGGTTCATCCACGTGACGGAGCGGTAGGTCTTCCGTGCGTTGTCGAGCGTGCTCTTGAACAGGTTCAGCGTGTAGGTCTGGAGGTCCTGGGCGCGCTTGGCCTGGAACTCGGCCATCTCGCCGGCGGCAGCGAGTTGGGCCTGAGGCGGTGGCGCCGGCCCGGTGAGCCACGCGGCGAGCTTCGGAAGCTCCTCGGGCGGGGGGAGGCGGAAGCCCTCGGCCGTGAGCGCCTGCGCCAGGTCGCCGCCCTGCAAGACGACCTGCTGGAGCCGCGCGGCGAAGGCCGGGTCGGCGACCGCCCGGCCGATGACGGGCCAAACGTCCTGCTCGGACATGTCTCCCTCCCTGTTCCGGCAGGTCTAACGGAAGCGCCGCGTCACGGTCAAGAGCGCGCGCTCTATCCTCGGCCTCGTGCGCCGGCTGCTGCTCCTCGTCTCCACGATCATGCTCGTGGACACGCTCTTCTACGCGGCGCTGACGCCGCTCCTGCCCCACTACGCGGACACGCTCGGGCTCTCGAAGACGGGTGCTGGGGTGCTCACGGCGGCGTTCGGCATCGGCACGCTCGTCGGGTCGATCCCGGCCGGGATGCTCGCGGCGCGGACCGGGCCGAAGCCCGTCGCGCTCGTCGGCCTCGCGCTCCTCGCCGCGACGAGCCTCGCCTTCGGGTTCGGGCACTCGATCGCGATCCTCGACGCGGCGCGCTTCTGCCAGGGCTTCGGCGGCGCGTGCACGTGGACGGGCGCGCTCGCGTGGCTCGTGTCGCGGGCGCCGCGGGAGCGGCGCGGCGAGCTGATCGGCGCCGCGGTCGGGGCGGGGATCGCCGGCGCGTTCCTCGGGCCGATCGTCGGCGGCGCGGCCGCGGCGTTCGGCACCCGGCCGGTGTTCAGCGCCGTCGCGGCCGTCGGACTCGGGATCGCCGTCGCCGCCGCCCTCGCCCCCGCGGGACGACCGGACGAGCCGCAGACGCTCGCCGCGCTCCTCCCCCACCTCCGGAACCGCCGCCTCGTCGGCGGCATGTGGCTCGTCGCGCTGCCGTCCATCCTCTTCGGCGTCGTGAGCGTCCTCGCGCCGCTGCGGCTGCACGCGCTCGGCTTCGGCGCGCTCGGGATCAGCGCCGTCTTCCTCCTCTCGGCCGGGGTCGAGTCGGTGCTGAGCCCGGTCGTCGGGCGGCTCGCCGACCGCCGCGGCTCGGCGGCGCTCGTGCGGGTTGCGGCGCTCGGCTCCGCGGCCGTGACGGTGCTCCTGCCGCTCGTGCACGAGCGCTTCGGGCTCGGCGTGGTCGTCGTCGGCGCCGGGCTCGCGTACGGCGTCTTCTGGATCCCGGCCATGACCGGCCTGATCGAGGGCACGGAGTCGCTCGGGCTCGACGCGAGCTTCGCCTTCGCGCTCATGAACCTCGCCTGGGCCGCCGGCCAGGGCGCCGGCTCGTTCGGCGGCGGCGCGCTCGGCGGGCTCGCGGGCGACCTCGCGCCGTACTGGCTCGCGGCCGGCCTTTGTGTGGTGACGCTCGCGGCCGCCGGCTTGACGCGTCCGGCCTCGCGCGCCTACCCTGAGGCGACATGATCTCTGCCCCGCGCACCTGGATCTCCACCTGGGCCTGGCGCCGCGAGCGGGGCGGATGCGTCGCCTGACCGGCCGACGACAACCCGTTCCGCTCGAGACCTTCCGCCGGAAGGTCTTTTTCGTTCCACGATGACCACCGCCATCGACACCGCCACCGACCTCCTCACGCCGCTCGGCGCGTACGTCCGACTGCGCGGGCGAGGGCGTGGCGCGTTCCTCCTGGAGTCGGTCGAGCGCGGCCGGCTCGGCCGGTTCTCGTTCGTCGGCTGCGGGTCGCGGCTCTGCTCGCTCGAGGAGGCCGAGACGGGCGGCGCGCCGGTCGTCGGG
>Ga0207665_10002987_pt1 | contig 11348 bp, 5 predicted proteins | sample LARL112metaG_FD_184351 | JGI IMG/M metagenome (GOLD analysis project Ga0207665, IMG submission 184351) | Corn, switchgrass and miscanthus rhizosphere microbial communities from Kellogg Biological Station, Michigan, USA - LAR L11-2 metaG... | ecosystem: Host-associated > Plants > Roots >...
ATAGAGACGAAAGATCTGATTGGTTTTTTCCTGAATACGCTGGTGATACGCGCAAATCTGGGCGGCGATCCGACTTTTCGTGAAACGCTGCGGAGGGTGCGGGAGGCGGTGCTGAGCGGGTATGAGCACCAAGATCTGGCATTCGAAAAGCTGGTGGAAGAATTGACGCCGGTACGTGACGTCAGCCGGAGCCCTGTCTTTCAAGTGGCGTTTACGCTGATAAGATCCACCGAGCGCACGTCGGAATTAGGCGGGTTGGAGATGGTCCCATTCGAACTGGATCCTGGCACGTCTAAGTTCGATCTCATTATGGGTGTGGAAGAAGCCGGTCAGAACGCAGGGATTAGCCTTAACTACAGCAAAGACTTATTTGAGGCGGAGACCATCCGGCACATGCTGGAACACTATGAGCGTCTTCTGGAAGGAATTGTTGCAGACGCTGACCAGCCAGTTTGGGCGTTGCCCATGATGACGGAGATGGACGAGAAGGTCCTGTCCGGCTGGAATTGCGCGAGACCGGCTTCGCCTGAGGAGAAGAGCATTGTTGAAGTGCTTGAGGCCCAGGCAGAGAGCTGGCCGCAAGAACCGGCTGCAATCTTCGGTGAAACGCAACTCAGCTATGGGGAATTGAACAGCAGGGCCAGCCAGGTTGGACATCATCTCGTTTCCATGGGAGTGGGGCCAGAGTCACTCGTGGGCATTTTCATGCCGCCTTCGAAGGAGATGGTGGTGGCCATGCTGGGAGTGCTGAAAGCCGGTGGCGCATGGCTGCTTCTGGATGCTCTGAATCCCAAAGATCGTTTGCGGTCCATCATAGACAGTTCAGAAGTTGGCGTGTTGCTGACCGTGGAGGGGCTGCACAAGCGCCTCCCGCAGACGAATACACGTGTGATTTGTTTGGATTCGGAATGGGAGACGATAGGGCAGCACAGCGCAACAAACCCTGAGGTACGGATCGATCCCCGGAACCTCGCATGTGTTATCTATGCCAGCGCCCAGGAGGGACGCGCCAAAGGTCTGATGCTTGAGCACAGCGCGCTGATGAATCTTCTATCGGCGTGCGACGCCACTGATACGGCGAATCAAAATGGGCACGCCAAGATTCAAGACAATAGCTGTTTGGAAATGTGGCAGCGTTTGACGTCCAGTTCCTTCCTGGTCTCCATCTCTGCCATACTCACACCCGTTGCAGAAGGACAAGGAAACAGATTCAGGCCGCGCGGCAATGCAGAGATCTACCTTCTTGATCCGCACCTCCAGCGTGTTGCCATTGGAGTTCCGGGGGAGCTGTGGATTGGCGGTCACGCCGCGGGCCGCGGTTATCTGGGGAGGCCTTCGCTGACGGCGGAGAAATTCCTTCCTGATCCGTTTACATCGGAAATGGGCGGGTATATGCGCGGGACCGGCGAGCGCGCCCGATATAGAGAGGATGGCACTATCGAGCTTATGGGCAGACTTGATGATCGGGTGGAGATCGAAGGCTTCCCGGTGGAACTGGGAGAAATCGAGGCCACCCTGGTGAATTATGAGAGCGTGCGGCAGGCGGTGGCAGTTGTGCGTCCCAATGGAGAACTGGTGGCTTATATCGTAGTCCGCGACGGAAAGAGATTGCGGCAAAACGAAGTGCGCAGCTACCTCGGCGACAAGCTGCCTCCGCACATGATTCCAGCGACTTTTATTACCTTGCAGGAGCTACCTAAAAATGCCAGAGGTGAGGTGGACCGGGCCGGGTTGTCTGTTCTGGGCCAGGAAAAAGTGACCAGCGAATTTGTGCTCCCGCGAACCGAATTGGAAAAAACCATTGCGGCTGCGTGGCAGGCCGCTCTCGGCATCGATCAGGTGGGGGTCTATGACAACTTTTTTGATATTGGCGGGCACTCGCTCCGCATGATCCAGATCCATCAGAAGCTGCGGGCGGAACTTTCGGTTGATATTGAACTTCTCAACCTCTTTCAATTTCCCACCATTGATTCTCTCGTCCGCTTTCTTCAAGCGGGTTACAACTTCGGCGACAAGTCGCGTGAAACGCGGGACCGCGCGGGACGGCAAAAGAGCGCCATCCAAAAGTTAAAAAGGACGCACACACCATGACCAGAGACGCACTTGACGGGATAGCAATCATCGGCATGGCGGGACGATTTCCCCAGGCCCCCAATCTCCAGCAGTTCTGGGAAAACCTCTGCCAGGGAACCGAATCAACATCTTTTTTCTCCGATGAGGAACTCGAACAAGCCGGAATCAGCCCTGAGCTGCTTCGCCATCCGAACTATGTGAAAGCCAGGGGAGTGCTGGAAAATGCTGATTTGTTCGATGCCGGTTTTTTTGGTTACTCGCCGCGCGAAGCGGAATTGACGGACCCGCAGATACGGTTGTTTCTGGAGTGTGCGTGGGAAGCGCTGGAATCCGCGGGATGGGACCCGGAGAAATTCTCCGGGATGATCGGCGTCTATGCCGGAATGTCATTCAGTTCTTATATATGGCAGCTTGCGGGAGAAGATACGGACGCAGACTCAGTGAGCGCTTTTCGCATCCTCATGGGTGGCGCCGAGAAGGACCATCTGGCAACGACGATCTCTTACCGCCTTAACCTGCGCGGCCCCAGCTTGAACGTCCAGACTGCATGCTCCACCTCATTGGTTGCGGTGCATGCGGCTGCCCGCGCGGTAATGACCTATGAATGCGATATGGCCATCGCCGGGGGATCTACCGTCAGTGTGCCCCAGCGTATTGGCTACATGTACGAGCCCGGAGGTATTGCTTCAGCAGATGGTCACTGCCGCAGCTTCGACGCCGGGGCCAGCGGCTCGGTAAGCGGTGATGGGGTTGGAGTTGTTTTATTGAAACGTCTGGAGGACGCGATTGCCGCCGGCGATACGGTGTATGCAGTCATCAAGGGTTCAGCGATCAACAATGATGGCCGCAGGAAAGTTGGTTTCACCGCGCCCGCAGTGGAAGGGCAGGCGGAAGTTATTGCCCTGGCGCTGGCCGCAGCGGAAGTAGAATGTGAAAGCATTGGCTATATCGAGGCCCACGGCAGCGCCACAGTCATGGGAGATCCGATTGAGATTGAGGCGCTGAATCAAGTCTACGGCCAGGCCGGCCTCAAGCCCGCAAGCATTGCCGTGGGATCGATCAAGAGTAACCTTGGCCATCTGAACGCGGCTGCTGGAGTGGCTGGGTTGATGAAGACTATTTTGGCCCTCCGGCATGGCTCGATTCCCGCCTCATTGAACTTCCGGCAGCCTAACCCCGCGATTCCTTTCGGGCGCGGCCCTTTCCGTGTGAACCACACACTCTCACCGTGGCCGGAGAGCAATAAGCCGAGGCGGGCAGGAGTAAGTTCATTCGGCATCGGCGGCACCAACGCTCATGTGATTCTGGAAGAAGCGCCGGAGACGAAACCATCACGACCCGCTAAGCCCTGGCAACTCATCACCATCTCCGCAAGGAGCCGCGAGGCGCTGGAGCGAGCTACGGACCAATTAGCCACGCATCTTCTCAAGCATCCGGAACAGAACTTTGCCGATGTCGCATTCACTTTGCAGGAAGGCAGAAAGGCTTTTGAGCACCGGCGCATGGCTGTCTGTCGCGATGCCTCTGCCGCGGCCGGCCTTTTGCAGTCCCGGACTCCTTCGCAGGTATTCACCGCTGTCTCAGCGTCGCGTCGTCGTCCGGTCGCATTCCTGCTGCCCGGTTTAGGGGACCAATACCTGGATATGGGCCGCGGCTTATATGAATCGGAGCGTGAGTTCGCGCGGCACGTGGACCATTGCTCGGAGCTTCTCCAGCCGCTTTTGGGAGTTGACCTGCGCAAGACCATGTATCCCGATCCAAGAGTTCGGCAGCAGGATGAAGTGAGGACGGAAGAACGCATGAACTTCCGCAACCTGGTGCAGCGCGCTCGCGAAAACGATTCCCCAACGTTGCAGGAAATTCACCACACACTATGGGCGCAGCCCGCGCTGTTTGTCATCGAGTATGCGCTGGCTAAACTCTGGATGAGCTGGGGTATTGTTCCTGAAAGCATGATGGGCTACAGCATTGGGGAATATGTGGCTGCGTGCCTGGCGGGCGTGATTTCCCTGGAAGACAGCTTGCGTGTGCTGGCGGTCCGGGCGCAGAAAATTGAAGCGCTTGCTCCCGGTGCAATGCTGGCCATCGCGGCATCAGAAGCAGAAGTCCGTCCGCTGTTGACCTCGGAAATCTCCATGGCGGGCATCAATGGCAAATCACTCTGCGTAGTCGCGGGTACGCCGGAGGCGGTTGATGCATTGCAGCAGCGGCTGGTTCACGAAGGCGAACTGGTGTGCAGGCGGCTTCTTGCAACTCATGCCTTCCACTCACCCTTGATGGCGCCGGCGGCTGGGGAATTGACCAGGCTTGCGCGATCGATCCGTCTCAGTCCGCCCAGAATTCCTTACATCTCCAATGTGACCGGCAAACCGATTACGGATGCTGAAGCTACAGATGCCACATACTGGGCGCGGCATCTGACGCAGCCGGTCCAGTTTGCGGCAGGCTTGCAGCAGATGTGCTCGCCCACCGCGCCGGTATTCCTGGAGGTTGGCCCCGGTCAAATGTTAACCTCTCTTGCCGAACAGTATCTTGCCGGCAGGGGCATGGCTGACCGGGTTGCGCTGGCCTCTCTGCCGCATGCTTCAGACGCGCAGCCGGATCGCGCTTTTATTCTCAGCACTCTTGGAAATTTATGGCTCGCCGGCATTGAACCGGACTGGGCCGGCGTCCACCGGGATGAACACAGAAACCGTGTCTTGCTTCCCACGTATCCTTTCGAGCGGCAACGCTATTGGTTTACGGCACGCAGGCGGCCGCAGCATAAGCAGGAAGCCGAGCTTGTAAAGGCCGCTGCCGCGGCTGTTTCACCCGGACAGGCGGTAGCTTCGTCAACGCAGGGCATCCAGCCCGAAGGCAACGGTGTAGAGAATTCACGGTCATACCTGGGCGTCGAGTTTGTTGCGCCTGGCAATTCCACCGAACAAAAGATTGCGGAAATATGGGAGGAGTTGCTGGGAGTCCATCCCATTGGAATTCATGATGAGTTTCTCCGGCTAGGCGGCAATTCGCTGCTGGCCATCAAGGTGGCAGCGGAGTTGCGTGAAGCATTCCAAATCGAATTTCCTCTTGTGGCGCTTTTGAACTCGCCTACTGTGGCCGACATTGCCCTGTTTGTGGAAGATGCCCTGCTGACCATGATCGAAAACATGGATGAGTCTGAACTGTCCGGAAGAATGGAGATAAACGATGTCCGCCCATCCGCCACTGATTGACGATAAGCGCTCTGGCGAATCCCCGGACCTTCCCCGTCTTGAAACTATAGGTGTGATTGGGGCCGGAGTCATGGGTGTGGGCCTGGCCCATGCGCTGGCGCAGTCCGGGTTGCGCACCCTGTTGATCGATATTTCTGATTCCATTCTGGAGTCCGCCCTGGGGCAGATCAGAAACAACATTCGCTTCCAGCGTCTATTTCACAAGAATCCCGGCAGTGGCGCTGAAGAAATCCTGGGGCGCATCAAGGTTTCTGCCGACTATGACATTCTGAGGGACGCTGACTTCGTAATAGAAAACGTGACGGAAAAACTGGCGGTCAAGACCGATGTGTACCGCCGGCTGGACCAGATCTGTCCTCCGCAATGCATCTTCGCTGCCAACACCTCCGCTATTCCCATAACCCGGATCGGCGCTATGACCCGCCGCCCCGCGCGCGTGCTGGGGATGCATTTCATGAACCCGGTGCCGCTGAAGACCGCGGTTGAGGTGATTCGCGGCTATCACACCAGCGACGGCACTATTGCTACGGCATCCAGGCTGCTCAATCTTATGGGCAAGAAGCCCATCGTCGTGGGTGATTCACCCGGGTTTGTTTCCAACCGGGTACTGATGCTGACCATCAACGAAGCGATTTTTCTAGTACAGGAAAAGGTCGCACCGCCCGAGGTGGTGGACGATATTTTCAAGAACTGCTTCGAGCACAAGATGGGCCCGCTTGAAACCGCCGACCTCATAGGATTGGACACCATCCTGTTTTCTATCGAGGTGCTGTATGACGAGTTTAAAGACAGCAAGTTTCGCCCCTGTCCACTGCTCCGGCAGATGGTAGATGCCGGTCTGCACGGCCGCAAGAGTGGCCGCGGGTTTTACAGCTATGAGGATTGAATCCTGCAAAGAAGGAAGTTCATGGAGCAAGCGAAAGAAAAACTGAGGGCGTTCCTGGCGCGACATATAGCTGGCCGGACGATTGCCGATGAGGACCAGATTTTTGCGGCGGGCTTTGTCAGCTCCATGTTTGCCATGCAACTCGTGTTGTTCCTGGAAAAGAACTTCAAGATTGCCATTGGCAATGAGGACCTGGAACTAAAGAATTTTCAGAGTATTAACGCCATGGCAGATTTGATAGAGAGAAAGACCGCACATTCACAGAACGGGTCGAATTCATGATTGGTCCTTTATGGAACTGACTGTTGAACAGCAACGGCTACGGACCGCGTTCCGTGAATTTGCAGACGCCCATATCGTACCCCATGCGAATGCCTGGGACCGGGCAGAACGCATGCCGGCGGAGGTGGTGCGGCAACTGGCCAGCAAGGGCTATCTCGGCGCGGTGCTGCCGGTTGATCGCGGCGGCGCCGGCCTCAATATGGTTGGATTTGGGCTGCTGAATGAGGAACTAGGGCGAGGTTGTTCATCCATCCGTAGTTTGTTGACGGTGCATAGCATGGCTGCTTTGACAATATTGCGCTGGGGAACGGAGGCGCAGAAGGCCCAGTGGCTGGAAAAACTGGGGCAGGGGCAGGCAATAGCCGCATTTGCCCTCACCGAACCCGAAGCCGGAAGCGACGCGCGGGAAATCAGAACGGAGGCCGTTGCGAGCGGGGATGATTTCCTTCTTAGCGGACACAAGAAGTGGATCACATTCGGGCAGATGGCAGATTTGTTTCTGGTATTCGCCAGAAGCCAGCGTGGGGCGTGTGCTTTCCTGCTGGAGCGAAATACGCCCGGCCTGGCGATCTCGCCAGTGCATGGCATGCTGGGCACGCGCGCTTCCATGATTGCTGAACTTCACCTCGAGCAATGCCGGGTCCCAAAGCGGAACCTGGTTGGCGCTCCCGGGTTCGGCCTTTCTCATATCGCTTCCTCAGCACTCGATTGCGGCCGCTACAGTGTGGCCTGGGGCTGTGTAGGCATTGCCCAGGCATGCCTGGAAACGTGCCTGCAATACACAGGCAAGCGAAAACAGTTCGGCGCTCTCTTGCAGGACCACCAGTTGGTCCAACGCATGATCGCGCGCATGGTGGTAGGCGTGAAAGCGGCCCGGTTGCTGTGCTGCAACGCGGGACGACTCAAGGATGCAGGCGATCCAGGCTCAATGATTGAGACCTCGATTGCGAAATACTTCGCCTGCAGGGCCGCCGCGGAGATTGCCCGGGATGCAGTCCAGATACACGGCGCAAACGGATGCAGCAGCGAATATCCGGCAGAACGCTTTTATCGAGACGCCAAGATCATGGAAATCATTGAAGGAAGCAACGAGATCCAGGAGATCACGATTGCACAGAGCGCCTGCCAGGAAGTTGCGGACAGCGCGGCCGTAGCCAGGTGAGACATTATTTGTGACTGAACTCGGAACCAAAAACCAATCTTCAGGCGATGCAGCGGCGCCGGCTAAGCGACGCAAGGTTAAGTGCGTGGTGTGGGACCTGGATAACACCCTGTGGAGCGGGACCCTGCTTGAAGGCGATGAGCTGCGTCTGCGCGACGGCGTTCGGGAAATCATCCACGCGCTGGATGCTCGCGGCGTTCTGCACTCCATCGCCAGCCGCAATCATGCAGAGTCTGCGCTCGCCCGGCTCCGTGAACTGGATTTGGAAGAATATTTCCTGTATCCGCAGATTAACTGGGGATCCAAGGCGGCTTCCATACGGACGATCGCGGAAAGCCTCAACATCGCCCTGGATAGCATCTGCTTTATTGACGACCAGGCTTTTGAACGGGCGGAAGTCCAGGCTGCGCTGCCGCAGGTACTTTGTTTGGACCATATCCAATTGCCCCATCTGCTGCAGATGCCGGAACTAAATCCTGAGACCATCACGGCAGAGTCCCGCATGAGGCGCCAGATGTATCTGGGCGATATGCGGCGCAAGCAGACAGAGGAGGCATTCACCGGCCCGCAGGAAGAATTTCTCGCCTCCCTCGGCATGGTGTTTGCTATCTCTCCTGCGCGCGCCAATGACCTGGCCCGGGCGGAAGAACTTACCAACCGTACCAATCAACTCAACACCACGGGACGCACCTTTTCCCGGGAAGAGTTGGAGGAGTTGCGCTGTTCGGACCACCATCTCCTGCTTATGTCTGAGTTGACTGACAAGTTCGGCAATTACGGAAAAATTGGCCTTGCCCTGGTGGAATGCGGTCCTGAGGTATGGACGATCAAATTGCTGCTTATGTCCTGCCGGGTGATGAACCGGGGTGTGGGCACGATCATGTTGAACCACATCCTCAGGAAGGCGCGGGAATCCGGTGTCCGGCTGCTCTCTGAATTTGTATCGAATGACCGCAACCGCATGATGTACGTCACGTACAAATTTGCCGGATTTACTGAAATCGAGAACATACGAGGGACCCAGATTCTGGAGCATGACCTGGCATCGATTCCTCCAGTGCCGGATTACATTTCAGTAAAAGTTGAAAACTAGAGAGATTGAACGCAGAGACGTAGAAATGGGAGATTTTCTAAAAAAATGAGCAACGAAGTTCACGGCAAAGAGCCAGGCAGCCATCATGAGCGGATTTCCCGGCTCACTCCGGCCCAGCGCGAGATGCTTGAGAAGCGGCTACGGGGTGAAGGACCGCGCAGCGAGCCCAAATCCGTCATTAAGCGCCGTCCCACTCTGGACTATCCCATCACGTACGAGCAGGAACACCTGTGGCTGCTGCACCAGATGGACCCGACGACCCATTATTTCAACCATAGCCACGCCCACCGACTGCAAGGCGAGTTCGATATTGTTGCGCTGGAGCGGACGATCAATGAAATGGCGCGCCGCCACGAGAACTTCCGCACATCGATGCCGGAAATTGATGGCAGGCCCAGGGCGGTAGTCGCTCCGCAGCTTCATATTCCGCTGGAACGGGTAGATGTTCCCGAACTACCCGTGGAAGACCGTTACGACCGTCTTCAGGCCCTTGTCACGGCCTATACTTGCCGTCCTTTTGACGTAGTCAATGGTCCTTTGATTCGAGCGACTCTTTTTCGCGTCACGGAGCAGGACCATACGATTCTGATCACGCTGCATCACCTCATCACCGATTTTGTTTCCTATGATCTGGTAGATAACGAGTTCTTTGCTCTCTACGATTCCTTTTCCCGTGGATTGCCGTCCCCTCTTCCTGAAGTGACGTTTCAATACGGTGACTTTGCCTGGTGGCTGGACCAATGGATGAAGTCCGACGAAGCCGCCAGGCAGGCTGACTATTGGACACGTAAACTCGCCGACCTTCCGCGCCTGGACCTGGTAACAGATATGCCGCGCCCGCGTAATCGGACGTTCGCCGCTGTGCGTCTAGTCTGGAACCTGCCGGAGAAGTTGTGGCTGGAGTTCAAGCGGTTGGCGGCTGCCGAGAATGTCACGCGGTTTACAGGCTTTCTCGTCGTTTTTGCCATGCTCCTGCGGGAGTATAGCGGCAAAGACGATATTCCCATTGCCACCCCGGTGAGCAGCCGCAAGCACCGGGAAATGCAGCCTGTGATCGGCTACTTTCTCAACACCATCGTGTACCGGCTGGATTTATCGGGCAATCCGACCTTTCGCGAGCTGTTGCTGCGGACGCGCTTGACCACGATTGAAGCGATGGCGAACGCCGATTTGCCTTTTGAGTTCCTCTTGAACAAGCTCCAGGCGGAGCGTGATCCCAGCCGCGCGCCCCTGGTGGATGCCTCGTATGCTTTTGGCAATGACCACAAGCCGCCGCAGCCTCCAGCCGGTATTGCAATGGAAGAATTCAATGCTTTTTACCAGTCAGGCTGGCTGGATGTGAATCTTGGAGTGAACGACAATACCGATCACGCTGTTGTGGTTTATGACTACCTTGTCGATCTCTTCCTGCATTCCACAGGAGAGCGGATGATGCAGCACTTCCAGCGTTTGTTCGAGCAGGGAACGGCTGATCCGGGAAGGCGGCTGAATGACTTCCTGTTGCTCAGTGATCGTGAGCAACAGCAGATTCTTACGGAATGGAATGACACGGCCGCACCTTACCCTTCCACGCAGACAATTCCACGCTGCTTTGCCGTGCAGGTTGCACAGGCCGGAAGCGCCATTGCCGTTCGAGCGGCGGGGGTGGAGCTTACCTACGGTGAACTGAATCAACGGGCAAACCGTCTTGCTCACAGACTCATCAGCACCGGCGTGAAACCTGAGGCTGTGGTGGCCATCCTGATGGAACGCTCCGTGGACATGGTGGTTGCCACGCTTGCGGTGTTGAAGGCCGGCGGCGCATATCTGCCACTGCACCCAGCGTATCCGCTTGAGCGCATGCGTCTGATCATGGAGGAAGCGGGCGTGTCCGCGCTTCTTCTCGACCGTACCACCGCAAAACGTGGACTTAGTCACACCCAGGTTATAGTTGTCGATGACGACGCTTCTTTGGCGGCGGAGGACGATGGCGATCCCGACATCGCGGTCGATCCCGAACAGCTCGCCTACGTGATCTACACTTCGGGATCCACTGGTACTCCTAAAGGTGTTGCCGTAACACACCGCAATGTTGTCAGCCTGGCATTCGACCGCAGCTGGCGAGAAGGAAGCCTGGAAAGAGTGCTGTTTCATTCTTCCCACGCCTTTGACGCTTCAACATTTGAGATGTGGGCGCCATTGCTGCGGGGAAAACAGGTCATCATCGCGCCGCCCGGTGAGTTGGATAGCGCCGCTTACCGGCGTTTGTTCCAGGCAGAAAAGGTCACTGCTACCTTCCTTACCGCCACGCTGTTCAATGCGCTTGTTCAGGAGGTCCCGGAATGCTTTGCAGGTGTCCCTGAGATATGGGCGGGTGGTGATGTTGTTCCCGCCGTCGCCGTTCAGCGGCTGCACGAACATTGTCCTGAGACCTTGGTATGCAATGGCTACGGACCAACCGAAACGACCACGTTTGCCACCCATTATGCGGTGTCCAACCCAGAGAAGTTGACCGGCAATGTGCCCATCGGCAGAGCCATGGATAACCACCAGGTCTATGTTCTGGACTCCGTTTTCAAGCCGGTCCCAGTGGGCATTCCCGGTGAGTTGTTTATCGCCGGCGATGGAGTAGCGCGCGGATATCTGCGACGGGCTGAT
>Ga0207665_10002988_pt1 | contig 11347 bp, 8 predicted proteins | sample LARL112metaG_FD_184351 | JGI IMG/M metagenome (GOLD analysis project Ga0207665, IMG submission 184351) | Corn, switchgrass and miscanthus rhizosphere microbial communities from Kellogg Biological Station, Michigan, USA - LAR L11-2 metaG... | ecosystem: Host-associated > Plants > Roots >...
AGTTATCGCATCGCACGGTCATGTTCTGCGTCAACATGGGCAGGGGAGAAAAAGCATCCGTCTCCCCAAGTGCGATCTGATGCGAATACCAAGTATTGCCCTTGTTGTGGAAGCGATGGTTTTTGCAGAGAACTACCCAGAAGTAGTCGCGCTCGGTAAGCATTTGAGCCTCCAAGGGGCCCACAGAACCTGGAAGGGGCGCTGCTTGTAGTATGCTCGCCAGAACTGAATCCGGCTGTAAGCAGTGTGTAAAGATTTTGTTAAGAGACCAACCCTCAGGTAACCCACAAAATGAGTGAAATCAGCAGAGAAACCGCTTGGAACCTATTGACGGAATTCACGCAATCCGAGAGCTTACGCAAGCACGCCTTGGCCGTAGAAGCGTGCATGCGAGCTTGCTCGAAAAGGCACGGAGACGGTTCCTCCGATGCGGAAAATCTATGGGCAGTGATAGGACTGATTCACGACTTTGACTACGAACGATGGCCCAGTCTCGAGGATCACCCCTATCGTGGAAACGAGATCCTAGAGCAGCGTGCCTATCCGGAGATCATCCGTCGCGCCATCATGTCGCATGCCGAGTACACCGGTGTGACGCGCGATTCGGAGCTGGAAAAGTGCCTCTTTGCCTGTGATGAACTCGCCGGATTCATCACTGCGGTGGCGCTGATAAAGCCCAGCAAATCGTTGGCGGAAGTGGACGTGAAATCGGTACGAAAGAGGATGAAAGACAAAGCCTTCGCCCGCAAGGTGAATCGCGAAGATATCATCCAAGGTGCCGCTGCGCTTGGTGTGGATCTCGACGAACATATCGGTTTCTGCATCGAAGCCATGAAACCGATTGCGAAACAGTTAGGGCTGGATGGGAGTTTGGCTCAGTTGGCGTAGGTGGCAAGGTGGTACTTCGTGCGGATATCCGAGCCAGACATCTTTCTTCCGCTTTCCCGACTCGACCTGGAAATTGTCCTGGGTGAGGTCATTGGGGACAATGCGATGGTCGGCAACATTCGCCACGAACGTCCGGTCCATGCAGTCTGTTTTTTGCGCCTGTGAGAGAGCACTGGCGGTCAGGAAAGGTGCTGGGAGTAATGCCGAAGGCGGACTCAGAAAGCGCATGGGAAACGTTCAGCGCGACAGCTTACCACAGCACAGAGCCCGAAAAAGATGACATCGGACACAGCGAAATTCGCCCCCCACCAAAGTAACCTCCAGAGGTCTATGCGAACCAAACCTTCTGGGCTCCACAAACAGAACCTGTGCTAATATCTGCGTATTCAGGAGCTTGTCCCAGAAAGTTCGAACGTCCGAACGTCCGCAAAGCGTCCTTTTTGCATTTCTGAAGTGGAGAGCAGTTGAGTATGCCGATTAATACCACCACGGCGCCTGCAACCAAGGTCCTTTTAGGTTGTAGCAAGTGTGGTGCGACCCTGCCCGATGAAGCCCAATTCTGCCTGAAGTGTGGCAAACCCGTGAGTCAAGCATCGAAGGAGACGTTGAAGATTGAGGAGCCGATTATCGAAATCATGGCTCCGCCCATAAAGAAGCGCCGTCTCATCCTCTGGCTGCTGCTCGGTTTGCTCCTCGCAACCGTCCTTTGGACAGCCACCAGCGACAATCCCTATGCTCAGGGCCTGCAGGAATTTTTCGGGTGGAAACACGACCAGGCCATTCTGGAGACTCCGTTTTCGGTGACCGCTCGCAACTTCCGCTATTACAAGTTTGACCTGCCGGAAGGCTCGATGAATGTTTCGATCGTCGGACAATTTACCATCGCCGCACCCGACAAGAAGGTGGCCAATGCCAAGTCCTCCTCAGCCGACGGGGACGATAGCGATATAGAAGTGTATGTCCTGAGCGAACCGGCTTTTGCCGTCTGGCAAAACGGATACGCTACGAGTTCTGTGTATGAGAGTGGCCGAGTTTCGAAGGGTAGTATGCAAGCAGAACTGCCGGCCGGTGCTGGAGTCTACTATCTGATCTTCAGCAACAAGTTCTCCACTAAGACACCAAAAACCGTCAACGCAACCGTACTCTTGCGTTACAAGAGCTGGATCCCGGAATCTCTCCGCCGGACGAAAGAACGTTTCTGGAATTGGGTTGGCCTCTAAGAACTCTGGCCTGATTCTGCTGTTCTCTTCGTCAGTCCGCTCGCCCATTTGCCATCCAACTTGGTCCAACCGCTACGCTTAGTGATAAACTAAGCATAATCAGTAATTTACTGAAATGCCTTTGATTACTTTAGGGTAATTTTGGCATAGCACTTTCAGTGCCTTGCGAGTAACTTCGGCGCAAGTTCTAATCAATCACGAAAGCAAACTTACCATCCAAATTTTTGGGAGGAACTGTGCGCAAAATAGCTTTTGTGGGACTTCTTGTTGGACTGTTTTCACTGTCTGCTCTAGCAGCGGAGAACGATCATCCGAAGGCGGAATTCTTCGGTGGCTATCAATACACTCGGCTGGAGGGCGGCGTCAACGCCAACGGCTTTGACCTGGGCGTGACGGGCAACTTCAACAACTACTTCGGCATTACCGCCGATTTCGGTTCCAGCTACACGACCCAGCAGGGCGTCAGCTTCAATAACTACACCTACACGTTTGGTCCTCAGCTCTCGCTGCGCGCCAACAAGGGTTGGACGCCTTTCGTGCATGCCCTGATCGGTGGAGACCATGCCTCGGCTTCCTACCTGGGCGCCAGCGGTTCTGGCAACGGGATGGCTGTGTTGGCTGGCGGCGGCGTTGACATCAACATCAACCGCTACATGGCTTTCCGTGGTGCTGGTGACTGGATGATGCTGCACAGCAATGGCAACACCAGCAGCAAGAACTTCCGCATGCCGGTCGGCATCGTGTTCAAGTTCTAATCGACCTGCCAAAAAAATGAAGGGCGGCCAAAAAGCCGCCCTTTTTCTTTTTCAACTGTTTCGTAGCTCACCTGTCTCAGCGATCTCCGCGCGGGTTTCTCTGCGTCCTCTGCGGTCTAAGATCTTGCTGAATTGCTGGCCAAATGGCCGACTACTTTCTATCGCATGGACTCTTCGATCTCTGAGATCCAGTCAGGTCGCTTCAGCACTTCTCGTGGCTTGGGACCATCCGCTGCGCCCACAATTCCATCCTGCTCCATCAGATCAATCAGGTGCGCCGCGCGGCCGTAGCCGATGCGCAGGCGACGTTGCAGCAGGGAAGTAGACGCCTTGCCAAATTCCACTACCAGTCTGACGGCGTCGTTGTACATCGGATCGTTTTCGCCTTCGCCAGCTTCGCCAGGTTCCCCGCCGCCTCCTCCAGGCGCAGCATCGCGCTCCTCCTTGGGAACTTCCAGGAACGACTGCTGGTATTCAGCAAGTCCTTGCGACTTCCAGAATTCCACGACGGCGGCGATTTCCTTCTCGGTCACAAACGGTGCATGCAAGCGATGCACCCGCGCCGAACCGGAGGGCAGATAAAGCATGTCGCCTTTGCCTAACAGCGCCTCTGCGCCGTTGGAGTCCAGAATCGTGCGCGAATCGACCTTCGTTGCCACGCGGAATGAAACGCGGGCAGGGAAGTTGGCTTTGATTAATCCCGTGATGACGTCGACCGAAGGTCGCTGGGTTGCGAGCACCAGGTGGATACCAACCGCACGAGCCATCTGTGCCAGACGAGTAATCGACTCCTCGACGTTCGACGAATCCAGCATCATTAAATCGGCCAATTCGTCGATGATGATCACAATGTAGGGAATCGGTTTCTCTTCGGAATCCTCCGCGAACAAACTGGGCGTATTACCTTGGTCAAACAGCTTGTTGTACTGGTCGATGTTGCGCACGCCTTTGGAGGCGAGCAACTTCAATCGCCGTTCCATCTCACGGACCGCGTTTCGCAGAGCATTCGCCGCGAGCTTTGGTTCGGTGATGATCGGCGTATAGAGATGCGGAACACCTTCATAGTTGCCGAGTTCCAGCCGCTTGGGATCAACGAGGATCAGACGAACCTGGTCCGGAGTCGCCTTGTACAAAATGGACATGATCATCGCGTTGATCGCGACGCTTTTCCCGGCGCCCGTCGATCCGGCGATCAGCAAGTGCGGCATGCCCGCGAGATCGGCGGTGACGATGCGGCCGTTAATGTCCTTGCCCATCGCCATCGTGAGCTTCGATTTCGAGCCCATGAACTCCTGCGACTCGATGTTCTCGCGCAGGAAGATGATTTCGCGCTGGCGGTTCGGCACCTGAATGCCAACGGTGCTTTTTCCGGGCATTCTTTCCACAAGAATGCTCTCGGCTTTGAGCGCCAGACAGAGATCGTCCACCAGATTCGTGATGCGGCTGTACTTGATGCCTGCTTCGGGTTTGAACTCAAACGTAGTGACGACCGGGCCAGGATTGATCTGCGTAACCTGCCCGTGAACATCGAACTCGGAGTACTTCTCCGTCAGCACTTGTGCGAGCAGTTTGAGTTCGTCGGCGTCCACGGCCTGCTGCTCGTCGGGACGCTGCAAAAGGCTGCTGGAAGGCAGTTTGTAGCCGCCCGCAATGCGCGGCATTGTTGTCTTGGCCTTATGGCCGCTGTCGGCACGCTCGATGACTTCAGGATCGTCAGACGCTGGTTCTACAGAGGGGCTGGGCGGCAGTGACTCGGGCAAGATTCCGCCAGTTGTCGATTTTGCTGGTGCCTTCGCCGCTTCCTCTTCCGCGATCATGCGTTCGATGCCAGTGCGGCGGGGTTCTGCCTGCGCTGCTGGCGATGCTGGACGCGACGGAATCATTTGTGTCTTTACGAGGGGCTTCGAGATGCGTCGCTGCTCCAACTCCTTCTGCTGACGCTTGCGGGCGCGTTCCTGCCGCCAATCTTGGTAGCGATTCCACAGCGCGGTGACAAATGCAAATCGCGTCGGAGCCCAAAGTTTGATGGCCGAGAACGAGAACGCAGTCGAGAGGTACAAGGCGACTGCCAAAATCGTCGCGCAAACAATATATGCGCCCACCAGATTCAAGTAATGAATCAGGAAGTCGCCGATTACGCGACCAAGAAGTCCTTCGATGGGAATCACGTGTGCCCAGCGCAAGCCTCCCGGCAGAAGCGCGAGCATGGCGGGCACAAACATCAGCAGCCAAACCACGCCCAAACTCTTCGCCAGCGGCGATTGCACCTTCATGGAGCGGAACCAGCGCGCTCCCAACATGGCCGGAAAGATGATCAGCAGGAATGCGCCAACCCCGAAGAATTGCAGCACCGCGTCGGCCGAGTAAGCACCGACGATCCCGATCCAGTTGCGGGCTGCATGCGATCCGGTCAAAACCGAGGCGCTATTCCAGGAAGGGTCAAGAGGAGAATAGGAAACCAACGCGAGAAGGAGGAGGAGCGCGGAGACGCACATCAGGAATCCGATCAACTCGTTAAGGCGTCGGTTCCCGGTGGGGACAAAAATCGTTGTCAAATAATCCATTTAGGCCAGGATCACCGCCGAGGCGAGCCTCAGCGTCGTAATCGGCCAGAGCGGAACTATTATGCCAAGAAGCGGAGGTTCCGACAATGAGGGAATTCGGGCAGTGTATCTCGATCAGCAATCGGCACTTAGCAATCAGCGATGAGCGTGAGCCGTGAGCAGAAGCACAGCGAATCCGGCGTTTAGGGCTCAGGACGCACCTCTGTGACGGCCAGCAGATCTCGTACTCGATTACCAGGACTGCATTTGCTCGCGGCTCACAGCTCATTGCTCACTCTTCTAAGCGAGCTTTGCGGCGAACACGAGCACCAGCACTCCAAGAACAATCCGGTAAACGGCGAACGGCGCAAAGCCGCGTTTTCTTACGTATGCCATGAACCACGCGACCGAAGCGTAGGCGACGATGAATGAAACGATGAAACCGATCGCCAAGACGATCCATCCATGTGCATCGATCTGAGCCACGCCGATGGGATTCTCGCCTTTTCCGCGAAGGGATTTGAAAAGGGTATAAAGCGTCGCAGCAGCCATCGTGGGAATCGATACGAAGAAAGAGAATTCCAAAGCCGATGCACGCGACATACGTGCGATCTGTCCTGCGGCGATCGTCGACATGGATCGCGAGGTTCCAGGGAACACTGCGGAGAAGATCTGGCAGAATCCAATCCAGATCGATTGTCCCAGCGTCATGTCTTCCATCTTCCAGGTTTGGATCGTGCTGTTCCCGTTTGGTCCTGCAGCTTCAGCTTTGGCGTGCATCGCATCGACGATCCACATAATGACTCCGCCGATCAGCAGCGACCATCCGATGATGACGATATTCTCGAGATGCTTGCCGATCACCTTCGTGAGAAGGAACGAAGGAATCGCGGTGACGAGGAATGCGATTGACGTCAGCCCGAGTGGATGAGTTAGAGCTGTGCGATCGCCGTTTTCGCCGTTGGGGAAGGTTGAGAGAAACTTCGTGATGCGATTCCAGAAATAGACGGGCAAACATAGAATCGCGCCAAGTTGGATGACGATGGAGAACATTTTCCAATAGCCATTGTCGAGAGTCAGATCGGGAGCCAAGCCAGCATGGTGCAGCAGTGCTTCCGAGAGGCGCAGATGTGCGGTTGAGCTGACGGGCAGAAATTCAGTGATGCCTTCAACGATTCCCAGGATCAGAGCCAGCACGTAGTCGTTCAATCGTCCTCCAGAAAACGCGAGAGACAAGTATCTCAAAATTATTGATTTCTCGAGTTCTCAGTGGTTCCCTGAGTTCGCAGCGACCCAGGCTCTTAACTGCTGCGTTTGAGGAGAAAAAACACCCGAAAAAGTGGAGTTAGTCGGGCCGCTGCTGTCGTCGCGTGACGAGCGCTCGGACCGTTGCAAACAGACCCGCGTTGAGGAGTGCAATCACTGTCCAAAGAACATAGAAACTGTTGGTACCAACGTCGGGGTCAAGTGCGACAGAAAGTAGCGATGGCGGACAGAGGACGACGAACACCAGCATCAGGGTGGAACTTCGCGAGATGGACGACTGAGTGTCAGTGAGTAATTGATAAGAAACGAATATAGCCGTGATCGCGAAACCCAACATTGCCGACCCGAACAATCTGCGGCTTGGCGCGTTCATGAATTAGTCGTTCGAACTGCCGTATGTCGGAACGCTTTGCTGGATATCGTAGACCAGAGTTTGCGCGCGAAGGGCCCATTGACTCTGCGAGTACTCACCGAGAATTTTCTGTGCAAGTTCGAGAGCGTGGCCCTTCGCAGCATCAGATTTTTTCTGATTGGCTTCGGTCTTGTAGATTTCCATCAGGGCAGATTGACGCCAAGCTGCCTGATACAGAGCCTCGGGAGCCGCGGACGACTGCTCGTGCTCCTTCGCGTATTTCTCGTACATGTCGGCTTCTTTTTCCGGGCACTTGGAGGCACCCTGCCAATCGCCGCAGAGTTTGTTTTCGAGCAGATGAAATGCCGCCAGATCAGCCCACTTCGTGCCAGGGAATTTCTTCATAACCAGCTTCATCCACTCTTCATCGATCTGGCCGCGCATGTAGGCTTCCCGCTCCCGCGCCGAGGGCCGGGTCATAATGTCGGAGCGATCAATCTGCCAACGGATGTCGGCGGCGCGATAAAGCCCTTCGCCGGCAAGTGGTGACGTGGGAAACAGATCGTACACGCGATAGTACAGGCGCATGGCATCCTGGGCGGCATCGCGGCGTCCGCGGCGGCGGCTGGCCTCGTCTTCTGAATTCACCGCCTCGCCGAAGATGATCTTGTCGCCACTGGGAGTGTTCTGACCGACCAGCGCCTTGGTGAGAACCCATCCCGAGATGGTCTTGCCTTGTCCTTCGGGATCGTCTTCGTCGGCGTCTTTACGCGGTTCCCGCAAGATCGCCTGGACGTGCGTCCAGTCACGGCTGCTGTCGATGAGGATGAGTTCGTGGCCGCGCGCTGCTGTGCCTAGTTTGGCCGTTTCGGAACTGGGCGAAACGCGGATCGTTTCTTCGTGGACCAGGGTTCCTCGCTGCGCCTGAGCGATAGCCGCAGTTGTGGAAAAAATCGCGACGAGAGCGAGAATGGCAATTTCACGAAACGGGATTCGATGGGTTGAATGGGGTATCCCCCCCTCCCCCTGGTCTATTGAAATCAGGGAGTTGTGGGAAATTTGAGAAATAATCCCAGAGCCCCAATCACTTACAGGCAAAATCTTGAAAACAAGAGAGTTGGCGCCGCTCTCCCGCATAGTTGTGCCTCGTTCCGCATCAAGGATGGCTGGTTTAAGAGTTGAAGTCAAGGTTAGATGTCACACCCTCCGAAAAAATCTGGTGGAAGACTTCGGATCATTTCTGTTTGGCGCGGGAGCGAATCTGGTCGACGAGCGCATCGATCTCGCTTGCTGAGAGCTTTTCTGCGAATTTGGGCATGTGGTGCTTGCCTTTGGTGATGATGCTGCGCAACTCGTCTGGCGATAAGGCGGTCGCTTTTCCTGAGACCAAAGAGGGCCCGGCCATGAAGCGTCCTTCGGCGGTCTTGCCGTGACACTTGATGCAATTCGATTGGTAGACGGGATTGGAGGTCAGTGAGCCGGCATTGGTGTTTTGCGCCAACGTCGGTGCTGAAAGCAGGATCGTAATTGCAGGAATCAGTATTTGTTTCTTCACGTATTCCTCAATTCGGCGAGCGCGTTTGCGCGCCGGAGATCCCTCGCTTTGCCTGAAAGGCGGCTACGCTCGGGATAACGCCCGTTTCCTAAACATTGGGTGTGATGCAGCTGCAGACTCATTGGATTTCTGCACTCGTGCTTACGCCTTTTGAAGTTCCTTCAGCATTGCCGGTTCGATATTGCCGCCGCTGATGATGGCGACGTTGAGTTTGGTCTGCGGAATTTCCTTGGCGTGAAAGAGGAATCCAGCAGTGGCGACAGCGCCGCTTGGTTCGGGTACCGTTTGCGGATTAGAGCACAGATACTTCAACGCCTGGCGGATTTCGTTTTCGGAGACGGTGATGATGTCATCGACGTAGGTGCGGATGTGTTCGAAGTTGATGGGGCCGATGCTTTGGGTACGGAGTCCGTCGGCGACGGTTCGCGAGACTTGCTCGGCAGGGAACTGGACGATCTTGCCCTGGCGCAAACTGGCTTGCGCATCGGCGGCGAGTTCGGGTTCGACCCCGATGACGTTCACTTTCGGATTGGTCAGTTTGACTGCGGCGGCGATGCCAGAGACGAGGCCTCCGCCGCCGACTGGGGCGAGAATCGTTTCGACGTTCGGGAGGTCTTCGAGGATTTCGAGGCCGATGGTGCCTTGTCCGGCAATGATTTTTTCGTCGTTGTAGGGAGGCACGATAGCGTATCCGTGCTGCGCGGCGAGTTCTTCGGCTTTGGCCTTGCGCTCATTGGAGCCGGGACCGACGAGAACGATTTCGGCGCCGAGTTTTGCCGTGGCGTCGCGTTTGATCTGGGGCGCGTTGTTGGGCATCACGATGATGCATTTGACGTTGAGGGCTCGGGCAGAATAGGCCACACCTTGGGCGTGGTTGCCGCTGGAGTAGGAGATGACGCCGCGCTTGCGCTCGGCGTCGGACAGGGAGGAGATTTTGTTGTAGGCGCCACGAAGTTTGAAGGAGCCGATGGGTTGGTGGTTCTCCGGTTTGAGAAGAAGCTGGCGTGGGTCTTCGGCGCAAAGCGGGAATGGGATGAGTTTCGTGCGAACAGTTACGCCTTGGAGGCGCGATTGGGCGTTTTTGATGTCGGAAAGAGTGATCATTCGCTTCGCTTGTGCCTACGCACAGATTATCGTTTACGGCGGCTTTCCCGCCACTGAAGTGGCGGGCAATTGTCAGAGGTTCCTTCGGGATGCTGGGGAGATCGTGTGTCGACAGAGTGCCAGAGAGTTGCCGAGAGAACGCCTTTCGACGCCTGATTCGGTATTGGAGCATGTAGGGATCCTTCGACTCCCCATTGCCCTCGCTTCGCTCAGCCAATGCTGCGCTCAGGATGACAAAGTGGTTAGAGTCTGCTTGGAGCGCTCGCCTTCGGCTTCGCGGGACGGACGAAGGCGTCCGTCCCTAGACGTTCCGGAAAGGCTTTCACATTTCTGATCAGATTTCGAGGATGACCGGCATGATCAGGGGGCGCTTTTGGCTTTGCTTGCTGATGTAGCGCTTCAGGTCGGCGCGGATTTTTTCTTTGATTACGCCGTAGTCGGCTTTTTCTTCTTCGCTTGAGAAGGCCAGCGTGTCTTCGACGATGCGCTTGGCGCCGTCCATGAAGCCGTCTTCGCCGATGTTGAATCCGCGGGTGACGATTTCGGGTGTGGTCTCGACCTTTCCTGACAGCTTATTGATGGCGATGATGGGCAACACGATCCCGTCTTCACTGAGGTGGCGACGGTCTTTGATAATCAGATCTTCGACGACGTCGGTGCGATTGCCGGAGTCGATGCAGACGCGGCCGACGTTTACTTTGCCAGCTTTGCGCGCGCCGAGTTCGTCGAACTCGAGAATGTCGCCGCTCTCGATCAGCATGACTTTGCCGACACTGCCGCGCATGGCTGCAGCCATTTCCGCATGCAGTTTGAGTTGGCGGTATTCGCCGTGGATGGGAATAAAGTAGCGCGGCTTCACTAGATTGATCAGCAGTTTGAGTTCTTCCTGGCTCGCGTGGCCGGAGACGTGAACCGGGGGGCTGGTGCCGTCTTCGTAAATCACGTGCGCTTCACGGCGGAAGAGGTGATCGATCATCCGGTAGATGGTTTTTTCGTTGCCGGGGATGATGCGGCTGGAGAGGACGACGGTGTCTCCCTTTTCTATTTTGGCGTGCTTATGATTGTCGACCGCCGCGCGGCTGAGGGCGGACATCGGTTCACCTTGCGTGCCGCTGATCAGCACACAAACTTTTTCCGGGGGGAAATTTTTCATCTCGCCAGGATTGATGACCAGGCTCTCGGGGACTTCGATATAGCCGAGGTCCTCCGCGATTTCGGCCGAGTTGTTCATCGAGCGGCCGATGAAGGCGACTTTGCGTCCGTGCTGATGTGCAAGTTCGACGGCGAGGTTGATGCGGTGGATTGAACTTGAAAAGCAGGAGATGAAAAGACGGCGCCTGGTATGGGCGAAGACTTCGTCGAACTTGCGGCGGACGGCGCGTTCGCTGGGGGTGTATCCCTTGCGCTCGACGTTGGTGGAGTCCTGAAAGAGCGCGAGGACGCCTTCCTTGCCGTATTCGGCAAAGGTGTGGAGATCGAAGAGTTTGTTGTCCGTGGGCGTGGGGTCGACCTTGAAGTCCCCGGTGTGAATGATTACGCCGAGGGGACAGTGGATGGCTAAGGCGACACAATCGACCAGGCTATGCGTGACTTGGATGGGGTGAATGGTGAAAGAGCCAAGTTTGATGCGTTCGTTGGCGCGCATCTCGCGCAGGTCGGCGTCG
>Ga0207665_10002991_pt1 | contig 11345 bp, 10 predicted proteins | sample LARL112metaG_FD_184351 | JGI IMG/M metagenome (GOLD analysis project Ga0207665, IMG submission 184351) | Corn, switchgrass and miscanthus rhizosphere microbial communities from Kellogg Biological Station, Michigan, USA - LAR L11-2 metaG... | ecosystem: Host-associated > Plants > Roots >...
GGCCGACGCGCGGAGGCGATCCGCGCCGACGTGGCCGAGCCGCGCGACCTGGACGCGCTCGCGGACGCGCTGCGCCGCGCGTTCGGGCGTGTGGACGTGTGGGTGAACAACGCGGGAGCGGACATCCTCACCGGCGACGCCGCCCGCCTGTCCCGCACCGAGAAGCTCGACCGACTCCTCGCCGTGGACCTGCGCGGTACGGTGCTCGCCTCCTGGAAGGCGGTCGAGCTGATGGATGCCCACCCGCCCGCCTCGGGCGGCGTCATCCTCAACATGTCCTGGGATCATGTGCTCGGGGGCGGGATCAAGAGTGACTACGCGCAGGTGTTCTGCGCCGCGAAGGGAGGCGTGTACGCCTTCAGCCGGGCGCTGGCGCACTCGGTGGCGCCGCGGATCCGGGTGAACGTGCTCGCCCCCGGCTGGATCGAGACCGCGTACGGCAGCGGGCTCGACCCGGCGGTGAAGCAGCGCATCTCGGCGAAGATCCCGCTGGGACGCTGGGGCACGCCGGAGGACATCGCCCACGCCGCCGTCTATCTCGCCTCCGACTCAGCCGCCTACGTGACCGGGCAGATGTTGATGATCAACGGCGGGGGCGTGGTCTAGCCCTCGATAAGGAGACTGTCATGGCAGCGAAAGAACCGACCTACTCCGATGCGCAGATCGAGGCGAAGCTGAAGGACTTCCCGGGCTGGTGGTACGAGGACGGCTGGATTCGCCGCAACTACAAGACGGACGGCTGGCCCACCACGCTGATGCTCGTGAACGCGATCGGCTACGTCGCCGAAGCGGCATACCATCACCCCGACCTCTCGGTGACCTGGGGGCGGGTGATCGTGAAGCTGCAGAACCACGCGGCGGGTGGCATCACCGACAAGGACTTCGAGCTCGCCCGCAAGATCGAAGAGACGGTCTTGTGGCGCCCCAAAGGGGGTGCGCTCGAAGGAACGCCGAACAAATTCGTGCGCTCGGGCGATCCGCGGTGACGTCAGGTGCGGCGGTGCGCGCGCCGCGCCGCGTGTTGTTCGTCACGGGGAAGCTCGCCGAGCCCGCGCTGCGCCGGACCATCGCCGAGATGGGTCCGGCGTTCGCGTGGGAGGTGGCGGTCATGAAGATCACGGTCGCCGCCCTGATGACCACCCCGTGGATCGCCCGGTTCCTCGAAGTCCCCGCCGGTACGGACCTCGTACTCCTTCCGGGCCTGTGCGAGGGCGATCCCTCGGTGGTCGCGCAGCGGGTGGGAGTCCCGGTCGAGAAGGGGCCCAAGGATCTGCGGCAGATCCCGGAGTACTTCGGGCGCGCCGCGCTGGCCCGTGATTACGGGGGCTACGACATCGAGATCGTAGCCGAGGTGAACAATGCACCACGCCTCGCGCGCGAAGCGATCCGCCGTGAAGCGGAGCACTATCGCTCGAGCGGCGCCGATGTGATCGACATCGGCTGTACGCCCGGGCGCGAGTTCCCCGACCTCGGCGAGGTGGTGCGCGAGCTCGTGGGCGAGGGGATGCGGGTGAGCATCGACTCGTTCGACCCCGGCGAGATCCGCGCGGCGGTGGCCGCGGGCGCGGAGCTGGTCCTCAGCGTCAACGGCTCCAACCGGGAAGTGGCGCGCGAGCTGGCCGGCGGCGCCACGCGCGTCGTCGTGATCCCTGATTTCGGCCAGGGGATCGAGACCCTGGAACCGAGCGTCGCCGCGCTCGAGCAGTGGGGGGTGTCGTACCTCATCGACCCCGTCATCGAGCCGATCGGGTTCGGGTTCATGCGCTCGCTCGAGCGGTACGCGGAGACGCGGCGGCGCTACCCCGGTGCCCCGCTCTTCATGGGGGTCGGGAACATCACCGAGCTCACGGCGGCGGACACGACGGGCGTGAATGCCCTGCTGCTCGCCGTCTGCCAGGAGCTGGGAGTGCGCGCCGTGCTCACAACCGAAGTGATCCCCTGGGCCCGCGGCGCCGTACGCGAGATCGATGTCGCCCGGCGGCTCATGTACCACGCGGTCACCCACAAAGCGCTCCCCAAGGGCGTCGACGACCGGCTCGTGACGGTGAAAGACCCGGCGATTCTCGCCTACGACGAAGCCGAGCTGCGGGAGCTCCAGCGCGCCGTCACGGACCCGAACTTCCGCATCTTCACCGACCGCGACACGATCACCGTGTTCAACAACGAGCGGTTCGTGCGCGGCACGGACATCCACGAGATCTTCGCCCAGCTCGACGTGGACGAAGCGACCCACGCCTTCTACCTCGGGCGAGAGCTCATGAAGGCGAAGCTCGCCATCACCTTGGGGAAGACGTACCGACAGGAAGGCGCGCTGCAGTGGGGCTACCTCACGCCCCCGGACGACCGTGGGCCCGAGCATGTGAAGCTGACGCAACGGTCGGCGCGCGCCCGCGCGCGCGCGGGGCGCGCCAAGGGGAGCCGATGAGCGTCGTGGCACCGCTGGTCCATGAGCTCGTGCCCGCCCCCGACCCGCTCGACACGTCCGGGCGCTTCCAGGACATGCCCTTTCTGCTGTTGCTCGACAGCGCGAGCGATCCCGAGCACCTGGGGCGCTACTCGTTTCTCGCGGCCGACCCGGCCACGGCCGTGCGCTCGAAGGGGCTGCTCACCCAGCAGCTCGTGGAAGGGACCTGGATCCGAGTCGCTGAGGACCCGCTGGCGCATGTCGGAGCGCTCGTGGCGGCACACGCGACCGCGCCCGTGGCGGACCTCCCGCCGTTCCAGGGCGGCGCCGCAGGCTACGTCGGGTACGACTGGGGCACGATGCTCGAGCGCGTCCCGCGGCCGCGCTACGACGATCTGGCCGTGCCCGACCTGCTGCTGGGCCTGTATGACTGGGTGATCGCGTGGGACCATGCGGCGGGGCGCGCCTGGGTGATCTCGACGGGGATTCCCGAGCGGGGAGCCGCGGCAGCCCGGCGCGCAGCGAGCCGTCTGGGGTTCGTGAAGGATCGCCTGGCGGACGGGCCGAACGCGCGGGGTCTCCCGGAGCGACTGCGTCGTTTTGTCGCGCAGGGGGACCCCGCGCGTTCGACCCGCCAGTCGGCCGCACCATCCTACCCTGTGCCCGACGTCCCCGGCGTCCGGTCGAATTTCACGCGCGAGGGCTACCTCGATGCCGTGGCGCGCGTCATCGAGTACGTGTACGCGGGCGATATTTTCCAGGCGAATCTGTCGCAGCGGCTCGAAGCCCCGCTGGTCGGCACACCGCTCGACCTGTACCGCCGGCTGCGCCACCGCAATCCCGCGCCGTTCTCCGCCTTTCTCGATTTCGGCGACCTGGTGGTGGCGAGCTCGTCCCCCGAGCGCTTCCTGCAAGTGCAACCGGACGGCCGGGTCGAGACCCGGCCGATCAAGGGGACTCGTCCCCGCGGGCTCTCCCCCGAGCATGACGCGGCGCTCGCACGCGCGCTCGTGGAGAGCGACAAGGACCGGGCCGAGAACGTGATGATCGTGGACCTGCTCCGGAACGATTTGTCGCGCGTGTGCCGCGCCGGAACCGTGCGGGTGCCGGAGCTGTTCGCGCTCGAGCACTACGCCACGGTCCACCACCTCGTCTCCACTGTCGTGGGCGAGCTCGCGCCGCAGCACGGCGCCGTGGATCTGTTGCGGGCAGCATTCCCCGGCGGCTCGATCACCGGTGCGCCCAAGGTCCGCGCGATGCAGATCATCGCGGAGCTCGAGCCCACCCAGCGGGCCGCGTACTGCGGCTCCATCGGCTATCTCTCGCTCTCGGGGGCGCTGGACACGAGCATCGTGATCCGCACCTGTCTCGTGCTCGGCCGCGACGTGTACTTCCAAGTCGGCGGCGGCATCGTGGCCGATTCCGATCCCGAGCAGGAGTACCGCGAGACGCTCGACAAGGCCCGCGGACTCATCGCCGCCCTGGTTCCATGATCCTGTTGATCGACAACTACGACTCGTTCGTCTACAACCTGGCCCGCTACGTGCGCGAGCTGGGAGAAGAACCCGTTGTACGACGCCACGACGCGACGACGCTCGAGGGAATCGGGGCACTGCGGCCCTCGCACATCATCATCTCCCCCGGGCCCTGCACGCCCGGGGAAGCGGGGATTTCGACCGACGTCGTCCGACGTTTCGGCCCCAGTACGCCCATCCTCGGCGTGTGCCTGGGGCATCAATGCATCGGCGCCGCGTACGGCGCCGGCATCGTGCGCGCCGGGCGTCCAATGCACGGCAAAGCATCCCGCATCCACCACGACGGGAACGGCCTGTTCGCTGGTCTCCCGAACCCGTTCCCGGCGGCGCGCTACCACTCGCTCGTCATCTCCCGCGCGGGGCTGCCCCCGGAGCTGCGCGTCACCGCCAGCGCCGAGGACGGGGAAATCATGGCGGTGGAGCACGCGCGCCACCCGGTGATCGGGCTGCAGTTCCACCCTGAGTCCGTGCTCACCGACTACGGCTACGTCCTGCTCGACCGATTCCTGCACGGCCCGGCGGCACGGATCGAGGATCTGCCGGACCGCGCCGACGCCGTCGTTCCGCCTCCGGTCGAGCTCCTCCGGTGATCATCGAATCCGTGCTCACGACCATGGACGCCCACGGCGCGATCAACTTTGCCCCCATGGGTGTCGAGTGGGGAGAAGAAGAGATCGTGATCAAGCCGTTCCTCGAGACCACGACCTTCAAGAACCTCGAAGCAACGCGTGTCGCCGTCATCAATCTCACCGATGACGTGATGGTGTTCGCGCAGGGAGCGATCGCGAACGTCCAGTTTCCGGCGGTCCCCGCGGCCGTGGTGCGCGGCGTCGTGCTCGAAGCGGCCTGCTCCTGGCGCGAGGTGGAAGTGCACGCGCTGGACGCGACCCCGCCCCGGGCGCGGATCGCGACCCGCGTCGTGCACCGCGGCACGCGACGCGAATTCCTGGGCTTCAACCGTGCCCGCCACGCCGTGCTAGAGGCCGCGATCCTCGCGACCCGCACCCATCTCCTGCCCGCCGAGGAGATCCGCGCCGACTTCGCGCGGCTCCAGGTGATCGTGGACAAGACGGCCGGCCCGCGCGAGCGCGAGGCGATGGCCCTGCTCACCGATTATGTGCGCCGGGCGCCGCGCCCGCCCCGCGAGCAGCCGGTGACCCAGTGAGCGCCGGGGAGAGGCCGCGCGTGTTCGTCGAGGCACCGGCGCGGTTGCATTTCGGCGTGCTCGACCTGCGGGGTGACCTGGGGCGGCGCTTCGGCGGGATCGGCGCGGCGGTTCCGGCTCCGTCGCTCCTGCTCGAGGTCCGCCCCGCCGCGGAGCTCAAGGCCGAGGGGCCCGACGCGGCCCGGGCGCTCGAGTTCGCGCGCCGGTTCGCGCGGCACCACGGGCTGGACCTGCGGGTCCACATCTGCGTGCATCGGTCGATTCCGAGCCACGCGGGGCTCGGGTCGGGCACGCAGCTCGCGCTCGCCGTGGCGCGCGCGAGCGCCGAGCTGTCCGGTCTGCCGACCGATGTAACGGCGCTGGCGCACGCCGTGGATCGCGGGCGCCGCTCCGGCGTGGGCACGTGGACATTCGCCTTCGGGGGGTTCGTGCTGGAGGGCGGCCGGACGGCAGACGCGGGACGGGTTGCACCGCTCCTGGCACGGCTCCCGTTCCCTGATGCGTGGCGCTGCGTGGTCGCGGTGCCGCGGGGCAAGCCCGGGCTGGCCGGCGACGATGAGGCGGCGGCGTTCGCCCGCCTTCCGTCCCCGAACGCGGGCGACGTCGAGCGAGTGTCGCATCTCGTCTTGATGCAGCTCCTTCCGGCGCTCGCCGAGGCCGACCTGGCGGGGTTCGGGGCTGCGCTGGGCGAAGTCCAGCGCATCACGGGCGGCTGGTTCGCGCCAGCGCAGGGGGGAGTGTTCGCACCAGGGGAGACGGGCGAGTTGGTCGAGCGGCTGCGGGCGTGGGGTGCGGTCGGCGTGGGGCAGAGCTCGTGGGGACCCGCCGTGTACGGCATCATGGGCGATCCGGGTGCTTCCCAGGCGTTGGCGGAACGGGTGCGGAGGGCCGTAGGTCTCGGAGGCTTCGTATATGAAGGCGGCTTCAGCGTAGGCGGCGCGCGCGTGTGGCGCGAAGGGGGTGCCCTTCCAGGAAGGAAAGGGGGGTCTTTTCCCGGTGATTGAGGTCGCTCGAAGGCGCGATTGACAGTGAGTGTAACTCGGGATATAACCTCTATCCCTAGCAGAAGTCCCGGTGTGGAGGGAGTCGGACGATGGTTGTCGCCTGTTGGGAACGCGGGCCCCCCGCTGTCGCGCGGGTCTCCGGATTCTGACGGGCAAAGTTTGTCTGGGCCGTTTTTTTTCACACCCTCATCCTCAACATGAGGTCAGCTATGAACCGCTTTAAACTGTGGTCCGGTGGACTCGCGGCGAGCTTGCTGGTGCTCGTCACGGCGCCCGCCGTCGGCCAGGGCGCGGGCGAATGGACGATGACGGGTCGGACTTCCGACCTGCAGCGTTACAGCCCGCTCACCCAAATCAACAAGGCGAACGTGAAGAACCTCAAGGCCGCCTGGACGTTCTCGACCGGCGTTCTGAACGGCCATGAGGGGAACCCGCTGGTGATCGGCACGGTGATGTACGTGCAGAGCGCGTTCCCGAACATCGTGTTTGCGCTCGATCTGACCAAGGAGGGCGCACCGATGATTTGGAAGCACGTCCCGGCCCAGCCGCCGGAGGCGCGGCCGATCGCATGTTGCGATCTGGTGAACCGCGGCCTCGCCTATCATCCGAGCGGCAAGCTGTTCATCGAGCTGCTCGCCGGCGATCTGTTGGCGCTGGATGCGAAGACGGGCAAGCAGCTGTGGCGCGTGCCGAACGCCGATTACAAGACCGGCTCGACCATGACGAATGCGCCGATCGTGATCAAAGACATCGTGATCGCGGGCATCTCGGGTGGTGAGTTCGGCGTGCGCGGTCGCGTGACGGCGTACGATGTGAACAGCGGCAAGGAAGTGTGGCGCGCGTATTCGACGGGTCCGGACGCCGACGTGAAGATCGTCGGCGATGCCAACCCGAACTACGCGTCGCACCGCGGCAAGGACCTCGGCGTCAGCACCTGGCAGGGCGACGAGTGGACGCGCGGCGGCGGGACCACGTGGGGCTGGTATTCCTACGACCCGCAGCTGAACCTGTTCTACTACAGCTCGGGCAACCCGGGCAGCTGGAATCCCGATCAGCGTCCCGGCGACAACAAGTGGTCGATGACGATCTTCGCCCGCAACCCGGACAACGGGGAGGCGAAGTGGCTGTACCAGATGACGCCGCACGATGAGTGGGACTACGATGGTGTAAACGAGAACGTCCTCGTCGACCTGACGATCGGCGGGAAGCCGGTGAAGGCGCTGGTGCACTTCGACCGCAACGGCTTCGGCTACACGCTCGATCGGACCAACGGCAAGGTGCTCGTGGCCGAGCCCTTCGGCCCGGTCAACTGGGCGTCGAAGATCGATCTGTCGACGGGCCTCCCGGTTCGCAACCCGCAGTACGGGACGACCTCGAAGAAGAACACCGAGGGTATCTGCCCCGCCGCAATCGGATTCAAGGATCAACAGCCGTCCGCGTACTCACCGCAAACCAAGCTCTTCTACGTCCCGACGAACAACATCTGCATGGACTACGAGGGCGTGGAGGTGAAGTATTCGGCCGGTCAGCCCTACGTCGGCGCCATCGTGCGCATGTACCCGGGCCCGGGCGGTAACCGTGGCCGGTTCATCGCGTGGGATCCGACGATCGGCAAGGTGAAATGGGAAGTCAAGGAGAACCTGGCGGCGTACGGCGGCGCGCTGGCGACGGCCTCGGGCATCGTGTTCTACGGCACGATGGAAGGCTGGCTCAAGGCGGTCGATGCGACCACCGGCACGCTGTTGTGGAAGTTCAAGACACCCTCCGGGATCATCGGCAATCCGATGACCTATCTGGGGCCCGACGGCAAGCAGTACGTCGCCGTGCTCTCCGGCGTGGGCGGCTGGGCGGGCGCAGGTGTAGCGCTCGGCATCGGCCCCGAGGATCCGACCGCCGCACTCGGCGCGATCGGTGCCTTCGGTGACTACATCAACATCAGCAACGCGGGCGGCACACTGCTCGTGTTCGGATTGTAAGCAGTCGAAGGGTAACACCAATCGCAGTAGGCAGATGCGTAGCGCACCCGGTGCCGGAGCGAACGCGCTCCGGCACCGGGTGTAGTACTTGGCCACCGCTTTCACCTTCTGACGGATCCGCAGGGAGCACGCATGCATTCCATACGGGGTAGGCTCACGGGGGCGCTGCTCGTCGCCGCCGCCACCGTCGCACTCATCGCCGGCGCGCCGCCGCGACCGCCCTCCGACCTGCGAGTCTGCGCCGATCCATACGACATGCCCTTCTCCAACAATCAGGAGGAGGGATTCGAGAACAAGATCGCCCACGTCGTCGCGCGAGACCTCAATGCGACGGTCATCAACTACTGGTGGCCCAGCCGCCGGGGCGTCCTGCGGAACTCGATCCTCGGCGGATTCTGCGACGTCATGATCCAGGCGCCGGTCGGCCTCGACCCCGTGGCGACGACGCAGCCGTATTACCGCTCCACCTACTACTTCGTGTACCGCGCCGACCGCAGGTTCACCTTGCGCTCGCTCGACGACACGATTCTCAAGCGCCTGAAGATCGGCGTGAACATGATCGGCTACGACTACACCAACACGCCGCCGGCGCACGCGCTCGGCTCGCGCGGCATCGTGGGCCTCGTGGGGTTCGGGAACTTCCTCAATTCGGACCCCAAGGCCGATCATCCCGATGACATCATCAACGCGGTGGCGAAGGACTCGATCGACGTCGCGATCGTGTGGGGGCCCCTGGCGGGCTATTGGGTGAAGCGCCAGTCCGTCCCCCTCACCATGGTCGCATTGCCCGACACGGACGCGGTGTCAGGCATGCCGTTCGCGTTCAGCATGGCAATGGCCGTGCGGCACCGCGACAAGGCGCTCAAAGCCACGCTCGATTCGGTGATCGACCGCCGACGCGGGGAGATCACGGAGATCCTGCGCCAGTACAACGTGCCGATGATCGAGCTGCGCGCCGCCGCTCCCCCCGCCCGGGCCACGCCGGCCCGCGACAGCGTGCGCGACAGCCTGCTCGTGTCGGACTCGGTGTACCAAGGCTGGAAGTGGTTCGCCGTCTACTGCTTCCGCTGTCACGGCGAGGACGCGATGAACCCCATCCTCCCGACTGCGCCGGACCTGCGCTGGGCGGTGAGCACCACCGGCGCCAACTTCCCGCGCGACAGCTTTGTGAACACCGCCCTGAACGGACGCCTGGACAAGGGGATGCCTTCCTGGAAGGTGCTGCTCGACACCACCGCGATCCAGCAGCTCTACGTCTATGTGAAGGCGCGGAGCGACGGCTGGCTCAAGCCAGGACGGCCGCACCGGCTCTCCGACCTGCCGCAGAAAACCAAGAGTCCGTGACGGGCCGCGCCGGGAGGCTGTCGGGGGTGGTCCTCGCCGTCGTGGTGGCGAGCGTCGCCCCCGACTCCGGCCGCGCGCAGCAGCGCCTCACCCGCGAGCAGGTGCTCGCTGCGCTCGACCGTGCCAGCCCCGCGCACCCCGCCGACTTCACCGGGCAGGACCTCTCCGAGCTCGATCTGTCGGGCGTCGATTTCAAGCGCGCCAATTTCACGAAGTGCCGCCTGGTGCGCACCAATCTCGCGAAGGCGCAGCTCTCATCCGTCACGCTCACCGACGCGGTGGCGACCGACGCCGACTTCACCGCGGCGAACCTGGACGTCGCCGTAGCCTATCGCGTCGATTTGCGGCGCGCCGTCCTGCGCGATGCCAGCGTCTTCGCGGTCATTCTATACGACGCCGATCTCTCCGATGCCGACTTGTCCGGCGCCCGCCTCATCGGGCCGATGAACAACGCCAAGGCGCAGCGCGCGAAATTCGTCAAGGCCAATCTGGGCGTGGACCCGGGGAACCAGTCGATGGGTATCATGCGCGTCGACGCCAGCGGCGTGGATTTCAGCGGCGCCGACTTCACGGGCGCGAACCTGTTCAAGGCGTTGCTGGTCCGGGCCGACCTCACGGGGGCCGATCTCACCGACGCCCTGGTGGCGGGCACCGATCTGGCCGGGGCGATCCTCAAGGGCATCCGGGGGCGCGACCGCATCCGCGGGCTCGACCAGGCGCTGCACGTCGACCAGGTGATCTTCCACGACTGACCGGGACGTTCAATTGACTCAGACCACTCGCCGGCGGCTCGCCGCCGCCCTGGCTGCACTCCTCGTTGCGGCAAGCGCGTTCGGCGCGAGCTCACGCGAGCCGCTCCTCTACGTCACCAATGAAATCCCCAACACCATCTCCGTCATCTCCCCACGCACCAACGCCGTCATCGCGACCATCCCGGTGGGCAAGCGCCCGCGCGGCATGGCGCTGAGCGCCGACAAGAGGACGGTGTACGTCGCCCTGGGGCAGGACGACGCCCTTGGGGTGGTGGACGTGGCAAGCGGCCAGATGACGCGTACGATCCCTGCGAACCGCGACCCCGAGCTCGTGGTGCTCAGCCCCGACGGGAAGACGGCCTACGTATCGAACGAGGAGATCGCGCACGCGTCAGCGATCGACATCAAGAGCGGTAAGACGCTGTTCTCGACCGCCGTGGGCGTAGAGCCCGAGGGCGTGGGGATCACGCGCGACGGCACGAAGCTGTACGTCACCGCGGAAACGAACAATACCGTCTCCGTGCTCGACGCGAAGACCGGGCGCCTGCTGCACACCCTGCACGTGGGCGACAATCCCCGCACCGTCGCTTTGACCCCCGACGGCACGCGCGCCTGGGTGTCGGCCGAGGCGGGTGGAAACGTCTCGGTCATCGATGTCGCCAGCGACAGCGTGGTCGCACACTTCCCGATCCGCGACGGCAAGACCAAGCCGGTGCGCATCGCGTTCAGTCCGGACGGGCGGCTCGCTTATCTCACGGAGGGCGCCGCCGCGAGCGTGAGCGTCGTCGACGTCGCTCGCCAGACAGTGATCGACTCGATTGTGGTGGGGCGGCGGCCCTGGGGGATCGCGCTGTCGCCCGACGGCCGATGGCTCTACACGGCCGATGGACGCTCCAACACCGTCTCGGTGATCGACACGGGAATTCGCAAGGTGATCGCGGCCATCCCGGTGGGCGAGCGGCCCAACGACCTGCTGTACATCCCTTAACCCAGCGGCACTCGCGCCAGCCACCAGCCGGGACGGTGGGCGCGCACCCAGCCGTCCACGCCCCACACCCGCCCCGCGCGCGCGCCGAGCATCACCACCAGGGTGGTGATGAGCATGTAATGGAACCCCTGCTGTGCCGAGCCCTGCCACTGCACCGCCAGGCCATAGTTGACGACC
>Ga0207665_10002992_pt1 | contig 11344 bp, 10 predicted proteins | sample LARL112metaG_FD_184351 | JGI IMG/M metagenome (GOLD analysis project Ga0207665, IMG submission 184351) | Corn, switchgrass and miscanthus rhizosphere microbial communities from Kellogg Biological Station, Michigan, USA - LAR L11-2 metaG... | ecosystem: Host-associated > Plants > Roots >...
CTGATCAATGCCGCGTTGCCGTCATTGTTGCGATGGTATGGGCCCGCAAAGACATCGTGGTTTGTTTCGGCAAGAATCGCCGGTCCGAGATCGACCGGCGCCATCACGCGTCCCTTCGCAAGTTGCTTTAAGGGAGCGACGTCCGACAAGCTCCGGCACGGTGACGGTTTGGGGATCGGCTCCTGCTTGAAGATGTCATACAGCATCGGCTTCGCCACGGCCCCAACGGTAAGAAGGCTGAGAGGTGATGCAACGACCGATAAAAGAAGCAGGTTTCGTCGGGAAGCAAAGTTGGGCCACAGAACAGTCAGGCTCGCGGCAAAAACCGGAGCTGCCAGCATCGTTGCCGCGGCAGTGCCCCGCACTTGCCAAAAGCTGAATCCGATCAGCGCCGCCAAGGGCACGATGCCAGCAACCCAGCGAAACCTTTCAGGCAGAGGGGACCTGATTAGTGCCATCACGGCGAAGCCCATCGCCATGATCGGAAACCCGTAGGAGGCAAGGACCTTCTCCGGAAAAAGATGCAGCATCCTGCCGAATGAGATCGATTCGGCGACGTTGTTGACCCACAACGATACGACGATCGGATCGAGACGCGCGAAGGGCGAGGCGATACATCCGGGAAACAATGAGAGGAACGCGCCGACCAAGACGGCTGCCAACACCCCTGCGCCAACCACGCGCATGCCTGGTGTCGAATGGAAGCGATCAATTGCGACCGCGAGCACCAGGCCGATGCCGCCGCCGGCAGTCAACAGCAGACCCGGTCCACCGAAGGCATCACATACCTGCGCGGTCAACGAAGACGGCGGAAGCAACGCTGGTGCGAGCAGGAGCGAGGATGCCGCCAGCCCCGCTCCGAAGGCGCCAGCCTGCCGCGCGACGGCGGCACCGCGCCAAACAAACAGGCCAAAGATCGCAACGCCTGTCGCGGCGATGGCAGGCAGCATTTCGATGCCGATCGCCAGCGATAGCGACGCGATCAGGCCGCCCAGAGCGGCCTTGACGGCGCTCCGCTCGATCTGGATCGTCATCAGGACGAGTGCGAGCAACAAGTCGATCTGCGCGTTGTGGTGATCGATGGCGCCTGGTCGGAAATGGACGAGGGCCGGAATGGACAGCACGGCCAGCACCACCGCCGCTATCACCGGATTGATGCCGTTGCTCATTTGCCTCGCAATCGCCGCGATCAACGCCAATGCGACGGCAAATAGCAGCGCCGGCCAAAAATACAGTGTCACGGCTTCAGCGCCGTGCATACCAAGCAGTGGCTTCAGCAACAGGATTGACGCGGCCAATGGCGCGTCAATGAGGCGCGACCAATGCATCGATAGGCCAGGTGGATCCATCCTGTGTTGGAACAGATCGAACCAGCTTTGCCCACCGATCAAGTCGCGGACCTCGACCAGCCGCATGGCATCATCGGTGGACAGGGCATCGAAGATGCCGCCATCGATCGCGGGCGACGCAAGCGTGACCGATGCAGCCAAAAACAGCAGCGATATCAATATTATTGGATACGCGCCGCCTTGTTCTTCCTGCGATGCGCAGCCTGAGGTCAAACTGAGGTCAGACATCGTTTCCGCATCGCTCGTACCGGATAAGGGCGAGTTCCCGCTTTCCGAAGTTCGTATGGGAGCGAGCCGCAAAGGCTAGCGAACTTCGGAATCGGAGTACTAGTGATCGCGGTTACGTCAGGCAGCGACATTCCGACGGTGCTAGCCCCGCCCCACGAACGGCATCTTGCTTGCCATGACAGTCATGAACAGAACGTTAGCATCGAGCGGCAAGTTCGCCATATAGGCCACCGCGTCGCCGACAGCCTTGGCGTCCATGCGCGGCTCCGGCATCTTGCGGCCGTCCGGTTGCAGCACGCCGTCGACCATACGGTCCGTCATGGGGGTAGCGGCATTGCCGATGTCGATCTGCCCGACCGCGATGTCGTAGGCACGGCCATCGAGATTGGAGGCCCTGGTCAGGCCGGTGATGGCGTGTTTCGTTGAAGTATAGGGCGCGGAAAACGGCCGCGGCGCATGCGCGGAGATCGAGCCGTTATTGATAATGCGGCCGCCGCGCGGGGTCTGGTCCTTCATGATGCGGAAGGCGTGCTGCGTGCACAGGAACGGCGCGGTCAAGTTGGTGTTGACCACCGCCTGCCATTGCGACAGTCCGAGGTCCTCGAACGGCACCGGCGGCGCGCCCATGCCGGCATTGTTGAACAGCACATCCAGCCGGCCGTAAGTGTCCATCACCTTGGCGAACAAGGCGGCGATCGAGCCCGGATCGGTCAAGTCAGCCGGAACGGCAAGGCTCTTGCCGCTCGGCCCGAGCTTTTGCGTCTCCTCAAGTTTGTCCTTGCGCCGTCCGGCGAGCACGACCGTGAAACCGGCGTTCATCAGCGCCAGCGATGCCGCACGTCCGACGCCGGTTCCGGCACCGGTCACCACTGCGATCTTGTTCTTGGGCTCGCTCATCTTGTTTCCTGCCTTTTATGTTTTGGGTGTTTCGGTCTTGTAGGGCGGTCGTGGAATGTTTTGATGTGCCGCGCGCAACGCCGCCGACCATCGCGAGCGCAAATCGTGGAAATAGGGTTCGCCCGCCTCGATGCGGTGATTGAGATCGGCGTCGCAAACATCGGTGCGCACGACCAGCACGTCGATCGGCAGGCCCACCCCGAGATTGGAGCGCATCGTCGAGTCCATCGAGATCAGGCTGGTCTTGAGCGCCTCGTACAATTCGACATCGTAGTGCATGGCGCGGTCGAGCACCGGCTTGCCGTATTTATGTTCGCCGATCTGCAAATAAGGCGTGTCGGTGGTGCATTCGATGAAATTGCCGGCCGGATAGATCATGAACAGCCGCATCCGCGAGCCCTTGATCTGGCCGCCGAACAGGAACGACACGTCGAAACTGATGTCTTCCGACTTCAGCGCCGTGCCTTCGGTGGCGTGGACCGCGCGTATCGCTCTGCCGATGCGCTGGGCGGCCTGGAACATGGTCGGCGCGTTCAGCAGGGTTTCGAGTTCGCCCGTTTCGGGGTCCTCCATCCCCTCGGTCAAAGTGGAGAGCACTGACTGGCTGATCGCGAGGTTTCCGGCGCTGGCGACCGCCATGATGCGCTCGCCCGGCTTGGAGAAGATATGAAGCTTGCGAAAGGTCGAGACGTTGTCGAGCCCGGCATTGGTACGGGTGTCGGCGATCATGACGAGCCCGTCCCGCACCAGCACTCCGCAGCAATAAGTCATCTCTGCTTCCCCGCACTCCAGGCGCGCGAAATTACTATCCAATTTCGCAACAGGCGTCCAACCCCAATCCCTTGCGCGTGCCTGGGGCAGGGTTTGCAAATCAGACGCCTCTGGATCACGATGGCTTCGAATTCGAAGGCGAAGGACATGAAAAGGCGGGTCCTCCTTGGCGGTCCGGTTTTGGCCGCACTGATCATCCGGAGTGTGACGGGCGTTTTCGCCGGTCCTTTCGAGGACGGCATGGCGGCCTATAACCGCGGCGACTATGTGCCGGCGTCCGCCGTGTTCCGTGCGCTCTCCGAACAGGGCAATGCGGAAGCCCAGGTTCTGCTGGGCGTGATGTACCGCAGGGGCAGGGGGTCAGGCGCAGTTCGGCTCGCGCCTATCTGTGGCTCAGCCGCGCCGCCTCGCGCGGCAATGCGAGGGCGAAAACGGAATTGCGCGAGGTTTCGCAGGGCATGACGGCGGAAGAGCTGGCGAAAGCGAGAGAGATCGCGAAGGCCTGCGAGGCGTCGAATTACCAGACCTGCGAGTATTAGTGGATGATGAAATTTGAACTATAACCGCGCTGAAGGTCTGCTCCCTCTCCCACTGTGAGAGGGCGGGGGTGAGGGGTTACGGCCTCTCGTGAGAGCAATGGCCCCTCACCCGGATCGCGTCTTTCGACGCGATCCGACCTCTCCCCAACGGGCAGAGGTGAACCAAAGTTCTCTGAGAGATCGATGATCGCCACGCCGCTGGCTAGTACTCACGACTGGCTCTGCCATTGACCGGGCCGTCCGACCTGCTCGACCCTGACCGCAACCGTCAGCGTCTCGTTGCCGCCGCCATAGCGGGTGCCGCGCACGGGGGCGGCGCCGAGATAATCCAGGCCCACGGCGACGCGGGCGTGGGCATCCGTGGTGCAGATGGCGTTAGCCGCATCGAATCCGACCCAGCCGAGATTTGGCACAAATGCTTCAGCCCAGGCGTGACCGGCCGGCTGGTCGAGCTCGCCGTCCGAGCGCAAGAAATGCCCGGAAATGAAGCGCGCCGGAACGCCGGCCGAGCGTGCGCAGGCGATGAGGATATGGGCGTAGTCCTGGCACACGCCGCGCTTGATGGCGAAGGCCTCGATTGCCGAGGTGCCGCTGTGGGTAGGGTCCTCGTCGAAGGTCATGTCGTCGTTGATCTGGAGCATCAGCGCGTGAAGAAACCCGAGCACGTCCGCTTCCGATTCGGAGCGCAACTCGCTCGCGAATGCGGCCATCCCCGGATTGACTTCGGTCAGCGGTGTCGAGCGCAGGAACAGGCTTGGCGGGAACCGCTCGTCGGCGCCGCGGAGCACCCCGCCGGTATCGTGGGTCTCGATCAGGCCTTCGACGTTGATGGTGACGTCGGAGATCGCGCCTTCGGTCAGCACGTGGGTGATGTTGCCGAACGCGTCCTGATGCATTTGCAGCCGCGAATCGGTGGAGACACCGATCTGCCATTCGGCGACATATTGGCCGTCATGGCTTCCGGGCGTCATCCGCAGGATCTGGATGATGCCGGTCGCGGGTGGCTCGTAGCGGTAGGTGGTGGAATGGGCGATGCGCAGGCGCATGAGGGAGACGTTCCGATCAGCGGGTTGTTGCCGCGAGGCGAGGAAGCTCCCTCTCCCATGGGGAGAGGGTCGGGGTGAGGGGGTACGGTCTATCGATCATGAGGCCATACCCCTCACCCGGATCGCATCCTAAGACGCGATCCGACCTCTCCCCTTGGGAGAGGTAAAGTGCGGAGGTGTTTGATCGCACGTCAACGACTCCCACATCAGATCAGATACTGCCGGGTGATGATTTCGCCGAGCCTTGAGTTGTCGGCGATGAATTCCTGGATGAATTCATGAACACCGTGCTGGAAGATATCATCCATATGGCTGTGCTCCAGCCGGTTGCGGATGCCGCGGGCGTGGCGCTGGGCGGCGCCCTGGCGGCCATAGGCGACCCCGATCTGGTCGAGATTGCGCACCAGATTGCCGTAACAGCTTGCCAGCGAACGCGGCAGTGAATCGTTGAGGATCAAGAGGTCGGCGATCAGCCATGGTTTGAGCGTTTCGCGATAGACCCAGTGATAGGCGGTGAGGGCTGAGACCGAGCGCAGGATCGAGGTCCATTGATAATAGTCGAGCGGACCGCCGACATGTTCTTCCTCGGGCAGCAGCACATGGTATTTCACGTCCAGAATTCGCGCCGTGTTGTCGGCGCGCTCCAGATGCACCCCTAACCGCGAAAACCAGTAGGCGTCGTTGCGCAGCATGGTCCGGTAGGCCGAGCCGTCGAAGCGCAATGAGGTTTCCTGCACGAAGCGCAAGAACTTGGCCAATTCCTCGCGGCTCCTGGTGCCCTTGCACCAGACTTCCTGCAATTCGATCCAGGCGGAATTGATGGTGTCCCACATCTCGCTCGTGAGCGCGGTGCGGACCGAACGGGAATTGAGCCGTGCGTTTTCGATGCAGTTGCGGATCGAGGACGGATTGTCCGGCGCAAAGGACAGGTAATCCACGACGCTCTGCTCGTCGGCCTGCTCATGGCTCTCGTAAAAACTTTCGCCGACGCCGGCGGTCATCAGCGCCGAATCCCATTCGTTGGTCTTGCCGATATAGGCGCTTGGCAGTGCGGTCACGCGCAGCGTGGCCTCGATGGCTCGCGCCAGATATTCCGCCCGTTCGACGTAGCGGGCGAGCCAGTAGAGATTTTCAGCGGTGCGCGACAGCATTTAAGAATTCTACTTGAAGATTGGGAAACCTACCCCTGAAAGGGGGAGGTCGGCGCGCAGCGCCGGGAGCGGGTCTTTCGGCACAGCCGTTAACCCCCACCCCAACCCTTGCAGGGGGAGGGAGCGCCTTGAGCACACGGCTGAAGCGATCTCACTCATCCAGAATCCAGGTGTCCTTGGTGCCGCCACCCTGGCTCGAATTCACCACCAGCGAGCCCTGCTTCAGCGCCACGCGGGTCAACCCGCCCGGCACGATGGTGACGTGATGGCTTCCGGTCAGCACGAAGGGGCGCAAATCGACATGGCGCGGCGCAAGGCCGGATTCGGTGCAGGTCGGACAGGTGGAGAGCGCTAGCGTCGGCTGGGCGATAAAACCCTCCGGCTCGCGCTTGAGCTTGTCGCGAAAGGCCTCGATGGTCGCTTTCGTCGCCGCCGGGCCGATCAGCATGCCGTAGCCGCCGGAGCCGTGCACTTCCTTCACCACCAGATCGTTCAAATGGTCGAGCACATAGGCCAGGTCCTGCGGCTCGCGGCAGCGCCAGGTCTGCACGTTTTTCAGCACCGGCTCCTCGCCGAGATAGAATTTCACGATCTCGGGCATGTAGGAGTAGATCGCCTTGTCGTCGGCAATCCCGGTTCCGACCGCGTTGGCGAGCGTGATATTGCCGGCGGCATAGGCCGACATCAGGCCGGGGACGCCGAGCGCCGAATCCGGGCGGAAAGTGAGCGGATCGAGGAAATCATCGTCGACCCGGCGGTAGATGACATCGACGCGCTTGAGGCCTTCGGTGGTGCGCATGAACACCACCTCGTCCTTGACGATGAGGTCGCGGCCTTCGACCAGCTCGATACCGAGCTTGTCGGCCAGGAACGAATGTTCGTAATAGGCGGAATTGTAGACGCCGGGCGTCATCAGCGCGACGGTCGGTTCGGACGAGGCGCTAAGCGGCGCCACCGACCGCAACGCCGCCAGCAATTCGTCCGGGTACCTTTCCACCGGCGCGATGCGGTGGCGGGCGAACAGGTCCGGAAACAGCCGCATCATGATTTCGCGGTTTTCCAGCATGTAGGAGACGCCGGACGGCGTGCGCGCATTGTCTTCCAGCACGATGAAGCTTTCCGCATCGACCCGGATGATGTCGATGCCGGCGATATGGACATAGACGTCGTGCGGCACCGCCTGACCGTTCATCTCGGGGCGGAACACAGGGTTCTGGAAGATCAGGTCTTCGGGAACGAGGTTGGCGCGCAGGATATCGCGGCCGTGATAGATGTCGCGCAGGAACATGTTGAGCGCGCGCACCCGCTGCCTCAGGCCTTTTTCGAGCAGGATCCATTCCCTCGCGGACATGATCCGGGGGATCACGTCGAAGGGGATCAGCCGCTCCTGGGCTTCGGTATCGCCATAGACCGCGAAGGTGATGCCGATCCGGCGGAACAGGAGTTCTGCTTCCTGCCTTCGATATTCCAGGGCGTCGGCCGGCGTCTCCTTCAACCAGCGCGCCAGTTCCCGGTAAGCGCTGCGAATCTCGCCGCCGACGCCGTTCATTTCATCGAACGCAACTGCCATCGATCCCGACTGCCCTTCGATGCCCTATCGACATGGTAGCAAGGCTCGGGCCAGCGCGATATGCATTGTCATTTGCCGGAAACAATGGGGATAGTGCACAAAAAACGGCTGGCGGTTGCTTATTTCCTCAGCAAAAATCGCCGAACTTCAATGTGTTGGCTGGACAACAATATCCAGGCGCGTATCTCGGCCGCCTAAATCGTGCGAGTTGAGGAGAAATCATGACTGAAATCGTCACGGCTGGACTTCTGGTGATCGGCGACGAGATCCTGTCCGGGCGGACCAAGGACAAGAACATCGGCTTCATCGCGGAATACCTGACCAATATCGGCATCGACCTCAAGGAGGTCCGCGTCGTCGCCGACGAAGAGGCTGAGATCATCGCCGCGCTCGATGCGCTCCGCCACCGTTATACCTACGTCTTTACCACCGGCGGCATCGGGCCGACCCACGATGACATCACCGCGGATGCGGTCGCGAAAGCGTTCGCCGTCGGCATCGACTATCATCCGGAGGTGGTGGCGCGGTTTCGCGAGCGCTGGGGCGAGGCCGATCTGAACGAGGCGCGGCTGCGCATGGCGCGGATTCCCGATGGCGCCGAGCTGATCCAGAGCGCGACCATCCTCGCCCCCGGATTCAAGCTCGACAATGTCGTCGTGATGGCAGGCGTGCCTTCGATCATGCAGGCGATGATGGACATCGTGTCGCCGAAGCTCAAATCCGGCGTCCGCATGCTGTCCGATTCGGTTCGCGCCAACGCCCGGGAAGGCGATATCGGCGGCCCCTTGCGCGAGATCGCCAACACCCATCCCGACACCGTCATCGGCAGCTATCCGTTCATCGATGAGGACAACAAGCCGAACGCCCATCTGGTGGTTCGTTCGCGCGATCCGGAAAAGCTCGCCGTCGCCATGGCGGCGGTCAAGGAGATGCTGGCAAGATTGCACGCGGTCCGCTAGTGGTCTGATTCTGACATTCGCTTCCCATTGCAGCAGGCACTTTTGCGAATGTCAGAATCAAAAGACCACTAGCAAACATAGGATTCTAGTGGAGTTTAGGATTTGACATTCGCTTGACGAGCTTGCGGCCAGGTGTGTAGCGAATGTCAAATCCACTCCACTAACGCATGATCCGGAAAAGTGGGAACCGGTTTTCCGAAAAGATCATGCTCAGACAAAGAGATGAGAGCATGATGCGATTCCACTTAATCGCATCACGATCTAAAGCGCGTGATGGCATGAGCCAGACGTAACTGTTGTTTGCAGCGAGGGTGGGGATCGAATATGGCGGAGCATCCGGAACTGAGTGCGCAGGAGCGGGCCGGCAAGGCCTTTCCGGTTTCATGGGACCAGTTTCACCGGGATTGCCGGGCGTTGACCTGGCGGCTGAACGAGGTCGGACCGTTCAAGGCCGTGATCGCGATCACCCGCGGCGGCCTCGTGCCGGCGGCGATCGTCGCCCGCGAACTCGGGGTTCGCGTCATCGATACCGTGTGCATCACGAGCTACGCGCACACGGTGCAGGGCGATTTGCAGGTGCTCAAGCATGTATCGACCGATACCGCCAACCTCGGCGGCGGGACCGGCAAGGGCCTCTTGATTGTCGACGACCTCGTCGACACCGGCAAGACCGCCCGGCTCGTGCGCGACATGCTGCCGGAGGCCCATTTCGCAACCGTGTACGCCAAGCCGAAGGGACGGCCGATGGTCGACACCTTCATCACCGAGGTGTCGCAGGACACCTGGATTTTCTTTCCCTGGGATACCGCGCTGTCGTTCCAGCCGCCGATCCGCGACGGCGCGGCGTGAGGGAGCATCCCGTCATTCCGGGATGCGCCGTTAGGCGCAGACCCGGAATCCATACTCACGATGCCGGTTATGGATTCCGGGTTCGATGCTGTCGCATCGCCCCGGAATGACGTCAACAAATTATCGCACGCCATGCCCCTGCAAAACCGCGTGACGCCCACTGGTGACATCATTGCGACGGCCCATCGCGGCATGTTCACCGGTAATCGCGGTATCATTCACGACCCCACCACCAAAACCCTTTTGAAGCGGCGCTGGGCCAGCCGCGCCTGGCTCACCTGCGTCTGCGAATTCAGGGGCCGGCGGCGCGAAGTGATGGGGGGTCGAAGCTGGACCGAACTGTTTTTTCTCGATGAAGCCACCGCCTTTGCGGCGGGACATCGGCCATGCTTCTTCTGCCGCCGCGAGGACGCCAAGGCCTTTCGCGCGGCGTGGGAAAAGGGAAATCGCCTGTCTGGGCTGCGCGCCGCCGATATCGACGCCGTGCTGCACCGTGAGCGTCTTGATGGAAGTCGCAAGCGACTGCACGTCCTGCCGCTTCGCCTCCTGCAGTTGCCCGATGGCGCGATGGTGCGCTCGGGCGAGGAGAGCTTTTTGATCGCGGGCGGGCGGTTACTGCGATGGTCTGCCGCCGGTTATTCCCGGGCGCAAGGCGCGATCACGGAGGCGAAGCTCTTGACGCCGCCTTCGACCTTGCGCGCGTTTTCAGCCGGTTACCGCCCGGTGCTGCATCGAAGTGCATCTCTTATTCCCTCCCCCCTTGCGGGGGAGGGTTAGGGAGGGGGGTAGGCCGCGCGTTCGTTGCTCATGGTACCCCCCTCTCCAACTCTCCCCCACAAGGGGGGAGAGAGCTCACCCGTCGTGTTGCGAGAGAGGGAGAATCTCACCCCAGTTTCTGCCGTGCCAGTTTCGCGCCGGCGCCGAGCGCCATCAATTTCGCCTCGGCGATATCGCGGCGCATCGGCGCCATGCCGCAATTGGTCGTGGCGATGATGTTGCTCTTCGGCACGAATTTGGCGACGGCGTCGATCACATTCACGACGTCGTCTGCGGTCTCGACGGTGTCGCTGGCAACATCGATCACGCCGGCCTGAACCACCTTGCCCTTGAGAAGAGCAAGAAGTTCCAGCGGCACTTTCGAGTTGCGGCATTCGATCGCAACCTGCTGGATCGCGCTTTGATCGATGGCCGGAAAAATCTGCTCATACTGCCGCCACTCACTGCCGAGCGTCTGTTTCCAGTCCGTGTTGGCCTTGATGCCATAGCCGTAGCAAATATGGACGGCGGTGGCGCAGGTCAGCCCTTGGGCGGCGCGTTCGAGCGCCTTGATGCCCCAGTCGTTGACCTGGTCCATGTAGACGTTGAAGGCGGGCTCGTCGAACTGGATCAGGTCGACGCCGTCAGCCTGCAACGCCTTGGCTTCCTCGTTGAGCAGTTCGGCAAAGGCGAACGCCATCTTGACGCGGTCGCCGTAATACTGGTCGGCGATGGTGTCGATGATGGTCATCGGGCCGGGCAGGGTGAATTTCAGCTTGCGCGCGGTGTGGGTGCGTGCGACGCGGGCCTCGTCGGCGTGCACGCGGCCTTTCAGCCGGAGCGGCGCCACCACCTGCGGCACCATCGCCTTGTAGCGGTCCTTGCGGATTCCCATCTCGACCTTGTGGGCGAAATCGATCCCATCGACCTTTTCCAGAAAGCCGTGGACGAAATGCTGGCGCGCCTGCTCGCCCTCGGTGACGATGTCGATGCCGGAGTCTTCCTGCAGCTTCACCGCGAGCAGCGTGGCATCGCGCTTGGCGCGCGAAAGCTCCTCGCCCCTGGACCTCCAGGGCGCCCACAACGTGTTGGGCTCGGCCAGCCATTCGGGCTTCGGCAAGGAGCCGGCGATCGTGGTTGGAAACAGCATGTTGGACGTATCCTCGAGATTTTGTGGTTTATTCGAAGCCGTCTAATGCCATGTCCGGGGCGTCAGGTATATGGGATTT
>Ga0207665_10002993_pt1 | contig 11342 bp, 10 predicted proteins | sample LARL112metaG_FD_184351 | JGI IMG/M metagenome (GOLD analysis project Ga0207665, IMG submission 184351) | Corn, switchgrass and miscanthus rhizosphere microbial communities from Kellogg Biological Station, Michigan, USA - LAR L11-2 metaG... | ecosystem: Host-associated > Plants > Roots >...
AGCGAACAGCGCAATCAATCCGTCGCCACCGGCTTCCGCACGCTCGGTAACATCTTCGAGTTCTCGCATATCTTTCCTGGTTTTACTTTGCCGAAAGCGGTGTTTGAGAAAGTCGGCTACTTCGATCAGTCGATCTTTCCGATGGACGACTACGACCTGATGCTGCGCGTCTCCGGCGCGGGTTACGGCGTTTATTACCACCACGAACCGCTCGCGCTGCGGCGCGAACACACCGGGCAATGTTCGGGCGTGGCGAATTCAGTCGACACCTGCGAGAAACAACTTCGCGCGCTCCACGCCACGTTGAAACGCAATCCGGAATTGTGGGAGCGTGCAGCAGCAATCAAACGGCGACTCGCGTCGGCGAAGCTGGAACTGGCGCTGAGTCGCATGAACGCCGGCGAACGCGCCGCGGGCCTGGGCGCGCTCATCCAGGCAGTCGCAGCGGATCCGTCGCAGCTCAAACGCGTCGCGCATCTCGGCCGTGGCCGTTTACGTCGCATGGTCGCGTCCGCCTGAACATGCGAATATGTTACCTCGCGGACGGTCGCTACATTCATTCTCACCGCTGGTTGCGCTACTTCAGTAACCACGGCCACCAAACGTTTCTCTTCTCCTTTGCGCCCGTCACAGCCGAAGATGTCGCCGCAATCGAAAACGCCGGCGGTAAGTATCTCGGCGAGCTTTCGCCGTTCTATCTGAAAAAATTCTGGCGCACGGCGGCGCAGCTCAGACGCCTGCGCAAATTCCTGCGACGCGAAAAGATCGACGTGCTGCATTCTCACTTTCTTGGCGTCAACGCCTGGTACGGCGCCTTGTCGCGCTTCCATCCGGCCGTGATCACCGTCATGGGCGGAGACATTCTCGGCGACGACTGGAAACCCGGGTCGGACATTCGCGAACGCTGGTTGACGCCTTACGCCTTGCGCAACGCCGATCTGATTACTTGCTGGTCGTACAACCTGATCGCTATCGTGCGTCGCTTCACTCGGCCGGACGTTCCGATTGAAGTGGTGCACGGTGGCGTTGACCTCGACCGTTTTTCGCCGGGGCCGAAACCGCAGTATTTGTTGGACCGGCTGCGGCTGCCGCGGAATGCGCGAGTGATTCTCAGTCCGCGGTTGATGCGTCCGCTTTATAACCTCGACAAGATCGCGGCGGCGGCGGAAGCAGTTTGCAACGCTGTTCCCGAGGCGTACTTCGTTTTCGCGGTGTTGCCGGTGGCGACTGACGAAGCGTACGAAGCGAAAGTGCGCGAGCTTCTGTCGCGCGGGACGGCGAAGGATCGCGTTCGGTTCGTGGGCGCGATTGCGCACGAGGAGATGCCGGATTTTTACCGGCTCGCGGACGTGACTGTTTCGATTCCGAGTTCCGACGGCACACCGATGTCGGTGCTGGAATCGATGGCGTGTGCAACGCCGGTGTTGGTCAGTCGCATTCCGAATTACGACGCGCATTACATCGAAGATCAGAAGACGGTGTTGATGGTGGACCAGCGGTATTCGGGTCCGGTGGCGACTGCGTTGATAAAGCTGCTGCAGGACCGCACCTTTGCCGATCGCATTGCGGGCGAAGCGAAGCGGCGCGTCACGGCGAGCGCCTCCTACGAATCCCAGATGGCGAAGATGCACGAACTTTACCAATCCCTTCTATGGCCACAAAGAAGCACCAAAAACACAAAGGCTTAAGAAAACTTTTTGTGCCTTTTCGTGGCCTAATACTTTCGGACTAAGGCGAAAGCAAGCGCGATATGCAGGTTGTTCATCTCATCGAGGCTCTCGGTCCCGGCGGCGCGGAGCGACTCCTCTACACCAACCTGAAACACTTTGACCCGGAACGAGTCCAGAGCACGGTGATCACTGTCTACCCGCATGCGACGCATTGGCTCGAACCGATTCGCGCTCTCGGAGTACCGGTTGTTTGTCTTGAGTGCCGCGGTCCGCGTGACATCCCGAAAGGAGTTCGCACACTGCGCACGTGGTTGCGCCAGCACCGGCCCGATCTGGTTCACAGTCACTTGTGGGCCGCGAACGTCATCGGCCGCGTTGCCGGACGCTTCTCAAAAACGCCGGTGATCAGCTCGATTCACAATCCCGATCACGAAGCCGAAGCGTGGGCCGACGGCGCAGACGTGAGCCTGATGAAACGCCGCCTCGTGCGCGAACTCGATCGCTGGACGGCGCACACCGGCTGCGATCGCATGATCGCCGTCAGCGAATACGTCAAACAGAGCGCGAACCGGCACCTTGGCGTTTCGCTGGATTCGATCGACGTCGTCTACAATCCCATCGACGTCGATCTGGTGAAGACGGCGCCCACGACCAACCGTGCAGAGTTGTTGCGCGCGTGCGGTTTGCCGCCCGACAGCTTGATACTGCTGAACGTCGCGCGTGTTTCGCCACAGAAGGGTTTGATCCACGCGTTGCGGGCGTTGCCGAAAATCATGGAGCAATACCCGCAGGCGCACCTGCTTTCAGTGGGCGCGATGACCGATCCGGCCTGGCACAAACAGCTCGAACGCGAAGCTGCTGAGCTCGGCGTGACCGATCATTTCCATCTGCTCGGCGCGCGCCGCGACGTGATGGATTTTTTACGAGCTTGTGATGTCTTTATCTTTCCTTCGCTTTATGAGGGTTTGGGCATCGCGCTGATTGAAGCGATGGCCGTAGGGTGTGCGTGTGTGGCGAGCGCGGCCGGGCCGATCCCGGAAGTCGTGACTGACGGCGAGGACGGGATTCTCGTTGCACCGGGTGATCCGGAAGCGATCGCTTCCGCCGTTTGCGAGTTGCTAGCTGATGAAGCGTTGCGCACACGGCTGGGAGTCGCGGCGAGCAAGACGGCCCTAACGAGGTTTCAGCCGCACGAGTCCGCCGCCACGTTGACGCGTATTTATCAGGAGATAGTGGATCAAAAACAAGGTAATCATGGCAACTGAGAACTCTCCGGCCCCCGCGGGCGCCGTCGTCGAACACTTCGACAAGTTATCGACCAATCGGGGTTGGTCGAATCTTTACGCCACCGCTGACGGCAACAACTATCACTTCCACGTGCGCCGCGATCGCGTGCTGGCGCTGCTGCCGCAACGACTCGGCCGCGTGTTGGATGTCGGCTGCGGACCTGGCGTGATGACGGAAGTCGTGCTCGAGCGCGGCGGAGTTTTCCACGGCGTAGATCTCTCGCCGGAGATGATCAACGAAGCCCGCGAGAAGTTTGGACACTTGCCGGACGTGAGTTTTGCAGTCGGAAACATCGAAGCGATCGACGCCGCCGACAGCTCGTACGATCAACTGATCTGCATGGCCGTCACTGAGTACTTGCAGACTCCCGATCGTGCGCTCGCGGAGATCGCGCGCGTGTTGAAGCCCGGCGGCATCGCAATCGTGACGACGCCAAAGCGTTGGACCGTCAGCCGCGTTACGGTTGCGGCGACCGCGCCAGTTCGTCTGTTGGCGAAGCTGCTCGGCGCCGCGACGGCAGATCATCTGCCGCGTTTGCGCTTGCAACCGCAGGAGCTCGACAACGCGGCGAGTCGCGCTGGTCTGATTCCCGACGGTGGCTCGCAGTATCACTACACGCCTTTTGCTTATCCGTTAACGCGCGTCGCGCCCGGTCTGATGATGCGCCTCAACATGCCGTTCGAAAGATTTCACGCGAATCGCGGCGCTTTGATCTCGTTCTGGGCGCACGGTTACGTCGGCCGGTACAAGAAAGCCGCCCGGCAATGAAGAGAAGTTTTTTTTCACTGCTTCACAAGCTGCACCTGACCCGGCTGGCGTCGTGGTGGAATCGCAGGCGCGTCGTGATCCTTTGCTATCACGGCGTGACCGAACGCAGCGAGCGGCATCCCAACGATCGCCACGGTCTGCACATTCGCGCCGATCGTTTTGAAGCGCAGTTGGATTACTTGCGCAAACATTTCAAGGTGATCTCGTTGGCCGAGTTCCTCAAGGCACGCAAGACGAATACGCCCTTGCCTGATCGCGCGGTGGTGCTGACGTTTGACGACGGCTATCGCAACTTCATGACGAGCGCGTTGCCGCGACTCGCCGCGCGCAATCTTCCGGTTTCAGTCTTCCTGATTACCGACAACATCCGCTCCCAAACTCAATCACACGCAAATGGTTGGTCCGACGCCGACGACGAAACTTTCTTGTCGTGGGAAGAAGTGAAAGCACTGCGCGCACAAGGCGTCGAGTTCGGCTCGCACACTTGTTCACATCGCAAGTTGTCTGAACTCCCAACCACCGAAGCGGATCGCGAGCTGCGCGTCTCGCACGAAGCCGTTGACGCGCACCTGTCACAACCCGCGATGCCGCTCGCTTTTCCTTACGGCTCGTATTCGGAGGCGGTGATTGCGATGGCCCGCAAGCTTCCGTACACTTGCGCTCTGACCACTGACGCGGGCACAAACGGGCCCGCAACCGATTTATTCTTGTTGCGGCGAAATCTGATCGGTGATGACGACGACGAAGCCTTGTTCGTCGCGCGCGTTTCGGGCCTGACTGCTGCGTTGCAGCGCGCGTTCGCACCGTTTCGCAACTGAAAGTAACGATTCGAGGGGATTCATGAAGAACGTACTAGTCACGGGAGGCGCCGGGTTCATCGGCTCTCATCTGGTCGATGCGCTCGTCGAGCAAGGTCATCGCGTCAAAATTCTCGATGCGGTGGTCGAACAGGTGCATGGCGCCGCCGGGCCGCAGTATCTCAATCCGCGGGCTGAGTTTTTGCAAGGTGACGTTTGCGATGCGGATCTCGTGAGTCGCGCGCTCGAAGGCGTAGACGTGGTTTACCATGAAGCTGCGGAAGTCGGCGTGGGCCAGTCGATGTATGAGATCGCGCGTTACGTGCGCGCGAACGATCTGGGCACCGCGGTATTGCTGGACGAGATCGTGAAGCGACGGCCGCAGATCAAAAAACTCGTGGTTGCGTCATCGATGTCCATTTACGGCGAAGGCGCTTACGCCTGCGATCAGTGTGGGCCGGTGCAACCAAAGCTGCGCGAGTTGTCGCAACTGCTCGATCGCGACTGGGAACTCGATTGTCCGCGCTGCGGCGCGAAAGTTAAGCCGATGCCGACGAACGAAGACAAGCCGCTCATCCCGTCGTCGGTCTATGCGATCTCCAAACAGGACCAGGAACAGTTTTGTCTCGTCGTCGGCCGCGCTTACAACATTCCCGTCGTCGCGCTGCGTTACTTCAATGTCTATGGTCCACGACAGGCGTTGTCGAATCCGTACACCGGCGTGTGTGCGATCTTTTCAGCCCGCCTGCTGAAGGATGAGCAACCGCTAATCTTCGAAGACGGCGAACAGACGCGTGACTTCGTGCACGTCAGCGATATCGTCCAGGCAAATCTGCTGGCACTCGAAACTGACAAAGCCGACTACCAGACGCTGAACGTCGGCACCGGCGATCCGATTTCGATCGCCGACATTTCGCTGATGCTGGCGCGCGGGCTAAACAAAGACATCGCACCGCAAATCACGGGCAAGTATCGCGAGGGCGATATTCGTCACTGCGTAGCCGACATTTCGCGCGCCCGGACGTTGCTCGGCTACGAACCAAAAGTGAAACTGGCCGACGGTATTCCTGAACTGCTCGAATGGGTGCGGCAACAACAAGTAGGCGACACCTCACAGGCCAACACTGAACTGGAGCAGCACCAACTCGTTCGTTAATGGTTGCTTCTCCGCGCCTCTGTGTCTCTGTGGTTAACCAGCTGTTCAGACAAACAACCACCGAGGCACAGAGACACAGAGAAGGCCGGGTTAACCAGCAGTCTATGCACTATCACTTGATCGGGATCTGCGGCACGGCGATGGCTTCGCTCGCCGGCATGCTTCAGGCGCGCGGACATCGCGTCACCGGATCTGATTTGAACGTCTATCCGCCGATGTCCACGATGCTGCGCGACCTCGGCATCGACGTATTGCAGGGTTACAAAGCCGAAAACCTCACGCTCGCGCCGGACTGTGTCATCGTCGGCAACGCGATTCCGCGCGGCAATCCGGAAGTTGAAGAGACACTCAATCGCAAGCTGCTCTATCGTTCCCAAGCGGAAGTCGTCAAAGAAGAGTTCATCCGCGGGCGCCACTCGCTCGCCGTCGCCGGCACGCACGGAAAGACGACGACCACCAGCATCGCCGCATGGGTGATGGACCAGGGCGGCCTCGATCCGACATTTTTGATCGGCGGCGTAGCGCAGAATTTCGGCACGAGTTTTCGCGTGACGAATAGCGATTATTTCGTGATCGAAGCTGACGAGTACGACACCGCTTACTTCGACAAAGGCCCGAAGTTCATGCACTACCTGCCGGAGCTCGCGATCGTCAACAACATCGAGTTTGATCACGCCGACATCTACAAGGATCTTGACGCCGTGAAGCTGGCGTTTCGCCGGTTCATGAATTTGGTGCAGGCAAACGGGCGATTAATTGCGGGTTGGGACAGTCCAAACGTGCGCGACGTAGTCGAATCGTTTGGCCCAAGGCTTTTCACGAACCTTGAGACGTTCGGCACTGCGGAGGACGCTAAGTGGCAGGTTCGCAATGCAGATTTCAGCGGTGGGTTGTCGAAGTTTGAAGTCTTCTGCGAAGGCTTTTCGTGGGGACAATTCGAGACGCCACTACTCGGCGAATTCAATCTGCTCAACTGTCTCGCGGTGATTATCGCAGCGGACGCGTGGGGCGTGAGCCGCGACAGAATCAAAGAAGCCCTGGCGAGTTTCAAGAACGTCAAGCGGCGCGCGGAAGTGCGTGGCGAACAGAAAGGCGTTCTCGTCATCGACGACTTCGCTCATCATCCGACTGCCGTCAGAGAAACGTTGCGCGCCTTGCGCTCGCGCTACGCCGACCGGCGGCTCGTTGCCATCTTCGAACCACGCTCGTGGTCGTCGCGTCTCTCCGTCTTCCAGCAGGATTATGCCAATGCCTTTACCGCGGCCGACTACGTCGTGATTGCCAACGTCTTCGACAGCCACAAGGTCACAGAAAAGGGACGGGCGCTTGATACAGACGAGTTAATCGCGGCGATTTCGCAACAAGGAAAACCGGCGTTCGCTCTTCCCGACGTCGATCAGATCGTGACGCACATCGTTCCCGAGCTGCGTGCGGGCGACGTTGTCGCGATTATGTCGAACGGCGGATTCGGCGGAATCCACGACAAGATCCTCATGGCCCTCCAGTCGAACTAAGCGTTCTCCTTTGTGTCTCTCTGTGTCCTCTGTGTCTCCGTGGTGGGTTTGGTTCGAAAGAAACCACAGAGGCACAGAGGACACAGAGATACACAGAGTAGACACGCACACAATTTAACGAACTATTCGTAACGGTCTCGCAGTCTTACTCCGGTAAAAGCCTCCAGACAACGCAAGGAGGCCCGCCCGCGCGTGAAAAATTTTTCCATCTTCGAACAGGCGCTTAAGTTCTCCGGCGTCGATCAGACGGAGAACCTCGGAGAAATCGCAAGCCTCGCTAGGCGGGACTTTGCTGACCGAGAAAGTTTCATTTGTCACACCACGACAGCGTCGGTCGAGTACGCGTGTCTTCTGATCGAGAATGCTGTTCTGCTCCGCACCAACCGCGCCGGTCGGGTTTACGCGGGTGTGGAGCGACTCTCTCTGCTGCAACCCATTATCGATCGTTACATGCGTATCGCCGACGTGTCTGAAGCCGTGTACCTCTTCGGTCAGGATGATTGGCGACCCCCGCGGCATCCGAACGTTCGCCTGGTCACCTTGAATGACGACTTCCGTTTGGCGCGCGAGTGGTTCGTGATCGCGCAGTCGCCCTCCCTAAACTGCGCCCTCGTCGCTTTTGATGAGACTGGCGCCGACGGCGCTTCGCCGGAACAGATCAGGTACTGGGCGCTGAAAACCAGCAATCCGTTAATAATTCGTGGGTTGTCCCACGCTATTGAGGGAATGATCGACTGGAGTCTGGCGGCGTGAACCAGTCAGAGCGCTCGGAATTGAAGAAGCTTTAATCTCCACCTGCGACGTCAAAATTCGCCGGATTCTCTTCGGCAACAACTTTCCCGCAATCACCGCCATCGAGCCGACGAGCTCGACTACGTCGCCACCGCCGCGCCAGTGTTGCCGCACCACGCGCGGATCGGTGACGGTCATCAGCCGCAGCAACGTCAATGAGATGAGGTAAGCATCGTCTATCTGGCCCACGAACGGGATCATGTCGGGAATGAAATCGAAAGGAATGAGCGCGTACAAAATCGCTCCGCCCACCAACACTCTCTCCGTCACCGGCACGCGCGGATCGACCATCAACCGGGCACACAGTAAGAGCAGGTTGGGAATGAACAGCAACAGGTTTTTCATGCGGCTTCGGAGCTTTACATCTGACATGTCACGGATTATACAGATTGCACATGGACATTCTCGAACGAATTCGCCAACGCGCTGCTTCCAGGCCGCAACACATCGTGCTCCCCGAAGGAAACGATCCACGGACGGTCGCGGCTGCGGCCCACTGCGTGAATCAACGCATCGCGCGCATCACTCTGTTGGGTGACGAAGAAAAGATTCGCGTGACCGCTCGCGAAAACAATCTGGACCTGGGCGGAGTGGCCGTTATAGACCACCGGCGTGCAGCGGATTTCGACAAGATGGTGGCGTTGTTTCACGACTTGCGCCGCGCCAAAGGGTTGATGGCTGACGAGGCGCGCACGCTTGTGTCGGATCCGCTGTACTACGGCAATCTGATGGTGCGGCTCGGACACGCTGACGGTTCTGTAGCCGGAGCGACCAATACCACGTCCCACACGGTGCGTGCAGCGTTGCACTGCATTGGAGTCAGACCAGGTTTCCGGCTCGTTTCGAGTTTTTTCCTGATGTCGTTACCGGCGACTCAGTTCGGACATGATGGTGCTTTGATTTATTCAGACTGTGGTGTGGTGATCGAGCCGAGTGCGGCGGAGTTGGCCGAGATCGCGTTGGCCGCCGCTGATTCGTGCAAAGCGTTGTTGGGCACTGAGCCGCGCGTCGCGATGCTTTCGTTTTCCACGAAGGGCAGTGCCAAACATCGTTTGATCGACAAAGTGGTCGAAGCGACGCGAACGGTGAAAGCGCGCGCGCCGGAGTTGCAAGTTGATGGTGAACTTCAGGCCGACGCCGCTCTGGTCGCGTCGGTCGCGCAATCGAAAGCGCCCGGCTCGCCGGTCGCGGGTCGTGCAAACGTTTTGATCTTTCCGGATCTTCAGGCGGGCAACATTGCCTACAAACTGACCGAACGGCTCGCCGGCGCAACGGCTATCGGCCCGATTCTGCAAGGTTTGGACAAGCCCGCGAACGATCTCTCACGGGGCTGCACCGCGCGAGACATCGTCGATGCGGTCGCCATCACGGCCGTGCAGGCACAGGCGCGGAAAACCAACTGAGTTTTTAAAACATCTGTGTAATCTGTGGTTGGATTTAAATACACGGTTGCGCTTCTCCTTTCAGCAGTCGTGTCGACCTACGCCTACACCCAACAACAAACCGCACCCGCACCCCAGAAGCCCGAAGACCAGGAACGCGTCAGAGTTTTCACCGAAGAAGTCCGCCTGCCCGTAATGGCGTACGACGCCTATGGCCATTACGATCCCACGCTCGAGCTTGACGACGTGCTGGTGCTCGAAGACGGCGTGGCTCAACAACTCCGCAGCCTGCGTCACATACCCGCAAACGTTCTGTTTCTGCTCGACACCGGCGGCGATTTCACCGGACTCGGCGGCCGTTCAAAAAGTACGTCGTTGACGCGGCAGGTCGCGTCTGAACTGATCGATAAGCTTCAGCCCGGCACTTCGATCGCAGTCATGCAGTCAGGTAACACGGCGGAGATGTTGCAGCCGTGGACCACAGACAAGGCCGCGGTTCAGAAAACGTTGAAGAACAAACTGATCTCGACCAAGCGTTCGCGCATCTCCGAGGCAATCGTGAACGCGACGCAGCAGTTGAAGGATCGACCTGAAGGTAGCCGGCACGTCGTGATGATCACCGATGGCGTCGATTCACCCGGCGGTAAAGTAGATCGCAGCGAGGCGATGCGCACGCTCGTCGCTGCGAGGGCCACGGTTCACATCATCAGCTACACGCAGTACGTGCAACAGAAGGGCGACGATAAGAGCTCGAAGATTTCCACCGGTCAGCGTCCGATTGCGAACGATCCAATCACAGCCACGGATCCCACGCTGCCGCCGGGCACCACTCGCAGTCCATCTTTCGGCGTCGGCATCAGATTCGATCCGGCGATGAGACGGCAACGCAAAGCTTACGAAGCGCAGGTAAAGCAGAGCGAACAGGCTTTGAAAGATGTTGCTGATGAAACGGGAGGCAAGTGGCTGGTGCCGATCAACCGCGACGAAATGATGGTCCAGGCTGACGAGGTGGCGCGTGCTATCGGTGCTGAATATGTTGTGACTTACCGGCCGAAGCGGCCGTTGGCGGAAGCGACGCCCGGTGAGTATCGCCGGATCGAAGTTGCGTCTCGTCGCGTTGGTCTAAGCCTGCACGCGCGCCGCGGTTATGTTGTCCCCACGCCTTAACGCACCGCTGCTTCAAACTGCGATTCAAACGCAGATACTAACTGCCGCACGTCGAATCGATCTTCTTTCGGTAACAGCGACAACCGGTGCAGTTCTTCCCAATCTTCCTTCGGCACGCGGTGAAATGCTTCCACAACTTTCGGATCGAATTGCCGTCCGGCACATCGGTGCGTATCCGGGGGAGCCGGATCATGGTGGGCAACGACATCGCCGGCATGGTGCTTGTGATCACCGACGTATCGGCAGTCCGCGACGGCACGGCTCAGCTGCTTGTTCTGCTCCAACAGGTTTGAAATTCTCTGCGGCACCTCCTCCGGCTTGACGCGGAGCTGCTGGGCCGCCTCGCGCAGAGATGCTGCCATGGCCGTCCAATACTGCTCGGCCGCCTCCCCCACCACCATGTCGATGCGGCGGATGCCCTGGCCGATGCTCGACTCGCTGGCGACGATGGCGGCGCCCAGCTCGCCGGTGTGGTTGACGTGGGTGCCGCCGCAGAGCTCGCGCGACCAGCCGCCGAAGTCGACGACGCGCACCTGCTCGCCGTACTTCTCGCCGAACAGCGCCACGGCGCCCGTGCGGCGCGCCTCCTCGATGGGCAGCACCTGGGTGGTGCGCTCCAGGTCGCGGCGGATCGCGGTGTTGACGCGGTGCTGGACGTCGCGCGTCTCCTCGGCGGTCAGCGCGCGCGGGAAGGCGAAGTCGAAGGTTGTGTGGGAGGCCTCGACCAGCGAGCCGCGCTGCACCACCTCGTCGCCGAGCACCTCCTTGAGCGCCGAGTGCATCAGGTGCGTGGCGCTGTGGTGGCGGGC
>Ga0207665_10002994_pt1 | contig 11342 bp, 5 predicted proteins | sample LARL112metaG_FD_184351 | JGI IMG/M metagenome (GOLD analysis project Ga0207665, IMG submission 184351) | Corn, switchgrass and miscanthus rhizosphere microbial communities from Kellogg Biological Station, Michigan, USA - LAR L11-2 metaG... | ecosystem: Host-associated > Plants > Roots >...
ACATCCGGATGATTGTCGATAAACCACTGCATGCGGCGCTTGAATCCCGGAAGACGATCGACGATTTCCGGCTCCAGCGTTTCCACTGCGAACAGCGGAATCAATCCAACCATGGACCGAATCTTCAGGAAGTGCTCTTCGCCATTCGGCAGATGCAGCACGTCGTAGTAAAAACCGTCCTGTTCATCCCACAGCGAGACGCCTTCGGAGCCAAAATCGTTCATGGCGCGCGCGATATACACAAAATGCTCAAAGAACTTGCTCGCCACGTCCTCATAGGCAGGATCGTCTTTCGCCAGCTCCAGCGCGATGGCCAGCATGTTCAGGCAGTACATCCCCATCCAACTGGTTCCATCGGACTGCTCGAGATGTCCACCGGTTGGCAGCGGTGCGGAACGATCGAAAACCCCGATGTTGTCCAGCCCTAGAAATCCGCCTTGAAAAATATTCGCGCCGTCGGGATCCTTGCGGTTGACCCACCACGTAAAGTTCAGCAGAAGTTTGTGAAAAACTTTTTCCAAAAAGCCACGATCGGCTACACCGCGAACACGTCGTTCAATTTTATAAACGCGCCATGCTGCCCATGCGTGTACGGGTGGATTGACATCGCCAAACGCCCACTCATATGCGGGAAGCTGGCCGTTCGGGTGCATGTACCATTCGCGCAGGAGCAGGATCAACTGTTCCTTTGCAAAATCAGGATCAACGATTGCCAGCGGAATACAATGGAACGCCAGATCCCACGCGGCATACCACGGATACTCCCATTTGTCCGGCATCGAAATAATGTCGTCGTTATATAAGTGCGTCCAATCCTTGTTTCTTTCGTGTAGCCGTTCTTTCGGAGGAACTGGTCCCGCCGGATCGCCCTCCAACCACGTTTTCACATCGTAGTGGTAAAACTGTTTTGACCACAGCATCCCGCCGTACGCCTGGCGCATGACGTTTTTTGCGTCATCGGACAGCGCCTGCGGAATACGTGACGCATAAAACTCGTCGGCTTGGTTCTGGCGAAGTCCAAACAGTTTATCGAAGCCTGCGCCGAAATCATTTGTGCCAGGAACCTCTTCGCTTCGTTCCTGACGTGCGGGAGACGTGGTTGTGCCGGCGGTAGTGGCATCGAGGTCCATACCGCCAAGTGGTTCAAGGTCCGTCAGCCGCAGCTTGAGTATTTGGGACTGGCCGGGCTCCAAATGCAAGATGTAGCGTGCCGCCATTTTGGTGCCGGTGTTATCCGGATTAACGGCGGATTTGTTTTGCCGAATTACGTACTCGTGGAACGCATCTTTCACGTACGGCGAGCGATTCCGTCCATTGTACAGGCGGGCATTGTTAGTTTCATTTTCTGTAAAAATGAATTCCGGCTGACCGGCAGCGAGCAGCCAACGTTTGCCGTACTGCCAGTGCTGCAACTCCGCAGAAAGAATTCCATCGACCGGAGTCGAAGTCCGGATCAGAGGTCGTCGCAGGTCCAGCCCCCACGCCCAGGTATTGCGAAACCAAAGTGTCGGCAACAAATGTAATGTCGCTGCTTCAGGTCCGCGATTCCAGGCCGTGATTCGGATGAAGATATCTTCGTCGCTCCCCTTGGCATATTCGGCGAACACATCAAAGTATCGGTTTTCTCTGAAAACTCCGGTATCGAAAAGCTCGAACTCCGGCTCGCTGCGTCCGCGCCGCCGGTTTTCCTCCACTAAAGACCGGTACGGAAATTCTACCTGCGGGTATTTGTACAGCATCTTCATGTAGCTATGCGTGGGCGTGGAATCCAGGTAAAAGTAATATTCTTTAACGTCCTCGCCGTGATTCCCTTCGTTCCCTGTGAGACCGAACAGACGCTCTTTTAAAATCGGGTCGCGGCCATTCCACATCGCTAGCGCGAAGCAGATCATCTGATGGCGGTCACTGATTCCCGCGATCCCGTCCTCGCCCCAACGGTATGCGCGCGACCGCGCGTGCTCATGCGGAAAAGATTCCCACGCGGTGCCGCCAGCGCTGTAGTCCTCACGCACCGTTCCCCACTGGCGTTCCGAAAGGTACGGGCCCCAGCGCTTCCAATATTCCTTGCGCGTACGATTATTTTCCAGTCGCACATCTTCCGTGGTCTGAAGTCTCGGCATGAACACGAACCTCGCCAAAATCTACTTATGACGTTCCTATGAACCGCAACAGCTTAGCAGGCCAACGCGGAAGACTGTACCGTAATGCGCATCATTTATCGTCCGTGACGTTCTTCGCACAGGCTTGTAGGATGCCCAAATGCGCTTTGATGTTACAGCAAATGGCCTATCGAGGAAGCCGCGGCGTAGGGCGCGTAATGTACCCTCGCGAACTGCAATAATGTCAAACGGTCCACGATATCGAGCGCCACTTGAGGCGAGAGGCGAAACAACATGAAAAACATACTAGCAACGATCTTCATCACGAGCCTCGCATTCAGCCTCGCCGCTCCCCCAGCGCATGGCCAATCCGACGCAGACCCGCTGCGTCGCTGGGACGAATCCGTTGACGCGTTATTGCGGCGAGTATCACCCAGCGTCGTTCAAATCATGGTGACTGGATATGGAACGGTTTCTGATGCGGAACGCGGAAACGCAGTTGTCATTGGAAAGCAGAAAGCCATCGGTTCCGGATTTGTGGTTGATTCGAACGGATACATTCTAACGAACGCGCATGTGGTCAATGGCGCGCAACATGTTCAAGTGGCGCTCCCGCCCGCGGCAACAGACGGTTCTGTGGCTGCTGCTTTGGCGTCCAAACTCGTGGTTTTGCCCGCGCGCATCGTCGGTATTTCTCGTGAGGTCGATCTCGCGCTGCTGAAGGTCGATGGCGTGAACTTATCCGCGTTGCCGGTCGCGAACTACCGTAATTTGCGCCAGGGTGAACTGGTCTTTGCGCTGGGCAGTCCCCAGGGGCTTCGCAACAGTGTCACTCACGGCGTGATCTCGTCCGTAGCCCGTCAGACTGACCCGGACTCGCCGATGGTCTATATCCAAACCGATGCGCCCATCAATCCAGGAAATTCTGGTGGGCCACTCATCAATTCCAGCGGCGAAGTGGTAGGCGTAAACACATTCATCCTGTCGCAGTCCGGCGGAGCTGAAGGGCTGGGTTTCGCGATTCCCTGCGGCGTCCTGCAAGTCGTTTACCAGCAATTGCGCAAGTATGGCCATCTACATCGACCCGAAATTGGCATCCAGCTGCAAACCGTTTCCCCGGAAATGGCGCAGGGCCTGAAACTTTCGCGCAATTATGGCGTGATCATTTCCGATGTCACCCCGGGCGGGCCAGCGGAAGTTGCGGGCGTGCGCATCGGCGACATTTTGTTGAGTATTGACGGCCGCGCCGCCGATAACTTGCCGTATGTTGCATTTCATATGCTGTCGCGCGATGCCGGCGAAAAGGTGCATCTGCAGGTTTTGCGCGGCACGATGCAATTGAGTTTTGACATCACGCTGAAAGAACATCCTCATGAGATGGACCAGATTTCTGCGCTCGCTGATCCGGCGAAGAATCTCGTTCCGCAACTTGGCATTCTGGCCGTCGAGATCGACAAGCAAATCGCATCAATGATTGACGACTTGCGCGATCCGTATGGAATTATCGTCGCGGCTCGCGCGGCTGGGGCCGCGGTGGAAGTTCCGCTCGCCACCGGTGACGTGATTCGCAGTCTGAATGGTGAGCCGATGACCACGCTGGACCGTTTGCGCGCAGCATTGAAGGCTGCGCCGTCAGGCGCCCCGATCGTGCTGCAGATTCAGCGCGAAGGAAAATTGCAATTCATTACCTTCACACTGGAATGACTTGAAATTTAGGCGGTGAATAGTTCTCTTACGGCGCGGAATGCCTGATCCATCGCCACGTCGGTGTAGGCTGTCGCGCCCGAATCGCTATTCGCTATGGTAATTCTTCCGAAACGTTTGCGGCCGACGACGTGCGGCTGCTGGCCGTCCGGCCACTCCGGATCGAACAACGGATTGTATTCGTAGCCATAGCCATGCGGCCAACGATTCACGGTGATTGCTTCTATGTCACGCGCCGAATCGAATCCGCCGGGTCCCAGCGTTCGTGTCAGTTGATCGCGAATCTTGCGCTCAAGCGATTCGAATGAAGTAATCAGCAATTCCATGCGGCCGGCTTCGTGCTGCTCGCGGGCGGGAAGCCCTGGCTTGCAAGGCGTCCTGCTCATGTGCACGAGGATTGGTTCTTCCGCCGAACGCGGACTTCGATACTCACCAATATTTACAGGCCAGTTCAGGCTGATGGAATTCCAGTACGCCCCCGGTGAAGACACATGCGAAACGCCCAGTTTCTGGAACGAAGTCCAGTTGCGCAGACCCACGCTCGTATACACCAACGGAACTTTTACCAGGTAATGCAGCGCTTCTTTTTGTTTCTCCGGCAGTTCTGTGCAGAGGAATGGGATAACCATGTTCCAACAAGCCAGCACGCAAGCTCCGCCGTGAACTGAAAATACTTTTTTTCCACTCGCATAAGTGACTTGCACTCCTCGCGCCGTGTTTGCGTCACCTACATTTCGAACACGAACAACTGTGCTGTTCAGCCGAATACGAACTGGAGAACTGTTTGAATCGAGGCGTTCATAATGCACCGGCGCAGTAACAACATCTTCGACGGAACCGCCCGGGATAGCCGCGGGAATGAGCGAGCGAACCAAAAGCCGCGCGATTGACGCATTTCCATCGGGAAAATGGAACCGATCCGAGCCGCCGTTCGCATACCCTGCTGCGGAGTAGCTCATATGCGGAGCTGCCCCAGGTTCCAGTTGCAGCCCCTGAAATCCGGGCAACCCAAGCGCCCAGCAGTCCAGCGCTGGCTCGGCGTCAATTCCAACGCCCCACTCGCCATTGGTGCGCGTCTGATAGAACGCAATTAAGCCGGCGTTTACTTTCACAATGTTCAGAAGAAAGTCTTTGTAGCTGATTCGCGACAGCCGATCTTTTTTTTCTGCGGAAGTTAGCCCAGGGAGGTAATCGATTTTCGCGCGCTCGATTCGCAAAATGTCGCGACGAACCGCCTCGTTGAGCGGTGTCCGCGCAAGAAAATCTTCCAGCCTGCCGGAACTTGCGGTGCTCTCGCCATCTTCGGCCGTCGTGAATCCGGGAACCAGGCGATCTGCTCCAAACGTTTCTCTGTCGAAGAATACGCCGGAACCAAGTCCCAGGGATCGATACAGGTCGTGATCAGCGCATTTTTTCTCCAGCGCAATCGCGTCAATCCCCAATTTCTTCAGTAAACCCGCAGCTTCGGCGCTGTACGGCGTGGGGCTGTCGATCAGCATTGTTCCGCCGTTCAGTAGCTGCAGCTTGCCACCAAGATGAAATTCGTTACGCTTGGCGTGGCCTCCAAAATCATCGTGATTTTCAAGGATCAAAATTCTTGCGTTCGCTCCCGCGCGTTCGCGATAAAAATGCGCCGCTGCAAGACCGCTGATTCCGCCGCCAACGATAATCAGGTCGTATTTTTCCGCGAGCCGTTCGGGATTCGGAGCTTCTTTCCAGAAAGTACCGTCGCGCAAGCTGTGTGCAATTTCAAACGAGCCCGGATGGCTCCCGCGAAGACCGGTCGAGACCGCAGGGTTATAAACGGAATGATTTTGCGCCTCATCCGCGGAACTCTCGTGCCCGTGAACGGATTGCGGCAAGAGCGCCGCGCCAATCGTCATTACAGCGCCGTTAAGAAAATCTCTCCGGGGAATGACACGATCCATTCCCAGTTCTCGATCACTTAGTTCTCTGCGAGTGTCATCAATCATTTTTGGGATATTTTGACCGCGCCTATTGGTGGCGAACCATTCCTCAATTGGAATGCAGTTCTTTTACCGCTCGCCATGCTTGATCTATTGCTTGATCGGTGTACGCAGCCGCGCCCGCATCGGCATTCGCAATTGCGATTCGTCCAAAGCGTTTACGGCCAATCTCGCAAGGACTTTCACCCATTGCCCATTCCGGATCGAAAAGGTAATTGTATTCATACGCGTAGCCATGCGGCCAGCGATTCACGGTAATTGCCGTAATGTCCTGCGCTGGATTGAAGCCGCCTTCTCCCAGAACGCGTGCGAATTGATCGCGAATATTTCTTTCGAACGTCTCGAACGGCGTTGATAGCAAATCGCCGCGGCCCGCACGATGCTGATCGCGTTCCGGAAGTCCCGGGAGACATGGCGTGCGTTCCATTCGCACTAAGATCGGCTCCTCGGGAGTTTTCGGCGATTCGTATTCACCAATATCCACGCAAAGATCAAGATTCATTTGGTAGTGATACATGCCCGGGCACGCGATACTGTGCACGCCGAGCTTTTCAAACGCCTTCCAATTGCGTATGGCGACAGAGGTATACACCAACGGGACCTTCACACCATACTTCAGCGCCTCTTTTTGTTTTTCAGGAAGTTCGGGACACAGGTAAGGAATCATCATGTTCCAGCACGCCAAAATAACCTGCTTGCCGTGAACAACGGAGAACGTTCCGTCGCGAACATATATGACGTCGGCGTGCTTCGCCTCTGCAGGCGCACCCGCATGATGGGCGCCAACTACAATACTGCTCAATCGAATGCGAATCGGCGAATCCGGTTGGTCAAGGTGCGAATAATCAAATTTCGCGGTGACAACGTCCTCGACACTTTTGCCCGGCGCCGCTCCGGGAATCATGCTGCGCACCAGCATTCGCGCAATCGTCGCGTTTCCGTCCGGGAAATGAAATTCGTATGGCTCCTTGCTCGACGCAAAACCCATTGGCGTATAGCCCATTCGCCGATATGGCCCAGGCTCCAGCTTTAATCCTCTGAACCCTGGCTGCAACAACGCCCAGCAATCCAGCGCCGGCACCGCATCGATTCCAACCCCAAACAGACCGTGCGTGCGCGTTTGATAAAACGGGATTGCTGCCGGATGGATCTTCACCACATTCAACAGATAATTTTTATAGCTGATTCGCGAAAGTTTATCCTTCTTCTGTTCCGAAGTTAGGCCAGGAAAATAGTCGATGGATTCGGTTTCAACGCGCAAAATATACTGCTTGACCTCGTCGGAAAGCGGAGTCTTGCTCAAAAAGACCTTCCAATCGTTGCTTTCGCTGTTGGCCATCCAGCCGCCTGGAAATTTGTCCACAAGCCGCTCCGCGCCAAAGGTCTGCTTATCAAAAAATATCGCGTTGCCAAGATTCTTGTAGAGGTCGGCGCGATAACATTTCTTCGCAAGGCTCGCAGGATCGATTCCCAAGTCATCCATCAGCCCACGAGCGACCTTGCTATACGGGAATGGCGATTCGATGGCCCACGTTCCGCCGTTTGCCAGCAGCATTCGCCCATTCGCACGCAATTCATTGCGTTTCGCGTGACCGCCGAAATCGTCGTGATTATCCAGGATCAAAATGCGCGCATCGGGATTTTCCGCTCGCCAAAAATAAGCTGCCGCTAGACCGCTGATTCCTCCGCCGACAATCACCAGGTCGTAGTTCTCTTTTGTGTCTCTGGCGTTCGTATTTTTTACGGACGATTCTCCATCTCGAACACGATGCGCCGCTTCAAAGGATCCTGCGTGACTGCCCCGCAGTCCGGTCAGCGCGGGCGGGTAGTAGCCGGGCTGATCCTGCGCCGCAGTTGTACCCGCAAGCGCCTCCCACGCGAAGTCCGGGAACAGGGAGCCTGCCATTGCTCCGCCCGTCCCCGCCGTCACGCCGTTCAGAAAATCGCGGCGCGTGATGTTCCGGTTCATGCCCAGCTCTCGATCGTTGCGTTTGGTCATTTTAGAGATGCGATATATCGCGTTTTTCTAGCCATAGTTTAGCGTGCAAAGCTTCGCAGGCTCGGGGTCGTGACTGCTACCTTACTATAAATCAGCAAGCTTGGGAAAGGTGCAGCAAAACAATGGTACCGATGAACGACTTCCCGTTCCATCGCCGGTTAGCGGTGAAACGCATAAACGGCGGTTATTGATGTCACCTTCTGGTCTTGTTTGGCGCATTTGACTTGCTTCCCGCCGCAAACCTAGAATACCCAGCGATGGCGGCCCCTAATCCTCTCCTCGGCTCGACGATTTCCCATTACCGCGTCATTGAAAAGCTCGGTGGCGGTGGTATGGGCGTGGTTTACAAGGCCGAAGATACCCGTCTCGGACGCGCCGTCGCCCTCAAATTCCTTCCCGAAGAACTTTCGCAAAATCCGCAAGCACTTAGCCGCTTTCGCCGCGAAGCACAAGCCGCCTCCACGCTGAATCATCCCAATATCTGTACAATTTATGACATCGGTGAACACCAGGGCCGCGCCTTTATTGCCATGGAGTGCCTTGAAGGAACCACCCTTAAGCACAAAATTTCCGGTTCTCCTCTCGACACTGAAGTGCTTTTGACGCTGGCCATCGAAATCGCCGACGCCCTCGACGCCGCTCACGCCAAAGGCATCATTCATCGCGACATCAAGCCAGCCAATATTTTTGTCACTCCGCGCGGGCATTCCAAAATTCTTGACTTCGGCCTCGCCAAAGTTCTCTCGCTCACCGCATCCGAAGGCTCGACGCACGCCTTCGATCCCGCTTCCAAGGCCACGGTAGACTCGCCCGGCCATGATCTGACCAGCCCGGGCAGTTCACTCGGCACTATTTCTTACATGTCACCGGAACAGGCGCGTGGCGAAAACCTCGATGCACGCAGCGATCTTTTTTCTTTCGGAGTGGTGCTGTATGAAGCCGCTGCCGGGGCGCAGCCTTTCGCTGGAAATACCTCCGCCGTGATCTTTCACCGCATCTTGAACGAAACTCCTGATCCGATTTCAAGACACAATCCCAAGGTTCCCGCCGAACTGGAGCGCATCGTCGGCAAAGCGCTCGAAAAGGATCGCGACCTTCGCAGTCAGAGTGCCGCCGAGCTTCGTGCCGATCTGAAGCGTCTCAAACGCGATCTCGATTCCTCGCCGCGCTCCGGTTCGGCCGTTCGCAGTGCAGCATTCGGCGCGAACGCTGCATCCCCCTCGGCGCACTCCCAGGTTCGCCAGGCGCCCAAGAAAAAAACCGTGGCAGTGCTGTATTTTGAAAACTTAAGTGGCGCGAAAGAAGACGAATATTTTCGCGACGGCATGACCGAAGATATCGTCACCGAGTTGTCCAAAATCGCGCGCCTGGAGATCTTTCCGCGATCAGAGATGCTGCAGTTCCGCGACAAACCAGTCACCGCTCCGGAAGTCGGCGAAAAGCTCGGCGCCATGTACGTTCTTGAAGGCTCCATCCGCCGCGCCGGAAACCGCCTGCGCATCACTACGCAGCTCGTGGAGAGTTCCACTCGTCATTCCGTCTGGGCCGAACGTTACGACCGCCATATGGAGGACGTATTCGCTATTCAAGAAGAGATTTCTCTGAGCATCGCCAAAGCGCTCGAAATCACTCTTTCACCGCAGGAAGAAAAGGTCATCGCGCGCAAGTCCACCGTAAATCCGCAGGCCTACGACTTCTTCCTTCGCGGCAGAAATTATCTTCGCCAGCGTCAGTTCGAATACGCGCTTGCGATGTACGAAGAAGCCATCAAGCAGGATCCCAATTTCGCCCTGGCTTATGCCGGCGTCGCGCATGTCTGGGGCGGCATGCACGAGTTCCGCAGTCCGGATGTAGAATCGGTCAAGAAAGGCTTGGCGGCGTGCGCAAAGGCGGAGTGGCTTGCTCCCGATCTTCCCGATGTTCTTTCCGCGCGGGCGCGCATCGAATACGCTCAGCAGCATTATGACAATGCAATATCACTCGCTCGCAGCGCCGTCGCGCAGCAGCCCGAATGCGAAGGCGCCCATGACGTTCTAGGCCGCGCGCTTTTCTCCGCCGGGCGTTATGAGGAAGGCGCGCAACTTGCTGACAGCGCACTCGAAATCGTCAGCAACGATTACAACGCCCTGGTCCCACTCATCAATTCCCTGGAAAAAGTCGGGCGGGTCGCCGATGCCGAGCGTTTGCGCCGCCGCGAACGTGAAGTTCTCGAAATTCAATTGCAGCGCTTCCCTGATGACGTTCGCGCGCGCATCCTTCTTGCGTCCGATCAAGCAAGCGCCGGCGAAACCGACCAAGCCTTGATGCACGTTAAGATTGCCGTCGCCATGCGGCCCAATGACGCCAACGTCCTTTACAACGCAGCGTGCACCTATGGCTTGCTTGGCATGAAAATTGACGCGCTGGAAAATTTTCGGCGCGCTGTCTCTGCCGGCTATTCGAATCTGGATTGGTGCTTGAAGGATCCCGATCTCAAAATCCTTTACGACGAGCCGGAGTTCAAGGGCCTCATCGCGGGCCGCGACGGCCGCTAACCCTGGGGAAATTTCCCGAGTTTGCGACAAGAAATCCGGCAATCGCATATTGAGGCGTCAAGGACTTGCGCGACACACGCGAGTGTAGGCAGATCATTGCCGTGACTCCCAAGGCCGAACCACTGTACGCTCATTCATAGGAATGGCACGAGTCAAAAGTCCTGAGAAACGCGCCGCAATCCTTCGCGCGGCGGTGCACGAGATTGCCAACGTCGGGCTCGCCGCGCCTACGGCCAAGATCGTGCGGGCGTTGCCGCGGGCACGCTCTTCACCTATTTCCCGAGCAAGCAAGAGCTGCTGAACCAGCTTTATCTCGCGATGAAGGGCGAGGTCTACACCAGGCTAAACACTAACTTCCGATATAAGGGGAGTCTGGAAGGCCGCGCGCGGCACATATGGTCAAGCGTTCTCGATTGGGCCATCGAATTTCCAGAGAAACGTAAGGTTTCGATGCAGTTGAACGTGTCCGACGTGATCACGCCTGAAACACGTAGGAGAACAGCCACGCAACGCGACTCAATTGACGGAACACTAAGCGAGTTGGAAACCCGTGGCGCTCTGCGCGGACTGCCGCCGGGTTTCGCGACGGCCACAATGGCTGCAATGCAAGAAGCAACGATGGAATTCATCGCGAGACAGCCGAGAGCTCATTGAACAGGCTTTTCAAGTCTTCTGGCGTGCGTTGCGCTAAAAAGTTGTTTAGGCCAACAAAATGAGTATCCAGTCAGTCATTTAGATCATCTTATGCAGGGGAGGATATGGCAATGGCGAAGGTTCGGATTCAAGTTGCGCGATGCAAAATCCGCCTAGCAAAATTGAACGTCTTAAAATGCAGGCAAACACAAAAAACTAGGCACAAAAAAATTGAGGGCACATTGGCTGTTAAGCCTTTGTGCCCTCTTTAATCGTGCCGTCAAGTATTAGCTTTTCGGTGCGATCTGCCTGCACGATAAACAAGTCACGAGACACATGGAATCAGGCAATTACTGTAAATGCCCACCGAAAATTTCCTCGGTCCCGCCAAAAAGCGCGATCTTGC
>Ga0207665_10002996_pt1 | contig 11335 bp, 10 predicted proteins | sample LARL112metaG_FD_184351 | JGI IMG/M metagenome (GOLD analysis project Ga0207665, IMG submission 184351) | Corn, switchgrass and miscanthus rhizosphere microbial communities from Kellogg Biological Station, Michigan, USA - LAR L11-2 metaG... | ecosystem: Host-associated > Plants > Roots >...
AACAAAGACAACAGGGGGGGGACAAGCCTTTGCGGGCCGGCGCGCCGAGAAGGACACATTTTCTGCCGTTGTCTTGCTAGACAATATCGAACCATGCCTGCTCGCTCGGTGCCGATGCTCGCGGTGCCGTGGGCGCACCTGCTCGAGCACCGCTTCTGTCGGGAAACGTCGCCGCTTTGAATGCGCATTCGCCACCGTCGCTAACGTCGGGGGATGCCCCGGCTGCGTCGCTGGACGAAGAGGCTCGGCGTCGTGCTGCTCGGGCTGTTCGCCGCGCTGACGCTCGCCTCTGTCGTCTACAACGCGGCGACGGCAGGCAGCGTCAAGCCAGCGACTGCGCTGTACGCGGGGCCGTTCGTGCGCGTGGACGGGAAGCTAGTGGCCTACAGACGCTGGGGCGCAAGCGGCACGCCGATCGTTTTGCTCGGCGGTTTTATCGTTCCGAGCTCCGTCTGGAATGGTGTCGGCGCTAGGCTCGGCCGGGACCACCGCGTGTTCGCGCTCGACCTGCCGCCGTTCGGGTACACGGAGCGCAGGGGGCCGTACACGCTCCGTGGCTGGATCGACCTCGTGCGCGGCTTCGAGACGCGCTTCGACTTGCATCATGCGGTCCTCGTCGGTCATTCCCTCGGGGCAGCGGTTGTTGTGGCGGATGCACTGTGGCATCCGGCTGATTCGAAAGGCATCGTGCTGCTCGACGGGGACGCGATCTCGGCGGGAGGCGCTCCGTCGTGGGTGAGCAAGCTGCTCGTCGGTCCGTGGTTCACGAGCGTCTACCGGATCGCCACGAGCTCTGACTGGATCTTCCGGCGCGGTCTCAGCAGCGCGTATCCGAGGCATCCGCCGTTTACGCGTGAGTTCCTGGAGGAGTGGGAGCGTCCATTCAAGGTGCAGGGAACACTCGACGCGTTTCGATCGATGCTGCAATACGGAATCCAGGGCTTTCAGCTGGCACAACTGCGCGAGGTGCGCGTGCCGGCGCTGGTGCTGTGGGGTGCGCACGACACGGTCGACTCGGTTTCCGCCGGACGCCGGTCGGCGCACGCGTTGCAGGCTCCGTTCCACCTTCTCGCGAGCGCGGGGCACCTGTCGATGCTCGCCGCGCCACGTGCGATCGCGCGTACAGTCGACTCGTTCGCGGCGTTGAGGCAGGCGCGCAACGGTCAATCCGTAGGACCGAACCAAGCAGCTCGGCCGAACGTCCGCGTCCGCGCACGCCTAGAGAGACCGGTCCGGATTAGGGCATCTCGCCGAGCCGCTCTTCCTGATCAAGCCAAGCGTTGACGGCACGAATCACGTTAACGCGCGCTGGGATCACATCGGAGAAGAGCAACTGAAGAAGCGCGCCTCGGTTGACGCCCGCAAAGCCGGAACGGATGCCCCCGGCATGAATCGAACATGCGCACGCGGTTTAGGAAACCGCTGCTCTATCCACTGAGCTACGGGGGCGCTACGGGGCCACGATAGCGTCGCCTCGAAACGACTCTCAGAGGCGTCTCAGAGTTAAGACTTAGCCTAGGGCGAGAAAGGCGGGTGAGGCATGGCGTTTCTCTCGACGATTATGGCTGCGGCAGTGCTGTTCGTCCTCGCGTCTACTGGGATCGCGGCTTCCGGGCCTGCAGCCGGCCCCAATCCGCGCGACTTTGTCGCGCGCGTCGACAACCCCTGGTTCCCGCTCGCGCCGGGAACGACCTTTGTCTACGGCGGGGTCAAGGATGGCAAGACTGCCCGCGATGTCGTGACCGTCACGCACGCCACCAGGACGATTCAGGGCGTGCGTTCTACGGCGGTGGCCGATCGGCTCTACCTCGCCGGGCGGCTCGAGGAGCGGACGACCGACTGGTACGCGCAGGACCGGCGCGGGAACGTCTGGTATTTCGGCGAGGCGACCGCCGAGCTCGACCGTGCCGGACACGTGACCAGCACCGAGGGCTCGTGGCTCGCCGGTCGCAACGGCGCTAAGGCTGGGATCTACATGACGGCGCGGCCGACGGTCGGGCAGTCGCGGCTCCAGGAGTACTACAAGGGGCACGCCGAGGATCACTTCGCAGTGGTCAGCCTGCGTGCGCGGATCTCCGTGCCCTACACGACCTCGAACCGCGCGCTGCTGACGAAGGAGTGGACGCCGCTCGAGCCGGGCACGCTCGACCACAAGTACTACGTGCGCGGGATCGGCAACGTCAAAGAGGTGACGGTCAAAGGGCCGCTCGAGAGATCCGAGCTCGTCTCGGTGCATCGGCCTTAGACCGCCGGGCTACCCTCCGAACGTGGCTTCTGCCGCGATCCTGGTCGTCGACGACGACGCGCCGATTCGGCGAATGCTCTCGCGGACGCTCGCGGCCGAGGGCTACGCGGTCGAGGCTTCGCCGGACGGTGGGACGGCTCTGGCGGCCGTCGAGCGCTCGGCGCCGGATCTCGTCGTGCTCGACGTGGCGATGCCGGGCGTCGACGGCCTCGCGGTCGCGAGGAGACTGCGGGACAAGGGGCTCGCGGTGCCGATCCTCTTCTTGACGGCGCGGGACGCGGTCACAGATCGCGTCGCGGGACTCGACGCCGGCGGAGACGACTACCTCGTCAAGCCGTTCGCAGCCGAGGAGCTGCTTGCGCGAATTCGGGCCTTGCTTCGGCGCGGCAGCGAGCCTGACGATGTGCTCGCGTACGGCGACCTCGTCTTCGACGTGCGTGGTCGGGCTGCTTCACGCGCCGGCCGCGAGCTCGGGCTGAGCTCTCGCGAGGCCGATCTGCTCGAGCTGCTGCTGCTGAATCGCCGACGGATTGTCTCCCGCGAGCTCGCGCTCGAACGGGTCTGGGGCGGCCGTGCAGCCGCGAGCCTGAACGTCGTCGATCAGTACATCTCGTATCTGCGGGCGAAACTCGGGCAGCCGCCGCTGATCGAGACCGTCCGCGGCACCGGCTTCCTCTTGCGATGAGGCGAGTCTCGCTCCGGCTTCGCTCGGTCGCTGCGGCGACGCTGGCGATCCTGCTTGCGGTTGTCATCGTCGGCGCCGGCGTCGACGTACTCGTCGCCCGTCATCTTCATCGTTCCTTCGACCGGACACTGCACGCGCGCGCTGTCGAGGTCGCGCAGCTGTCCGCTTCGGCTCCGGCTGTGTTGACCACCCCCGGCGCGCTGGACTCGCCGCTCGGGGGCACTCAGCTCTCGGTCGAGGTGGTCGATCGGCGCGGCCGGATCGTCGCTCGCTCCCTCTCGCTCGGGGGTGGCGTTCTGCCGGCGCAACGGCTGCTGGGTCGGGCAGTCGCGCACGGGCACGCGAGCTACGCGGGCCTGGAGCTCGGCGATGAGGATCTGCGCGCTTACGCGGCGCCACTCGCCGATGTCGGCGGTCCGGCGGCCGGAGGAGCGGTGATCGTCGCCGGCTCGACGCGCGACCTCGAGGAGACGCTTCGGAGCCTGCATCTGTTCGTGCTCCTCGCAGGTCTGGTCGCGTCCGCCCTCGGCGCGGCGGCGGTGGCGATCCTGATGACCCGCGCCCTGCGGCCGCTTGGAGAGCTCGCCGAATCCGCGGCGGACGTCGAGCGTACGGGCGATCCGCGCCGACGCCTGCCCGAGCCGCCGGCCCGGGACGAAGTCGGAACGCTCGCACGGACGTTGAACGAGATGCTGGCGAGCCTCGAGCGCGCGCGCGACAACGAGCGGCGCTTCCTCGCCGATGCATCGCACGAGCTGAGGACGCCGCTGACGGCTTTGCGTGGGAACGTCGCCTACCTCGCCCGCCACGGCGCAACGCCTGAGCTCGTCGCCGAGCTCGAGGCCGACGCCGAACGGCTCGCCAGGCTCGCGGACGATCTGCTGGCGCTCTCTCGCGAGGAATCTGCGGGCGAGCCGACGGAGGTGATCAGGCTCGACGAGCTTGTCCGAGACGCCTCGGGCTCGCGGGTCGAGCCCGCAGTCGTCGAGCCGGTCGCAGTCAAGGGCGACCGCGCCGCGCTCGAGCGGGCGCTTGCGAACCTGATCCGGAACGCCGAGCTCTACGGCCCGGAGCACGGGCGGATCACAGTCGCCGCAGAGCAGGAGAACGGGGTTGCGCGGCTGAGCGTCGCCGATGAAGGGAAGGGGCTCTCGCCGGAGGAGGCCGAGCAGGCGTTCGGGCGCTTCTGGCGGGGGGCCGGCGGCAAACCGGGGTCCGGTCTCGGGCTTGCAATCGTCCGCGCGACGGCAGAACGCCATCGCGGCCGCGCCTACGCGGAGGGCTCCCGCTTCACAATCGAGCTTCCCGCTCTCGAGGCGCTCGCTTGCGGAGCCGACCTGGAGGCCGCCGCGGCTTTGCCGGGGCGGCCGTCTGACCAGGTTCGCGACGCAGCGACCGATGATTGTCTTGTGGATCGGTCTCTCAGAGATCTCTCAGGGTCCGAACGTAGAACGGAGGGGCAACCGTCCGGGAAAGGATCGCCTTGAAGCTCCTCCGCACACTCTCGACTTCTCGCCTCCTGATGCTGATCGTCGCAGTGGTCGCCCTCGCCGCCGGCGGTGCCGCGATCGCTGTTGCCGCGAGCGGCGGCAGCGGGTCGACTCCGCCGCCGAAGCCGCTCGCTGAAGCGTTGCACGACTCGCTGGCCGGCCAGGCGCCCGACGGCGTCACCGCGAGGATCAAGTTCACGAACAAGCTCTTCCCCTCCGGCGCCATCACCGGGCAGATCGGCTCGGCGCTGATGTCCGGAGCTTCGGGGCGCCTGTGGGCGACGAACGACGGGCGCGGTCGGCTCGAGCTTCAGTCCGACGCGGGCGACGTCCAGGTCGTCTGGAGCGACACCGAGGTGTCGATCTACGACGCATCGTCAAACACGGTCTACCGCGCGACGCTGCCGGCCGACACGAAGAGCTCGGCCGACCAAAACGGGGTTCCCTCGGTCGCGAAGATCAGCGACTTCCTCACCAAGCTCGGCGAGCACGTCTCCCTCTCAGGTGCTGAGCCGAGCAACGTGGCGGGCCAGGAGGCCTACACCGTCAGGGTCTCGCCGAAGCATGACGGTGGCCTCCTCGGCGCCGCCGAGCTCGCATTCGACTCCTCTCGCGGCGTGCCGCTTCGACTCGGCATCTACGCGCAGGGCGCCTCCACGCCAGTGCTCGAGCTGGCTGCGACCGACATCTCATACGGGCCGGTGCCGGCCGGCGACGTCAACGTCGCGCCGCCCGCTGGTGCCAAGACCGTCGACCTCGGCTCGCTGACGAGAAACAGCAGCGAGTCCGGTGGAGGCCAGGTTCACGTGAGTGGGCTGCAGGCGGTTCAGGCCGCGGCGACCTTCCCGGTCGTCGCGCCGGACACGCTCGTCGGACTGCCTCGCCAGGACGTGCGGCTGGTCGGCAACAGTGACTCGAAGGCCGCAGTCGTCGTCTACGGCCACGGGCTCGGCGCGATCGTCGTCGTCGAGCGCCAGGCCCAAGCGGGTGGCGGCAGCACCGGCGCGATGGGAAGCCTGCCCGAGGTCTCCCTCAACGGCGTCACGGCCCACGAGCTCGCGACGCAGCTCGGAACCGTGCTGACCTGGAAACGGGGCGAGGTCGACTACGTCCTCGCCGGCTCGGTGCCGCCTGCAGCGGCGGAGGCTGCCGCGCGCGCGCTCGGATGAGGCGTCGCTTGCGATGCCGACCTGGAGGCCGTGGCGGCTTTGCCGCCGCGGCCGTCCAAACCCCGATCGGGGAATGGCTTCGGTCGGATGATGTCGCGGAGGTCCTGTGAGCGAACCGCTCCCGGTCAGCGCACGCGGGCTCGTCAAGCTCTATGGCGAGCTCGTTGCAGTCGACCACGTCGACCTGACGGTCGAGAAGGGAGACGTCTTCGGCTACCTCGGGCCAAACGGCGCCGGGAAGACGACCTCGCTGCGAATGCTGCTCGGGCTGATCAGGCCGACCGAGGGCTCGATCAGCCTCTTTGGCCGCGATCCGCACGTCGACGGCGCGAAGGCGCTCGACGGCGTTGCCGGCTTCGTCGAGGGCCCGACCTTCTACCCCTACCTGACGGCGCGGCGGAACCTGCGCCTGCTCGCGGCATATGACGACGGCGACTCCCGCGCTCGGATCGAGGGGCTACTCGAGCTGGTCGAGCTCAGCGACCGCGGCGACGACAAGGTCGGGGGCTATTCGCACGGGATGCGGCAGCGGCTCGGAATCGCCGCCGCGCTTCTGCGTGAGCCGAAGCTGCTCCTGCTCGACGAGCCGACCACCGGCCTCGACCCCGCCGGCATGCGCGACATGCGCGACCTCGTTCGCCGGCTCGCTGGAGAGGGGATCACGGTCCTGCTCTCGAGCCATCTCCTGACCGAGGTCGAGGAGCTCTGCAACCGGGTCGCGATCATCCGCAAGGGCCGGATCGTCTACGAGGGCCGGCTCCAAGACCTGCTGGCGACCGCTGCGACAGGCTTCAGTCTCCGCTCACCCGAGCTCGACCGGGCGAAGGCGCTCCTGCTCGCCCAGCCCGGGATTGCCGAGGTGACATCCGTCGACGGCTCGTTGCGTTTCCAGGCCGACGACGACGCCGTCGCGGCGCTGTCGATCGCGCTCGGCCAGGCGCGGATCGGCGTCACCGCGCTCGTGCCGGAATCGGCGAGCCTCGAGGAGCTCTTCCTCGGCATGACCGAGGGCGAACAGACCGAGGCCGAGCAGGCCGGCACCGAGGAGGCGGTCGCGTGATCGCCGCGGTCGGCAGGGTCTATGAGTGGGAGATCGCGAAGCTGCTGGCGCAGAAGCGGACGTACCTCGGGCTGATCTCCGCGATCCTGGTGCCGATCGTCTTCGTCGTCGTGCTGGTCCTCCAGACCGGAGGCCCGAACGACGTTCCGCTCGGGAGGTACATCCGGGACACGGGCCTCGCTGCTCCCTTCGTCGTCCTCTTCTTCATGTCGATCTGGGGCCTGCCGCTGATCACCGCGCTCGTCGCGGGCGACATCGTCGCGGCCGAGAGCCACAACGACACGCTGAAGACAATCCTGACCCGATCCCGCGACCGCGGTCAGGTCTTCGCCGGGAAGGTGCTCGCGGTCTTCACCTACACCTTCGTGGTCGTCTTCGCGCTCGGCCTCGTCGGCCTCGCAGCCGGCAGCATCGCCTGGGGCTTTCACCCGCTGACCTCGCTGTCGGGGACGAAGGTGTCGGCCGGCCACGGGCTCGCGCTGCTGATGGCCAGCCTCGCGGTCTACTTCTTGCCGCTCGCGGGCATCGCGGCCTTCGGACTGCTGCTCTCGACGGTGACCCGGAACAGCGCGGCCTCGGTCGTCGGGTCGCTGATGTTTGCGCTGCTGATGCAGCTGCTCGGGGTGCTGCCCGGGACGGAGAGCATCCGCCCGTACCTGCTGGGCACGCAGTTCGAGGCCTGGCACGGCTTCCTGCGTACCCCCGCGGACTGGGTGCCGGTGATCCGGGCGTTCTGGGTTTGCGCGCTGTACATCTTCATCCCCGTGTTCGCGGCGTACCTCGTTTTTCTGCGGCGCGACGTCGCGAGCCAGTAGGCGCCGCGGCGCGGCGTTACGCCCCCTTCGCGGCGCTGGCGTTTGTTGCGGCGCTCGTCCGGCTGCCCTTTCTCGGCAGCATCGGCCCGGACGAGGGCGGCTATGCCTACGTCGCCTGGCGGTGGTCGCAGGGAGCGGATCTCTACCGGTCGGTCTGGATCGACCGGCCGCAGGGCCTGATTGTCGTCTACCGCCTGCTGATCTCGATCTCGCATTCCGCCTGGGCGATCCGGCTGGGCGCAGTGGTCGCGGGCGCCACGATCACGCTCCTCATCGTGGCGATCGGCCGATTGCTCGCATCGCCCGAGGCGGGATTCCTGGCCGGCGGACTGTACGCAATCGCTGGGATCGGTCCGCATATCGAGGGCTACACGTTCAACGGCGAGCTCGCGGCCTCAGTGCCGGCGACTGCTGCCGTTGCAGCGGTACTCGTCGCCCGCAGGCGGGACTCGCGTCGGTGGCTGGTCGCCGCCGGAACCTTCGGCGGCTCGGCGATCCTGATGAAGCAGTCCGGGTTCGACGGCCTGGCGGTCGTGTTCGTGGTCGCGGCACTAGGCCGGGGACGCCTGAAGTCGCTCGCGCTCGTCCTGGCGGGTGCGGCAGTCCCGCTCGGCGCCTCCGTGATCGCCGGCTGGGTCTCGGGTTGGCGGTTCTACTGGTCGGCCGTCGTCGGAGACCACCTCGGCGCGGTCACGTCCGCATCGCGCCTCGGCCATCTCGGCTCTTCACTGCCGGCGGCGACGCGAGACTTGCTGTTGCTTTCGGCGCTGGCGCTCGTCGGACTCTGGCTGGCGCGGAAGCAGCCGCTGCAGCTTCGGGTAGGGCTTGCCTGGCTCGTCGCGGCCTTGGCTGGGGTCAACGTGGGCGGTCTCTACTGGCCGCACTACTACGTGCAGCTGCTGCCGCCGCTCTGCCTCCTCGCGGGACTCGCTCTGGCACGGCTTCGCGATCGCCGCGTTGCCTGGGCGGCGGTCGCTCTCGCCGTCCTGCCGGCGCTCGGATTCGTCGCCGGTGTCGTCAAGGCCCCCGAGCGCCAGCAGGACTTGATGGTCAAGTACGCGCTCGGGTTCGAGAACGACCAACGGATCGCACGCTACGTCCGGGCTCATTCGTCGTCCAGGGAGGATGTCTACGCGCTCGAGTCCCGAGCAGACTTCTACTTTCTCGCCAGCCGGCCGGCGGCTTACCCCTATCTGTGGGGCCAGCCAATCCGTGCGATTCCCGGTGCGCTGGCATCGCTCGAGCGGACCTTGGCATCCCCTCGGCGGCCGAAGCTCGTCGTCCTCTTCCAGCGCAGCCCGCTCCACCGGCACCGGCTGCTTCGCGCGATCATCGATCGCTACTACAGACGGATCTGGAGCGCCCCTCGCACCGGCACGCCGGTGCTGGCCTCCGTCGGAGGCTCGCCGCGGGCTTAGGAATCCGTCAATCGATTGCAACCCGGCCGGGCACGGGTTCTTCGGATCAATCGGCCGCTGCGCCGCGGGCGCTAGTCTGCGCGCGTGAGCCGCGAAGCACTCGACGCGATCAGAAAATGGGGCGGCGAAGGCCGGCGGGCCGCGCTCGCCACGGTTGTCGCGACGAGGAAATCGGCCCCGCGCCCGCTCGGCTCGAAGCTGGCCGTGTCCGATACGGGCGAGCTCGCAGGCTCGGTCTCGGGCGGCTGTGTCGAGAGCGACGTTGCTCTGCACGCGCGGGAGGTGATCGACACCGGCCGGCCGAAGCTCGTGACCTACGGGATTCCAGACGAGGATGCGTGGGAGGTGGGGCTTCCTTGCGGGGGCGAGATCGACGTCTTCCTCGAGCGGTTCGACGGCGAGCTGCCAGATCCCGAGACGCCGCAGGTGACCTTTACCGTCGTCGAAGGCGATCGGGCCGGCGAGCGCTGGGTATCGGACGACGGCGAGGTGACTAGGACGCAGCTGCTCGAGCGCGACGGCGAACGCGTCTTCGCCGAGGTGCTGGGGCCGCCGCCGCGGCTGCTCATCTTCGGCGCCGTCGATCTGGCCGAAGCGCTTTCACGGGCGGCGAAAGGTCTCGGCTGGCGCACGGTCGTCGCTGACGCACGGGCCCGGTTCGCGACGCCAGAGCGGATCCCCAGCGCAGACGAACTCCTCGTTGCCTGGCCCGAGGAGGTGCTGCAGCAGTTCGAGCCCGACGACCGCACAGCGGTCGTCGTGCTCACGCACGAGGATCGCTGGGACGTGCCTGCGTTGGCCGGCGCGCTCGCCGGCGACGCGTTCTACATCGGCGCGCTCGGATCCCGCCGCACCCAGGAGCGTCGGCGAGAGCAGCTGCTCGAGACAGGCGTTTCGGAGGAGCAGCTCGAGCGGCTCAACGGGCCTGCGGGCCTCGACCTCGGCGCCGGAACGCCGGCGGAGACGGCTGTATCGATCCTCGCCGAGATCCTCGCCGTTCGCGCGGGCCGCGAGGGTGGTCGCTTGCGAGCGTCGAGTGAGCGGATCCACGCCTAGCGCGTGACCCTGCGCGAGCTGCTCGACGAGCGCCAGGGCGAGGAGCTCGAGCTCTACGCCCGGACGATCAACCCGCAGTTCGTCCGCCTGCTGAAGACGATCGGCTTCGACCGCCGCTGGGCGCGGGCCGAGGGCGCGTACCTCTACGACGCCGACGGCGGGAGCTATCTCGACCTGCTCGGCGGCTTCGGGATGTACAACGTTGGACGCAACAACCCGCGGATCCGGGCGGCGATCGTCGAGGCGCTCGAGCTGGAGACGCCGGGGAAGGTACAGCTGGGCGTCTCGCCGCTGCCTGGCTTGCTCGCGAGCGAGCTGCTCGAACGCGCGCCGTCGTCGCTTGGACGCGTGCTCTTCACGAGCTCGGGCACCGAGGCCGTCGAAGCGGCGCTGAAGCTCGGGCGCGCGGCGACCGGGCGGTCGAAGGTCGTCTCCTGCGAGCACGGTTTCCACGGGCTGACCCTCGGCTCGCTCTCGGCGGCGGGCGATGCGGCCTTCAGCGAGCGCTTCGGGCCCTTGTTGCCGGGTTTCTCGCGTGTTCCGTTCGACGACCTTGGCGCGCTCGAGGCGGCGCTTCGGGACGAGGACGTGGCGGTCTTCATCGTCGAGCCGGTGCAAGGCCACGGGCCCTACTTCCCCTCCGACGGGTACCTGGAGGGCGCGCAGGAATTGTGTCGCCGCTTCGGGACGCTCTTCTGCGTCGACGAGGTGCAGACCGGGTTCGGCCGAACGGGCCGCATGTTCGCGCTCGACCACTGGGGCCTGGAGCCCGATCTCCTTACGGTCGCGAAGTCGCTCTCGGGCGGCTACGTGCCGGTGGGTGCGTTGCTGATGTCGACCGCCGTCTACGACGCGGTTTTCGATTCGTTGGAGCATTCCGTTTCCCACGGCTCGACGTTCGCGCCGAACGACCTCGCGATGGCAGCAGGGCTCGCGACGCTGGAGGAGCTCGACTCCCAGCGCCTCCCCGAGCACGCCGAGCGGATGGGCGAGCTGCTGCTCGAGCGGACGCGGCCGCTCGTCGAGCGCTATGAGGTCGTCAAAGACGTTCGTGGCCTCGGCCTGATCTGGGCGATCGAGTTCGAGGAGCCGAGCGGCGGCAGCCGCTCGTGGCGAATGCTCGAGCGCGTCCAGCCGGGTCTATTCGCGCAGCTCGTCGTCGTGCCGCTCTTCAGCGAGCACAAGATCCTGACCCAGGTCGCCGGCCACGACTCGAACGTGATCAAGATCCTGCCGCCCCTGGTGCTCTCCGAGGACGATCTCGACTGGTTCGTCGAGGCGCTTGACACTACGCTCGCGCGGGCGCAAAAGCTGCCGCGCGCGATGGTCCGGTTCGCACTCAGGGCCGCGCAGGCGAATCGGCCGCGCCGCAGATTCTTCAGCAAGACCGCGTGAGC
>Ga0207665_10002997_pt1 | contig 11332 bp, 9 predicted proteins | sample LARL112metaG_FD_184351 | JGI IMG/M metagenome (GOLD analysis project Ga0207665, IMG submission 184351) | Corn, switchgrass and miscanthus rhizosphere microbial communities from Kellogg Biological Station, Michigan, USA - LAR L11-2 metaG... | ecosystem: Host-associated > Plants > Roots >...
CCGCAATCGGCGTGCACTCTGCGCACGCTCGCGGCTCGCGAGCGTGATGTTCACGGCGGTCGGCTGGGCAAGCGTCGGTTGATCGCGAGACCGGCCAGCGCCGCCATGGTCACTGCGATGACACCCGACCGGAACCAGCCCCCACTGGCATCGCCGCGCGTGGTTTCGTACCCGAACTGACTCTGCAGCGTGGCGTGAACATCCTTGAGCTGATTGATATCCGCGGCGTGGTAGATCTTGCCGCCGGACAGGTCGGCGACTGTCTTCAAGGTGTCGTCTGCAACAGGCACCGGAAGGTGCTGATCGTCGAAATCGACGTAGCCACACGGTGTGCCGAACGAGGTCGTCGAGATCGGCACGCGTTGCTCCTTTGCGCGGCGCGCCGCGGTGAACGCGCCCTTGGGGCATCGGGATTGGTGGGCAGGTTTTCCTTGCCGTCCGAGAGCAATACGATCCGCGCCGGCGGCCGGCAGCCGCGCGCTACCGCCGAAGGCGATCGACCCCAGGTTGATCCCTGGCGTCAACTCGTCGGCGAACTGCTTGCCTGCCTCCTTCGCCGCCTCCAACCGCGTCGGTGAGACGTCGGTGGACTCCATCGACGGTGACACGTCGATGATCAGCATCACCACCGCGCGGTTGCGAGGAAGGCGGATATCGCGGGTCGGCCCCGCCAGCCCGACCGTCGAAGACACCAGAACACACCAAGAGATCGCCGATGGATGGCGCCACCTGCTGGGTCGTTAAGGCGCAACGCTTTGCAGCAGCGCCATGTTTGCAAACCGCAGCACCGGCTTGCGGCGGATGGCCTGCGCGACGATGTACAGCGCGACGAGGGCAAGAACAACGAGCAAGAACAGGAAGTACCAACGGTGTTCGAAGCCCGACGCGGCTATGGGCCCACGGAATGGCAATGTCGTCCGAAGGTGTTCACTTCCGAGGGCAGGCGTGAATCAGGCGTGCCGCGCTCGTCTGCTTGCGTCCGGCGCGTCGAGTCGGCCGCCGAGGGCGAGTCGAATCATCGTCAGTACCTGTGGATCAGTTGCGACGTAGATCTGACGTTTACCCTGGCGGTCCGCACGAACCAGTCCAGCCAACTTGAGCTTGGCGAGGTGATGACTCACCGTCGCTACGCTCTGTCCCGTCTTTTCCGCCAGCGTCCCGACATCCAGATCACCATCGGCGAGCAACCAGAGAATGTGCAGCCGAACTGTCGCCGACAGCAGGCCGAACAGCGCGGCGGTGTCCTGTAGCAGCCGTGGCGGCAACGGCTCATCGGTCGGTCTGGTGTCCGGCACGTAACTTCCTTTCGGTGGCACTTGCCAGACTGACTTAGTTTCGACAGTTGTGCAAGCGTTTGACTGTTTTCAGGTTTGGCGTCTACTGTGGTCGATGTTCGTCCCGCGCAGGGTGGCGCGGTCGAAGACTGCTTGGAGGTGAACCCATGATCGAGGGAAGTAGTACCCGCCTCCACGCACTCGTTCGGCGTCGCCAGTTCTCGGAAGGGCCCGGCTAGCCGCAACGGTCCGCGTGGAGATCAGCGCTCTTGTCCAACACGGCCTGATGCCTCCGAAGCGATGAGGACCGCCCCATGAATGAACTTGCCGCCCCGCCGATATCGCGCACTCCGCTCGTATCGGATGACGTCGTGCGATTGAGGGATCTGGGTGCAGCGCCCGTCTTCACCGTCTTTCAGCACCTGGCTGGGTCGCCTCGAGGCCTGACGGAGCAGGAGGCGGCCGACAGGCTGCGCCAATTCGGTGAAAACGGACCAGTCCACGACAGCGACGACGGGCTGTGGGCGCGAGTTCTGACTGCCGTGGGCAGCCCGTTCGTAGCGCTCTTGGCAGGCCTTGGCGTGGTCTTCGTGATCGTCGGGGACCTCAGGGGGGCCGTGACCGTGGCCGTGATCGTGCTGCTGGCCGTGGCGCTGCGCATCTGGCAGCAGACCCGATCCGTCAGGGCGACAACTGCACTGCGCAAACTGGTTACGTCGACTGTGACCGTGCGCCGTAGAGCCGACGAGCGCCAAGAGCCGCTGGAGCGTGAAATCCCGCTGGAGGACCTGGTACCCGGCGACATTGTGATCCTGCGGCCGGGTGACGTCGTCGCCGCGGATCTGCGGATCATTTCGTCGACCGACCTGGTGGTGGACCAGGCGGTGCTGAGCGGCGAATCGCTACCCGTATCGAAGGCATCCGCCGGCACCACAAAGGTGGACGGCCGGGCACACACTCCGCTCGTCGACACTCCAACCCTGTGCTTCTCCGGGACCGCGGTTGTCGGGGGCACGGCAACCGCCGTGGTCATCGCCACCGGCGGAGCCACCTATTACGGTTCGCTTGCGCGCAGTGCGGCCGAGCTGCGTCCCGAGTCCAGCTTCGACCGCGGTGTGCGCACAGTCGGCTGGACGCTTCTTCGCTTCATGTTCGTGATGGCGCCGATCGTGTTCGCCGTCAACGGTTTCGTCGGCGGGAGCTGGGCTCAGGCGGCAATGTTCGCGGTCGCGGTCGCAGTCGGGCTGACGCCGGAGATGCTGCCGGTGATCGTAACCACCAATCTTGCCCGGGGCGCGACGCGGCTTGCTCGAGAACGAGTTGTCGTCTGTCGTCTCAACGCGATTCAAGATCTTGGTGCGATGGACGTGCTGTGCGTCGACAAGACCGGGACCTTGACCGAGGACCGCATCGCATATGCGCACGGCGTTGACGTGACCGGCCGAGCCGACGATGGCGTGACCGAATTGGCTTATCTGACAGTGCATTTCCAAGATGCGTCTGATGACCGTCTGGACGAGGCGATCGCGGAGCTTCTCGCTGAGCAAGACATGTCCATACTGGCCGACGCCGCGTTCGACAAGGTCGACGAGATAGCGTTCGATCACACACGGCGCCGGGCCACCATGGTAGTGCGACGCCAGAGGGGCGAGCACATCCTGATCTGCAAAGGTGACCCCGACCAGGTCATTGCGCTCTGCAGCCAGGCAAGCCTTGGTAGCGAGAATGTCGCCTTGCGCGATGACCTTCGAGCGGAGGTTGACGACCTGGTTCTGGCTCACCGCAAGCGGGGCATGCGGGTGCTGGCGGTTGCGATGAAGAGGCTGCCCAGCAGGGTTGAGCGGTACACAGAATCCGATGAGCGGAACCTCGTGCTGGCCGGTTTCGTGGGTTTTGTCGACCCGATCCGTGAAAGCGCCGCCGCGGCTGTAGACGAACTGGCCGATCACGGTGTCGCGGTGAAGATCCTGACCGGGGATAGCAAGATAGTCGCGCAGCAGGTGGCAGCCAACGTCAACGTCGATTCGGAGGTCGTCGTTCTCGGCAGCGACATCGACCGGTTCACCGATCGAAAGCTACGTGCGGCCGCGGCGCATGCCTGCGTATTCGCAGAGCTCGCGCCGAGCCACAAGGCCCGAATCGTGGCGGCGCTTCGGGACAGTGGGCATGCGGTCGGCTTCCTTGGCGACGGTGTCAACGACGCTGCGGCACTTCGGATTGCCGATGCGGGCATTGCGGCCGACACGGCGTCAGATGTCGCCAAGCAAGCCTCGGATCTGATGCTGCTCGACAAGGACCTTGCAGTGGTGGCGCGTGCAGTCGTGGAGGGCAGACGCACCCTCGCCAACACGATGAAATACGTCAAGATCACCGCGAGCTCCAACTTCGGCAACGTGCTTTCAGTGGTCGCCGCCAGCGTTTTTCTGCCTTTTCTCCCGATGCTGCCCATCCAGCTGATGGTGCAGAACTTGCTGTACGACAGCGCGCAACTCGCGCTGCCGTGGGACCGTGTCGACAGCGACTATCAAAGCGCCCCGCGGCGCTGGGAAGCGCGCGGACTGGTTCGGTTCATGGTCATCTTCGGGACGTTGAGTTCGATGTTCGACCTCGCGACGTTCGCGGTGCTGTGGTGGGTGTTCGGGGTAAGTCATGCGCCGACGGTGTTTCAGACCGGCTGGTTCGTCGAAGGGCTTCTCACCCAGCTGCTAGCCGTCCTTGTGTTGCGGGCGCGAGTCGCGCCGTGGCGCGGGGCCCGGTGCTCGCCGGTGGTCGTGCTGACCGCCTCCGCTGTGGGCGTCATCGGTCTGCTGTTACCGGTAACGCCGCTGGCCCACGGGTTGTCGATGACGGCGCCGCCGGGCTGGTACCTGGCCTGGCTGCTTCTGGTCGGCGCCGGATACGGACTGGCTATGCATCTCGTCAAGCGTCTGTATCTGCGTCAGCACCGGGATTGGCTGTAGCTCTGAGCCGAATCGATCGAAAGCGAGCGCAGGATGACGACTGCGGAGATGTTGCTGCGCCTCGGCGCGGGCGTCGGGTTGGGTGCACTCATCGGGCTGGAGCCCCAATACCGTGCGCGCATGGCGGAGCTGCAAACCAATGCCCAGGTAGCCGCAGGCGTGACTCTGTTCGTGTTGTTGTCCGCCCACGGGTTCTCAGGTGCGACAGCGGATCCGACGAGGGTCGCGGCGCAGATTGTGTCCGGGATCGGCTTTCTGGGCGCCGGAGTGATTCTGCGCGACGGCCTCACCGTGAGAGGCTTGAGCACCGCGGCCATGCTGTGCTGCTCGGCGGCGGTCGGGGCGCTCGCCGGAGCCGGCATGTTCACCGAAGCGGCGGCAGGGACCGTCACCGTGCTCGCTGTCCACATGATGCTGAGGCACAGAGTCGCCGGCAACCTACATATTTCCAGGCTCTGGCCAACGAGGAATCCGAGGCGCACGTACACACCACCCTTGGTGGACGCGCCGTCGCGCACCGAGTTCGCGCGGCAGTCAGTGGCGAGTACGCGCAACGGAACGCCTGGTCAGGTCGAAGTATGCGCGGCGTTGACGCGCCATGAGCGCGACGACAAGCGCACGGAGTCTGCGGTTAGCAGGCTTTCGTTCGAGCCGTCGGTGATCAGCGTGCGTTGGCAGGTTGACGAGCCCGGCGCCACAGAGCAGAAGGGGTGAACGAAAAATGGTCATGCTGCGGACTTTTCCTACCCGCGGTGCCCTCGACCGGCCGACGCGCAACATTTCCGCCGACGTCGTCGTCTTCATCGGGGCCGCCGCGTTGCTCTGGCTGATTGTGCGGCTGGTGCAAAGTGCAAGCATCCCCTGGACTGTCGAACATGCCCCGCCATCGGTATCCACCGATCCGGCTGACCTTCCGTATTACGCGGCACGGTCCCTGTTGCGGATGTTCGCGGCGCTCGGGCTGTCGCTGATCTTCACGTTCATCTATGCGACCGCTGCGGCGAGGCTGCGGCGCGCGGAGAAGGTGCTCATACCGCTACTCGACATCCTCCAGTCAGTACCGATCCTCGGGTTCCTGTCGGTTACCATCACGGGATTCATCGCGCTGTTCCCTGGTTCAGAACTCGGTTTGGAGTGCGCGTCGATCTTCGCGATATTCACGTCCCAGGCGTGGAACATGACGTTTTCGTTCTATCACTCCTTGGTCTCGCAACCGCGCGAGCTCGACGAGGCGTCACGGTTGCTGAGACTGTCGCGCTGGCAACGGTTCTGGCGCCTCGACCTGCCCAGTGGCATGATCCCATTGGTTTGGAACGGGATGATGAGCTTTGGTGGCGGTTGGTTCTTCCTCACCGCGTCAGAGGCCTTGAGCGTCAACAACCATCATTTCGCGCTGCCGGGCATCGGCGCGTACGTCGCCGCCGCGAGTGATGGCGGTGAACTGAACAAGGTGTTGCTGGCGGTCGTGGTGATGATCGTCATGGTCGTCGGCGTCAATGTGCTTTTCTGGCGGCCACTTACGGCGTGGGCGGAGCGGTTCCGTGTCGAGGAATCCGAGGCGGCCGAGGCGCCCCGCAGTCTGACCCTGGACGTGCTGCGGCGCTCCAACATTCCGCGCACGATCGGGCGCCCCCTCGGGCTGTTGATCTACCCGATCGACCGGGCGATGGCGGTATTCGGGATGGCCGAACATCCGCTGAGGACATCACCGGTGCGCCGCCGCGTCGGCGACTGGGTGTTCGGGGCGGTGATGGGAGTCCTCATCGGCTACGGCACCTACCGTGCCGTCGAATACATCGCAACGACCGTGGGCTTGGGTGAGGTCGGCCACGCGCTGTTGCTCGGCCTGGTTACCTTCGGCCGCGTTGTGGTGCTGTTGGTGGTTGCGACCTTGCTCTGGGTGCCCGTGGGGGTATGGATCGGATTGAACCCCAGGGTGTCTCGGCTCGCGCAACCTGTCGTGCAGGTGCTCGCGTCGTTTCCCGCCAATTTCTTGTTCCCGTTGGTCACTGTGGCCTTGCTCGCGACCGGCATCAGCCTCAACATCGGTGGCATCCTGTTGATGTCGCTTGGTGCGCAGTGGTACATCCTGTTCAACGTGATAGCCGGGGCAAGCGCGATCCCCAACGATCTGCGCGAAGCCGCGGCTAACCTGCGGCTGCCCCGAATGTTGTGGTGGCGCAAGCTTATTCTGCCTGCCATCTTTCCGAGTTACGTGACCGGCGGAATCACTGCGGCCGGAGGCGCCTGGAACGCGTCGATTGTCGCCGAGATCGTCAGCTACCACGGCACCACACTGACCGCGACCGGACTCGGCGCATACATCAGGAACGCCACAGAGGCCGGTGACGGCGGCCGCATCCTGGTCGGCGTGATCGTCATGAGCGTGTACGTGGTCGCGATGAACCGCCTGTTTTGGCGCCGGCTGTACGCGATATCCGAACGCCGCTTCTCCCTGTCCTGATGCCTGTTTCAAATGGAGGTTGTGCCATGACGGTCAATGACGAAGTACTGATCAACGTCGACCACGTCAGCAAGAGTTTCACCGGTGCGGTCGGTGACACCCTGCTAGTACTGGATGACATCAACCTCGACCTGCGCGCGGGTGAAATCGTCGCGCTGCTCGGTCGTTCCGGTTCGGGGAAATCGACTCTACTGCGCACGATTGCGGGCCTCATCGGCCCGACGAGCGGCTCGGTGCGGTACCGCGGCGAGGAACTCAACGGTGCGAACCCGGGTGCGGCAATGGTGTTTCAGACATTCGCGCTGATGCCGTGGCTGACCGTGCAGGACAACGTGGAACTCGGGCTCGCCGCCCGCGGTGTAGTGCCTGCGGACCGCACAGCACGCGCGCTGAAGGCGATCGACATGATCGGCCTGGACGGCTTCGAATCGGCTTATCCGAAAGAGCTTTCCGGTGGGATGAGGCAACGGGTGGGCTTCGCCCGCGCCCTGGTGCTCGAACCGGACCTGTTGCTGATGGACGAACCGTTCTCGGCGCTTGACGTGCTGACCGCGGAAAATCTGCGCACTGAACTGATGGCGCTGTGGGCGGGCGAAAACTTCCCGACGCGGGCAATCTGCCTGGTTACCCACAACATCGAGGAGGCCGTTCTCCTCGCCGACCGCGTGATCGTGCTGAGTGCCAACCCGGGCCACATCCGCGCGGAACTCCGCGTCGAACTCGACCGGCCGCGAGACCGTCGCTCGCCGGCGTTCGCAGCGCTCGTCGACAAGCTCTACGGCTTGCTCACCGGCGTCGAACCGGGCGTTACCGAGCCCGAGCCCACGGAGGCCACACCGACGTCTCGTGCACTTCCGAACGCGACCGTCGGCGGACTGGCCGGTCTCGTCGAGATCGTTTACGCCCGCGGCGGCAGCGCCGACATCCCCGACATCGCCGCGGAGCTCAACTTCGAGATCGACGACCTGCTCCCGCTGGTGGATGCGGCGGCGCTGCTGGACATGCTTTACGTCAGCAGCGGTGATCTCGAACTGACCTCGGTAGGAAAGGAATTCACCGCCGCCGACATACAGACGAGTAAGCAGATTTTCGCCACGCAGGTGCGCACGCGCGCACCGCTGGTCCGCACGATCTGCAAGGCACTCGGCGCGAGTTCTGACGGCAGTCTGCGCGCGGGGTTCTTTCTCGATCTGCTCAGGCGCGGGTTTGGGCCCGAGGACGCCCAGCAACAGCTCGACACCGCCATCGACTGGGGCCGGTACGCCGAGCTGTTCGACTACGACGCCGACACGGACCAGATAACTGCCGATCCGGCCGCCGGAGTGGTCGCACCTGCGACGGTGTAGTCACACCTCAATCCCGCGAGCGCCCGTGTCTGCGCTCTGACACGCCGCACTTTGCGTACATATCGCGGTCGCTCGCGGCGGGCGAGCGGGCCCCACTCGCTGACGCGTCATCGTGTTTCGAGTAGTTCACTACGCATGGCACTATGTGCGGTCGATGGCATGCTGAGCGGCGAGACCAGTCGTGCACCGTGGATTCATGTTGCACCAACGCAATCCGTGGAGAGGAAGACATGGCGTTGCAGTACGGCGTGTTGCGGGCACGGTTCGACCTGGCCAAGCGCGAAGACGGATTGAGTACGCCGCACCTTCAGATCCGGGCGCTCGACTCGACGGGGCAGCCGTGGCGGGTGGCCGTGAATGTGCAATCTCAGGATCACAGCGAGGTGGTCTTCTGGATCGTTGACCCGCTTGTAGGTCGTCCGATCATCGATTCGTTGTCGGCAAGGCCGTCCGGGTTCAGCCCAGCCGCGCCGAACGCGACCACATCGGTGGACTATCTCAAGGCGCCACTGTTCGACTTCTCACTTGGCCGGGTACTACCGCCCAGCGGTAGCGCCAACGCCGACGACCTGCAGGACCTGCTGGGGTTGTACCTCGATCAGTGCAAGGCCGCCGGCGGCGAGCTTTTCAGCTTCGGCATGAAGTTCGACTCGAACCGCCACCTGCCTATCGACGCCGAGTTCGGAAACACCGACGGGCTGCACGGCATTCACGATCTCCATATGATGCAGGGCAATGTCGGCGAGCACGCAGGCGACAATGCCGCATTCCACGACGGCGCCTTAATGCTCGCCTTCCCTGATCGGATCGTTGGCATCTTCTTGGCGTTTCAGACACAGCGCATTCCCACCGACGGCAACGGCAAGCCCAGACCTGAGGCCAAGCCGTTGTCGGCGCTGATCGCACAGACAGGCCAGCCGATACCCACCACACCCACCGGATCGGCGGTGTACCTCGAACGCGCGCTAATCAACCCGGCTGGGTCCGATCCGGGTCGTGAGGTCGTCGTGTTGGGCAGCTGCGGCACTACGCCGCAAAAGCTGGCCGGGTGGCAGCTGGTCGACCGCAACGGCCGCGCCACAGACCTCGACATCGAGATCGGCGCCGGGGCATCGGCGCTGGTGCCACTCGATGGCACGGGAGTGCAACTCGGTAATGGTGGCGGAAACGTTGTCCTGAAGAACGACCAAGGCGATCAGGTGGACAGCGTCACCTACTCGGCACAGGACGCCGGCCCGTCGGACCGCTTCATCCGATTCCGCCGCTAGCCGCGTTGCCGGGCGGACGTCAGTGCGCTTCGGGCACCATCCGCGACATCACCGTCGAGAACAGCCGCTGGTATCCCGACCCGGTAATGCGGACGATGAGGTCGAGCGCCTTGGCGTCGGGGCCGACGAGCACTCGGGCCCGGTTCTTGCGGACGCCAGCGAGGATGATCCGGGCAGCCTTCTCCGGCGAGGTGCTGGCGAGCTTCTTGTTGAAGGTCCTCGCCAATTCGTCCTTGTCCAGGCCCTCCACAGTCGTCATGTTGCGCGCGATGTCGGTCTTTATGCCGCCGGGGTGCACGGTTGTCACCTTGACCGGATGGCCGGCTGCCGTCATTTCCTGCCGTAATGCCTCAGTGAACCCGCGAACCGCGAATTTCGCCGCGTTGTAGGCGGCCTGCCCGGGCACCGAGAACAGCCCGAAGACACTAGAGATGTTGATGACGTGACCGTCGCCGGATTCGACGAGGTGGGGGAGGAACACCTTGGTGCCGTTGACGACGCCCCAGAAGTCGACGTCCATCACCTTCTCTATGTCCTTGAACGGGCTGACCTCGACGTCGCCTGCGAATGCGATGCCCGCGTTGTTGTAGATCTGGTTGACCTTGCCGAAGTGCTCTTTGACCGCGTCGGCGTACAACTCGAACGCCTCACGCTCAGTGACATCGAGCCGGTCGGCCTTCACCTGCGCGCCGATAGCCTTCAGCCGTTCCTCCGTGGCGGCCAGGCCCTCGGTGTTGACGTCGCTGATCGCCACGCGTGCGCCCGAGCGGGCCAGCTCGATGGCCAGTGCCTGCCCGATGCCCGATCCGGCGCCCGTCACGACCGCGACCTTTCCGGCGAAGCCCTCCATGAGCACACTCCCTCGTGTCGGTTGCTCGCCACGAGATTAGTCGGTACCCGCGGTCCCGCCTACAGCGGCCTACGACACTCCGGACTATGCGTGCATGGGCTGCCATCGCCCATTTCGACATCAACGTCCACGCGCCCGCGACTTCTCAGCCGACGAACGTCTTGGGGCTTCCTAGTAAGGCTTGGTGGCTGTCACCAGACGCGTGCCCAACCCGGGGCCCCACCACATCCGCCAGCCCAGGCTGCGGCGACGGGCGTCGGTCCAGCCGAGCTCTTGAAGCTGGCGGACGTGCCAGCGGGTCGCCCAGATATCGGCGAGGACGAGATGGCCGCCGGGGCGCAGCACTCGGGCCGCCTCGCTGATCGCCTTGGCGCGGGCCCGCGGGCTCGGAATGTTGTGCACCACAAGGCTGCTGACGATCACATCGAGGCTGTTGTCGTCGAACGGCAGATCGGTGATGTCGGCGGTGCGCACCTCGACGCGCTCGGCGACACCCTCGAGCTCGGCGTTGCGCAGCGTGTTCTGCTGCGAGTTATCGGTCTGGTCTGCGCGCCAGATGTCTACGCCGATGGCGCGGCCGTTCGGAAGCAACTTGGCAGCGGCGAGCAGGACCGCGCTGCGGCCGCATCCCAGGTCGAGCAGCGTTTCGTCGCCGCGCAATCCCAGGCCCTCGAGAATCTCGGCCCATACCTCGAACTTGCCCACGCGCGTGGTGCGAATGAATAGCGCTGTCGTCGTGACAATCGACACACCGGTGCCACCGGTCACCGCGGCGGCGACCGGCTTCCCGCGCACAAGACTTCTGGCCGCCGACGCGAGCAGTCCGGCACTGACGGTCCCGACGATGGTCGCCACCGTCGGCGCTGACACCGCGCGGTAGTCCCCGTCGTATCCGTAGTCGGCCTTGTGGTGGCGAAGGTCTACAACAGTCATCTACCCACGGTAGATCGCCGCCATCGCCCATGAGCTGCTACGTATTTGGAGCGACCCCAGCTGAGACGAACCTGCGAGCTAGCTGACGAACGCCTCGTCGAGGATCTCCTGCTGCTCGACGGCGTGTACCTTCGACGAGCCCGACGACGGCGCCGACATCGCGCGCCGCGAAATCCGTTTGATGCCGGCCAACGTGTCCGAGCACACTTCCGGAAGTGTGAGCCCGAACGTTGGCCA
>Ga0207665_10002998_pt1 | contig 11330 bp, 17 predicted proteins | sample LARL112metaG_FD_184351 | JGI IMG/M metagenome (GOLD analysis project Ga0207665, IMG submission 184351) | Corn, switchgrass and miscanthus rhizosphere microbial communities from Kellogg Biological Station, Michigan, USA - LAR L11-2 metaG... | ecosystem: Host-associated > Plants > Roots >...
TGCGGTTGAGCAGGGTCTAACGCAGCGCCCGAGTACCCAGTTCGGACCAGGCGTATTTCTGAGGGCTTTCGCAGCGAATCAACCCACGCATCTGTGTACTTAGTCACGTAACTGGAGGACACGCTCAGCACCCATCTGTGTGCTTTGTCGAGGATCAGGTTCAGTCAACTCAACGAGAACGTGTAGACTGGTTGTGGCATGGAGAACCTCCGCATCCATATCAGCAATCGTGATATTAGCGTGTCGAGAAAAACGTCACGATTTGCACCAAGCTGGCGTACTTTCAAGCCTCCTGCCAACCTGCAACTTTCGCGAGTCCAGTCAATCCGGTTTTCAGATCGCACGGTACTTGGCCTAGTTCACCCAGGTGGGCCTAGTTCATTGCCGTGAAGCAGTTTGCCAGACAAACCTTGGGAGGATTTCGTGTCCGAAGCGGAGAAGCCGGAGAGTTCACGTTCAAGCGAGGGAGTCAGCGCAAGGGCCGTTTATGACGACATCGTTCACCGCATCAAGACACTCCAAGCCACGCTAGACCCTGACGAAAAGATTGCGCTGTCAGTGAGCGGCGTTGCCATCGATGGGGTTGGCCTGAGAGGCTCCACGATCTGGTTCGAGGGGCGGAATAATCAGGGCTGCGCTGTGGTCATCGCGCAGCACTATACACAGGTGACGGTGGTCATGACCGCCGAGCGCCTATATCGGGGCGAAGCCCCAACCCAAATCAGTTTCCTCACAGAGTAAGGTGCATCCAGGTAATCGCGCCTGTAAGTGGTACACACGACCGATCTGACCGTGAAGAGTTCGAGCGGGGTTGATCGGTCATCGTCGTTCATCTCAGACCGCGCCGCTCCATTGCCTGAATGCGCTCTTGAAGTTGCTGTGCAAACTTTAGCTCGCTCGGATGATCTAGCTCCTGAATGCGATCCTTGAGCTTTGCTCTCAGCGAGCGACGGCGAGGATATGCAAGGGCTGCGTTGAATAAGACACCACAAGCAGTAGTTAGAAGCTGGAAGGGGACCCAGGCCGTCTTCTTCCAAGCAGTGATCAAGGCTTGGCGCCTGAGACGACGCTCACATCCTTTAATCGCTTCTGTGTAAAGTTCCTGATGCTGCCCGAGCCATTGCTGGTGCTTGTCCAATTCCGTCCGTGCTGTGACGGCTGCTGCTTTCGCCTGCTCGACAGCCGCTCTGGCGACGGGCAGTTCCTCATCAGCCAAGTCGATCAAATCCATAAAATGGATTGCATCAGCGAGGTGACTTCTATCGGGGTCTTTAGGCAAAGGATGCCTCCACCAGGTTCCGACGTCACCCTCGAACACAGATGCCTGGCATCTAGCGCGTCGGAAGCCGACCCGGAGTGACTCTAGTGGATATTTAGAAGGCCCTCGGGAAGCAGGGGACGCATCTCTAATGCCAAATATCCCGCTTTGGTCACAGTAGCCCGCAGTCGCCGATCGTTGCTGGGGCTAATGGTGACGAAGCCATGATTTGCAAGGCTAGCGAGTATCCAGTTTAGAGAGGCCAGTTCTAATCCTCCTTGCGCTGCGGCGCGCAAAAGTTCCAACTCCTCTTCGCCCATTACCCGCACGCGGTAATCCTGTTCAGGCGTGAGGGCTGAGTGCTGGTCTGCCCTTGTATGTCTTTTAAGCGAAGTGCTGGGGCCAAGACCAACTTGTATGTGAGGACGAAGAGCCATTTGGGGCCTCCGCGCCTATAACGACTTTTAAGCATGAAAAGTTCAATGCAGCGTGCACGGTCGTTTAAGCTTTAATTCAGGCCCAAGCGGCATCCTGCCCGGATGTCTCTCAAGGCAGAACAGTACTCCCAAATCGTTAGGATGGCGCTATCGACCGCTGACATTGCTCTGGCGTGGCCCTGCATTTACCGATGACGCAGCTGTGCTCACCGCCCTATTCGGACTCCCCTCACACATCAAGCCTGTCCATCGTGCGGCAGCAGCAAGAGCGCTTGGCAGGGACATAACGAAGACTGGAGAATAAGCAGTCTCTGGTTAAGGCTCGGAGCTATCTCTTCTCGCGCTTGCTGGCTCTGCTGGTTGACTTTGCAGGGCCCTTGGAGCCAACCTTCGTCTTGCCGCTTCCGGCTTCGACCGCTGCCCGGCGCGTTTCCGCATTGCGTGTTAGCGCCGCCAGCCGTGCCTTATGTGCCGCTCTACGCTGGCTTGCTCGACGCTTCATCTCCCTCGCTTTGTGCGCACCCCGCATAGCGGTCCTCCATAGAGCATCGGCGTTATAGGCGAGAGCACCTTCTCTGCCGCACCCTTGACGCTGGTGCGTGCTCTGAGCCACTTCGATTAAAGAGGTCTGTCTATGTCACTCTCAATGTATCAGGCTTCCGTGCCTGCATTTGTCCAAATGCTAAATAACCTCTCTGCAATCTTGGACAAGGCCGAGGCCTATGCCAAGAACCGCAAGATCGATCCAGAAGTCTTGCTGAATTACCGGCTTGCCGCTGACATGCTTCCGTTCATTCGTCAGGTCCAGATTGCAGCCAATCTTGCTAAGGGGGCCGTTGCGTGGCTCGCGGGTGTTGAAGTGCCAAAACACGATGACACTGAGAAGACCTTTGCAGATCTCAAGGCGCGGCTCGACAAGACGGTGATGTTCGTGCAATCCGTACAACCCAATGACATTGAGGGCTCTGAGGATCGTGAAATCAACCTCACGCTCGGTGAACACACAATGAGTTTTAAGGGCCAGCCTTATCTAGTGCATTTCGTGATGCCCAACTTCTATTTCCATTGCACCACCGCTTACAACATTCTGCGCCATTGCGGTGTAGAATTGGGCAAGCGGGACTTCATTGGCGCTATTTGATCGGGAATGTCCCACGCTGTGGAGGAGAGACGTGCCGACCTACCAGTATCGCTGCAGAGAATGCGGTAAGTCGTTCGAGCGCACCGAAACCATCAGCGAGCACGAGGCAGCGAAGGTAAGGTGTCCGAAATGCAACAGCAAAAAGGTGACCCAGCTACCCGGTCGCGTTAACGTCGTGACATCCAAAAAGAGCTAGGGGTTATCGATCCCGTTCTGAAAGCTTTTCCCTGACGTTCTCGGGCAACAAAAAGGCCCTCCGATGAGGGGAGGGCCTTTTGTTGGTCTCCTACTTCTTCTGCCTACCCAGGATGTTTCTTAGAGTAGTAGGCCTGTGCCTTGGCGAGATTGCCCGAAGGGTCTGCCATGAACTGGGTCAGAGCAGACTGGCTGCCGAAGCAGTAGGTCTTACCTTGAATTTGCGAGTTAACGGAGCAGTCCGTCTTTATGTCCTTGCCGCTTGCGAGACCCATCGTGCACATGTTGTCGTACTCGCCGGTCACGGCAAGAGCTGCAGTGGCCATGCCGATTAAGAAAGCGCCCGCGAGGGCAGAACTGATATACGTTTTCATGTTCATCTCCTGTCAGTGGGATCTGCGGCGATCCTTCAGAATACAATTGTACGCTTAGTTGGTTCCTCCGTCAGTTATACAAGTCAGGTACTCGTGACGGTTGTTAGGCCCGAAGGCACGACGAGGATCATGACGTTCCACTCCACGGGCGGTGGGACACTCGCGCCAGAAAGCATCGCCGAGTAACTCCATGGGCGAAGCATCCGGAACCCTCGTGCTGATGTTGCAATGCGAGACTGCGATTCGCTTCACATCCCGCAACAGTGTACAGTGCGCAAATCGAGATCGTCAGCATAAACTGGGGACGATGATCCTGAGCCACTCCTAACGGGGGAGGTGAGGTCATGCCCCTCAACGAAATTCCGAGACATTTCAATCCTGAGACCCGCAACTTGATAGAGGCTGCGCTGGAAGATGCGTGGCAGGAATTAAACAAGGACGGCGATCATCATATAGGCCATCGACATATAGGCCATCGACCAATCCGGGAACTGCCGCGCAGCCAGCGGTTCACTCAAGAGAAGCAGCAAGTCCTTGTGACGCGGGTCTGGTTAAGGGTCTCGTAGAGGCGCTCGACGTCGGCGCGAGGACCTTCGAGCACCTGGGAAAAATTGGTATCGCTGAAGAGAAGCGCTCCGGTGATCTCGGCGGCCTCGTTGTTACGGCGTGATACGAATAGGATCTGCTCGATCTGCTCGCGTGCCAATCAGGCTCATCGCTTAAGAGTGACGTGCTCGCATAGACGAGACGGAAAAGTGACATGTCGTGACCTCGCAAAGCACCATGGCGCCGACTTGTCGGTGTAGCCGCTTATGACCCAAAGCCGAAGTTTCGCAACATATAGAAGGTTGTTCAGACGAGATCCACGCGCGTTCCATAAGAGATCCGCTGGCTCGAAGTGTTCTTCAGGGTGCGATAGGATCTGGTTGGCGTGTTCGACGGTGCTCAAGGATCCGCTCGATCGCTAAACCTCATCACCAACTTTTGAAGGAAGCTACATGGGCAACCCAGGCAACGATCGCCGTATCGACAATATTGAGTTCGCCGTCAGCGACATCGCGCGCTCGCGTGAGTTCTATGGCAAGGCCTTCGGCTGGACCTTTACGGACTATGGCCCGACCTATTGCGAGTTCAGCGATGGGAGGTTGACCGGCGGCCTCGCCAAAGGCAGCCTGATGAACCCTGGCGGACCGCTGGTCATCCTCTATGCCGAGGACTTGGGCGAGACGCAGCGCCGCCTCGAAGAAGTCGGTGCAAGGATCGTCAAACCGGTTTTTGCCTTTCCCGGCGGCCGACGCTTTCATTTTCATGACTTGGATGGATACGAACTCGCCGTATGGTCCGACAAGTAGGACGCGCTCGGGGAAGAAGCTAAGGGCTGTTCTTGGCACTTAGCGGACATCGCAACAGTGTCGTCCGATGTTCGCTTTTGGGGTCACTTCGGACGTCAGTGCGAACCAAGTATCGAGTTTCAACTTTGGCCTTCTAAGAACACCTTTTTGGCGCCCGAGAAGTTGAAACTATCATTGATTTCATTCACGAACCCCCGGGCCTCTCCCGTCAGAAACAAAGGTTCGAACCCCCTACGGGGCGCCAATGAATTCAGGGACTAAGCTTCGGCTGCGATTTTATGGGGCAGGCCGAGCAAATATCGGGGCAAATCATAACGGGCAACTTCGCCGCCACCAGTGGAATGATGCTTAAGCGAAGTGCGCCTGACCCCCCAAAATTTGGAAATAACGCATGTTGTCGCGTCTACTTAGCAGCAAGCCGACATTATTGCCTCGGCGCGTTCAGTCCTAGAGCTGACTGGGCGCTTCAGGGCTGCCAATGACCGTAATCAAGAACGGCATACCAAAAGAAAGGCTAATCGCTCGAATTGTCCGCTTCTGGCACTAAGCAGACATGCCCAATGCGCCGACGAATGCCTGCTTCTGGGGGCAAAGCGGACATTGACCAAACGTTGCCTACCAATCTCGATTTATGAGTACACGGCCTAGTTTCTGGTTAGATCGATCGACACGCCTTTGAGCGCAATTCCTTGTGTCGAGATTGAAACGCTCTGGCGCGAGGCACCGAACGATACCAGCATGGACCCGGTCACGCCCCCGCTAATCGCGAGGTTGATATTTCCGCTGGTCGCCTGTCCGGAGGCGGTTCCTTCAGCATTGTAGGTGCGCTCTTCCCAGGTGCCGTTGATGCGTCCGCCGCTTTGGCTGAGCTTGCTTCTAAATTCGATATTCGAGATCTCGCTTTGGCAGCGGATGGCCACGCCGAGGCGCGAGCCTCCACCGGTGTAATAGGCATTGCATTTGAGCCGCTCGGTCTTTCCTTCGCTAAGTTCCATCTGCCCGCCTCCTCGCCACGAGCCGAGAAGCTCGTCGAAGATATTGCCGGTATCGGCCTTGGTACCGTTCGTCGAGACGTACATCAGGGCCGCCGTTATGGTGATGGGAGCCAAGAGCCGCTTGAGTGCGCAGCGAAGCATTGATGTTATGGGGTCTCACTTATCGGCAATGGTGGTTGAGCTTAAAGCCGCCTTGGTTAAGCAAAAGGAAACGGCCACGCTACGTCCAAAGCGGACATCCAGACAGATTTTTGCTGATCGCGTTCGGATACGTCCACTATTGGCACATAGGGGACATTGATAGCGGCTCTGAGCATGTCCGCTGTTGAGGGTAAAGCGGACATGGCGGGTCCGCATCCGGAATGTCCGCTACTGACCCAAAGCCAACATAGCGGACATCTCCAAAGCCCAGCCTCTAGTGGTGCACACTCTTCTGAAAAAACAAGCCTTGCAAGTCAATCTGGGTTTAGCCGACTCTGCCGCCCAGAGGCGAGGTGGACTGCACATCGCAGGGTCTTAGGAAAGCGCAGGATGAAGCCCAGGTCTCACTTAGGGTGAGGCGAAGATTGCATCTTCTTATTGAGCTTTACTAAGATGTTGAAGTGGGTGGAGCAGTGGCTGCGGACCGTGCCTAGACCATCCGTGAGTCTGCGGCCTCCCGCTCACCATGGCTGTACGGCTACCGCTGCTAAGTCGCTGGCCTGAATTGAGCTGAGCAGAAGGATAGGCGGTCTCTGCGCTGCAGAGCAAAGGAGCAGAGACAACTATGGCCTCTTCTGCAGGTTAGCGCTTTCTATTAACGACGCCAGCATAGATCCAACCCTTTTGCGACGTCTGGGGATTAGTTACTTCCACCCATCCGGGTCTCCTACTGATAACGCGGAGCTTGGTACCCTTCGCAATCACACCCACGACCGATGCTGTCGCTTTGGGTTCCTTGCGAAGATCCGCTGATGCGGAAGATTTGATCCAGCTAGTATCAACTTCGTCACTTGCGGTCATTGCCGGATGCTTGGTTGGCAGTGATACCGTATCTTGCGCCGCCGACGCTATTGCGGCGTCTAAGTTGCCGGCCTTCCCTTGCCTCTCTTGCATAAGCTCCGGGCTTGAGTGATCCCAATGCTCCCCCTGTATCAACTGAGTTTTGACTGCATAAACGGGGATGTTTGCCGTCACATTGAGCAGGGTCGTGGCGGTAGCGAGGACTCCGCCAGTTGGCTCAACGAGCTGTATCATGAGTTTGGTATCTCTATCGACAGCATTGGGCACCGCGAGATGCACGTCGCCGATCTCGTCGGGTCTGAAATTCCATTCTGTTTCGCCATATGGGCGTCCAGACGAGAATGTGCTTCCTTGTGGCAGCCCTTTTATGGAGATGATGCTGCGCGCCGGCACTGTATCCGTTCCATCCAGCGCCAGCGGGAAAGGTACATTCTCACCGGCTAAGGCCTTTAACGTAGTAGGCGATGATAAGACCGGAGCCGGGAGTGTTGACTGCGCCTGGGGATCAAGTTTTTCGGTCATCCCTATGGGCGTTGACCATCGTGTGCCAAAGATTGCTGCAAGGGTTAAGATTTGTAGCGCTGCTACGAAAATTAGACCTGCTATCAGCAGAGCAATGCCTGAGCGAAGCGCGAATCTACGCGTAGCAAGTGGCCTATCATCCAACAACTGATTGGAAGCCGTCGGGACGCCTTTCGCCTGGCGTGATAAGGGCGTTGGTAGCGGCTGTTCAGCATTGGGTGTCTCTGGCTTACCGTACGCTTTAATGAGTTCAAGGCGCTCGGGCGTAAGCGGTAGTGGCGGCTGTATGGCATCCGGTGCGTGATCGTTTTCTTTTGTTTCTCTCTGGTTTCCCCGGAAAGCTCGACCGACTTTTAGCGGTAGAACATTAGCCGGAGCAATGAGCTTAAGTTGACCCATGGTCCCACCCCTAAAACCGTGACCGCTATCTCAACCTAGAGCGCGGCCCGAGATTTCCCCGAGAGTGTCACCTATTATCTGATGCTTGCTAGTGCCGACCTCCGATCGGCCCAGCTGGCGCTGACCACGTGGGCCGAAGAGAACCTGCCAACGGAGCCAATCATCAACCTCTTTACGGACATGGTCAGGCGAAAACCCATAGAGGTGCTGGATCTTCGTTTCGAGCCGATCACGCCTTCCCGCGATGAGTTCCAAGTCCTCCCTGGTGAGTTTGTCCCACTTGCTCTGGATCCTGCCTTTCGCCTGCGTCCACATGCGTTCGATCACCGTCCAATCCATCGCTCCCCCCTCCGATACGCCCTCTCTTGCAGATGAAGTCACGTCGGTGAGTTGCGTTCCACCACCAAAAAGAAAGCGCAGGCGTGTTGCGTAGATGTCACAGCCGAGACCTCGATATATATAGAGGCTAGACCTGCGTTTGGCCCAGGCTCCCGGTCCCGGCGTTAGTCGTCTCTGGGAACTGGAGCAGCGGCCATCGCGTTGCCAGAAAGTACGAATATCGAGATGCCGTACCATTGGATGTGGGGGTTATGCGCTCGGGGGATCAGGCGCTCAACGGCTCTCATTCGAAACATGAACTCGCGTGCTTGGTCTTGCGGGTCATCGAGAAGCTTGCACCCTGCACCGAGGCGTCGTTCATCGCCTATGTGTCGGGAGACTACACGTCCTCTGAGTCTCCGACACGGCATCTTATTCTTGAGGCACTGCTGAAGCTCAAAGGCCTCGGCCTAATACGATCCACCGACGAGCAAATCGGCATAACTGATGCGGGTAAACGATTTCTGGCGAAATTGCCGGTTGAACCCTTATCGGCTGTGGCGCCGAACACTGTTTTTTTTGCGATACCAGTCAAGCAAACATCGCGGCTCGAATTTCAAGCGCTCAAACGATCCTGCCGAGAGTATGCGGTCACAGCCCACGAAGTGATCTGGCGGGAATTTCACAAAATTTACGCGCGAACAAGAGGCATTTGGAAAATTGCTCTGGCCATTGCGCCCAGAGCAACAAGTTTGTTTCAGGCCCTCGAAAAAATGTGGCGCAAGCGCGCGAAAGTCTCGGGCACTTTTTTGTCCACCGCGCGAAGGTATGTGGAGCTCTTGTTGGGCAAGGCTGCCGGAATGAGTAAGCCGGCCCCAGAGACAGTGTTTGCTAACCGCCGTCGAAAGATCATTTTTGGCTGTACGCTCTTGGTGGTGGCACTGTCGACTGTTGGAGGTTTGGCTTTCCTTTTGACTATCGACACCGAGAGTTCGCGAGGAGGACCAGTAGCACTTGGCAACTGGGAGGGAACTGCATCAGTCGCCAACGTGCGGCCGGACACGCCCCCACCACAGATCGCCCGAATGGAAGAAGTGCGCACCGCCCTTCGGGATCATTTTTCTAAATTCGATTTGCCAAGTGAGCTGGGGAAAGGCGAGCAAAGAGCTCTTGTCGAATACTACTCAGATCTAGCTAACGCGCTTCTTTGGGTTGACCAGCACGGCCTTACCGATCGTGCACAGTCGGCCATAGCGGAGATTGCTAGAGCCGACGACTATGGCCTTAGGGCAAGCGAATATGAGTTGCCAAAGGCAGATGGTGTCAGTCCCCATGACGCAGTCAATTGGCTGGCCGACGCTGAAATTAAGATCAGCATCGCCATCCTCCGTTATGCTTCCGACGCACGTGGTGGCAGACTCTTGCCATCACGGCTTACAAAAAATCTCAGTCCCACACTCACCTTGCCTGATCCGTTACACGTTTTGGATTCGATGGCCGTGCAGGCAGATCCTGCACTCTTTTTGCGGAGCTTCCAGCCTAACCATCCACAATTTGAACTCTTGCGCCAGAAGCTGCTTGAGATAAGGCGTGAGATCAGCGCCTCCACACCAACAACCATCATACCTGAGGGCCCAGTGCTAAAGAATGGCATGCAACATCAGCATGTCGCTCTTCTCAGGAAACGGCTTGAGATGCGCTTGATCAGCGGGAATGAGAATCTTTACGACGATTCTCTTGATATCGCTGTGAGAAGATTTCAGCAGGAGCATGGTGTTGCTCCTGACGGAGTGGTTGGCGCCGGCACACGGCGGTTACTTAATGGGCACGGGCAAGAGGCCCTTACCAGAGAACGCCTGATTCTGCTCAATATGGAGCGCTGGCGATGGCTGCCCATTGATCCAGGCTCCTTCTACGTAACCGTGAACGTGCCAGAGTTCATGGCGCGCGTGGTCAAAGGCGGCGAGGTCATCCACGCGACTCGCGTCGTGGTGGGCAAGCCCGACAAGCAAACCCCCATCTTCTCCGACGAGATGCATGAGGTCGTGTTTAATCCGTTTTGGAGTGTACCCACCTCAATAAAGGTGGAGGAGATCAGGCCCTATCTCGACGAAGAGACAACCTGGTTCTTCGGCGGCTGGAACACTGCGGTTTTCCAGCAGCACGGTCTTCGGGTCAGATATGGTGGTCGGGAGGTCGATCCCGCAACGATTGACTGGAACCGAGTCGACATCCGCAATCTCGAGATCTACCAGCCGCCGGGGCCAGACAACGTGTTGGGAAGGATCAAATTCGTCTTTCCCAATCAGCACGACGTCTACATACACGATACAACGCAGAAAGACCTATTCTCCCAACCCATCCGGGCCGAGAGCCACGGTTGCGTGCGCGTGCAGAACCCGGAACAGCTTGCTGCGATCTTACTGGACTATGACCAGGGCTGGAGTGCGGCGCGCGTGACATCGGCGGTCCAGAACGGCTACGACCAGCATGTGGTACTGAAGCACAAGATCCCAGTGCACATTACCTATTTCACCTTGTGGGCGAATGAGGATGGATCGACGTCCACCTTCGTTGATCTATATGGTCATGACGCACAAATGGCGGCAGCGCTGTTTGGCGATCGTGTTGGCTTCGCGCAACCCAGGATCGCCAACAAGGATCGCGAAACTCGGGTTCTTCGCGGCGACCAGTCGCGATGGGACGAGGCTGCAGGCGAAGACATCGTGGGCAGCATCATTCGGTTGCTAGGAAACTGAAGAAATCCGCTAATGGCACATAGCGGACTCTTTGAGCAGGCTCGCCGCATGTCCGCTTCCGGGGACAAAGCGGACATCCCTGATACCCTTATCAATGTCCGCTAATGACCCAAAGCGGACATTCTGCTTCGCGTGCGATAGCCACAAAACCCGCCTCTGCCGGCTTAACCCAGTCCTTTGGGAAGCCTAGTGTGAAGCCGCCGCGGCTAGCGCCTTCTTGGCATTTAAACGGATTTCTTCCAACTCGGTGATTGCATCGTTCACAAAATCATCGATTTCAGCTTCGGTCATCAGATGCGCTGAGATTGCAAGATCCGGAGTCCGACTGAGTGCGCTCGACTTCACGTAGATCTGCACGTAGCCAGCGGCAGGGCTAGGTTCGTGTTTGCCTCCACCTCGATGAAAGCCGAACTTCCCCTTCGTCATTCCTGCCCTCCCTACTTTAACTGTCGACAGTGACTTAGTTCAGCATCGCCTTCGGCTTGAAGAAGTAGCGCATCGCCAGGAAGAACGCGGACACAAACTCAGTCAAAAAAAACGACCGGGCCGCTTGATCAAGCCTCCATGGTCCCATCCTG
>Ga0207665_10003004_pt1 | contig 11323 bp, 12 predicted proteins | sample LARL112metaG_FD_184351 | JGI IMG/M metagenome (GOLD analysis project Ga0207665, IMG submission 184351) | Corn, switchgrass and miscanthus rhizosphere microbial communities from Kellogg Biological Station, Michigan, USA - LAR L11-2 metaG... | ecosystem: Host-associated > Plants > Roots >...
ATCTAAATATGCTTGATTGTTGGCTTGGTAATACTGATACTCCTATAGTATAATGATTGCACTTACAGTCGTGAATACTAAGACCATGCAATGAAATGAAAATACTATTTGTAGTAACTTGTGTTTTCTTTGCTACATCCATGCGGTTCCAAATGATTTCAAAGGTGAAATTTATTGTGGATATTGACCAAGAGGAGTATAATTAATCGATAGAATAGTATTATTACCATTATCAGATTGAACTCACAACACTTTAAAGTCTATTACTTGATCTAAATATCATGCTATCATCTCGATCAGGTATCAATGTGGTTTACTCCTCAATCACTCTGCCAGAATTGCAGTCTCCTTATTTGATTTGTGGTTTTCCTGGCAGTGGATATGTTGGAAAGATCGCAATCGATCATTTGATTCAGGAGCTCAATGCAAAACGTCTTGTCGATATTTACTCGACCTCGTTTCCTCCACAGATTATGATTAGAACTGATGGTGTAGCAGAACTCATGAGAAATACAATTTTTTATTCAAAAGCTGGAGCCACTTCTGGCAATGATCTGCTACTATTGACCGGAGACTCACAGCCAAGCAGTCCTGAGTCTGAATATGCTCTGGCTGAACAAATCCTGGATATTGCTGCCAAGTTTGATACAAAGAAAGCCTTTACTCTGGCAGCGTCGGTTACTGGGGTATTTGTGGATAAGCCACGTATTTTTGGAACAGCTACTGATGCAGATATTGTAAAAACATTTGATAAACAAAATATCTTAACTATGGATAATGGTAGTATAGGAGGTATGAATGGCCTTGTTATTGGCATTGCAAAGCTTCGTGGGATGAAAGGTACCTGTTTATTAGGAGAAACGTCAGGTTATGTTGTAGATGCCAAAGCTTCCAAAGCCATTTTGGAAAGTTTGCTTTCGATAGTTGGGATAACTATAGATATGACTAACCTTGAGAAAAGGGCAAAAGACACAGAGATGCTAATTCAAACTGTTGAACAACAAGTATCTGGAAGGGTATTAGAAAGTCAACAGCCTACTACACCTGGTAAGACAGCAACTAACACAGGCTACATCAGCTAACTATAACCAACATGTAGTCTTTAGTGAGTACTGGCAATTATATTCTGAGATCGTACAGTAGATGATAAATCCAGCCTTTTTGCTGGAATAGGGTTTCCAGCATATGGTTTAGAAAGGGTTATTTGCGCTCATTGCTATTGCTATTTTCCTCTCCAGACAACGAGTTTAAAGTGTGGTACCCTTTATATTAAAAAATTTACAAATGGAAAGCTACTTCAAAGATTGCTCAAGTAGTTGCAGTTACTGAATTTGTTTTTGGTTTAAGATAATCATATCGCATCTTAAATAGCTCTATAACAACAGGTATATCTTCTTCTCCTTTAATCCAACAGCTGACCCATCCTGATTGAGGTAGTATATGATGTGGCGAAACTCTTCCAGAATTAACTAAGTCATTTCTTACATCCATCGGAAATGGTAAATCTGCTAAACGATCACCATGAACATGTCCCAGTTCCCTTTCGTTTATCCGGAATTCTAGACCTCCAAATCTATGCGGCTTAGAAGTAACATATGGCCAACTCAATATTTCTTTCTTTATGTTTTCTATGATTGTGGTCATAATTAATATTTATTAGTCTGTATACATATATAACCTTCTAGGTTTACAAATTATACAAATCATTCTATATCGTTAAATTAGAATTAGACAGTAGCAGAAATTATTGGCTTTTTAAGAGGCTATAATATATAATAGTAATTTTTGCACGAGTCAGGAATGATTAATTTAAAAATGAATGTTCTACCTTTTTGAGTGATATTTCAACTGACACTATATCTCCAGTGACTAAAATAATTTTGTTTAGATTCTTAGCAATATCAAAATGCTTATGATTTGCTCAATTAGACGACAGATGTTACAGAATGTTTCAAATTTTTATTCCGTAGATCGCAATAGCGCCTTCTTCAAAGCTTTCTTTATCTTGTCTACGAGGTTTCACATAAACTTTATCGTAACGATAATAATAAAAATACTTGATATAAAGGGTGAGGTAACAAACTTGGATGAAGAAACACCACCTACAATAATAATAACTAAAACTGCAAAAGCAGACTATCCTATACATGAGCTCATCGCAAAAAGATGGAGTGCAAGGGCGTTTTCTACCAGACCTGTAGAAAAATCAAAGTTGTTGTCGATCTTAGAGGCAGCAAGGTGGGCCCCCTCTTCGCGTAATGAACAGCCATGGAGATATATTATATTTACAAATGATAACCCTGAAAAGCTAAAGAACGCACAATCGGTTTTAAAAGATATCAACAATTATGCCAAGAGAGCACCAATTCTAATCTGTGCAATAACAAAGAAAACCTATTCTGATAATGGAAATTACAATAGACTTCACTTTCATGATTTGGGAGCAGCTAATGAGAATATGTTTCTTGAGTCATTCAACCAGGGTCTAATCATGCATGAAATGGGAGGCTTCCATGTTCAGAGAGCTGGAGAAGTCTTCAATATACCTGAAGAATTTGAAGTCGGCATTATGATAGCGATAGGATATCAGGACACGCATGATATATTACCAGAGAGTTTAAGACAAAAGGCATGTATACCCAGAGAAAGAAAATTGCTATCGGAAATTGCATTTCTCGAAGAGTTAGGTAATGGAATATCATAACACATACATCTTCTAATACGAAAGGAGTAAACAAAACGGACACTACTAATTTATAATTCGTTAACTATTAGCCAATAGTAATTCAGATTTCCAATCAGCTCCCAAAGGCAACCAATCATTTTCTATGGACGCAACAATGATTGTAATATATAGGTGTTAACATGGACTCCATTATTGAAAATCTAAGGGTTCATGGAAATTTAATCTCTTTCAGCTCGTTAAGAAATCTGTTAATGATTTCTGGGCTGCAAATGATATGCTAGATAGTCAGATAGTTAAAACCTTCATGTAAACTGAACCTGTGTCTTTGCATTCCTAAGACTGGTCTGATCTTACTCTTAGCATAACCAAGCAACATTGTTCGAGGTACAGCGTGCCTGCCTACCGCTAGCAGGCGATAATAAACCTAACAATCATATGCAAGATATCAACGCATAACATAAGATAGATGAAATAATTTTGTCTTCGCATCGGGTTCATTTAGTTAAAGGACCAGCCGTAGTTTCTTTAGAAGGAATGTGCCAGGTACTAGGAAAAGATGTTGCTAATAGTGAAGTTTCTGTAGATGTTGGCAAGATTTTACCATTTGAAATTAGTTCTGATTGTAAAATTAATATAAGAGGTGGCGAAAGTTGGCTAGCTTCTAGTTCGACTGCTGGCACATCAATATGGCGGGAGGTTATTCAAAAAATTTTCTATGAAAAAGTTTTTTTAAGAACAATATTAATTGTGGGTGATGGAGATACAGGCAAATCTACTCTTGCAGTATACATTATCAACGAGGCATTGAAAAATGGTTTCAGACCTTGTGTAATAGATGCAGATATAGGTCAAGGAGATATCGCACCGCCTAATGCTGTTGGTGGAGCGGTTATAATGGCTCAGATAACTGACCTACGGGATGTCAATATGCAATTCTTTGAATTTGTGGGAAGTATCAATCCTGCCGGATTCGAAGACGTTATTATAAATGCTATCAAAAACATTATAAATGAAATCAGCACTCTCTGTAACACTTGTATAATTAACACTGATGGTTATATCCGAAACAACGGTATTGATTATAAGGTCAGGATGGCCAAAGAGTTGAGGCCGGATTTAGTCGTGTGTCTTGGGGATGTTTCTGTATATGACACATTCAGAGTAAAATATGTTTCATCCCCTATATTGTATGGAAAATCTCCTAGCAACACCATAAAATCCAGGATTGATCGCCGTCAGAGAAGATTGAATCAATTTCTACGATATGTATCAGAAAGCTGTAGAAGTAAGGTTACTTCTAAAGAGCTGAAAGAGATTAAATTTGTTTATAAAAGAAAAATGTATTGTAGAGTACTGATTGGAAAATATGGCTCTTTACATTTAGTTAACAGAAACGGGAGTCAAATCAACGGGAGAAAGCTTGTTAACATGTTCGTAGCATTGGGATCCAATAAGACTATCTTAGGATTTGGTATCGTACTGAAGGTATCTCGCCACAGAGTATACCTCAAATCAGATGTTAGTGACTTTAGCGAAATTTATCTTAGCAACTCTAGAATAAGTGAAGATAATATATCAGAATTTAGATTAGTTAACTGACTTTTGATAACTAAAAATCTACCTCATTTCTTTTTTCAAAAGATGAGACTTAGGAGAGCAATGACAGGTGTGAAAAGAACACATTCCTGAATTTCTGAATAATATAGTTCACCGATTTAGCAGCTATCAATCAGCCTTAGCTGCTTGGGTGGATCTTCTTTGATTCCTGCGCCCGTGTCATGAGCTCTTGAATGTTTACTAGCTGATTCAAATGACTCGTGGCAACAATTCTCTACTTATTATACCACTGATACTTTTATACACAATGTTACAAATACAGTGCAATTCTATCATCTACTACGTTGACGAAAGACACCTGCGATCTATACTGAGATTAAACTTGTGATTTTATTTTTTAAACATATTAATTTCAGATACTTCATAAGCTAATCATAATTGGCTGTTACACACGAAGAACTAAACGGATATGCAACTTCTAGTGGAACTAAAAAATATGTAGAATATGCAATCCAAAGAGGAAAACCTTCTAGTCACTTTCGCCTTTTTGATGGACTTTACTTATCAAGTATTGGGATGGGGACCTACCTTGGGCAACTGTCTGCAGAAGACGACAAGGCCATGGAAAATGCAGTTTATGAGTCTATTAAATCTGGTGCGGTAAATGTCATAGATACAGCTATCAATTACCGTGCTATGAAATCAGAGAAAAGTATCGGTAAAGCATTATTACGTTTGGAAAGAGATGGTATCATATCAAGAGACGAAGTGTTTATTTGTACTAAAAATGGATACATTACAAACGACGGTGATTATCCATCTATAGATGTAATGGAGTATATGCAAAAAATGTTCATTTCAACTGATATTATTGAGGCACACGACATAAGTTCTGGCTACAATGTTCTCAATCCTAACTACATTGAAAGATGTATTGATAAATCATTAACTAACATGCACATAAGCACTGTAGACTTAGTATATGTTCACAATGCATTTGAAAGTTGGAATGAAGACATTAGCCGAGAGGAATTTATGCATAATCTTAGCAAGGTCTTTGAAGTATATGAAAGATACAGATCAAATAACAAGATCCGCTATTATGGAATGGCAACATGGACCTGTTTTAGAGTACCACAGGATAATAAAGAATATTTATCATTAGAAGAAGTAGTTAAGCTCGCTGAAAAAATTGGCGGCAAGCAACACGGATTCAGATTTATTCAACTCCCATATAACTTGGCTTATAGTGAGGCCTTGTTACTTAAAAGTCAAAATGTGGGCACAGAAAAAAATTTGACGATATTAGAGGCTGCAGATAGATTGAATGTAAAAGTATTCACCAGCATTCCATTGTTTCAAAGTCGACTACTTAAGGCCCAAATTCCCGATTATATGGGATTAACTGATCAGGTAGCAAAATTGGTTCAGGTAATACGTTCGAGTCCTTCAGTCATTGCCCCGCTTATGGGTTATAAGAAACCAGAACATGTTGAACAAGATCTCAAGATTGCAAACATTCCGCCGCTTAATGATGAAGAGTTTAGAGATGCAGTTCAGACACTATTGAAACGAAACTCATAGTCTTAATATGAAACATTGGCGTCAATAGAGTTTAGACTTACTGGCTGACTGACTGACTGCCATTGCAATCGTTATTTTTGGTTACGTTCATGAAAGATAGATTCTACGAGTTCCTGTCCTTCACTTGTTGATCTGTATTCTATCCGAGGAGAAATTTCATTACATCGCTGCCCATCCAATATTCCATCTTTTTCAACTCTTTGGACCTAAGAGATTTAAAGGAGCTAAGAGGAGGATTAAAACAAATACCGCTGAAATGATTATACAATACAACTATGGCCTGAAATTGAGGCTTCTGTTGTTCTGAATGAGGAGGAACAACAGCAATGATAACCTGTACGACACAGAAGTATTATAGTGCTTTTAAATGATGAGATTGAACAAAAGGATTTGAAGCCTATAAATTCAAAGTTGTCGTATTAGGTACTAGAACAACATGAGCCAAAATGTTAAAGGAAATGAGAATATGCAAAACAAACAACAGCAACAATCATCAAGCCAATGGTCCCAAATAATAGGCCAGGTTATGGAAAAATTAACAGGTGCGAATATGTCTACCACAATTAGCTTTAACGATCTTGAAATCGATGTTCCAAAGGCACAAGGGCCTGGCGGTAGAGATTTGGGTGGTGCCAAGTGGAAAATTAACGGAAAAATAGTATGGGCGACAGAGGGACATAAAATAGCAGGCGGTGGAGCATAGAGACAATTTTTCTTCGGTTATTTATTTTTATTATTATTATTTATTCTTGACATCCTTGCTATATCATACTGTTTCTATTACATGGTTCTACTTGTTCAATCAAGCCTCTTTAGTTAATTTTTATGACCAGTAATTCAAGACATCAAGAATACATCACAAGATAGAAAAATAAGACAGTATGTTAGATATGAAATTGATATAACTCATTGTGGTCTATCTGAATTCACATATATGAATAAGGAAATAATGACTGTGTCTGCTGTATCTATAATAATTGCTATGATGGGCAGTGGATCGTTTCTCTCCGTAGCAAATGGTCAATCTCAAACAACCAATAATAACAATACTACCGGGGCTGCTGGTGCTACAAAAAAAACACTTCCAGTGCTTTTGATACATGGTTATGCTTCGGATGCATCAGTATGGACAAAATGGGAGGATTTGCTTAAAAAAGACGGCATTCCGTTCTATCCTATAACGTTCTATAAATCAGATGACAAATGTGGATCTGCTGCAGATCATGCGAAGGAATTGAACACGCAGGTTCAACAGATTCTCAAAAATATGACTGCAGGATCTTCTCCTAAACGAGTAAACATTGTTGGTCATAGCAAGGGAGGATTAGATGCAAGAGTATTCTTATCAAATGGCACCTTTGCGAACAGCAAGGCTGTTGCAAATCTAATAATGATTGGAACTCCTAATGCAGGTTCGCCTATAGCACAATCTAGTAATATTTGTGAGCCAGCTGTAGAAGACTTGAAGCCTGGAGCTGCAGATACCAAAGTAGGAATGAATTCAAATACAAAATACTATACAATAGCTGGTGATTGGAATCCTTCTTTAATGTTCAATTGCCCACAAGTGCTTGGAGGAGTTGGATATTCTCAACTTCCAAAACCTAATGATGGATTGGTTCCTGTATCAAGTGTAGAATCACAAGGATATTTCCATAATCTTGGACATACTTCAGACTGTCATTCAAACCTATTAGGTGACACAGAATACGGGTTAGCAAAGCCCATATTACTTGGGGAGCGATAGAGGCCTGGGTTTAAAACGCAGTATATACATATCGATATATTTGTGGGAAAAAACGTCCTAATGTGTTTAATTCAGACGAAGGATACTTTCACCTAGCAAACTTGGATAATCTCTTTCGATTGTCTTTCCATTACCAAGGTGAAAAGAAATAATTATACTGAAAACTTATAGAGGGAATGTCAGACTACCATTGAAGAGATAGACTACTAATATTATTACAGCGTCTCGGTCTTGCCATCAGGGTATTTTATCGTTTATCAAATATAATGTCTTATAACAAATTTTCTAGGCTTATCCAATTAGTCTACTTACTTTTTTGCATAATAAAAATAAAGGAAAGATGTGCAATAAATTAGTTCATATATGTTCTTAAATTCGTCTTTGATCTCGCTCTTCTTGTTCTCTTTCAACGTAAACACTGGCAGTAGTACTACTTGTATTCTCTCTGCCTATTCTAGGAGTAGCAGTAGTATCTCTTGACGTCTGCTCAAATGTTCTCGCGCTATTAACTCCTATTCTAGATAGTTCCTTTGCATTATCTTTTGCTTGCTGTATTGAAGTCTTGAATGCATCCATGTTCGCAAAAATAATGTTATTTACTAATCTAGTTGCAGTGATCATATTGTCAGCAAAGTTGCTAACCATATTTGCGTATATTTCTATCAAATATCTTGGAGATATCCAATTTGATGTAAATACCTTATTTGCTTCCTCTATCTGCGGCACCCATGCTGACTGTAGTGAATTGATAATCTGCCTTTGTGATTCTATATAATTATCTGTTATTTCTCTTGCGGCCTGAATAGTCTGCTCTTGATAATCATTAACAGCCTGGGTGTAACGTGGAATCTCTTTTCTCGCTTCATCAGTAGACCTTTTAATATTATCTCTGGTCTGATCTAATGCTCTATTGAGTGATTGTTGCTGCTCTTCTCTTTGCTGTTGTTGTTGATGCTGCTGATACTGATAATGTGGTACTTCGCTAGTTGTAGTAGTCGTCGTTGTTGTCATTCGTTCTGATGGCGTCTGATTCTGTTGGGATGATGATGATGCAGATGTCACCTTTTCTTTTTGAGTAGTAATGCCTTCCTGAGTATTCGTTACTTTATTAGCTGTTGCTTCGCCTCCACCTGTGTCCCTCCTTCCTCCTTCACCTGCTTTTCCAATCATATAGTTAGCGCTTGCTTCACCTCCAGAAGAAGTAGAAGAGCCTTGATTATCTCTATCCTTTTTTTTATTCCCTACACTCATATAGTACTATACTCTATAAGATATTTAACTACTACTGCTAAGAAATTATCTTTTAAGTCATCTATGATTGCCGTTTGCCTGTTTATTATTTGTTAATAAATCGTACAATAACTTTCCTAATCAAACATGCTTAGTTTTTGTAGTCATTTGTTTTTTAGTGATGCTCCACTAGCCATTGATATATTACTTGATGAACCTGTTCACCTGCTTCCTCAAGTCCAAGCTTTGCTCCTTTGTAAAGAATTATTTGCTTAGGATTATTTGCTTTTTGTAGACACAAGATGAACAGCTTGGCCATAATATATCATCATCAGTACCATGTATTAGTAGAATAGAACAATATTGTCTTAAATGAGATACAGCGTATACTGCACCATATTTTTGAGTAGAGAGTGACTACTGTCCTAATGATATTGGGAACAACTGCTGCAGTTTCAATAACGACAGCTCCTCCAAAAGAATGTCCAACAAACCTAACTGGCTGAATTCCCGCATGCTCCAAGAACTCTATGCCAGCTATTATATCGATGATAGATTCAACAAGATGTGTTGGATAACGATAATGTACTCGTATAGAGCTTTCTCCCATTATTTACAAGTTTCTGACGCATGTGAGGGTAAACTTCTTAGCTGGCATATCCTAGCCACCATCGATGCCACCAACCCAGATAACAGCCTTCTTTGCACCTTCTGCATGATAGTAGCGGCAGTCGATGCTATCTTCTTGATGGCCGGTTAGAAGTTTGATTGGTGTATAACCATCCTTCGTTATCTGTCCCACATACTTCCACATCATCAATCAAATATCCAATAACTGAGGTAAAACATGGTTTTTCTACATTATATATAACAATGCTGGTCATAGACTGAAATTCCCATGATGTGAATCAGTTTGAGTCCCAGGTTGCATGGAAATATGGTGCAGTAAAGTGAATTTGTCGTGTATTTCATAGAAAAAAAGCAGATATTGAATTGTTTAATCAAGTTATAGTGTAGCTTGTTTATATTATTGCCCCTAAACAATTTCAATGTTCACTTTCTTATTCAATTGAACGAATTCAAGTCAAAAGCCGCAATTGTATAATTTGTTTTTTTCAGGCTTCAAATATTGTATCTTGGCAGGTATCACTATTCAAAAATATGATCTAGTGGACAAAATAGTTATAAAAGAGTAATAGAAAATCCTCTGTCATGTTTTAAATAGCATATTTCTTATGAGCCACTTATGGAAGATGACAACATAAACTCTGTATGGCATTGTCATAGAGATTCTAGTTTGCATCTTGGTTCCTATTCTGATGCCAAAGAATGCCTTAGGAACAGTAGGGGCCATTTGAATTCTAAGAAACATGAATTTAAATCCAAATTAAGCGATTGTGATAATATTATACATGATCAAGTAACACTTGATTTCAAAATTAGAATTGAAGATATTAATAATCAGAGTATATCGGCCAAAGCCACATTTACTTACAAATATTTTCCATCAGATGATTCTATTGAGTATATCGATATCATGTATACACATCCAAAATTGCAGTCTGTGATTGAATGCAATCCAAACATAATGAAAAATATTGATTCACATATTAGAGATTTATTGCTAGTTCAAAAGATAAGAAATTAAATTAAATAATATTGAATTCCAAATTCCACATAGCGACGTTTTTAATATTTACTTACTCAAGTGCGTCATATATTTTGAGGTACCAACGCTTCATGTCCATATATTTGCCATAATGATAAAAAGAGACCTTCCATCAAAATAAGATACATCATTCTTACTTGAGTGTTGTACATGTGTTGCTGGACTTTGGATAAATTATGACCAATATATTATGTTGGATAAGTACATAAAATTAATTTGAAATTTCATATTTTGTTGCGATATCAATCTTCCCTTGAGCCCACAAATCTCCTATATCTTACATAACAGGTTTTAATTGCTTTTCATAAAAACTAACCCAAACAACCTTGAGTATTTTTCATAAATGCTAACAAGGCCATTTAACTCACGATCAATTAACAATTTGTATATTTGCTCTTTAACATTGTATAGAAGTATCTCTTTTTCTTTGTTGGAATGCATTGTGTGCGGAAATGAATGTGAGAATCTTTCGATCTTTGCGAAGGTCATCTGGAATATAAGCAAGCATTACATCAGATGCTTTTCCAGATACTTTATATCTCTTGTTTAGAGGTATTGTCTTCCTTCCTTATCCCATCTGCTCTAGACCAAATAAGAATAATAAATGCCCTTTACATTCTTGTTTCTGATATATGTCAACTTTTAATGATAAGCTCCTCAAATGAATTAGGCTATCAAATTGGCTGGAGTAACCTGTAATCATAATATTAAAAATTTTATGGTAAACTACTAGCAGCAGTAGCTTTTAGCTTTGCAAATACCCCCAGTTCTGCCATTCTCCCTGAGATAAATCCCAGCATTGCACCATATATGATATGAATACAAGTGAACCTCCGAAAATGACAACGTA
>Ga0207665_10003007_pt1 | contig 11320 bp, 11 predicted proteins | sample LARL112metaG_FD_184351 | JGI IMG/M metagenome (GOLD analysis project Ga0207665, IMG submission 184351) | Corn, switchgrass and miscanthus rhizosphere microbial communities from Kellogg Biological Station, Michigan, USA - LAR L11-2 metaG... | ecosystem: Host-associated > Plants > Roots >...
TGGAAGGCGATGCTCGGCTACGGCGATGATGACATGCGCGGCTCGCCCGACTGGCGCAGCCTCGTGCACCCCGATGATCTCGCGCGCGTGCAAGCTGCAATTCGCGAGCATGTTGCGGGCAAGACGCCGATCTTCGAGAGCACCCACCGCATGCGTCACCGCAACGGCGAATGGCGTTGGGTTATCAGCCGCGCCACCGCGCGGGTCGACAAGCACGGTCGGCTGCTGCGCCTGGTCGGCGTGGAGCTCGACATCACCGAGCGCAAGCTCTATGAGGAAGCGCTGTTCCGCGAGAAGGAGAGCGCGCAGATCACGCTGCAGTCGATCGGCGATGGCGTGATCACCACCGATGCGTCCTCCACCATCGACTACATCAACCCGGTGGCGGAGGAGCTTACCGGCTGGCGCCTCGAGGATGCGATGGGGCGTCCGGTGGAGGAGATCTTCCGCGCGTTCCACGAGGAGACCTGCGAGCCCCTCGAGAACCCGCTCTCGGTGTCGATCCGCCGCATCCGCCCGATCAAATCCGTGCGGCCGATGCTCCTCATCCGCCGCGACGGCAACGAGCTATATGTCGAGAGCACCGCAGCCCCCATTCGCGATGGCTCCGGCCACGTGGCGGGCGGCGTGCTCGTGTTCCACGATGTGAGTGAGTCGCGCGAGCTCAATCGCCGCCTCTCCTACCACGCGAGCCACGATCTGCTCACGGGGCTCGTCAACCGCCGCGAATTCGAGAGCCGCCTCGAGCGGGCCCTGAAGAGCGCCAAGGCGCGCGAAGCCTCCTACGCGCTCTGCTACCTCGACATCGACCAGTTCAAGATCGTGAACGACACCTGCGGACATTCCGCCGGGGACGCGCTGCTCGGCCAGGTGGGGGCGCTGCTGAAATCGAAGGTGCGCTGGCGCGACACGCTCTCGAGGCTCGGCGGCGATGAGTTCGGCATCCTCCTCGAGAGCTGCTCGCTCGATGAGGCGATGCGCACCGCGGAGACACTCCGCGAGGGTGTGCGCAACTTCCGCTTCACCTGGGAGGACCGGGTGTTCCGCCTCGGCGCGAGCATCGGCGTGGTACCGATCACCGCCGATAACGAGGACGTCGCCTCGATCCTCTCCGCGGCGGATTCCGCCTGCGCCGCGGCGAAGGAGAGTGGCCGCAACCGCGTCCACAGTTTTGCCGAGAACGACATCGAGCTCATGCGGCGGCGCCGTGAGATGCAGTGGGCCGCGCGCATCAATGCGGCGCTGGAAGAAGGCCGCTTCGAGCTCTTCCGCATGGCCATCCAGCCATTGCAGCGCGCCGAGAGCGGTGCGCACTACGAGCTGCTGCTGCGCCTCAAGGACGAGACCGGGCGCATCGTCGCGCCGAATGATTTCATCGCCGCCGCCGAGCGCTACGGCATCACCCCGGCGATCGACCGCTGGGTGATCGAGAACGCGTTTCGCTGGCTGGTCTCCGAGGCGGATGAGCGCGAGAAGCTGCTGCAGTGCTCGATCAATCTCTCCGGCCAGAGCCTCGGTGATGACAAGTTCCTGCCTTTCGTCATCGATCAGTTCCACAAGAGCGGGCTCGATGCGTCCAAGATCTGCTTCGAGATCACCGAGACCGCGGCGGTCGCAAGCTTCTCGCAGGCGAACCGCTTCATCCAGGCGCTGAAGGAGCTCGGCTGCAAGTTCGCGCTCGATGACTTCGGCACCGGGCTCTCCTCGTTCGGTTACCTCAAGCACTTCCCGGTCGATTACCTCAAGATCGACGGCAGCTTCGTGCGCGAGATACTGCGCGACCCGATCGACCGCGAGATGGTCCGCTCGATCAACGAGATCGGGCACCTCACCGGCAAGCAAACCATCGCGGAATTCGCCGAGAACGCCGAGATCATCCAGATGCTCACCAGCCTCGGCGTCGACTACGCGCAGGGCTACGGCGTCGCGCAGCCGCAGCGCGTGGTGAAGTCCGCGGTCGCCTGAAGCCTTGGGCGTCCCCGCAGCCTCGGTGTCAACCGGCTAGCGCCAGGTCCACAGTCTCTGCGGGCCGCGCTCTATCAGCGCGAGATCCGAATTTTCCTGCGTGCGCTCCAATAGGATTTCGGAGCCATCGGCTGCAACGTCGAAGTCGCGGACTACGAAGTCCGGGGGCAGCTCGGCCAACACACGCTCGGTGCCGGTTTGGAGGTCGAAAAGCGCGAAGTCCTTGTGGCCAATGCCACCGCGCAGGAACACCAGTGCCTGCGGCCCGCCAAGAAAAGCGACCCGCCGTGCCCCGCGCGTCAGCATCAAGCTTGGCACGGGATACGGCCGACCGTCGGCGGCGGCGGCGCGCAACGGGAAGGTGGTTCCGACGTCGGCACCCGAATAGATCAGGAAACGACCATCGGGGGACCACACCGGATCGACGGAGTAGTCCGGCACCAGGGGAAGCGGCGCTTCGCCGTTGAGGAAAAATCGTGTCAGATGGGGCTCGCCCTCGCGCACGACGGCAGCCAGAACCGATCGCCCGTCAGGTGCCCACGCCGGACTGCCGCGCAGCACCAGGCCTGCCGCCAGCACTCTTGCGCCGGAACCATCATGGTTGACGACGTAGAGGTCGGTCCGATCCTTTTCCGCGATGCTGAAAGCGATGTGGTTGCCTTCCGGAGAGATCGCCGGCGCACCGAGCACGCTGGTCGGCGTACCAGCCCAGATCTCGCGGCTGGTGCCGTTCGTCAAGGTCCACAGGCCAGGTTTGCCACCGAGTGATGACACGTACAGGAGAAAACCCGAACCGAACCGCGGCGCGGCGCCCTCGGCGGCGACCGCCTTCGGCGCGGCTGCACTGCTTCCGGTCGCGCGCGCGGCACCGAGGGATATGCGCCACAGGCTGGTGTGAGCGTTGGCGACGGTCGTCACCAGACGGGTGCCGTTGGCGCTGGCCGCAAGCGATGTATAGCCCTCGAGGCCGTAACTGACGCGATGCGATATGCGCCGTTCGACATCGAGAGCGTACACCCACGGCCCGGAGGCGTCCTCATCGGTCGCGAGATACAACAAAGTACGGCGGTCGAGCAGTACCGGGTACGACAGGCGCGAGTTGTGGTTGGTCAGCCGCTCGAGCCCGCTGCCGGACGGTCGAACGCGCCAGAGATCCCAGTGATCGGGCGGCACACCCCGCACGAAGTAGACGAAAGCATCGTCGGGAGACCACAGCGGAAAGTGACAATGCACCCCGGCTGGTGCGACGTAGATTCTGCGCTCCGCCGCAGATCCCGGATCGCGCACGAACATCGGATCGCCCGGCGCGGTGGTGTGGTAGACGAGACGACTGCCATCCCGCGACCAATCGTACTCCGCGATCTCGGGTAGATAGAGCCGCAGCGCCCCGCCGGCAACGGGCGCTGCGAAAATATTCACATCGCCCGGTTGCGAGCCGTCCGGGCGCCGCACCCACACAGAGACCAGGGTGGAGTCGGGCGAGAAACCGAGCGTGCGCAGCGCGGGATTGTCGGCGAGGTCGGGCAGAGCGCCGTTCGTCAGGTTGCGGTAGGTACTGCCACCGATCTCGCCGATCCAGGCATCGATGCGCCCTTCCCGCGCCGCGAGGAAAGCGACCCGCTTCCCGTCGCGCGAGATCGCCGCGGCCTGCTCGGTACCGGCGAACCCGGACAGCCGCGTAAAGCGTGCTTCGGCCAGAGGGTTTCGCCAGGCATCGAGGCGCTCCGCTACGAGCCAGACCGCCAGCGCCCCGAAGAGCAGGACGATGGCCGCTGCCGCCCACCAGCCCATGGTCCGAGATTTGAGCCAGCGCAGTGGCATACGCGGGGCCCCGCCGGCGAGCGGCGCACTCGGCTCCCCCCGGGCCGGGCCGCCGGCGACCTGCGACTCGAGGCGCACGCGGCGGCTCTCCCACCAGACATCGAGCTCGGAGCGATACGCGAACACCGAGCCGAGCTTGTCGTGCACGTGACGATGGACCGGCATTCCCTCGCGCCGTTCCCAGCGCTGCACAGTACTGACTTCACGCTTGAGGTAGGAGGCGATCTTCTTCCAGGAGTCGAGGCGGTCCTGGGGTTGAGGTTGAGTGAGCCCCGTGTTTGATCCGCTTCCAGGTTCGTCCAAAGCGCGCTCCCGCCCGCCGCAGAGGGGCCTGGGAAGTTTTGCACGCCGCCACAGGGGCGGCAAAGCACAGCATTGTGCGTCATGGCACGCGATTTCGTGCGATGCCGTGCTTTACCGCTTGTCGCCGGTGCCTCTGCCGTCCAACTGTGCGCTTGCCGCTGCGCAGCGGCTGACCGCAAGGCTAATTCAGTCCCAAACACACTCGAGGAGCATGCACATGATGAACAAGAACTCAGTGACGAGCGTTGGCACGCTGGCAGGTCTCGCCATCGCGGCGCTGGCCGCAGGTGCCGCATACGCCACTCCACCCAATGCAGGCTGGGTTACCGACAAACCTCCGGCGGAGGCCTTTTTCGAGTCCATACGCGTCCGGGGCGTGACCGATGGCGAGGGCGAGGACCCGAAGGTGAAGCTTACCGTTGCCGTGCCGGTCGATGTCTACGTCGTGCATAACACCGTCGCCCCCGGGGGCAACAGCGGCTGGCACACGCACCCAGGTCCGAGCGTGGTCGTGATCAAGACCGGAACGGCGACGGTCTATGACAGCGACGGTTCAAGCTGTACGGCCACCATCTACCAGGCCGGTACCGGGTTCGTCGACGCAGGCGGCGGGCACGTGCACCTGGTGGCCAATCTGGGTTCGGCGACACTCGAGACGTACGCATTCCAGATCATTCCTCACGGTGAGCTGCGGGTCATCAGTGAGCCGAGACCCGTCAATTGCCCACCGCTCTAGGCGGGTGACGCAACCCGCTGGCGCGCCGCGTTGCGGTGCGCCAGCGGGGCTCGCGAAGCGGCAGGCGCGCCCGTCGTCCGCCGCTTCGCGAGTTCAGCGCCGCGGACGGCGGCGGCCGCCTCGCCCGGCAATCGGAGTAAGATTGCGCCGCCGCGGATGCAGCGAGGTACACCATGATCTTTCTCCTGGTCCTCCTGCCGGCGACTGGCCTCACGATCGCTGGCTACTTCGTCCTCTATCTTTCCTCGCGTACGGACGGGACGCTGCGCACCTTCGGCCGTTACCTCGGCTTCTGGGCATTCACGCTCGCCGGCCTGCTGATACTCGCTGCGCTGTTCGCGGCGGCGCACTATGGACATCACGGCATGGGGCACGGCAGCTATTGCCCATGGCATGGCGCACGGGAAGAGGGCTGGGAGGCGCGCCCGGGGGAGGGGCCGCAGGGGCCTGCCCCATCCGCGCCGCCGGCAACCCCCGGAGCGGAGTCAGAAACCCCCACACCGCCCACTCGCCAGTAAACGCCGCCCGCGGGCTGCCGCGATGTTGGTGGCCCTGGAATTCATCGCCACTTTCACCGCCGCACTGTTCGCAGGGGCGGCCCTGTACATCAACCTGGCGGAGCAGCCCGCCCGCATGAGGCTCGACACCCGGGCCGCAGCGCTGCAGTGGGCCCCGAGCTACGCGCGTGGCACCTGGATGCAGGCGCCGCTCGCGCTCTCGAGTCTCATCGCGGGGCTCGGAGCGTGGCGGTTCGGTGGCGGTGTCGGGTGGGCGCTCGCCGCGGTGCTGATCGGCGCCGTGGTGCCGTATACGTTCCTCGGGGTCATGCCAACCAATCGCGCACTGCTCGCACCGGGCCGCGACCTGGCGGGCGCGGAAACGCGCTTCCTGCTCGAGCGATGGGCGCGGCTGCACGCGGTGCGGACCGTGCTCAGCCTTGCCGCCAGCGTGCTGTACCTGGCGCTCGCGCTGCGGGTTTGACACCGCGCAGCCGCCGTCAGCCTCCGCGGCTACCTGTTTGCCGAGTGACGAACGATGTTGGCATCCCGCGCTGCCGGCATTGCCGCATCAGGAAAAACCCCCTCAGCTCGATGCCCCGGCGCCGACAGAGGTAAGCCGTGCGATGATGTAACGCTTATGGCGCTCCCCTTCGCCGATCAGCGTAATGCCACCGAGATCGCGTATTGGAACGGTGCCGGCGGGCAGCGCTGGCTGGCGCGAGAGAGGACGAACGATCGGCTGCTCGGCCCGGTCGGCGAGCGGCTCATGGAGCGCCTCAGTCCGCGCCCCGGCGAATTCGTACTCGACATCGGATGCGGCTGCGGCGCCTCGACCATTGCGCTTGGCCGGCAGGTCGCGCCGAATGGCCACGTGCTGGGCGTGGACGTCTCCGCACTACTCCTCGAGCGCGCACGGGAGCTCGTTCCCGCCGGGTTGGCGGTAGAGTTCGTGCTCGGCGACGCGTCGATTTATCCCTTCGAGGCTGGCCACGCGGATCTGCTCTTCTCACGTTTCGGCGTGATGTTCTTCGCCGACCCGGCCCGAGCGTTCGCCAACATCCGTGCGGGTCTGCGCCCCGGCGCTCGTGTGGGTTTTGCCTGTTGGCGTGAGCCGCGCGAGAACCCCTGGTTCATGCTGCCCTTGCAGGCGGCTTACCGGCACGTGCCGCGCCTGCCCGAACCAGGGCCGGAGGACCCCGGGCCTTTCTCGTTTGCCTCCGAGCGGCGCGTGCGGGACATCCTGGAGAGGGCCGGATTCGGCGCGATCCAATTCGAGCCGGTCGAGCTGGTATTCGATCTCGCCGAGGGTCGCGGGCTCGACGCCGCCGTCGAGACCTCCCTCGGCATCGGACCTGCCGGACGGGCGCTCGAGGGACAGCCGCCGGCGCTGCGCACCGCGGCGGCGGAGTCGATCCGTGCTGCGCTCGCGCCGTACCAGGATGGCGGCCGCCTGCCGCTGCGCGGCGCGATCTGGGTCGTCAGCTGCACCAACTTCTGAGGGGTGTCATGTTTCGCTGCGGCGCATTCATTCCCCTCGGACCCCTGGCTGCGGTGGTGCTCGTCACCTGCCTGAGCGGATGCAACAGTGACAATAGCTCTTATCAGCTCGGCGGGAAGGTCTCCGGGCTCGTCACCGGCCATGAAGTGACGTTGCTCAACAACGGAGGCGATGCAACCACTGTCTCGGCCAATGGCTCCTTCATGTTTCCTGCCGGCGTCTCCGCTTACACTCGTTACAACGTCACGATCGGCACGCAGCCGTCCGATCAGATCTGTGTGGCTGCCCCGGCCACAGCATCGGGGACAGCCACGGCAGCCGTGACCGGGATCTCGGTCAGCTGCGATTACTGGGTGCGGACCGATGCACCGGCCGTCAACCCGAGTGCCATTGCTATCTCCGACGATGCGAGCCACATGGCCGTCACGGAACATGGCGGTGGGATATTGACCTCGGCTGACGGCGGAGCGACCTGGACACGGACCCCTGCTAAAGCAGGTGCGTGGGTCGCCATCACTTCCTCGGCCGATGGCGCGCGTCTGGCGGCCGCCATGAGTCCGGGCAGCATCTACGTCTCGAGTGATGCGGGCGCGAGCTGGAAGGCAAGCAACGCTCCCGCCGCGAGCTGGACTTCGCTTGCCTCCTCGGCGGATGGCACGCACCTGGTGGCTTCCAGCGGCGACCAGTTCATCGATGGACTTACACAGGCGATCCACTTCGTGGGCACGATCTACACGTCCGTGGACGCGGGCCTCACCTGGAGCCAGAGCAACGCTCCCTGCTGCTACTGGGCTCAGGTCGGCACCTCGAGGGATGGGACCCGCCTCGCCGCCGTAAGTACCGGCGGCTCTCCTCCGGGTGACACCCCTCCGATCTTCAGCCCGAATGGGGTTTACACCTCTATCAATGCCGGCGCGACCTGGGTGCTGCAGAGCGGTGCGGGGAGTCCGCCGGTCACTGCGCCGGCGAGCGCTTGCACCGGCCTGTGCGTGTGGAACTCGATCGCGAGCTCCGCGGACGGCCTGACGCTGGTGGCGTCGCGAAATAATCAGCTGATTGACATGCCTGCCTTCGGCAGCATCACCGTCACACACGATGGTGGCACGAGCTGGGTGCTCGCTGGTGCTCCCACTAACTTCAACTGGCGGGCGGTGACATCCTCCGCGGACGGCAAGCGCCTTGCGGCCGCCGGAACCGATGGCGTCTATGTTTCCACCGATGGCGGCACGACCTGGAACAAGACCAGCGCTCCGCAGACGATTTCCACGGTCGTTTCCACTTCCGATGGAACACATCTCGTTGCCATCGACAATGGCCAGGCCATCTGGATCGCAGCCAGCTTCTAACCGCCGCCGAAATCGAGCCGCATCGACAGATCAATCGCCCGCACGTTCTTGGTGATCGCACCCACCGAGATGAAGTCGACCCCGGTCTCGGCAATGGCGCGCACGGCATCGAGCGAAACGCTGCCGGAGACTTCGAGCTTCGCCGCTGCGCCCTGCGCACGATTGAGCGCCACGGCGGCGCGCATGTCCTCGAGCGCGAACTCATCGAGCATGACGATGTCGGCACGGGCGCTCAGAGCCTCCTGCAGCTCTCCGAGTGTCTCGACCTCGACCTCCACTGTGACGCCCGCAGCGCTGCGTCGTGCCGCCTCGATCGCGCCAGTGAGCGAGCCGGCTGCCGCGATGTGGTTTTCCTTGATGAGGACCTGATCGTAGAGGCCCATGCGGTGGTTGCGCGCACCGCCGCAGCGCACCGCGTACTTCTGCGCCGTGCGCAGCCCGGGCAGGGTTTTGCGTGTGTCGAGAATCTGGCAGCCGGTACCGGCCACGGCATCGACGAAGCGCCGCGCGGCGGTGGCGGTCGCCGAGAGCAGCTGCAGGAAGTTGAGTGCGGTGCGCTCGCCGGTCAACACCGGTCGCGCTGGACCTGCGATGGAGAAGATGACCTGCTGAGCCGCCACGCCGTCACCATCGGCGGCGTGCCAGGTGAGCTGCACTTTACTGTCGAGCTGCCGGAAGGTCTCATCCGCCCAGGCCCGCCCGCACAGCACTGCCTGCTCGCGACTGACGACGCTGCCGCGCACGCGCTGCGCGGCAGGCACCAGGCTTGCTGTGACATCACCGCTGCCGAGGTCCTCGCGCAGCGCGGCCTCCACCTGCGCGCCGAGATCGGCCGGGAGCTCGGGCACGCTACTTGAGGAACGGCAAGCCGTGCGTCTGTCCCACCATGCACATCAGCAGCGGAATCGAGAGAATGAAATTGATGCGCGAGGCCATGCCGGCGGTCTTGCGCGCCTGGGCCTTCTGCTCGTCTGTCGCGGCAACGATGCCGAGAATCTTTTTCTGGTTCGGCCAGATCACGCCCCAGACATTGACGAGCATGATGGTCCCGAGCCAGGCGCCGACGCCGATGACTTGCGCACCCGAATGCAGCGTGAAGGCATTGACGAACCCGACGGAGAGGCTAAGCAGCCATGCGCCCATAAGCCAGGTAACCAGCGCCGACCAGCGGAACCAGAACAGTGCCCGCGGCGCGACGTACTTCGTGATGCCGGCACCGCCCGGGCCACCCTTGTCCGCCGCGGCATCGGCGAGCGCCGGAGTCTGCGCGACGTTGAAGTAGTACAGCAGGCCAATCCAGAAAACCCCCGCCACCACGTGGATCCAGCGCGCCAGGCCCGCCTCGTTAAAGGGACCGACATGGAAGCCGCTCAGTGCGATCCAGACGACGAGTGCCAGCACGATGCCCGTGATCAGGGCGTACCGGTGATTATTCAGAAGACTCATGACTGTATGCCTCCAAGTTATTGTTTCTTTAGGCCAAGCCAGGCGAATGGGGTTTGAAGAATAGGCGAGGCACCCCCATAATTCAACGCAGTGCATGCCGATTGAACCCACGCCGACGCCGGCGGAGCCCGCGGAGCGCCCGCCGTCCCCGTGCATCAATGTCTGCTCCCTGGACGCGCGTGGCTACTGTGTCGGCTGCCTGCGCACCGGGGAAGAGATCGGCAAATGGATGTCGATGAGTGCGGCGGAGCAGTGGCAGCTGCTCGCAGTGCTCGCCGAGCGACGCAAACTTACGAGGTGATCGAGATGGATGTGGTGGAGCGAATCAAGTCGGAACTGTCCTCGAGCCCCGTGGTGCTGTTCATGAAGGGCACGCCGGATTTTCCGCAGTGCGGTTTCTCGGCGCAGACGGTAGCGGCGCTGCGTGCGGTCGGCGCCGAGCTCAAGCACGTCAACATTTTCGAAGAGCCCGAGCTGCGCGATGCGCTCAAGCGCTATTCCAACTGGCCGACTTATCCGCAGCTGTATATCAAGGGCGAGCTCGTCGGCGGCTGCGACATCGCGCTCGAGATGTACCGCAACGGTGAGCTGCGCAAGCTGCTCACCGAGGTCGGCGCCGCGAAATAACCCGCGGCTTCCGTCAGGGTAGCTCCGCATCGAGCGCCGCGTCGTCGGCCGCGGTGTCCGTTGCGGTGTCCGCCGCATCACTCAGCCAGCCGAGGGCCCGCGCCCGTTCCTCCGCGCCGCGATGGCTGTCGCGCAGGCGGTTGCAGACCAGGCAGAAGATATCCGCACTCCGCTCCGCGTCGTAGCGTGCGCTGTGCGCGCTGTCGGCATCCCATTCGAGCCCCGCCACGGCAATGGCCTTGGCGAGCACCGTTTGCCCGAGCGCGGCGCCAGCGAGTGTCGCGGTGTCGAAGCACGAGAAGGGGTGAAAGGGATTGCGCTTCACGTCTGCACGCGCCACGGCAGCGTTGATGCAGGCGAGGTCGAACGCGGCGTTGTGCCCCACCAGGATCGCACGGCGGCAGCCGTAGGCGCGCACCGCGTGGCGCACTTCGCGGAACACGCGCTGCAGCGCATCGCGCTCGGGCAGAGCCGGGCGCAGCGGATGCCAGGGATCGATACCGGTGACCGCGAGCGATGCCGGATCGAGCCGCGCGCCCTCGAAGGGCTTTACGTGGAAGTCGTGGGTCGCGCCGCGCCTGAGTGTGCCATCGCCGTCCATGCCGATGAGCACCACCGCGATCTCCAGCAACGCATCGGTCGTGACATTGAAGCCGCCCGTCTCCACATCGACTGTGACCGGCAGGTAGCCGCGAAAACGTCGCGACATGAGAGCCGCCCCGGCAGCATCGGTGGTGGGGAGCGAGGTGGGCAGCGGATCACTCATGCGCCGATTGTGACGCAAAGGCCTCGCGCGCTGCGAGCCGCCACGCGATGCGCTCACCTGCGCGCAATGGCACGAGCTCGCCGGTGCCGAAAGGATAATGCGCAGGCACTTCCCAGGGCTCCGGCAGGAGCGTGATGGTGCCGGTATTTCGCGGCAGGCGATAGAAGTCCGGGCCATGACCGGATGCGAACGGCTCGAGCTTATCGAGCGCCCCCGCCGCGGCGAAGGCTTCCGCGTACAGCTCGATGCCGGCGTGCGCGGAGAAGATGCCGGCGCAGCCGCAGGCCACCTCCTTGGTGTTGCGCGCATGCG
>Ga0207665_10003008_pt1 | contig 11314 bp, 6 predicted proteins | sample LARL112metaG_FD_184351 | JGI IMG/M metagenome (GOLD analysis project Ga0207665, IMG submission 184351) | Corn, switchgrass and miscanthus rhizosphere microbial communities from Kellogg Biological Station, Michigan, USA - LAR L11-2 metaG... | ecosystem: Host-associated > Plants > Roots >...
TACATGCCCCGCGCATCGGCTGGACAACGGACCTCCGGTCTTCCCTTCCTTCATGCAACGCGCGGAGAAAGGCGCCGTATCCGGGATTTTGCTGATGCTTTTCAGGCTGTCCATTTTTACTTCCAGGGCGAGTGAGCACAGGGGAATCTATGCTGGCCTTGTAATGGCTAATGCAGTCGCAGGGCCAATCAGAGCTGGATCGTAAGACCTTTGTTTTCAATGGGTAGAACGGGTTTTGCCGGATGGATTGGGTGGTTCTGACCCAACGGGTGTGTAGCGCCAACACAGGCGGCTTTGCGCTATCGAGTCCGACCAAAAAATTGCCGCAGCGAAGTTTATCAACAAACATCGCTGCGGTTTGCCATTTCATATTGCTGCCAACCAGCGCAGTCGATTTCGAATTCGTCAGGGCCGGCGCCTCTGTCTTTCATTGGAGTATTGGCGTTTACGTGATGGCTTATTCGAGGTAAGCTGCTGCTGCTTGGGTCTTAAGGACTGCCGGAGGTGAGGATGCGCGGCTTCCAGGGAAGTGCCGGGCGAATCAAGTTTTTGCCCAGGCTTGCTCTCATACTGTTTATAGCTTTTCCGACGGTGCTTACTGCGCAACCATGGGCGGAAAACTACGATCGATCTGCCAGAAATCTATTGAGGCATCCTGCCGGCTTTGAGAAGTACAGCGGGCCGGGGCAAAGTGACTATGTTTCCGTGTCTTTGGGCTATTCGGTCTATCTTTCGCCCGGCGAGGTGATGCTCGCCTTCAGCGGCGACACGCGGCCGCCTGAGATGGTCCGCATCCGTTTCACCGGGGCGAACCCGCAAAGCCGCCCATCGGCTGAGGAGCCGTTGCCCGGTGTGACTCACTACTATATCGGGAATGATCCCAAACTATGGCGGACTGACGTGCAGCGATTCCGCCGTATTCACTACGCCGAACTTTATCCCGGAATCGACGTCCTCTTTTATCTAGAGGGAGAAGAAGGCGGCGGTCGCCAGCTGGAATTCGATTTTGATGCAGCCCCGGGCGCAGAGTTGTCGGACATCTCCATGCAAATCTTGGGCGCGGCGGCCCACGAAGTGAATGGGGAAATAGAGCTGGTTACGCCGTCCGGCCGGATTGCCTTCCTGAAGAAGCCGGAAATGTATCAGCCGCGCGGAGATCGTCGCGAACCGGTGAGCGGCGGCTATGCTGAGCGCGCCGGAAAACAGATTGGCTTTACAGTTGAGAACTATGACAAAAGCCTGCCACTCATTATTGATCCGGCGCTCGCCTACTCCACCCTGCTTTATGACTTGATGGAGTTGACGCTTTTTCCCGGACAATTTCCTGCCGGAACAGGGCCGCTGGAACAGGATACCGTGAATGGTATGGTGGCTGACAGCAGCGGCAATTTGTATATAACCGGAGGTGGTTTCGTATCCGATCCAAGCCAGGGATTTCTGCCCGGCAATCCTCCAACACCGGTCTCCAAGAGTTTCGTTCAGGAATCGTTTGTCATCAAGCTGGATCCGACGGGTTCGCAGCTGCTGTATACGGCATTTCTGGGCGGCAATCCTTCGGCACTCACCGAGTCAGAAGGGAAGGCGATCACACTGGACGCGGCGGGGAACGCTTACGTTGCGGGTGAGACCAATTCCCCAAGCTTTACCACCACTGCCGGCGCATTCAACAGGTCGCCGGCCTGCTTGTTAGAATCCATCTCCAACATCAACTGTCACGTGCCGTTTATCGCGAAGTTTGATCCGGCAGGGCACCTGGTTTTTTCCACGTACACGGCGGCGTCACAGACCAACGATACTGCGGGGCCGGCGCCGGGCTTTATGTCGATTGCGGTTGATAACGCGGGCGCGGTTTATGTCGGCGGCTTCATCGTTCCGGTTCAGAGAGTTGTTCCGAAGGACCCCGCGGCCCCCATGATCGCTGGTCTCATTACCACGGCGGGAGCTTTTCAACCTACGCGCACAAGCAACGTCACCAGTTATGTATTGAAACTCCACCCTGACGGCTCTGCCCTCGACTACTCAACTTATCTTGGCGGGAGCTCGAGCGATTTTGTCATCGGCACGGCTGTAGATTCAAACGGCGTGGCCCAGGTGGTGGGCGAGAGCCACTCCGCGGATTTTCCCACGACCGCCGATGGGTTTCAGACGAGCAATTCCGGTGTAAGCGCCTTTTATACGAAATTGAAGCCAGATGGCTCAGGGCTGGTGTACTCAACTTTCCTGGGGGCCGCCGGAATCAACTCTGACGCAGATTTCATCACGCTCGATGGCAGCAATAACGCGTACTTAACGGGTTTCACCAGCGGTCCGGGATTTCCTACCACACCTGGGGCGTTCAAGACCAACGTGACCGGTACGGCGGGTTTCAACTTTGTAACTGAATTTGATCCGCTGGGGAAGCTGGTTCTTTCCACCTACATAGGCGAAGCCTCTGACACCACCGGAATCGCTGTTGACGCTACCGGAATATACGCTGCCGGTGTTACTTCTTCTCCGAACTATCCATTGCTGAACTCCATTCAGCCGGCGAGTACGCTCACCCAGTCGACGGCGGCCTTTGTGACCAAGCTGGATCCCACTGGATCGTCGCTCATTTATTCGACGCTGGCCCCCATCCCGGCGGTCAGCATGAGCATTGACGGCCAGCAGAACGTGTATTTAGCGGGGGAGACCGGGGGCGCGGGATCCCCGACAACAATTGGCGCATTTGAAACGCTCCCGGTGAGCCTTGATCCCTTCTTTTCTGAGGGTTTTGCGATGAAGATCGTGCCCAATCTGGGAGCGGCGGTGCCGGTGCTTACGCCCAGAATCATCAGCTTTCCTGATATTTTGCAACAGGGCGTCTCGAGCGTTCCCATCACTGTGCTTGTGAGCGACTATGGCGATGTTGATCTGAGTTTGGCAAGCATCACCCTCTCCGGCCCCAACGCTACTGATTTCTCGCAAACGAATAATTGCGCCGCAACCGTTGCCGCCGGCAACCAGTGCACAATCACTGTGATTTTTACCCCGACCGTCCCAAGTGGACAACGCACGGCTACGCTCACGGTGTCATTCGGCGGAGGTTTCGCCGCGCAAACTGTTTCTTTGACCGGCACGGCGGGGACGCCCGCATTCCAGATCACGCCGGTGCCGGGTGACTTTGGCTCCATCAGCGATTCGGAAACCAACACTCTCTTTTTCACCATCACCAATACAGGGACGGGGCCGCTCACTATTTCAAACTCGACGATCAATCCAACCCCCGTAGTGGGCGATAATTTCGATTTCGGGAGTGTGTTTCAGTCAGGGCCCACGGGAGTGCTGCGGCCGGGAGAATCCACGCTTCGTTTCGCGATCGTAATGCACACTGGCATCAACACCGGAAACGTCTCAGCGCAGTTCATTGTGCAGGATAATGCTCCGGGAAATCCGCACGTCTTCAATCTCAAGGGATTTATATTCCGGACATTTCCGGATTTTGGCATGGCGATCAACAATGGAGCGCCGGCCAGCGCAACTATCACAGCCGGACAAACGGCGACCTATGATGTTGTGGCGGCCAGTGTGTCAATTATCAGTCCAGGCACTCTGTCTTTCGGCTGCAGCGGCGCTCCAGCAGGCGCAACCTGCACCGCGACTCCGAACTCATTGGCCCTGCCCTCTCCACATGCAACACACATATCTGTTACCGTGACCACCACGGCGGCTCAAGCGTCGCTTCAGCACCACATCCCCGTGTGGCCCTGGGCAACGGCGGGGGTTGCTGCCCTAATGTGGATGCGGCCGCGCAGAAGCAATCTGAAGTCGCGGCTGTTGCTGATCTTTGCTGCAGGGGTTCTTGCGGCGATGATCGCCTGCGGTGGCGGCGGATCAAATGGTGGCGGTGGCGGCGGCCGAGGTGTTCCCACACCGCCGGGAACGTATAGCTTGACGCTAACGGCAACATCAGCAAACGTCACGCATACTTTGCCGCTGACGCTGGTGGTGAAATAGCGATTCGACAAATGCGAGTCTGTCCTCGACTCGACATTTGGCGAAGGTCGGTGTTCGCGCCGCAGAGAACCACGCCGCTACGCCCCCGATCAGCCCGCTGCCTCCCACGGCGATAAGCACTGAATCGAGAGCTTAGAACTGCTCCGGCGGCCGGCCGCCGTGATGATGATCGTCGCCGCTGCCGGAGCCGCCGTCGGAACCGGACGAGCCTCCATCGGACGAAGAGCCGGAAGATCCGGAGCCCGAATGATCGCCGCCGTCTGAACCGGAGCTATGGCTGCCGGTATCTCCCGAACCGGATGGATCACCGCTGCCGCCGTGGTGGTCGCCGGGATCGCGCTGATCAGAGGCGCGCAGGCTCTTGATGGGATCGTCGTCATCGTCGATTCTGGAACCGCCATTGTCGCGGCGGCTGGGCCGGTCAAGCTGCGGCCGCAGGTCCTGGGTTGGGCGAGGGACTTCAGGGCCGGTTTCCATGCCGACTCGGCTGGAAAATCCAGCCGTAATCATTACCGATGTGCCGCGCCCGGTCACGGCTTCAAGTTCCACCACGCCTTCATCCACGTCGACTTCAGTAAAGCCGCGGCGGTCAACCTCGACATCAAACTTGGTCCCGCGGACGGAAATCACGGCGCTGGGTGTGCCGATCTGGAAGGCCGGCGATCCGCCCATGCGCTTTTGGATCTGCGTGCGGACGCGGCCAATCATGATCTGGAAATATTTCCAGCCGCTGGCCTCGGGCTGCTTCAAGAGCAGCTTGGTGTGCGGACGCACCAGCACGTCGCTGCCGTCAGAGAGCTTCAGCAGCAGGCGGCCTTCTTCGGTGTTAACAGTCGTATCGGGCGGCAGCAGCTCGCCGCGGACGGGAGCGGCGAAAGCCTGCGCGGGAAGCTGTATGCTGACCTTGCCCTTGAAATCGGAAATCGTGGCCCCGGCATAGGGCGCGCTGGCAGCGGCAGCAGGCGTCTGCTGGGCCGCGGCGCAGGCGCAATACAGCGCCAGGAAAACGATGGTTAAAGTGATTCTGTTTTTCATGGTGTCACCTCTGTAACTTCACAGGCGCCTCGCGGCAATGTAAACGCGAACGTGGTGCCTGACGATTGATTGCTTGTTACCTGGACCCTTCCGCCGTGTTGCTGTGAAATGCGGCGGACAAAACTCAGCCCCAAGCCCCATCCCGGGATGGATTCACTGCGGGCGGGGCGATAGAAGCGTTCAAACAACTGCTCCAGCTCGGCTTCAGGGATTACCGGTCCCGAATTCTGCACTTCAAACTGCACTTCCTGATCGGAAGAACTTACGCGCACCCGGACCTCAGTTCCGCCGGCGCCGTACTTGATGGCGTTGCTGACGAGATTCAGCAGCGCGCCGGAAATCAGCGTCTCATCGCAAAGGACAAATTCATTGTCGCTATCCATCTCTACGCGCACCGTGACCTTGGCGGAAGCGGCGAGCGGCTGCACCACTTTTTCCACGTGTTCAACCATCGCGCGCAGGCTGGTGCGGGCCAGACGCAGCGGCCGCGCTCCCGCATCCAGGCGCAGGACTTCAAGATAAGTGTTGATCATCGCCACCAGGCGGTTGGTCTCGCGAAAGATAGTGGACGGAGCTTCACGCGTGGCCGGCGAATTTGGATAGCGCATCAGCAGCTCAGAGAAGCCCTGGATGGAGATGAGCGGCGTGCGCAACTCATGCGTGACGAAGCTCAGCGCCTCAGAACGCGCCTGGTCGCGCTGGCGGCGGGCCGTGATGTCTTCGGCGATCAACAGCAGCGCGCCGGCTTCAGCAAAAGAAGTCCACGGCAGGCGGACTGCGCGGAAGAGCCACAGCTCTTCGCCCAGCGGAACTTCATTCTCGGTCCACGACGCGGCCTGCGGCGGCAGATCAGCCAGTTCCTGCCAGCCTCCGGCAAGCTGTGCCACGTTGGCGAGCCGGTCCATGGCGACGGACTGGCGCGCGCAAAAATCCTTCCACGTCTCATTGCTGAAGACCAGGGCGCCGTCCCCGCCATAAACGGCAAGACCTTCGCTCATCGTCTCAAGCAGCGTCTGGTTGAAAGAATAAAGAGAAGAGAGCTCCGCCTGGAGCTGCTTGAGCGCCGCCAGCTTCCAGTGCAGCCGGTCAGATGCGGGCCAGCCGCTGAGTTCGGAGCCGGGATGCGCGGGTCTTAACGGCCCATAGTGCGGGCTGATGGCGAGACGAAGCTGTTGCAGGCGCGAAGTGACTTCGCGGTCGACGATGAGAAGGTTTTCCAGTTGCGCGATCGGCGCGGCAAGCACGCCCGCAACCAGCAGTGGTCCGTACGACAGAAGACGATGAAAATCCGCAAACAGGAAATAAGCGGCCAGGTAAACGCCGCCCAGCATGCCGACCAGCACCAGAAGTCCGCGCACGCCGGGATACCGCACGACGACCCAAAGCGCAACCACGCTCATCAGCACAACCAGCGAGAGCTGGCTGAAGTTCCCGAGTTGCGAGAGCATTCTGCCGCTCAGGGCCATGTCGGCCACGTTGGCGTTAATTTCCACGCCGGGCATCGGCAACTGGTTGCTCACGGGAGTGATAAGGCGATCACTGATGTCGATGCCGCCAAAGCCGATCAGCACAGCCTTGCCCGCGAGTTGCGGCGCGGGCTTACCGGCCAGCAGATCGCCGGCAGAGACAACGACGAAGGGCGGATTCGGCTCTCCCGGCTCAAATTGAGGCCGGAAGTCGATGAGCAGCGGCGGCAGCGAAGCCAGCCGCTCAACGCCCGGAGAATTTGCGTCGGGAACATTTTGCTTTGCCACAGATCCCGGCCGCGCCAGTTCAGCCAGCTTGAGCGCGAATGCCGGGCGCAATCCGTCCGCGCTTGGTTCCTGGACGGGAATGCTGCGGCAGAGGCCGTCAAAGTCGATGATGGCCTGCACATGCCCCACGCCTTTGGCGGCATGAGCGAATTGAGGCAGCGGGTCCATCCACAAATTGCCGGTAGGCGAGGTGGAGATTTTTGCCGCCAGCACGATGTTGGGAGCGGATTGTATGGCGGCGGTCAGCGCGGAATCGTTCGCTTCGTCCTCAAGCTCGGGTAAAAGCACGTCCACGCCGATGGCTTTGGGGTTCTGCGCGCTGACGGCACGGACCAGTTTTGCCAGCTCCGCGCGCGGCCACGGCCAGCGTCCATGCTGCTCCAGCGTGGCATCGTCAATCAGCACCAGCGCGACCTGGCTGGAAACGGGCAGAGGACGGCGCACGCGGAAGAAAAAATCATTCAGCTTCTGGCTGAGCGTGGAAACAGGGAAGCTCAGGCTCACCAGCAGAACGAGCCCCAGCAAGACCGCGTTAAGCCTGATCCATCGGCCCCAGGTGACGGGCCGCGCGGGTTTCGAATTCGAATTGGAGAAGAGCTTCATTTTTCCAATCGCAAATCAGCTTCGAGCAAATCAGTCAGTTCAAGAAATCAGCCGACCATCAAATCAATTCCCAGCCGGCGGGCTTTCTGGTAAAGAGTTTTCCTTTCGATGCCCAAAGCGCGCGCCGCCTTGGACTTGTTGCCTGCGTGCTCCTGCAAGACGCGCAGAATGTGTTGCCGCTCCATGTCTTCCAGAGACGAGGGCGGGGTCTTGTCCGGCAGGCCGTTGGCGCGGACGGTCTGGCGCTCACGCTCCACGTCGGCCACGCCAATCTCGCCCGACGAGCAGAAAATGGCCAGGCGCTCCACCAGGTTTTCCAGTTCGCGAACGTTGCCGGGCCACGCCGCGTTGGTCAGCATCTTTACGGCGGAATCCGTGATGGTGATGTTGCGCTTGCTCTTGCTGTTGGAGCGCTTCAGGAAATGCTGCACCAGCAGGGGAATATCTTCGCGGCGCTCTTCCAGTCCGGGCAGATTGATTACGACCACGCTCAGGCGATAGTAAAGGTCTTCGCGGAAACGGCCTTCGGTCATCAGCTTGGTCAGGTCGCGATTGCTGGCCGCGAGAATGCGAACGTTGATCGTGGTGTATTTGTGCGAGCCGACGCGGCGGATCTGCTGCTCCTGCACCGCGCGCAGAAGATTTACCTGGAAGCCGGGCTTGGTCTCAGAGATTTCGTCGAGAAACAGCGTGCCGCCGTGGGCGGCTTCAAACAGGCCGGGGCGGCTGCTGTCCGCGCCGGTGTAAGCGCCTTTTTCATGGCCGAAGAGCTCGCTCTCCAGAATGTTTTCCGGAAGCGCGCCGCAGTTCACCGGCACAAACGGCTTGTCGGCGCGCGCGCTGTGATCATGCAGGGCGCGGGCCACCAGTTCTTTTCCCGTGCCGCTGGCGCCCAGGATCAGCACGCTGGCTTCCGTGGGAGCAACGCGCGCAATCGCGCGATAAACTTCCAGCATCTTCGGCGTGCGGCCGATGATCGATGTCTCAGGGCCTTCGTCCACGGTGGCGGTGGATTCACCGGTGGCGCGGCGGCTGGCCTGCACCCGGCGCACCAGCGCCAGCAGATCGTCGATGAGCAGCGGCTTGCCCAGATACTCGATGGCGCCGGAGCCGAGAGACTTGGTGACGGTTTCAACGCTGGTATGCGCGGTCATGATCACGCAGGCGCACTGCGGCTGCAGGACCTTGATGAGATCGAGCACGTTGAGGCCGTTGGCCGTGCCCAGATAAAGATCGAGCAGGGCCAGTTGCACCGGCTCCTGGCGCAGAATCACGTCGGCGGTAGCAACGGAGTTGGCCGTGAGGCACTCATAGCCCTCGGCCGCCAGCACGGAGCTGAGCAGGCTGCGGGTGGAGTCATCGTCATCGACGACCAGGACCCTGAAGTTACGATTTTTTTCGCTGCCGGACATCCGAAAACCTTTCTACAGCCGATGAAGACTGTGGTCGAAACCTGTGCAGAGCAAAATTTGTGCCGCCAAAACTTGTGCCGTCAAAACTTGTGTCGTCAAAACTTGTACCCCATGGTCACGCTCACGGCGTTGGTGCGGAAAGCGCCGGTAGCCTGAATGAGATGGAAATAGGTATAGTCGGCGGCAAGGTCCCACGGCCCGAAAAGAAAATCATTCTTCATCACGGCTACGCCGGCCGGGGAGTAGCCGGCAAAATCTTCCAGGTTTTCAGCGCCGCCATAGCCCAGATACTCGCCGCGATAATGTTTGCCCAGGCGCATGCGGAAACCTGCCGCGCCCAGGTGGCTGCGATACTGGTTCGGGCTGAAGTAGCCGTGGTTGAGGTCTTTGGTGAAATGAATGTGGCGGAAGGCGTATCCGCCGCCGATGGCAAATTGATTGTCATGCCAGGGGAACCAGCGCAGCGCCTCGCCCCATTCGCGCTCGCCATGATTGCCGTCAGAGTAGTGAGCGAAAGAAAGACTGCCGGTAACGGAAAAGTTATGGCCACGGTAGTCGAGATGGCTCTGCCAGCCTTGCGCCAGCAGGTCAAAGGCGGTGGAATCAAAAGTCGGCGATACGGGATAACGGACAAAGCCTCCGGAGACAGCAAGGCCCTTGAGCGGGTAGAGTTCGAGATCGCCGCCATAGAGAAGCTGGCTGCTGGTATCGGCAAAGCGCACGGCGCCAAGGCTGGTGCGCACGGCGGCATACTTGCCGAGCCGCAGGCGCGTTTCTCCAACGCCGGAGAGCACCGTCTCAGTAAAAGTGCCGGTCTTCCACAGCGAAGTTTCTTCCAGACGCATGCGGCCGGTGAAATTCCTGCTGAACTGGTAGACCATCCCCTGGTTGGAATAGACAGACCTGTTGCCCGAGGTGTCAGTAACGAACGATTCGGAGTTTTGTACGCGATGGATTTTTCTGGCCTGGCCTTCAACGGGCTCTGAAGCCAGGTAATCACTATATTGCTGCAACTGAAGGCTGGTGGGATGCCGGGCAAATGCCTGCTGCAGCTGCGCGCGGGCTTCCGCGCGCTTTCCTTCCAGCGCAAGATTGTGGACCAGGCCGAGCGCCGCGGCTTCGTCATCGGCATTGGCCGTGAGCAGTTCGCGATAGAGCCGGTCAGATTCTTTATAGTTTTCCCGATAGCCGAAGATCTGCGCCAGCTCCAGCTTGGCATTGCGGCTGGCGGGGTTGGCCATCAGGATGGAGTTCAGCAAACCTATCGCCTGGCGGTCGCGCTTCTGTTCCACATAGATGCGCGCTAACTGTATGCGCAATTCTTCATCGTTGGGGAACTTGATCAATCCTTCCTGGATGAGCGAGAGCGCCTTTTGCTCATTATGGTCCTGCAACGATTCCTGGCTTTGGGCCACGATCTGCGAGACTTCCTGATCATGCGCTGTTTGGGAAAAGAGTGGCGTACTCGCCAAAGCGAGTAGAACGGAGGCAAGGCGGACGATGGTGGCTGGGAATTTCATGTGCTGTGCCCGCTGTGGATATCACTATTAAGGAGCAACCGGAGAGCCTAAACCTGTTTTCAACGAGATAGACAAGATCAGTGCTGCCGGGTTGAGCCACAAGTGTATCCAAACGACTTAGTGGGTGTATCAGATTTCACCATATTCCGAGGGTTTATACAATCCAGAGCTGCTGGCAAAGGTGCTAGTACCAGGACGCACCTGTGAGGTGATGAGCCGCTTTGCACAAAGAACCCATGGAGATCGGTTGATCCGGTGATCGCGCGTGATCGGGTGATCGGAAAACCAGAAACTGCAATTTGAGTTCTGATCCCTGATCAGCGCTCATCCGCGCAAATCGGCGGTAAATTGGCTTTCCTCCGCGGCCTCCGTTCCTCCGTGTTGCAAAGGTTTTGGCTTTTCCTGATCGGGTCATCCGTGGTGAGTTTGCTTTTTTTGCAAAGCCTATTGGGTCTTAGGCGGTTTGTTGATGCAGCTCAGGAAAAATTCTGGCTGCAATGGCAAAGTGCTGGACGCACAGGGCCGCGCGGCGTTCCAAGCCGGACGAGGACAGAATCGTCACCACGCGAAAGGCAGGCCGGAGGCAATGATGGCAGTTTGCCACTTCCTCAAGAATGCGGTCACACCCGGTGTTCCACAGGGGTGAGCAGGCTGTTATTTTTTCTCCGGGTTTCAAACTGAACTCTGAAGTGGATTCCTTAAGGGTCTTGTGCATGGCCGAAGTTACCTCGTTGGGCGATACAATACCCGCTTCAGGGCCAATTTCAGCATGTTTTTAATCGCGCGGCGTGACTTCAGTCATTGAAACGAAAGGCAACCCGGAATCACTAGATTATCAGGCAAGAGGAAGCTGCTATCTGCTGCCTGCTATCTGCTACCTAAGCTTTTTTCTTGTCTGTATCGTTGAGCTCCGCCAGGCAAGCCGAAACCGAGGCGTATGCATCTTCAAAGGCGTATTCCTGGCCCCAATGGATGATGGCGGCCGAGCCCACGCGCTGCACGATCCAGTGGTAAA
>Ga0207665_10003010_pt1 | contig 11311 bp, 12 predicted proteins | sample LARL112metaG_FD_184351 | JGI IMG/M metagenome (GOLD analysis project Ga0207665, IMG submission 184351) | Corn, switchgrass and miscanthus rhizosphere microbial communities from Kellogg Biological Station, Michigan, USA - LAR L11-2 metaG... | ecosystem: Host-associated > Plants > Roots >...
GCACGGCAACATCTCGCATCTTGTTGCCAATGAAGTTGAGGCATTTGCTGGTGAGAGAGGAGGTTCATTGGCCGTCTCGAGGAAGCCCAGCTTCAGGAGGTCTCAGGGCAAGCTTTCGGGCGAAATGATCGAAGACCGTGTAAACGCGTGATGCTGGAAAGCGTCGCGCTGCTTCCGCTGAAGACATACGCGGCGTTGGTCGCGATCGTGACGCCGAAACCGGCGGCAATCACTATCGCGTACGCCCACAGATTCCAGGCGACCATGAATCCCGCGAATCTGCCCAGCGCGATCGTCGTCCACTGGTACAGTCCGCCCTCGAGCGGCATCAGTCGCGAGAGGAAGATCACCACTGCGGCCTGTGGCAGATAATAGAACGCGATCGCGAGCAGCCAGAAAACGGTGTGCGACGTACCGAGTTTTGCCGCGACGCCGACCCAGCTCGCGCCGACGACGTACATGATCTGCATCAGGACGAGGTCGGTCAGCCCGAGCTCTTTCCTGAGCCCGGCACTCCTGGCCTCGACCTCGGCGACGCGATTTTCTGCTAGCTGGGTAGACAAGCCCTCAAAGCTTCACCGCCAGAAGATTTGCGCAACCGACAGGGGTGACCTTACGCTCAACGATCTGGCGTTGCACACTGTCTAACGAGTCAGCATGACGACACGAGCTGCGTGGATTCCGCTCCTACTGGTCACGGCCCTTACGAGCGGCCACTTCGATCAGAGCCGTCGCCTGTTCATAGAGCATGTCGCCGTCGTCGACGTAAACGCTGGACGCGTGCTGCCCGACATTACCGTCGAGATTAGCGACCGAACGATCGCCGCGATGGGCCACGATCTTCGGGTGCCCACGCGCGGTGCGACGGTAGTCGATGGCCGCGGCAAGTATCTCATCCCCGGACTGTGGGACATGCACGTTCACCTCAGTTTTCCGGAGGGCGCCGCCAAAGTCTTTCTTCCGATGATGGTGGCGAACGGCGTACTCGGCGCGCGCGACATGCACAGCTTTCTGCCAGTGATCCTTGCGATCAAACGCGACGTCGCCAGCGGAGCGCAGATCGGCCCGAGGCTGTTCGTTGCCGGTGCGGCCATCGACGGTCCCAATTCCTACCTGCCAGGCGCGCGCATCGTCCACACTCCAGAGGAAGCAAAGACCGCAGTTCGGGAGCTCAAGGTAGCAGGCGTCGATTTCATCAAAGTCTATTCATCGCTGCCCAGGGATTTGTATCTCGCAGTAGCCAATGAAGCCAAAAGTGAAGGGATCCCTTTCGTCGGTCATGTTCCGTATCCCGTCACCGCAGCAGAAGCTTCTGACGCGGGACAGCGAAGTCTCGAGCATCTGACCGAAGTCGACGTCGGGACCTCGAGCGAGGAAGGCGCGATCAAGGCCGAGGAACTCGCGGCCATGAACGAGAAACACGGCTACATACCGGATCCGGATCGACTGAGATCTACGTTCGACTCTGCCAAGGCGAATGCATTATTTGCAAGGTTCAAACGCAACGATACCTGGCAGGTGCCGACGCTGACGGTGTTTTATGAGGAAAGAGAGATCGCCGAACCCGGTCTCCAGGCGCAGGATTCGCTGATTGCGTACATGCCGGAATTATTGCGTAATTACTGGCGCTCACTCCCCGTGAGCATTGCGACTAAGATGGTCGCGCTCTACGGCGTGCATTCCGATCTCGTTGGTCGGCTCAATCGTGTGGGCGTGCCGTTACTCGCCGGCAGCGACTCTCCCAACCCGTTCGTCTATCCAGGTTTCGGTATTCACGACGAGCTCGCTCTTCTCGTGCGCGCTGGCCTCACGCCGGCGCAAGCTCTCCGCACCGCAACGATTAATCCGGCGCGATTCCTCGGCCTCAGCGATTCGCTCGGCACAGTCGCCGTCGGCAAAGTGGCGGATCTCGTATTGCTCGACGGCAATCCGCTCACTGACATCGCGAACACAAAACGGATTCGCGCAGTGGTTCAGGGTGGGAAGCTGTTCAGGCGTGCTGGGCTCGACGCGATGCTCGCCTCGGCAAAGGCGCGCGCCGCGGAAAACGAGGCCTTGTCAGTGCTTCGACGGACTGTCCATCCAGAAAATCGCCCAACGACGTGACATCGTTGTAAGGTGCGGATAGACTGCGAGTAGTCGCAGGACGTCCATAGCCGGCGATCAGCGCGGTGTCAGGTCGCGGTTGCAACCGACATTGCTGGCGCGTGGCCATAGGTCAGCGTTCGCCACAACCACTCCACTGGCCCATAGCGGTATCGGCTAAGCCACCACGTGCTCGCGGCCATCTGGAATGCAAAAAGAATAAGTACGATGGCAAAGACGCCAGTGAAACCAAACCTGCCGTACCAGCCAAGGCCATAATGGTAGAACAGAAGCGTGCCCACGACCGACTGCGTGAGGTAGGTCGTCAGCGCCATCCGCCCCGTCGCGGCGAGCGGTCGAAGCACGCGCTCCCCGCGCGGCCGCTGCCAGATCAAGAGTAGGACGCACGCGTACGCCAGCGCGGTGCCCTCGGTCGCCCAGTCGAAAAACTTCAGCACAAACTGCCGCGCCATCGCGAGCTGGAAGTAGGGATAAGGAAATGCCGGGACGCGATTGGCTGGGATCCTCAGAGGCCATATCGTGTTCCCCCAGTGCCACATGGCGTAGCCGATGGCTGCGGCGACGACCGCCAATGCGAGAAGGCGGCGCGTAACTCTCGGTTCGTCGATCACCCGGCGCAGGTACCCACTCTTGATCGCCCAGAGTCCAACCAGGAACGACGCCAGGATGCTCGGATAGGAGGTGAGCCCAAAGTGGCCGAGCCAATCCATGTAGCCAGCGACTCGAGCGCGCTCGATCTGGAGCCATGTGCCGTGCGCATAGATCGCGGCCAACTGGTTATATGAGGCCCACACCGGGAAGCGCAATCCTGACATGAACATCAAATCACTGACGAAGATTCGGCCGACGAACCACAACACCGCCGCGCTGATCAGGATCGTTCGCGTGCTTGCAGTCCGGAACATCACCAGTGCGAAGGCAACGAGCGCATAAATAGTAAGGATATCGCCGCCCCAGATGAGCGTTCCGTGAATGATGCCAATGGCGAGAAGCGTTGCCGACCGGCGGTAGTAAGTGTTGCGCAGATCCGTCCCGCGGCTATCCGCACGCATCAGCTGAATACCGAAGCCGATGCCGAACAGGATGATCAGCAGTGAGTAGAAGCGGTCTTGCACGAGCCAGCGCTGTACCCACCACAGCGCAGAATCGAACGCCGTGACCTGGCTATGATTCGCGTACCCGTTGAAGTTCGACCAAAGCACGCCGAACATGGCCCATCCCCGCAGTAGGTCGAGAGCGCCGATCCGTTCTTGTGGCGCGACAGGGCGCAAGACGTCGGTCACGGGAGTTGGGAATCCCTGAGGCTTTGCCATACCGGTCCGCAACACTTGCACTGTTTGCGGAATTCGGCAAGCGCGAGCTAAAACGTCAATTATTTACTCGGTGGAAACACTGACAATCGCGCGATCATACTCCGTGATCATCCGCAGGATTGCGACTGTAGCCACGCGACCGCGCGATCCAGTTGTGGATCGTTCGTCGCGCCAGCCGCTGGCGCGTCTATCGTCTCATCTGGCGTGATTTCCTTTCCGTAACGCCTGCCCGTTCGATCCGCTTCCACTGCGATCGTCAACAGAATGAGCGCGCCGTCCGGCAATTTGAAGTCAGTGTTGGACGTCGATAGACCTGCCGTCGGCAATCCAAACGTGCGAGTCCGTGGTCGGCCGATGAACGAAATGGCGACTGCCTCGCCCGAGCTCGCGGTCCGCGGCCCAAGCAGCACTGCTACATTCGCGGACTCCAGGGCCGCAAGCGACGCGGGCGGCTTGACGTCAACTTGATCGCGCGCGTGCCAGAGCGGAGTGCTCCGCCACGGCGAAACGAAATTGCCGAGGCCGACTTCGCCGAGGAATGGACGGAGTCCGCCAAGCATCGGCCACATGTTGCCGCCGCCATTGGCGCGGAGGTCGACTATCCACTTGCAGGTGCCAGCGCCATTGGCGACTGCTGCACTCAGTGAGTCATAGACGGTTCGCGCGTACGATTCGGCGGCCGTCTTGTCCACACCACTATATGCTGGAACGGAGATGTACCCGATTCCATTCATCTGCACGCGAACGAGCGGTCTCGGATTCTCCGCACCGCCCGTTCGTAAAGCGGTTGCGCCCTGCGGCCCCATCAGAAAACTGTGATGATCGCCGAGTCGCTTCAGCAGCGCACGGATTGCCGGATAAGTGTCGGCAGACGTTTCGGATCCCGCGGCAATCGCGCGGACGTCTTTTTCGACCGCGCTCCACGTTACCGTATCACGCCACAGCGATGCACGTCGCACGATCGCGAATGCGGAATCCAATTCTCGTTGCGCTTCCGGCGCGAGCGGGGCATCGGCAGGAACTGGTGGCCGCACCGTGACGCGAACATTTCGCGCAGTTGCCTCACCGCCGCCCGCGAGCAACAATCCGAAAGCGAGCCTCGTCGCAGAGCTCGGCACGTTCATCGTCACGTCGAAGTGAGTCGGGGCCGAAGTCGTCCCCTTGATTCCTCGATCCATGGCATTGTCGAGAATCAGCGTTGTGCTGCCGCTGTCGGCCCGCAACCATAGTGAGGCTGACCTGGGCACATCTCGCGTTTCGATATCCGCGGATATACGCACGCGACGACCAGCGAGGGTGTCGGCATCGATCATTCCGGTCACTGCTCCAAAACCAGTCGGCGTTGGGCTCGTCGACCGCAAGGAAACCGTCGCCCCCTGGTCGCTCATTGGCGAACCGTCGGCAGACATCGTGTACGCCTGACTCGATCCGGCGAGCATCCATCTAAAGAGTCCCTGAGCATCTGCAACCTGCGGCGCGCAGAGCATCGGTAGCAGGACAAGGACAACGTGGCGAAGGCGCATCGGCGAGCTCCAGAACGGGTCTGTTTGGTTCGATGCCGATTGTTCGGAAAGCGTTGAGGACTATTTAAGTCTCAGAAGAGTGGCCTCGTCGCGAACCCCGTCGAAATATTTCTGAAGCACGTCATCGAACACGGGTTCGCCTGACACCGCGGCGAATAACGTCGCGGAAGAGCGGAGCTTCAAATCGTCAGGCGCTCCGAATATTTCCAGCGCGGATCGGCCGTCGATGTCCTTCACCGCAGCGAAACATTCCCGCAACCGCTTACCAAGCAGCGGATGCTCCAGATACGCCCTCGCCTCTGCTGCACTCTTGATTGAGTAACGGCGCGCCATCGCGCTCGTGCCGAGTCCCTCAATCTGCGGGAAGACATACCACATCCAGTGCGACCGCTTCTGGCCGGCGCGTAGCTCGGACAACGCTCGGGCGTAGTCTTGTGCCTGTGCCTCTACGAAACGATGGAGATCGTATGGATCTTCAGCTGACACAGTCGCCGAGTCGCATCACGGCAGGACTCTGATGCGACCAACCATCCCGACCGCGAGGTGCGGCGTGCAATAGTACCGATACGTTCCCGGACGGAGTCCGGCGAGTGACACGGTGTAGGTGTCCTTGGGATCGTTCAGCATTGCCCCCGTCAATTCGTCCGTCGTCCGCTGCATGTTCTCCTGCAGTGTCGCTGCCGCGCCGGCGGGAATGCTGTCTGCCCAGAAAGCGACATTGTGCGGTGCGCCGCTGACGTTCACGAACTTCACAACGTCGCCGACGTGCGCCGAGATGCTGGCTGGACGGAAACGATAGCCGGACGCGTCGCCCAACATTCGCACGACGATCGTCCGCTTTGCACGCGCAGGTGAGCCATCCACAAATGCACCCGTCGCAACCGTCAGCACCGCGATCATCGCGACACTCGTCGTAAATCTGGAAATGGTCATGCTTTCTTCTCGCGGAGTGGGGCGTCGGCAGCTCGCTCGAGCAGGCGTCTCAGCTCGTCGTCAGTGAGGGTCGGCCACTTCGCTCGAGGGAAGGGAAGTCGTCTGCGCGCCGAGCTGCCGAGCGACTCGAAGCAGATCCAGCCGTCCTGAAAATTGCCGAGGAAGCTACCGCCGGTGGCGCTCGCTCTGCTCAGACCCGGCACCACTGACCACGCTCGCCAGGGCATGCCGCGATCGTCATTGAATTCGCGAACGCCCATCACCTGCCGCTCGCCACTTTCCTCCAGCTTCAACGCCGGCTTGTCCGTGCGCGACGTGGTCGAGCGTATATCTCCGTTTGCGACGTCGGTCTTGATCGGTCGCTCGCGTTCTTCCGATTGCGCAACTTGCTTCATGTGACTGCGTACGTGGATTGTTTGCTTGGCGGCTACTGCAGCCGCGAGAAGATCGTCCTCGAGCCGACGAATCTGTTCCGTTGATTCGGTGGACACGCCTTTCGCCTCCGCCTCACACGCCGCATGAAGCCGGTTCCGGAGCTCCTCCTCGGTGTCTTTGAGGAGGGACTGCAGCGGATCGCGGTCCGACGGTCGAGAAGGAGTGGACGGCATAGCTAACTCGCGATTGGGCAAGAAGATCGGTGCAAAACTTTTACCACCGGCTGCCACCACCTCCCAACCTCAGCCGTTCCGCATGCCATATGCCCATCTTACTGGCTAGATACGCATGTAGGCGCAGCCAGCGTTCTGCGCGCGCGCCAGACCGAAGATTCCCGACGGCACTGAATACGCCGATGGCACGAACGCCGCCTTGAGGTCGCGATGGACATCGTCGGCGTTGCGACCAGCCTTGTTCGCGAGACGTGTAGCGAGATGGCCGAGGGCGAAATCGCAAACGAGTACGATCGCTCGCCGTTGTAGCAGATCTTCCAGAGTTGGCAGCTTGACGCCCGGAGCAGGATCCGGCGCCCGATGCCAGAATGGGTTTCGCACCGCGAGCTTCCCGGTCGTCGGATCCTTCACGTTGTACTCGGCGCCGAGCGAGTAGCGCTCCCAGGCCGAGTCGTTGAGAGCGGCGCCGATGGCGACCGTCCTGATATTGAACACGACGCGCGCGTCGTAGCTGCGCGAGCCATATATCGTGGCGCAGTTGTCGAGATAACGCTCGGCGAAGTAGAGGATTTGAGGATCGCCGGGATCGCCAGGGATTGGCCAGTCGAAGACGGCGCGATCGGACGCCTTGGCAATCAGATCGACCCACGACAAATCCCAGTCAGCAGCGTCCTTCATCGGTTCAACGAGAGCTTGCGCCCGCGTCGGAATCACGGTGGCGGAAAGAGCGCCTGCTGTCGCGATTCGCACAACGTCGGTTACGAACTCGCGTCGCGACGCTCGGCCAGAATAGTCAGTCATATCGAGATCCATTGCATGTTTATCGTAATCTCGCTGTGAATATTGTGTAAAATTTGTCGCGACCGGAAACGGCTACGGTGCGTTTCTGTCTAATTCTGCATAAAGGGAACTCACGTGATTAGACAAATCGGTTGCATTCGCATTCTCGCTGTCGTGGGACTGGCAGTGCTCGCCTGCCGGCCCGCCGCGCCGACGCAAAAGTACGGCTTCATCGCGCGACTTGGTAACGACACGGTCTCCGTCGAGAGCATAACTCGCCATGGAAATAAAGTGGTCGTTGACGGTGTCGACCGCTTCCCGCGCGTGCGTAGCCGCCACACCGAGATCGAGCTTGGCCCGGGCAGCACGATTCGTCACCTCGTGATGGACATTCATACGCCGAGCGAGCCGGCGAATCAGCGCGAACGACACGTGACGGCGGATGTGACCGCCGATTCCGTGCACATTTTGCAGACCGACAAGGCGGGCAAGCTGCGACATGAGTTCGCGACGGGCGACGCTGTTGCAATGGCGCACGTGCCACAGATGTACTCGTTGTATGAATTGTATTTCGACGCTGCATTTGCGCGTGCCGATTCGCTCAAACGCGGCGTCGGCGACACGGTGCAGCTGCGGCAGTTCTACATCGATCGGGAGTTCGATCGTTTTCCGCTGCATCACGGAGTGGTGCGACTGTTAGCGGATCACAAGGCAGAGATTCAGCACGATTGGCTGTCCGGCACTGGTCAGGCGACCTTCGATTCCGCGGGGCACATGCTGTCTTATTCGGGCGCGCGGACGACGTATCTGGTCGACGTCGCGCGGCTCGATTCTCAGCCGGACATCAAATCGATCGCCGACCGTTGGGAGGCGACCGAATCAGCTGCAGGTGGAGTGAAGCAGCTCAGCCCGCGTGACACCGTGCGCTCTACTATAGGTAGCGACTCGATCATGATCGACTACAGCCGTCCGCTCGCACGCGGACGCACGCTGGTCGGCGGCATCATTCCATATGAGCGAGTGTGGCGCACCGGCGCGAATGCGGCGACACAGTTCTTTACTTCGGCGCCGATCCGACTCGCGGGGATTCAGCTCGCAGCCGGTGCTTACACGTTGTGGACTGTTCCGCACCAGAACGGCGTCGACCTCGTCGTGAACGGACAGTCGGGACAGTGGGGCACCGAGTACAACCACGCGCGCGACGTCGGCGTGGCGCGGATGCAGTCGACGACGAATTCAGCTCCGGTCGATCAATTCACCATCTCGGTCGTCGCTAATGACGCGAAGCACGGGACGCTCACGATGGAGTGGGGCACATTCCGCTGGACGGCGCCGATCGAAGTGCGCTGAGACCGTCGCATTGCGGTGAGACGTCGATTGTCTAACCGCAACGCGAAGGATCGGGCGCCACTACTCGGTCACTACGGCTGATCGCTGTCGATCAAGCGAGCCGCCGCAGAGATATCTAGCCCTGCGGGCAGTTTCCACCCGGCGCTGGCTCGTCGATGCGAAGAGCAGCGCCTGGCGGGGCAAAATACGTCGCTGATACCGTCGCCTCGACGGTTCCTTCATTCCTTGCCAGCATCACGTGGCCCGGTGCGGGCACTTCCACGAACGCTGAACCCGCGGGGTACACAGTGCGCACGCACGTCGGCGCATTCCCGTTATTGGCTGCATCATCGAAGCCCGACCCGCTGTGGCCACCCGCGCGATAGAAAGTAATCGCACCGGTTTTCACGATGACGAGAACCGGACCGGGGTGCGCATGCCATCCGGAAGTTCCGCCCACACCAACGACGACAGTTGACATCGCGATGTCGGTATTGTCCTGCGCCTTGATCTCGACGTCGAACCCGTCGGTGGATCGGATGTGGAAGGGGCCGATGTTTCCACGACCGGCCGGTGTCGAAGTGAAGCTGGTGGCCTGTGTGAAGGTCGGATCGGTAATCGATGGATGCGACGCCTCTCGCTTCGCCGAGTCTTCGCACGCGACGATCAAAGCGACTACAGTTAGGCTTGCCAAGCCTATGGGGAAATAACGGTTCATACGACAGCTCCTTGGGAAAGTGTGATGAGATTTATTGCGAGATTGTGTACCGATAGCAGTCGCTGGTGAGGACAACCGCCGACGTCGCGACGTTCACGACTCTGAACGCGATGTCGAACGTGGTCCCGACGGCAAACGCTGAGACGTCGCGAAAAAGATTCTCTTCGCCCGCGCCGCGATCATCGGTGTTGATCGCTTGCGGAACCAATCCCTTGCCGAGCGTTAGCCATCCAGTAGTGCCGCAGATGCCGTCGAGATTTCTGTCCGCCACTCGCTGCAGGACGTAAGCGGTGTTCGGCTCGAGGTCGCGCACCTTCGTATCGAGATCGATGATGAGCGCATTGTCGTTGGGCTGCCTGAACTTGACGAGCCCGAATCCATCACCGCGAAGTATCACCTCGAGGTTGAAATTCGGCGTCTCCGGGCCCCAGGAATTGCTTTGTCGCGGCGCCAGCAATCCACTCGAAGCCGACGTGTCATTACTACAGCCGGCGAGCACGATGATGCTTGCTGTCAATACGATGAAACGGGTTGGAACTTCCATTTTCCCTTCCTCCACGAGCGGGTCCGATTGCTTGCTCCTCAAAGGCCGGCATCATTCGGATCGACCCGCGAGATTCGGCGAAATGCTGGCTTCACCCTACTGAAACGGAATCGCCGCGTCGATCGGCTCATTTCACTTGCTGAGCGTGCCCCAAAGCCTTATGGTGGAGGTCCATTCGGAGCCCGGAGGTGCGGATGGAAGCTGCGCCGTCCGAGGTCACGGGTCTGCTGCGGTTATGGAGCGCAGGCGACGAAAGCGCGCGCGATCGGCTCATTCCGCTCGTGTATGACAGGCTCCGCGCATTGGCCCACCGGCGTTTGGGCGATGCGCACTCCGAAGACTCGCTGAACACCACTGAGCTGGTACACGAGGCGTACGTTCGTCTCGTTGGAGCGCCGCACATCGACCTCTCCGATCGCGCCCATTTTCTCGCGCTCGCATCCGAGATCATGCGAAATCTGCTTGTTGATCGTGCTCGCTCCCATCTCGCGGCAAAACGCGGCGGGGGCATGAGACCGGTTAGCCTCGACGGGTTTGAGTGGATCTCCGAAGAGAGTCTCGAGACTGTCGCCGAGCTCGATGAAGCGCTCGAGCGTCTCGGCAAACTGAGTAGCCGTCAGGGCCAGCTGCTCCAGCACCGATACTTTGGCGGATTGACGCTCGCAGAGAGCGCCGCGGCAATCGGTGTGTCGCTCGCCACCGCCAAGCGGGAGCTGCGCTCCGCTCGCGCCTGGCTCGCGCTCGAGCTGAGAGGCGAGCCGCTCGCATGAATGCCCAACGCTGGGAAGAAATCCAGATCAGCTTCGACGAGCTTGTCGAATTGGATGTGCCGCGTCGCAACGCTCGTCTCGCACTACTGGCGAGCAGCGATCCTGAGCTACATCGCGCACTCGAGTCGTTGTTGCAAGCCGACGCCACGGCCAATGCGCAACTGGCACCGCTTGATACCGCATTCCTGCCTCAGACTGGTGTTCAGCCAGATCCGCTCGGCCTCACCGGGCGCACCATCTCTCATTTCTCGCTCGGGGAACCGCTCGGATCCGGGGGCATGGGCGTCGTCTATCGCGCCGATGACACGCGCCTGCATCGCGTCGTCGCACTGAAGTTTCTGCTGCCCCACTACAACCTCGACACCTCCGCCAAGGCGCGGTTTCTCCGCGAAGCCCACGCGGCGGCAGCTCTCGATCACCCGAATCTCTGCACCATCCACGAAATCGGAACGAGTGAGGAAGGCTTGCTCTTTCTCGCTATGGCGCTGTATCCGGGCGAAACTCTCCGTGCGCGATTGAGTCGCGATGGTCCCGTTGGCGTGCGCGAAAGTCTGGAGATCGCGCGACAAATCGCCGAGGGACTGCAAGCCGCACACGCCGCCGGCATCGTACATCGCGACCTGAAGCCTGGCAACGTCATGCTTCTGCCCGACGGCACTCTGCGGATCCTCGACTTTGGATTGGCGA
>Ga0207665_10003013_pt1 | contig 11307 bp, 12 predicted proteins | sample LARL112metaG_FD_184351 | JGI IMG/M metagenome (GOLD analysis project Ga0207665, IMG submission 184351) | Corn, switchgrass and miscanthus rhizosphere microbial communities from Kellogg Biological Station, Michigan, USA - LAR L11-2 metaG... | ecosystem: Host-associated > Plants > Roots >...
CCGGCGGGCTCCCAGGATCGCCCGGTAAACTGTCCCGCCTCGGGAAGCCAAGGCAGCAGCCCCGCGCTGCCGGCCAGGCCGCTCCCGGCCCCCTTCGGCTGTCGCCGGTGGGTGTCCCCAGCAAACAGCGGACGTGATGGGAGTCGGAATGCGCGTTCTGGTTCTTGGCGGCGATGGCTTCTGCGGCTGGCCGACCTCGCTTTACCTGTCGGACCGCGGTCACGATGTGACGATCATCGACAACCTGAGCCGTCGCAAGATCGACATTGACCTCGAAGTGGAGTCGCTGACCCCGATCCGGCCGATCGGTGAGCGGCTCCGTGCCTGGCAGGAGGTCACCGGCCAGGAGATCGGCTTCATCAACCTCGACCTGGCCACCGAGTACGACAAGCTGGTCGCGGTGCTGACTGAACTGCGCCCCGAGGCGATCGTGCACTTCGCCGAGCAGCGCGCCGCGCCGTACTCGATGCGCTCGGACAAGACGAAGCGCTACACGGTGGACAACAACGTCCGGGCCACCCACAACCTGCTGACCGCGCTGGTCGAGACCGGGCTCGACGCCGCCCTGGCGCACCTGGGCACGATGGGCGTGTACGGGTATGGCTGGTCGGGCAGCGCGCCGATCCCGGAGGGCTACCTGACCGTGAAGGTGCCGACGCCCGACGGTGAGCTGGAGCGGGAGATCCTGCACCCGGCCAACCCGGGGTCGGTCTACCACATGACCAAGACCCTGGACCAGCTGATGTTCGCGTTCTATGCCAAGAACGACGGGCTGCGCATCACCGACCTGCACCAGGGCATCGTGTGGGGCACCCAGACCGACCAGACCAGCCGGGACGAGCGGCTGATCAACCGGTTCGACTACGACGGTGACTACGGCACCGTGCTGAACCGGTTCCTGATGCAGGCCGCGATCGGGCACCCGCTGACCGTGCATGGCACCGGCGGGCAGACCCGGGCGTTCATCCACATCCGGGACACCGTCCGGTGTATCGAGATCGCGATCACCGCCCCCATGGAGGACCCGTCCCGGGTGCGCGTGCTCAACCAGATGACCGAGACGCACCGGCTGCTCGACCTGGCCAAGATGATCGCCGACACGATGGGCGCCGAGATCGCCTACGTGCCCAACCCGCGGCGGGAGGCGGACGAGAACGAGCTGATCGTCACCAACGACCAGTTCCTCGCGCTCGGCCTCAACCCGACCACGCTGTCCCAGGGCCTGCTCGAAGAAGGCGTGGACATCGCCGGCCGGTTCAAGGACCGGGCCGACGTGACCAAGATCATCGCCCGGTCGGTGTGGAAGGCGGGCATGGAGACCTCGGACGACCTGATGAAAGAGCTGCCCAAGGAGTAGCCTGACCGGCGGTGATCCGCCGGGGCTGGTTCCGTTCGGCAGAAAAGGTGTCGCGTAGCGTTCGGTAGCATGACGACGCGCCGCGAGCGGGGGGAGCAGCGCCAGCGGGAGCCGCGGCCGCGCCCGGCGCTGCCCGCGGGAGAGATATACCGGGCCGTGGGCCGGACCGCCGGGCGGTACCCATGGCGGATCCTGGTCGTCTCGGTGGCCGTGGCCGCGCTGACCACGCTGGTGGAGTTCGGTGTCGGGGACCTCATCAGCGAGGGCAACTGGGCCGAGGCGCTGTTCGGCTCGGTGTGCCTGACCGGCAGCAGCATGCTGGGCTCGGTGTTCCTGTCCGGGGTCCTGGTCCGGCTGGCCGGCGTGGCCGGGCACGGCCAGCGCGACCCGCGGATCTCCACGGTGCTGCGCGCGCTGCCCTGGGGCGCGCTGATCCTGGCCGACCTGCTGGTCACGCTGGCCTTCGTGGTCGGCGTGGTACTGCTGGTCATCCCCGGGCTGGTCGCGCTGGTCCTGTTCATGCTGGCCGGGCCGGTGATCGAGATCGAGCACCGGCGGGCGGTGGCCGGGCTGCGCCGCTCCGCGCAGCTGGTCCGGCAGCGGTTCTGGAAGGTGGCCCTGATCGCCGGGCTGCCGTTGCTGCTGGCCAACTGGCTGGAGTCCGAGCTGCCCGAACCGCACGGCGCGGAGGGCATCGTGACCGCGCTGATCGTCCGGTCGCTGGGCGAGGGTGTGCTGGAGGCCCTGATCGGCCTGCTGCTGGTAGAGGTGTGCTACCGGCTCATCGCCGCGGAGCGCGAACCGGCCGCCGGGTTAGCCACGGGTTGGCGGTCGTGGCCGCCCAGCATGGCCAGGGTGGCGGCGAACCGGCTGCCGGGCGCCTCCCGGGCCACCCGGGCCGCGTCCTGCGCGGTGTCCACGTCCACGAGTTCCGGCACCTGGCGGACCCGGAGCCGGGCGGCGCGCAGCCGGCCCAGCTGGGCCTGGCCGGTGTGGCCGGCCGACATGGGCACGCCGAGGATCAGCTGCGGGTCCGGCCGGCGCAGCCCGAGCAGCCAGAATCCGCCGTCCGCGGCCGGCCCGAACACCGCGTCGGCCTCCCCGGTGGCCAGCGGCCGCGCCACGGTTTCCAGCAGCCCCGGCGTGACCTGCGGGGTGTCCATGCCGATAAGCACGGCGGGCACCGGCGCCGTCGCGTAGGCGTCGTCGAACGCGGCCGCGATCCGCTCGTCCAGCCCGCCGCCGCGCTGCGCGGTGACCTCGAACCGGCCGGGCAGTTCGGCCCGCAGCGTGCCGGGTGCGGCCCACTGGTCGGCCAGGGCCAGCACGTGCCGGGCGAACGACGCGCTGGCCCCGGCTTCCAGCGTGTCGGCCAGCGCCGACTCGGCCAGCGCGGCCGCCTCGTGCGGGGTGAACGGCGGGGTCAGCCGGGTCTTCACCCGGCCCGGGACGGGCGCCTTGGCCAGCACGATGAGCTGGGCCGCCAGCGCCGTCATGCGGCCAGCACCCGCCGCATGTCGCGGACCGTGCGCACGGTGCCGGATACCGTGCCAGTGACCTTGGACCGCCCGGACCGGGGCAGGTAGGGGATGTCCACCTCGTCGATCCTCCAATCGGCGGTGGCCGCGGCCATCACCATCTCCAGCGGGTAGCCGAAGCGCCGGTCGGTCAGCCCCAGCCGCAGCAGCCGGCCGCGCCGGGTGCAGCGCATCGGTCCCAGGTCGCGCAGCCGCACCCCGGTCCGGCGGCGCAGTTCCGCGGCCAGCACCTTGTTCGCCACCCGGGCGTGCACCGGCCAGTCGGCCAGGCGGCGGGTCAGCCTGCGGCCCAGCACCAGGTCGGCCGTGCCGGCCTGCACCGGCCCGGCGACCTGGGGCAGGTGAGCGGGATCGAGCGAGGCGTCCGCGTCCATGAAGCAGATGATGTCGCTGGTCGCGGCCTGCAGCCCGGCGTGGCAGGCGGCGCCGAACCCGCGCTGCGGGACGTGGATGACCGTCGCCCCGTGCCGCCGCGCGATATCGGCCGAACGGTCGGTGGACCCGTTGTCGGCCACGATCGGGTGGAAGCCGGCCGGCATCCGGCGCAGCACCCAGGGCAGCGCGGCCTCCTCGTTCAGGCAGGGCAGGACGACGTCGATGCTCATGGCGCCCGACAGTAGCCCGGGAGGTACCCAGCTGACCCTTACGGAGCTGTGACGGATCGTTGCGCACTGTATGAGACCAGGTGGGCTGCGTGATTCGCTGCTGGCATGCGAATTCTGGTCACCGGGGCCGCGGGGTTCATCGGTTCCCACGCGGTCGATGCCATGCGGGCGGCGGGCCATGAGGTCCAGGGCCTGGACTCGCTGGCCCCGGCCGTGCACACCGGGCGGCCCGACTACCTGCCGGACAACTTCGACCTGGCCGTCGGTGACATCCGTGACCCGGACCTGGTCCGCCGGGCGGTGGCCGGCGCCGACGTGGTCTGCCACCAGGCCGCGCTGGTCGGGCTGGGCGCCGACCTGGCTGACCTGCCCGCCTACTCCGACGTGAACGTGACCGGCACCGCCGTGCTGCTGGAGGCCATGGGCCGCAGCGGGGTGGGCCGCCTGGTGCTGGCGTCCTCCATGGTGGTGTACGGGGAAGGCGCGTACGACTGTGCCGAGCATGGCCGGGTCCGCCCGGCCCCGCGCTGCGCCGACCACCTGGCCGCGGGCTGGTTCGAGCCGCGCTGCCCGCACTGCTCGCGCGAGCTGAGCACCGCCACGGTGACCGAGGACGCCCCGCTGGACCCGCGCAACGCGTACGCCGCCAGCAAGGTCGCGCAGGAGCACCTCGCGGCCACCTGGGCCCGGATGACCGGCGGGTCCGCGGTCGCGCTGCGCTACCACAACGTGTACGGGCCGCGGATGCCGCGGGACACGCCCTATTCCGGGGTCGCGGCCATCTTCCGGTCCGCGCTGGAGGCGGGCCGGGCCCCGCAGGTGTTCGAGGACGGCCAGCAGCGCCGTGACTTCGTGCACGTCCGCGACGTGGCCACGGCCAACCTGGCCGCGCTGCGCGCCGGTGCCGGCGGCGAGCTGCGGGTGTTCAACGTGGCCAGCGGCGAGCCGCACACGGTGGGCGAGATGGCTAGCGCGCTGGCCACCGCGTTCGGCGGGCCCGCACCCGAGGTCACCGGCCGGTACCGGCTGGGCGACGTGCGGCACGTGGTGGCCGCGCCGGACGCGGCCGCGGCTGGCCTGGGCTTCCGCGCCGAGACCAGGTTCACCGCGGGGATGGCCGAGTTCGCGCACGCGCCGCTGCGCCGGCCCGCCCGGGGTGGCGGGCTGGCGGTCAGCCTGGCCCAGCCGGCCAGCCGCGCGTCGTAGCCCGCGCTGCTCTGTGGCCGGCTGGTGGGTGCTATTTCCGTAACCGGGCCGCGGTGGCGTAACCGGCGGCGGGTGCCATCTCGGCGGGCGGGGCGCTGCGGCTGAGCGGCAGCCGGATGACGAACTGGCAGCCCCGGTCGATGTTCTGCACGGCGATCTGGCCGGCGTGCGCCTCGACGATGCCGCGGGCGATGCTCAGCCCCAGCCCCGCGTTGTTGTCCGGGCCCGGGGTGCGGGCCGTCTCGGCCCGGAACGCCACGTCGAACACCCGGGGCAGGGCTTCTTCGGGGATCCCGCCGCAGGCGTCCATCACGCTCACGAAGGCCATGCCGCGGTGCACGTCGCCCTGCACCTCGACCAGGCCGTCGGACGGGGTGTGCCGGATCGCGTTGGTGACCAGGTTGCGCAGCGCGCGGCCGAACTCGTCCGCGTCGACCAGCACCGGCAGGCCGCGCACCGAGGAGCCGCGCAGCCGCACGCCCTTGGCCCGGGCCAGCGGCTCGGTGCTGGCCAGCGCCTCGGCCACCAGGTCATCCAGGCCGACCAGGCGGCGGGACAGCCGCAGCGCGCCGGCGTGGATCCGGGCCAGCTCGAACAAGTCGTCGATCATGGCCGACAGCCGGTCGGCCTCCCGGCGGATCTGGGTGTGGTAGGTGCTCACCGTCTCGAAGTCGACGACCACCCCGTCCTCCAGCGCCTCGGCCATGGCCCGCAGCCCGGCCAGCGGGGTGCGCAGGTCGTGGCTGACCCAGGCGACCAGCTCGCGGCGGCTGGCTTCCAGGGCCCGCTCCCGGGTCCGGGATTCCGCGATCTTCTCGTGCGCGGCGCCCAGCTCGTCGGACAGTGTGGCGAACTCGGCGGGCAGGATGGCCTGGGGCGGCTCGTAGTAGCCGACGCTGCCGACGTCGTGCACCGCGCCGAGCAGCACCCGGCTCGCCTTGGTCACCCGGTGGCCGACCAGCAGCGCGACCGCGAAACCGGCGAGCCCGGCGATGACCACCACGGCCAGCACCACGTTGCGGTCCTCGATGGAGATCATCATCTTGTACGCGATGACCCCGACCCCGACCATCGAGCTGACGATCACCACCGCGGCCACCACGAACAGCAGCGTGGCCATGGACCGCCTGGCCAGCAGGCGGACGCTGAGCAGGCCGGCCGCGGCCGAGGCCAGGGCGACCCCCGCGACGGTGTACGCCACCTGCCAGAGGGTGGGCGCGTCGATGCCGGTCATGCTTCCCCCGGTTCGTAGCGGTAGCCAACGCCCCAGACGGTGACGATCCGCCGGGGGGCGGTCGGGTCGGGCTCGATCTTCTCCCGCAGCCGGCGGATGTGCACGGTGACCGTGGAGGTGTCACCGAACGTCCAGCCCCACACGTGCGCGAGCAGCTGTTCCCGGCTGAACGCCTGGCGGGGGCGGCGCATCAGGAACACCAGGAGGTCGTATTCCCGGGAAGTCAGCGCGAGGGTGCTGGACGCCAGCATGACCGAGTGCGCGCCCAGGTCGACCACGAGGTTGCCGTCCTTGATCACGCCCAGCGCGGGCGGGTCGGGCAGCCCGCCGCCCCGGGCCCGGCGCAGCACCGAGCGCACCCGCAGGGCCAGCTCGCGCGGGCTGAACGGCTTGGTGACGTAGTCGTCCGCGCCGGTCTCGAAGCCGACCACCCGGTCGGTCTCCTCGCCCAGCGCGGTCAGCATGACGACCGGGATGGGCCATTGCGCGCGGAGCCGGCGGCAGACCTCCAGGCCGTCGATGCCGGGCAGCATCAGGTCCAGGACGACCAGGTCCGGCGGCTCAGCGGCCACCCGGCGCAGCGCCTCGTAGCCGTCGCCGACGCATTGCACGTGGTGTCCATCGCGCGTCAGGTAACGCCCGACGACATCAGCCAGCGTGGCATCGTCATCCACCACGATGATCCGCCCTGGCCGGTCGGGGTTGGTGTTCACGAATTCCACCGTAGATGCCGGACCTGCTTTGCGTGGCTGACCGGGGCAGATCCGTCATAGGTCCGTAAGGGTCATTCCGGTCCGCCCGCCAATAGGCTCATCGCCGCTGTGACCGATACCGGGCTGGCTGCCTACTGGGCTGGCGGCCCGGCCGCACCCCGGCAGGGAGGGAACCGCGTGCTCGGTGAGCTGTACGAAGACGCCCTGGCCGGCCGGTCGCGGCCGCAGATCGAGCACGCCGACGGCAGCCACACCCCGCTGCGGATCGACGACTGGCTGCACGCCGTCCCGGGCGACTCCTCGATCCTGGACCGCTGCCCCGGGCCCACGCTGGACGTCGGCTCCGGGCCCGGGCGGCTCACCGTGGCCCTGGCCGAGCGCGGGGTGCCCGCGCTCGGCATCGACATCACGCCGACCGCCGTGCAGCTGGCCCGGTCGAGCGGGGCGCTCGCCCTGCACCGCGACGTGTTCGCCACCGTGCCGGGCACCGGGCGGTGGGCCCGGGTGCTGCTGGCCGACGGCAACATCGGCATCGGCGGTGACCCGGAAGCCCTGCTGAGCCGGGTCGCGGAGCTGCTGAAACCACTCGGCCAGGCGCTGATCGAGGTGGAGCGGCCCGGCTCGCCGCTGGCCCGGGAGATGGTCCGGCTCAGCCACGCAGGCCGGTTCAGCTCCTGGTTCCCGTGGGCGTCCATCGGGGCCGACCAGATCAGCGAGCTGAGCCTCACCGCGGGCCTGGCGGTGACCGAGGTATGGACCGACGCGGGCCGCTGGTTCGCGGCGCTGTCCCGCGGGATCAGCTACTGAGCCATGACGTCAGCGACTGAGCCACCTGGCCCGGGCGGCACGGCCGGCTGGGCGGCGGCGCCCCGGATCGCCGCCGCGGCGGCCGCGGCCGCCGTGCTCACCGGCCTGGTCTTCCTGGACGTGCACCCGGACCGGTTCACCGCCCGGGCCGGCGCGGTGCCGCTGACGCTCGCCCTGTGGGCCACGTTCGCCGCCGGGGCGTGGCTGGCCCGGCGGCTGCCGCGGCGCTGGGCGGTGGCGCTCATCGTGGCGGGTGGCGTCGCGGTGCAGCTGGCCGCGCTGTCCGCTCCGCCGCGGGGCAGCGACGATCTCTACCGCTACATCTGGGACGGCCGGGTCCAGGCGGCGGGCATTGACCCCTACTCCTACCCACCCGCCGCGCCGCAGCTGGCGGGCCTGCGCGACCCGTTCCTGTGGCCGGCGCACGCCCCGCACTGCGTGGCCGCCGGGATCCGGCTGGACGGCCCGCCCCGCGAGCTGGCCGCGCCCGGCTGCACCCGGATCAACCGGCCCATCGTGCCCACGATCTACCCGCCGGTGGCCGAGGTGTATTTCGCCGGGGTGCACTACCTGGCCCCGCCGGGCAGCGGGAGCATCCCGATCCAGTCGGGCGCGGCTGCCTGCGCGGTCGCCCTGACCATCCTGCTGCTGTATGGCCTGCGGAAACTGGGCCGCGATCCCACCCTGGCCGTGCTCTGGGCCTGGTGCCCGACGGCCGCGCTGGAGGCGGGCAACAACGGCCACGTGGATGTGCTGGCCGCCGGGCTCACCGCGGCCGCGCTCATCATCCTGGCCCGGCCGGGCCACCGGGCCCGCCCGCTGGCCGGCGGCGCGCTGCTCGCCCTGGCTGTCTGGACCAAGGTCACCCCGGTGCTGGCCGGGCCCGCGGTGCTGCGGCGGCGGCCGGTGGCGCTGCTCAGCGCGGCGGCCACCGCGACCGTGGTCGTCTACCTGCCGCACGTGCTCGCGGTGGGCAGCGGGGTCATCGGTTTCCTGCCCGGTTACCTGCACCAGGAGGGGTACGCCGACGGGACCCGGTTCCTGCTGCTGGGCACGGCGTTCCCAAGCAGGTGGGCGTTCCTGGCGGCGTTCGCGGTGCTGGCCGCGGCCGCCCTGGCCGTACTCTGCCGCGGTGACCCGGACCAGCCCTGGCGCGGTGCGCTGGTGATGACCGGGGTCGCCCTGGCCGTGGCCACGCCCCCGTTCCCCTGGTACGCGATGCTGCTGGTGATGCTGGTCGCCCTGGACGGCCGGGTGGAATGGCTGAGCTTCGCCATGGTCCGCTACGTCGCGGTCGGCGAGCCGCTGCCCGGCGTGCGGATACCCGTGCTGGACGGCGAGCGGGCCGGGTACGCGCTGGCCGTGCTCATCGTCGCCGCGGTGTCCGTGCTCCGCTGGTGGCGCAGCCGTACCCGGCCACAGCCCGCGCTCGCCCCGGTAATGACGGCCCCGCCCGGCCCGGCGCCGGCGGTCCCGGCGCCGGCGCCTGCCCCCGCCAGCCGGTGAGGCAGTGACCCAGGCCAGGCCAGGCCGGCCGCGTGAAGTTGACAGCGTCTCCACGTTCCCTAATACTTAGGTATGTGCCTAAGTATCAGGAACTCGACCGGGTGTTCCACGCGCTCGGCGACTCCAGCCGGCGTGCCATGGTCGAGCGGCTGTCCCGCGGTCCCGCATCAGTCAGCGAGCTGGCCAAGCCGTTCGAGATGGCACTCCCGACGGTCGTCCAGCACCTGGGCGTCCTGGAGAAGGCAGGCATAGTCACCTCAGCCAAGGCCGGCCGGGTCCGCACCTGCCAGCTTGTGCCCGGGTCCCTGGGGCCCGCCACGGACTGGATCAGCCGTCAGCGGCTGCCTGCTGAGCGCCACCTCGACCGCCTCGGCGATCTGCTGAGCCGGCCGGTCACCACCACCAAGGAGTGAGCGACATGAACGACACCATCGAGCGCAGCCAGACCCACGCAACCTTCGTCATTGAGCGCACCTACCCGGTGCCCGTCGAGGCGGTCTGGCACGCGCTGTCGGACAACGACGCACGGGACCAGTGGTTCGGCGGCGGACCGGTTTTCGACGTTGACGAGAAGTCGCACGAGTTCCGGGTCGGCGGGCACGGCAGCGAGGAAGGCCAGTGGCACGGCGGGCCGCGGTCCAGATTCCACTCCACCTACACCGACATCGTGGATCTGCAGCGGATCGTGTTCACCTACGACATGTGGGTCGACGGCCGGCACATGTCCACGTCGCTGACCACGATCGCGCTGGAGCCCGGCGGCGGCCAGACCCGGCTGACCTATACCGAGCAGGGTGTCCACTTCGACGGCCTGGACAGCCCCGAGGGCCGGGAACAAGGCACCGCAGGCCTGCTCGATCAGCTCGGCTCCTATCTCGCCCGCAGCCACTGAGGGCAGCAATCCGTTTCCACCGAAAGGCAGAGCTCAGATGACGATCGTGACGGCCCAGATGTCGGTCTCCGTTGACGGCTACTACGCGGGCCCCAAGCACACCGATATGCAGACCTGGCTGGAGGGTCCCGAAGCCGCTGGCTTCTTCCGCGTGACCCGCTGGGTCATCGACGCGGAGGCATGGCGGGAGCGGCTGGGCTTCCAGGGAGGCGAGCAGAACACGAATTCAGAGATCATCGCCGGGACGTTCGGGTCGGCAGGCGCTTACGTGATGGGCCGGCGCATGGCCGATGGCGGCGAGATCCCCTGGGGGGAAGATCCCCCGTTCCGTGCCCCCGTGTTCGTGGTCACCCACCGGCCCAGGCCGGTGCTGCACAGGCAGGGCGGCACCAGCTTCACCTACGTCAGCACCGGAATCCAGCACGCCATCGACCAGGCCCGGGCCGCGGCGAACGGCAAGAACGTGGCCATCGCCGGCGGCGGCACGCTGCTTCGGCAGGTGATCCAGCTCGGGCTGCTGGATGAGCTGGAACTGCATATCGTCCCGGTGATCCTGGGAGACGGCATGCGGTTGCTCAGCCCCGAACTCCGCCTGGGGAGCTCGGAAGCGATCGAGCTCACCCCCGCCCGGGTGATCGCCACCCAGGACGTCACGCACATCCGGTACAAGATCGACGGCCGGCGCGCGCTCGTCCTCGACAACAGGGGGCGGGACGAGGCGCCCGCCACCGCCAATCGATGACGCTGCGCTCAGCAGGGCTGCGGATACCCGGTCGTGGAGCGCTCTACGACCGGGTACCGGCGTGAGCGGCGCGCAGCGACTCGGCTGCCGTCACGAGGGCGGCGCCGAGGAGCACGGTGTCCTTCAGGAGGGCCTCGCCGAGCGTGGACAGCAGCGGCGCCCCCTGCCCTTCCTGCCACGCCTCCGGCGTCGTGGCCAGGAAGCTGAGCGTGCTGACCATCATCCCCGCGGCCCCGAGGCTGCCAACCGCCGAGGCCCGGGGCGCGACCGGCTTGGCCGCGATCAGCGTGCCCAGGGTTATCTGCGTGACACCGACCAGTCGCGCGAGGTTCTGCGCGCCTAGCTTCTGACGAAGCCGCGAGGTCAGCGGGCTCGCGGTGACCAGAACCTCTGCGTTCTCGACCTCGTAGTCGGTGAACTTCATGGCCCCGATCCACACCAGCGTGGTCACCAGCCCATAGCGCGTGACCGAGACTCCCGCCGAACCCAGGCCGCGAACCGCTGTGTGCCGTGTGCCCATGTTGTGCTCCCTCGTGGCCAGTCGCCGGCAGTAGCGCTGGGAGTGCACCGGCTGGCAGCTCGGGTGCGGACTGGCCCGTGCCTTCACGTTAGCCGCAACGGCCCGAGCCGCGCAGCCCTCCGGTCCGGGGCGGCCGGGACGGCCCCGGCACGGTCCCGGGGCCTGCTGGGTGATTTCATGTCGAGAA
>Ga0207665_10003015_pt1 | contig 11306 bp, 10 predicted proteins | sample LARL112metaG_FD_184351 | JGI IMG/M metagenome (GOLD analysis project Ga0207665, IMG submission 184351) | Corn, switchgrass and miscanthus rhizosphere microbial communities from Kellogg Biological Station, Michigan, USA - LAR L11-2 metaG... | ecosystem: Host-associated > Plants > Roots >...
ATCCGCCGTCGACCATGCGGTCGACCAGCGGATGCTTCGGCGGAACGATCTCGCCCGCCGGAGAGACGATCGGAAAGCGCGCCGAGTTGGTGGCCGCCGTGCTCAACCGCACATCGGTCGCGGCGACGAGAGACGGCGCGGCGCCGGGCTGCGGCGGGTTGACGAGATCGTGAAGCATCCGGCCTACCGGCGGATGGAGGAGATCGCCTTCGGCCGCTTCGGCCTGGCCGCCATGGCGCACCGGCCGGGGGTGCTCGGCTTCCCCGAGCGCACGCCGCAGGTGGTGAAGTACGCGCTCTCCTACCTCTTCGCGCAGAGCGAGTTCGGGCTCCTCTGCCCGGTCAACATGACCGATTCGTGCGCGCGCATGCTGGGGGCCTTCGGCAGCGAGGAGCTGAAGGCGCGTTACCTGCCGCACCTCACCGCGACCGACCCGGACACGCTCTGGCAGGGCACCCAGTGGATGACCGAGCGCACCGGCGGCTCCGACGTGGGCGCCTCCACCACGGTGGCCCGTCAGGACGCGGACGGGCAGTGGCGGCTCTGGGGCGACAAGTGGTTCACCTCGGTGGCCAACGCCGAGCTGGCCCTCACCCTCGCCCGGCCCGAGGGCGCGCCCGCGGGCACGCGCGGGCTCGCGATGTTCCTGGTGCCCAAGCACCTGCCCGACGGCAGCAAGAACGCGTGGACGATCAACCGGCTGAAGGACAAGCTCGGCTCGCGCTCGATGGCCACCGGCGAGGTCACCTACGCGGGGGCGCGGGCCTGGGTGGTGGGCGACCTCGGATCCGGCTTCAAGCAGATGATGGAGATGGTGAACGGCTCGCGGCTGTCGAACGCGATGCGCGCGGCCGGCCTCATGCGCCGCGCCCTGCTGGAGTCGCTCGTCCACGCCCGTCAGCGGGTCGCCTTCGGACAGCCGCTGATCGAGCTGCCGCTCCTGCGCAGCAACCTGCTCGGGATGCTCCTCGACGCGGAGGCGGCCGCCGCGGTCATCCTGAACGGCGCCGCGCTGCTCGACCGCCGCGAGGCGGGGAGCGCGGAGGCCCGCGCGCTCGCGCGGGTGTGGACGCCGCTCGCCAAGTACTGGATCACCCTCCGCGCCCGCGACGTGACCGCGGAGGCGATGAACGTGCGCGGCGGCAACGGCTACGTGGAGGAGTGGGTGAACCCGCGCCTGCTCCGCGACGCCTACCTCGGCGCGATCTGGGAGGGCTCGGCCAACGTGGTGGCCCTCGACGTGCAGCGCGCGATCGTGAAGGACCGCGGGCTCGAGGTGCTCGCCGCCTTCGTGGGCGAGCGGCTCGCCCGCGTCGCGGAGCCCGCGGCCAAGCCGCTGGTGGATCTGGCCCGCGCCGGCCTCGAGAGCGTGACCCGGCAATGCGCGGGCTGGGCCGCGCGGCCCGCCGCGGAGCGGGAGCTCGCCGCGCGGCCGGTGGCCGACACGCTCTACCACCTGCTGGCCGGGTCCCTGCTCCTGGCCGAGGGCCAGGCCCTGCGCGAGCAAGGGCACGGGTTCCGCAAGCTCCTGTCGGCCGGGCTCTACCTCAGGCGCTGGCTCGAGCCGCGCGGGCCGGCGAGCCCGCCGCTCACCGCGCGCCAGGTCGAGTGGCTCGAGCCGCTCGCCCAGTGGCGGCCGATCGACGAGTCGGCGCTGGCCGACCTGGAGGCCTGAGCCCTCGGTGTCCACCGACGAGATCGTCTGGCGGCCGGATCCCGCGGCGGCGGCGCGCACGCGCATGGGCCGCTTCATGGCCGCGCAGGGCATCGCCACGCTCGCCGAGCTGCAGCGGCGGTCGGTGGCGGAGCCCGAGTGGTACTGGGACGCGGTGTCGCGCGACCTCGGCTTCCACTGGTTCACGCCCTATCGCCGCGTGCTCGACACCTCGAAGGGCATCGAGTGGCCGCGCTGGTTCGAGGGCGGCCGGCTGAATCTGGCCGACAACTCGGTGGACCGCCATATAGCGGCCGGGCGTGGGGACGAGCTCGCGGTGATCACCGAGGCCGAGGACGGCACGGTGCGCACGCTCAGCTACCGGGAGCTGGGCGCCGAGGTCGGCCGTCTCGCCAACGCACTCAAGCGCCTGGGCATCCGGGCGGGCGACACCGTCGGCATCCTGCTGCCGATGTGCGCGGAGGCGGTGATCGCGACGCTCGCGGTGGTGCGCATCGGCGCGGTCTACACCCCGTGCTTCTCGGGCTACGGCGCGCAGGCGGTGGCCTCGCGCCTGGACGGCTGCGGGGCGCGCCTGCTGATCACCGCGGATGCCTTCGCCCGGCGCGGCCAGCCGGTGCCGCTCAAGCGCACGGCCGACGAGGCGGTCTTGGCCTGCCCCACCGTCGAGCACGTGATCGTGCACCGGCGGAGCGGAGTCGAGGTGCCGTGGAAGGACGGGCGCGACCTCTGGTGGGATGACCTCGTCGCGGCGGAGCCGACCGCGTGCGAGGCGCTGCCGGTCGAGGCCGATCACCCGTGCCTGATCATCTACACCTCGGGTACCACCGGGCGGCCCAAGGGCACCGTGCTCACCCACGGCGGGTTCTCGATCAAGAACGCGCACGACTTCGCGTATCTCTTCGACCTCGGCGAGAGCGACCGGCTCTTCTGGGTCACCGACCTCGGCTGGCTGATGGGCCCCATGCTGATCGGCGGCGCGCTCCTGACCGGCGGCACCGCGGTGCTCTTCGAGGGCACGCCCGACTATCCGAAGCCCGACCGGCTCTGGTCGGTGCTGGAGCGGCACCGGGTGACCGTGCTCGGGATCTCCCCGACCGCGGTGCGGGCCCTTATGCCGCATGGCACCGAGTGGGTGACCCGCCACGACCTCTCGTCGCTCAAGCTCATGGCCTCCACCGGCGAGCCGTGGAACCCCGAGCCGTACCGCTGGCTCTTCGAGACCGCGGGCAAGAAGCGGCTGCCGATCATCAACTACACGGGCGGTACCGAGATCTCGGGCGGCATCCTCTCCTGCTTCCCGATCGCCCCGATCAAGCCCTGCTCGTTCGCGGGCCCGATTCCCGGGATGGCCGCCGACGTCTACGACGACGACGGCCGGCCGGTGCGCGGCCAGGTCGGCGAGCTGGTGATCACGCGCCCGTGGCCCGGCATGACCGCGGGCTTCTGGAAGGATCCCGAGCGCTACCTCGAGACCTACTGGTCGCGCTGGCCGGGCGTGTGGGTGCACGGCGACTGGGCGATCGTGGACGAGGACGGCTTCTGGTTCATCCAGGGTCGCTCCGACGACACGCTGAAGATCGCGGGCAAGCGGGTGGGGCCCGCGGAGGTGGAGTCGGTGCTGGTCGGGCATCCCGCGGTCGCGGAGGCGGCCGCGGTCGGCGTGCCCCACGAGATCAAGGGCGAGAGCGTGGTGTGCTTCGCGGTACTGCGGCCCGGCTTCCAGCCTTCGGAGCCGCTCCGCGCCGAGCTGGTCGAGGAGGTCGTGCGCTCGATGGGCAAGGCGATCCGGCCCGAGCGCGTGCTCTTTGCGCGCGAGCTGCCCAAGACCCGCAGCGCCAAGATCATGCGCCGCGTGGTACGCGCCGCCTACCTGGGTCGCGACCCGGGCGACCTCTCCTCGCTCGACAATCCGGGCGGCGTCAAGGCCATAACCGACGCGACCTAGCTCGCGCCCAGCCGGTCCGCCAGCTCGAGGAAGCTCCCCGCCACCACGTCCCAGTCCCCCTCCGGCGCCAGGTCGGTGGTCTGCCCGGGGCCGTGCTCGAGCGGCCGCGGCACGAACGCGGTGCGCAGCCCCTCGCCCTGCGCGGCCCGGAGGTCGTAGTTGTGCGCCGCCACCAGCATGACCTGCTCGAGCGGCAGGCCCAGCAGGGACACCGCGGTGCGGTAGACGTCTGGATGCGGCTTGTAGCGGCGCGCGTTCTCGGCGGTGATCACGCAGTCCCACGGCAGGCCGGCGAACTTGGCGAGCCGCACCATGCCGGTGAGGCTCGCGTTGGAGAGCGGGCCGATCACGTAGCGCCGCTTCAGGCGGGTGAGGCCGGGCACCGAGTCGGGCCACGGGGCCAGGCGCCAGCGGGCCTGCACGAGCGCATCCATCTCCTCCTCGCGGAGCCCGGTGACGCGGTGGCGGGCGAGGGCGGCGCCGAGCGCCTGGCGGTGGATGCTCTCCATCGTCATCCAGGGCGCGGCGCCCGAGTTGACGCGGTCCATGATCGGTCGCGGCTCCGAGTCGGCCAGGACCGCGTCCCACGCGACGGTGATCCCGCGCGCGCGTCCGAGCGAGGCGAGCGCCTCGAGCACGCCGCCGCGCCAGTCGACGACGGTGCCGTAGGTGTCGAAGAGGAGGGCGTGGACCTCAGGCGGCATGCCGCGGGCGGCGCCGGGAGTACGTGAAGGCGGTGAGGATCAGCACCACCAGCGCGAGCTGGGTGAGCACGCCCTGCCACGTGGGATACACGCCGAGCGACGGGATCGTCGGCAGGTCGAGCGGCTCGACCGGCAGGCGCCCCGCGTGCTGGAGCGCCGCGATGCCCTTGCCGGCCAGCACCACCGCGAGCACCGCCATGAGCCCGGCGCCGACTCCGAAGAACCAGCCGACCGGCAGGCGGAGGCCCATCTTGAGGATCAGCCAGGCCAGCAGCGCGAGCCCCAGCGCGGCCGCCCCGAACCCGCCCATCACGGCCAGGCGCCCCGACGGCCCGGCCTCGATCCAGAGCGCCTGGTAGAAGAGCACGGTCTCGAAGGCCTCGCGGTACACCGCGAGGAACGCGATCGAGGCGAGGGCCCAGCGGGTGCGACCGGAGAGCGCGGCCTGCACCCGGGTCTCGATGAAGGTCTGCCAGCGGGCCGCGTGGGCGTGGCGGTGCATCCAGAAGCCCACATAGACCAGCATCGCCGCCGCGATCAGCGCGGTGACGCCCTCGGTGACCTCACGGCTCGCCCCGCTGAGCGTGACCACGAAGGAGGCGGCCACCCAGGTGATCGCCCCCAGGGCCAGCGCGGCGATCCAGCCCGCGTGCACGTAGCGCAGCGCCTCGCGGCGCCCCGCCTTGATCAGCATCGCCACCAGGGCGGCCAGCACCAGGATCGCCTCGAGGCCCTCGCGCAGCAGGATCACGAGCGCGCTGCTGAACGTGGTGGCCGGCGAGAATCGCGCCGCGTCGAGCCGCTGCCGCGCGGTCTCGATCATGGCGAGGATGGTGCGCGCCTCCGTCTCGACCGCCTCGCGCGGGGCGCGCGACTGGATCAGGGTGCGGTAGCGGAGCATCTCGGCCTCGACCTGGCTCTTGAGCCCGGCGTCGACTCCGCTGAGCTGCGCCTCCACCAGCTCGAAGCCCTCGAGGTAGCTCGTGATCGCGAGCTGGTGCGCGCGCGCCACGTCGCCCTGCCGGTAGGCCGCGACGCTCTCGCCCACGAGGCGCGTGCTCAGGTCGAGGGGCGACTCGCGGACCGCGGCGAGCGCGCCCGGGTCGCCGCGGAGATAGGCGAGCACCGCGACCCCATCGTCGCCCGCGCGGGCCGCTACCTCCTTCGGGGTGGCCATGACCAGGGCCCGCAGATCGCGCAGCTCGCCCCGCCCGGTGCCGCCCTTCCAGAGGGCCGCTCCGCGCTCCCGATCGGCGGGCGGTGTCCCGAGCGTGCTCACGTAGAAGGCCAGCGCCCACCGCTGCGGCTCGCTGAGCGGCGCGAAGCCGGTCATGGCGGTGCCCTTGATGCCGAGGGTGATCGTGTTGTAGAGGCCGAAGAGGCTGTGCTCGCCCATGCGGGCCTGATTCGTGAGGTCGGCGGGCGGCGGGTTCAGACCCTTCGCAGCGGGACCGTCGCCGCGGCCGGTGGCGCCGTGGCAGACCGCGCAGTGGGTGGTGAAGTCGGCGGCGGCGGGGCCGAGATCCGGGATCTGGCGGGGGGCGACGCGCACGTCGTAGAGATCGATGATGCGACGGCGCAGATCGCCGGAGATGGCCGCGACCTCGTCGCCCGCGCGCTTGTCCCGGATGGCGGCGAGGAGCCCGGCGGCGGTGGCCTGGAGCGCGGCGCGCTCGGGGCGGGCGGGGAGCCCGCCGATCAGGCCGCGCACCGAGGCCGCGAACTCGACCTGCTCGGCGTACTCGCCCTGATCGAGCACCTTGCCGTCCTTGACCGCGCCGGGATAGTCGACGGCCAGGTAGTCGAGCGCGTGCAGGATGGGCGCGAAGGGATCGGGCTCGGCGGCGGCGGCCGCCGCGGCGAGGGTGAGAGCGCCGGCGGCGGTGCTGATCAGAGCGCCGGCGGCGGTGCTGATCAGGAGGATGAGCGCGAGGAGCGGGCCCCGGAGCCGCATGGCCGGGCTGGCCGCGGGTCAGCGGCCGGCTTCCCGCGGCGTCACCGCGATGGCGAGCTGCTCGGCCAGCTCGAGCGCGCGCAGCGCCGGCCCCTGGTCGCCCTGGCGCCACCAGAAGGCGAGGCGCTCCACGACCACGGCCAGGGCCACGATCGAGCAGGTGAGGAGGGGAACCATGACGGGACCACCCTTGGCGAGCGTCTGGATGAGCGTTCCGATCTGTGACACGAGCGCCTCGGTGACTACTTGGTCAGGATGAGCTTGTCGGCTTTGGTGATGTGGAGCCGGTACTCCTGCCCCCGGTGGACGATGACGATCTCGCGCCGGCCCCGGAAGAGGTCGGTGCTCGGGATGCGGACGGCCGGGCTGATGCTCGCGCCGCGGGCGATCGATCCCTCGTCGGAGCCTTCGATCACGCGTCCGCTTCCTTGATCTGCTGCGCGAGGTAGTGCCCCTCGCCGACCTGCTTGATCAGCTCGAGCTGCTCCTCGATCCAGTCGATGTGACCCTCCTCCGACTTGAGGATCTCCTCGAGGAGGTCGCGACTGCCATTGTCGCCCGCCCCGCGGCACACCTCGACCCCCGCGTTGAGCGCGGCCACCGCGCTGCGCTCGAGCTCGAGGTCGAGCCGCAGCTGCTCGGGCACGGTCTGTCCCACGTTCACCTTGCCGAGCCGCTGCACGTTGGGCACGCCCTCCAGGTAGAGGACGCGCTCGATGAGCCGGTCGGCGTGGCGCATCTCACCGATCGACTCGTCGCGGAGCTTCTTCCACAGGCGCTTGTAGCCCCAGTTCTCGCACATGCGCGCGTGGATGAAGTACTGGTTGATGGCGGTCAGCTCCGCCGTGAGGATGTCGTTGAGCAAGGTCACCACCTGGTCGTGTCCCTTCATCGGCCGCCTCCGTGAGGACGTCAGTGGACCGCAGTCGCGCCACTATACTGCCTCTCACGGACACGCTCGACCAGGCCTTCCAGGGCCTCGCCGCAGGCCCCGCAGTCGCCCCCCGCGCCGCAGCTGCGCTCGATCTCCTCGACCGTGTGGGCGCCCGCCGAGATGACGGTGCGGACGGTGTGATCGGAGATGCCGCGGCAGAGACAGAGGATCACGGGCGGGTCCTGCCGGAGCCGAGCGGCGACCTGTTCATTCGGGCTGCTTTCCGTTCACCCTTAGGGTCGTGATAGCCAGCGGCTTAGGTATACCTAATCGCCGCGGAGGCTGTCAACCGGGAAAAAGGGGGGGGCGGCCGGGCTCCGCCGGCGCGGGGGAAGGGGAGCGGATCCGGCGGGCTAGAGCACGTGCAGCAGGGGGCGGGCGCGGAGCGTGCCCTCCTGCCAGAAGCCGCTCGCGCGCAGCTCCTCGAGCGCCTTGTCCGCGTCGGCGGCCCGCATGATCGCGAGGGTCTCGCCGCCCGGGAAGAAGCCGCCGAAGGCCATCCGGCCCGCCCCGCGCGCCTCGATCAGGGCGAAGGAGGCCATCTCCACGTCGGGGGCGATGCCCTCCGCGATCATGACCGCGCGGGAGCCGTCGGTCACGAGCGGGGGCAGCTCCCACGGCTCGAGGAACTGGGCGAAGCTCCGCGATCGGTAGCCGGCCCACGCGCCCCCGGTGAAGTAGGGGTCCTCCTCCACCAGCCGGCGGAGGTCGTCCGGCTGGGGGACGCGGTAGAAGATGTCGGCGCCGCGCCCGTCGGGCGAGGGCCCGCCCCCGATGACGAGGCCCTGGGCGCGCAGCCCCATCAGGCGCTCGAGGTGGGCGCGCCGGTGGGGCTCGCGCCGGGCCACGTAGTCGCCCGCGGTGTCGATCGCCACGTGGTAGACGATCATCCGGTCACCCAGCCGCCTGCGAAGGGGATGACCTGGCCCACGAAGAAGTCGGCGTCCTCCGAGGCGAGGTAGACCGCGAGGCGGGCGGACTCCTCGCTGCGGGCGAGGCGGCCAGCGGGAATGTTGCGGACCATGCGCTCGCGCCTGACCGGGTCCGCCACGAGCGCGGGCGGGAAGTAGGTCGGGTTCTCGACGTAGTTCTGGGCGATCGCGTTGACCTGGATGCCCTCCTTCGCCACCTCGCGGCCCACCGCCTTGGTGAGCCCGTTCACCCCGGCGCGGGCCGCGGTGTAGGCCGCGTAGTTGGGCAGGCCGGGGAAGGCGGCGGCGGAGGACATGTTGATGATCTTGCCGCGCCCGGCCGGCCGCATCACCCGCAGCGCGGCACGCAGGCAGAAGAACGGCTCGTCGAGCAGGCGCGCCTGCATCTCGCGCCACGCCGCGTCGGTGATCTGCTCGACCGGGCTGCCGGCGGGCGGGTGCGCGTTGTTGTTGACGAGGATGTCGAGTCGCCCGAAGCGCGCCACCACCGCCTCGACCAGCCGGTCCGCCTCCGCGGAGCGGCTCGGATCGCCGCCGAGCGTGAGCACGTCGCGCCCGAGTCGCTCCGCGATGGCCGCGAACGGCTTGATCGCGGACGGCTCGCGGTCGTGCAGCGCGACCGAGGCCCCCTCGCGACAGAACTCCTCGGTGATCGCGGGCCCCATGAAGTGGCTCACGTTGGTGATGAGGGCGACCTTGCCGGTGAGCTTCATGGCCGGAAGCCTACTCGGGGCTTCGCGGCCACGCAAGGCCGTGGTACCGTGTGGACGCGGGCAAGGGAGGTGCCGCGGCCGTGGGCGAGGAGCTGCTCCAGTCGTTCAAGGCCCGCTACCCGTTTCCGCTCGACGACTTCCAGCTTCGCGCCATCTCCGCCATCATCGACGGCAAGTCGGTGATCGTGTCGGCTCCCACCGGCTCCGGCAAGACCCTGGTGGCCGAGTTCGCCATCCACGCGGCGCTGCACCGCGGACGCCGCATCGCCTACACCACCCCGCTGAAGGCGCTCTCCAACCAGAAGTACGCCGACTTCGGGCGGCAGTGGGGCGCGGAGAACGTGGGCATCCTCACCGGCGACGTGAAGGTGAACGCGCGCGCGCCGGTGGTGGTGATGACCACCGAGATCCTCCGCAACATGTTCTACTCGGGCGGGCTGCCCGGCCTCGACACGGTGGTGCTCGACGAGTGCCACTACATGGGCGACGAGGGGCGGGGGACGGTGTGGGAGGAGATCATCGTCAACTGCCCGAAGGACGTGGCGCTGGTGGCGCTCTCCGCGACGGTGCGCAACGTCAACGAGATCGCGGACTGGATCGGCCTCGTGCACCGGCCCATCGTGCCGATCACCCACCCGCATCGACCGGTGCCGCTGCAGTACCTGGTCGCCGACCTCTCGGGAGAGATCCACACCTACGACGCGGTCCGCCAGGGCAAGGTGCGCCTGCTCGGCGAGGAGCGCGACAGCGGCGGCTACAACGACCGCGGCCGCTGGTACACCCGCCGCGTCGTCGATCCCACCGTCATGCTCGACGAGCTGGAGAGCCGCGGGTGGCTGCCCGCGATCTACTTCATCTTCAGCCGCGCGGGCTGCGAGCGGGCGATGGAGACGGTGCTCGCGGAGGGCAAGCCGCTCCTCTCGCGCGAGCAGCAGCGCCAGGTGGACGAGGCGATCCGCGAGCAGATCGGCGAGACCCCGACGATCTCGGAGTCGCCGCTCAACCAGACCATCTTCCAGGCCCTCGGCATGGGGGTCGGGCTCCACCACGCGGGCATCCTGCCCACCGTGAAGCGCTTCACCGAGCTGCTCTTCGAGCGCGGCCTCTGCAAGGTGGTGTTCGCCACCGAGACCATGTCCCTCGGCATCCACATGCCGGCCAAGAGCGTGGTGCTGCAGTCGCTCACCAAGCGCACCGACCGCGGCTTCCGCAGCCTCACCCACAACGAGCTCACCCAGATGGCGGGGCGGGCCGGGCGACGCGGCATCGATCCGGAGGGCAAGTGCGTGATGGCCCTCGACGTGCGCGACGGCTTCGACGACATGAAGCGCGTGGTCGACGGGCCGCCCGAGCCGGTGGTGAGCCAGTTCAAGCTCGGCTACGGCTCGGTGGCGCTGCTGTTGTCGACCGGCAGCGATCTCCCCACGATCCGCCGGATCGTCGAGTCGTCGTTCGGCCAGTACCAGAACTTGAAGCGCATCCGCTCGCTCGAGAGCGACGTGGCCAGCCTCGAGATGGCGGTGGCCGACGGCCGGCGCTTCGAGGCGCCCTGCGGCGACTTCTCCCGCATCGGCCGCTACCGCGCGGTGCGCTCCGAGGTCGAGGTGGCGCGCATGGCGCGCGGCAAGGGCGGGCGCCGCGGCCGGTCCGCGTCCGAGGCCGAGCCGGGCCGCCTGGCCCTGGTGCGGCGCAAGAGCGGGGCGAGCCTGGGCCTGATCGTGGGAGTGGACCGCCGCCGGCATCGCAACCTGATCCAGGTGATGCTGCCCCACGGCGGCACCGTCGCGATGAAGGAGGGCAACGTCAAGCGGGTGTTCTGGCAGACCCCGCCGCTGCACGTGCCGCGCGACTGGGAGCAGCGCACCCGCGGGCTCACCGAGCAGATGGGACGGCTCTCGGTGCCGGAGCTGGTCGAGCGCGAGAAGAGCCACGGCCCCGAGGGCGCGCTCGCGGCCATCGAGTGCCACCGCTGCCCGTGGGGCTCGCAGAACCGCTGCGAGCAGGCCTGGAAGGGCCTCGAGGGAGTGGAGCGGCAGCTCGGCCAGAAGCGCGAGATGCTGGAGGCCTTCCGCAACGCGTACTGGCAGGAGTTCCTCCGGGTCGTCGAGGTGCTCGAGCGCTTCGGCGCGGTGCAGGACGCCAAGCTCCTGGCCAAGGGGCAGATGATCGCGGGCCTGCGGCACGACAACGAGCTGCTGGTGGCCGAGGTGGTGGATCGCGGCATCCTCGCCGACACCACGCTCGCGGAGGCGGCGACCCTCTGCTCCGGGCTCATCGAGGAGTCGCGCTCGGGCGACGCGGCGGTGGCGCGGCTCTTCCTCAAGAAGCGCCCCAAGCTCAAGCGCAAGCTCCAGGAGATGGAGTCGGTGGCCAACACCGTGCTCGAGGTGCAGCGCCGGCACGGGCTGCCGATGCCGGTCTCGGTCTCGACCGGCTTCATGCCCTC
>Ga0207665_10003019_pt1 | contig 11294 bp, 12 predicted proteins | sample LARL112metaG_FD_184351 | JGI IMG/M metagenome (GOLD analysis project Ga0207665, IMG submission 184351) | Corn, switchgrass and miscanthus rhizosphere microbial communities from Kellogg Biological Station, Michigan, USA - LAR L11-2 metaG... | ecosystem: Host-associated > Plants > Roots >...
TGAGCGTGCGCGACGCTTCTTCCTCGATCTGCGCCCAGGCCGCATCGGAAATGGGAGCCAGCTCGCGATGCAGGTTATTCATGTCGGATGTCTCCTTTGAGGGAGCCGATGCCGAGCGAACCATCGCGCGGCGGCACAGGGGAGGGAGATGGTTCGTCCGCCGCCGGCGCGGCGACAGGCATGGCCGCCGGCGGAGTCGCGACCGCCGGCTCGTCGTCTTGCACGGCCTCCAGGAATGTCGCGGACGGCACGAAGAACAGGCTGCCGGTGACGGCGCGGCTGAAGTCGAGCAGCCGGTCATAATTGCCGGGTGGACGGCCGACGAACATGTTCTCGAGCATCTGCTCGATGGTGCGGGGCGAACGGCTGTAGCCGATGAAATAGGTGCCAAACTCACCATGCGCGGGTCGGCCGAAAGGCATGTTGTCGCGCAGAATCTTGACCTCTTTCCCATCCTCGACGATCGTGGTGAGCGCATTGTGTGCTGAGGTGGGCTTGACCGAATCGTCCAATTCGATATCGGAAAGCTTGGTGCGGCCGATGATGCGTTCCTGCGCCTCGGTGGAGAGGGCATTCCATGCGTTCATATCGTGGAGATATTTCTGTACGACGACGTAACTGCCGGCAACAAACGCCGCGTCTTCGTCACGGATGAGGACGGCATCGGCTACGGCGACGCCGCGGGGATTCTCCGTGCCATCGACGAACCCCAGGAGATCGCGCTCGTCGAAGTAACGAAAGCCGTGCACCTCATCCACCGGCGAAACGGCATTTCCCAGACGCGCCATAATCTGAGTGGCCAGCTCGAAGCACAAATCCATGCGCTTGGCGCGAATGTGGAACAGCAGGTCGCCGGGCGTGGAGACTGCATGCCTCGCTCCGGAGCGAATTTCGCGGAAGACGTGCAGCTCTGCCGGCCGGTGCTGCCCGAAGAGGCGGTCCCATGCGTCTGAGCCAAACCCCACGACACAGGAAAGACTCGCTTCTAGGTCACGAAATTCCACGGCGCGCACCAGCGCGGCCAGATCTCCGCAGAACGAGCGCAGGGCGGCGCGATTTTCAGGGCCCGGATTGAGCGTTGCGACCAGGAAGATCGCGGCGCGAGTGAGCGGCGCGTCTACTCCCTGTGCGAGGGCAGGCGATCTGCCTGCTACTTCGTGTGTGTTCGTCGGATCGGGCTTCATCGGGCGTCGACTCTGCGTCGGTCAAGCTGCCTCGGAATTGCCGCCAGATTTCTCCAAGTGCGCGCCAAACTGATAGCGCATCGCGGACCAAAGTTTATCAGCGAAGTCGACCTCGCTGCGACCAGGAGTTTTTCGTCGTGCGACGACGACGCACCCAATGTCAGCGCGATCGTAAGCGAGCTTCTTTCCTTAGTTAAGACACACTTCATACGTCCACCCTGATAGCGTGAATGGCCGGCTGAGATCGCGGTGCCAGCAACCAAACAGCAATTCGAAGGCTAGTAGCATTGTATTTACCATAGTTGGGCCTCTACCTATCCTGCATCGTGGAAATCGCGCAGATGCCTCCTAAGAATTATGGTTTCTTGGATCGTCTTTCGCGCTGAGGTATTCGAGTCCAAGCGGTCCAATCGCCGCCACTTGCGTGACGTACTCACCGGATTTTCTGGTCACAAAGTCTCTCCTTGTACTGACATCTCGTTATCGAGCGAAATCGTCAGACTTGCGATTTTCCGGGACAACGAGAGAAATCCACCAAGCTGTGCCGTAAGCGCCTCTTGCGACTTTCCCGAATCGCAGGTCTGAATTGTTTTTTCTAGATCCTCAACCGAGATTCTGAAACCATTGTGTCTATCCGAGGTTTTCCCCGACATCCGATTGGCCATACCATCCAGCACATCAGCGAGACGTTTATCGAACTCTTGTTGTGCTCTAGCCACCGGCGCGGGCATTTCAAAACCGGGGACCTGGAGGCGGTATCTCCACAAAGCAACCCGCGTTATGAAAATCATCCGCAACCGCGGCTGCCAGCGCAGGATTCGACGGCGCAAAGTAAGGTCCTGCTGCCGGGAAACGCCGGTCTCCAATAGCACGGCATCGGCGAGCGCTCGCACTTCGTCAAAACTACTGTTGATCATGTCACGCAGCGAAAAGGTGCGTTCGGCGGCAACTCTCAGATTCTTCGAAAGGGGTTCTCGTGAAAGTTGAGCCAGTAATCGCAGGCTGGAAATAAACGCCATCTTCATCTCCACAGCTACGGGTGCACTCCAGAGCTGGTCAAATGCAAGCCACATCATGCACAGTCCCAAGCCAACCCCAACGACTCGGTCTCTTGCCGCTGCAAGAGATGTCTGTCTCGCGAACTCCTGTAAATTCATGAGGCAGAAGATAACAACGATCTGAAATCCGAAATATGACAATCGCGGGCTTGATGTCATGAACCAAGCGGCGAGTGCTATGACCAGTGTGAAGAAAATCGTGAATCCAGGAATCGAATCGATGTGCGGCAGAATGAATATCTCCGAGCCTATCCCGATAAGAAACCCGCCCACCACGAAGGCAGCGAAGCGCACGATCTGCCTTTGACGAGACGCTCCGACCGTTGAAACGGCCGTCAGCAGGCACGTGGCCATCGCGGGCGCGCCGATGCCCGGCCAGGCAATGGAGTTGTAAATGATGTAACAGCCACTAGCTGCCAAGCACCCTCTCAGTGCGAACTTAAGGTGTTCGGTATTAACGAATGCGTCCTGATGTATAAGCTTCGATGGCGACATGTCGCGTGAAGCCGGCAGGTGCACTTTCATTGACTCAGAATCCGTAAACGCTTGAGGAATGAAGGAAACTATATTCTGCATTTCGGTCAATAACGGAACATGGGAGAAGGCATGGTCAGAATCAAAGTGAATGGAGCTTGAAAGTCGCCGGTTCATTAGATCAGTGCGAATGATCGCGATGGTCGCTCCCAAAGCACGCAATTGCTTCTCATCGCTCTCGGTAGGCTCGAAGCTAAGTTCAGTCAGGGTGGCGGTAATGTCGACGAGCCTTCCAACCAGCGCAACAACACCACTCATTTGCACCCTGTATTGAGCCGAATAGTCAGAGCGCCGGAGGAGGCGCCGCAAGCTCGATGTTCCAAGCATCCCGAACCTGATGACCTTATTTTTGCTTGCGTTGTCTGGGGGACAGCCCTCGGCGTAGCAAGCTAACAAACTCTCTACCGCGGACAATCGTTCGGCGATGGGCAACACAATATCGTCGCCCGGATTTACACGGGCAAACGCCAGTTCTACTGCGACCGAAATCACGGCTCCTATCGATACCGCCAATGTGAGCCAAAGCGTATCTTCCACATTAGTTTCGGCAGATACATGGCGATCCCATATAGGAACGGCGACCGCGATCATAATGGCGAACGTCGAGGCTGCGCCGTAATTGATCATCGCACTGAGGGCATAAAAAGTCAGAAAGAACGAACCAATGACCCAGAGAAAATGCAGGATCGGAACGCTGATAACAAACCCAGCCGAAATCAAGACATAGGCTGCGCCAATTCCCACAGAGAGGAGTGCTGCTCCAGCTGATTGCAGCGTGGCCCTGGGGCTCTCGCGCAAAACGATAAATGTATAAATCGCGCCTTCGAACGCATAGGGAATACGAAAGGTCACGCAAATAATCATGACCAGAGTCGCAGCCAGCACCATCCGCGCTATTGTTCCTGCTCGCCCCGGATATGGAGCTAACTCCTCCTTGAGAAATTCCAGGAACCAAGTCAGAGCGTGGGGTGATTCGTATAGGCTTTGTGCAGCAGTGGCCATTTTCAATCTCCGCGAATCGTGACGATGGCTGACTCACCAATTCGAAACAAATCAGAAGGTGGGTTGGATACGCGCACACGAACGGGGTATCTTGAGGCCAAATGGACCCAGTTCAGAGTTCTCGGGACGTCCGGGAGACCGGGTTGTAAGGTGCCAACAACATCCGGATCCGGTGTGACGCCGAAACCTACGCTGTCAACTACGCCTGAAAAACGCAAGTCGGGCCTCGACAGCACGTAAACCTCAGCGTGCATTCCAGGTGTGATGCGCTTGAGCTGGCCTTCACGAAAGTTGCCGATTGCCCACCACGTGCGCGCGTCAATCAGTGTGAACAATTGCTGGCCCACGTGGGCATAGGCGCCTTCAGAAATTGTGAGATTCGTTACACGAGCATCGAATGGTGCGTAAACGCGACAGTTGCCCAGATTGTAACGAGCTTGCTTTACCGCCGCAGACTTTGCTCCACGCTGGTTGATGAGCGGCTCGAGCGTGGTGACGGCGTGCTGTGCTTGCTCGTGTTGCGCGAGAACAGAGTTTAACTCGGCCCGCGACAGTTGCAGTCTTGACTCTGCCTGCCTCAGGGCCTCTGCCTGCGCAACTTCCGAGGTCTTTGCTCTATCCACTTGATCTACTGTGACAAATTGTTTGGTCAGCAGCGGCTCTAGCCGATGCAGATTGTTGCTTGCATATGTCCACTCGGCTCGCACCCTGTTGATACCCTGTTCCGAATTCGCGACGTCAGCCTCAGCACTATGGATCTTTGCTTGCGAAACAGAAACCGCGCTGACCAATGCTGCTATCCTTCGCTGCTCGTCGACAATTTGACCTTCGAGCGCCTCCTGGTTGGAAATGGCTGTTTCAAGGGCATACTGGTACGGACGATCGTCGACCTCGTAGAGTAGTTCGCCCTTTTTCACGAACTGATTGTCACGCACGTTCAGGCGGATGACGGGTCCATCTACTTGGGGCGCAATCCCGATGAAGTTTGCAAAAACTGCCGCATCATCTGTGCGTGGATAGTGATTCGTGCGATAAAGGGCCACTGCGCCGAGCACCGCTGCCGCCAGTGCGAAGCCGATACTCAGTCGGCGGCTGAGCAGCCTTTGGGGTTTCGTATTCGTGTCAACGGCCATAGTTGCTCTTCTTGACTAGCGAAAGAAGACTAGCCACAGTGCGAATGTGAAAAAGGAGGTAAAGCTCGGATAGAAGATGACGGGTAAAGCAACATTCATGTTGAATCGCAAAAGCACAAATCGGCCGACAGCGGTAAACAAGATCGCCACCACTAAACAAATGAGCCAAGCGGGAAAGAATGAACCCAGGATGTCCACGGCGGGCGCTCGTCCACAACCTGTAAGCAGCAAGGGAGCGAAGGCGATTGGATAGCGCACAAATCTTTGGTTACCGTCTCCAGTCATGGTAGAGACCTCGCCTTGTTGGGCTGAATGGAATCCCCGGTTCGGAAAGCCAAGTCTGCGAGCGCGGTGAGCACCTGCGTGCGCGCCAATACGTCGGCCGAGCGGGCTTGCGCAAGTGTCCGCTGGGCCGCGGTTACGTCTAACAAGCTGCGTACACCATAGTTGTACGATTCCAGCGCGGCACTGTAAGACTGATCGGCCGCTTGCAAGAGAGCGAGCGCTGCCTGCCGCTGCCGAAATGCCGTGTTCAGATTCGAATAAGCGGTCCAAACCTCATCGGCGATTTGGTTGCGGGCAACAATCGCTTGTGCTTCTGCGGCGTGAACGTTAGCCCGCTCTTGTGCCAGCTTGTTTCGTCTTGCGCCCGCGTCAAACACCGTCCACTGGAGATTGAAGGTCACTCCGCCGACCAAGTTTGACGTGTGCGACCATGGGTTTGGCTGCTGCAAGCCATATACCGATTGCGCGGTTGGGCTGGCATTGACGCTCAGCGCAGGATAGTATGCGGCGCGCGCTTCCTTGACTCTTGCATTCGCAGATCTTATTGCAGCCACCTGTTGCATCAGGTCGGGACGTTGTTCGAGTGCCCGGTTGATCGCCAGATCGACCGTATCGCCAATCGACTCGGGAGTCGGGACCTGATCGAGCGGTTGGGCGTGAATTACAGCAGGCGCGGAAGTCCCCACCGCAGTCGCCAGATCTCCGCGCGCGATCTCCTCAGCTCCGAGTACAGCTTGCAGATCATAGTCTGCCTGCGCCGTCGCACTCCGAGCTTCCAATGCGTCGGGCAAAGTTGCGAGGCCGTGTGCCAAGCGATCTTCCGCGGCTTGTTGCACTGCTTGCGCGTTGGCAAGGCTCGCTCGCGCAGCGTCTTCCTGCCCTACAGAACTCAACAGTCGGTAATAAGCTTGCTCTACTTGGTAAATGATGCTGCGATGTGTGTCGTTGAATGCGAAATTGGCCGCGAGAAGCTCCGCCTTCGCCGCACTGATTCGACCGGATCGGGCGCCGAAGTCGAAGACGGTGTAGTTAAGATCGAGCCCGACCTGAAAGTCTTGGATCGTCTGCGGGAAGAATTCATTTCCAAACAGAACATTCGAGCGGCTTGTCTCAGAGAGAGCAGCCGCCGCCACCGTGGGATACAACTGACTGCGTGCAACGCCTAAAGCTGCGGCTTGAGCACGGGCACGTTCCCATGCGACGCGAGTCTCGGGATTGTGCGCTTCAGCCAAATCTATCAACTCCGCTAGTGAATAAGTCCTCGTCGGATCCATGTTGAATCTGGAATCATGGAAATTGCGCGCATCGACTTCAAATCTTTGCTCCTCTGCTGAATGCCACGGCTGGCTAGGCAAACCAGGCGCACTCTGAGCGGGAGCGCAGCTCGCGAACGCCAGAAGAAAGAACGAAATCGCCGTACCCGCTCGAATTCCCACCATAAGTCCTCGAAAGAGTGACGCTAGCGTTGGGTTCCATTCGACACCTTTGCGACATCGAGCACGCTGATTTCACTTGTACTCAGCGCCCGAGATTTGTTTCGGCCAGATCAGTGATTTTTGAACTCAAACTCCCGGGCGTGAAACGGTCCCAGTTCAATCACGAACGCCAGCTATTCCATCAGATCGGCTGGAGGCGGTAGAAATGGGACCGTTGCAACCGATCATGCGATCGGATTCTCCTCGAACAATCGGGCGACCATCGCAGAGTCGAGGTACGCACGAACCCGCACAATGACTCCGTCGCGGAAATAGACTGCCCAGCAGTAGCGATTGTCGAAGCGCAAGCCGTTCTTCGCCGTTGCTAAAGAGTGAAGTTCGACTACCGCCTCGTTGTCCTTTACGAGCAAATCCTCCACATGGAGCTGCGCGCCATTTGGGAGAACCTGGCTCAACTTGGTGAAGGTGCCCTCTATGAATGCCTTCTTGCTCAAGTAGTGACCAGCGAGTGGGTGGGTCCCTTCCACAATCCAGTCCACGTTGTCAGCCACGTGCTCGAAGAAGGCAGCTCCGTCGCCATTTTCAAGTCCCTTGAAGATTTCGCGAACACTGTCGGATGTAATTTCCATTTGAATCTCTCCTTGTCGGTTTGTGATCTGTGTCTGTGGTTTTATTAGGCTACTTTCCGTGACGATGACGTCCCTTGGCCCGCCTTGACGGAGCCGAGCAGTTTCATCAAGTCCCTCACCTGGATGTTTTCCACCGAACGAGCGGCATCCTTGATCTCGCCGGATAGCCCCTTGTCGACGCGACCGGCCACGAGTGCGTCGAACTTCTGGACGGCGTCTTCCCAAGTGAACGGATGAGAAGCGAGGCCTGGGTAGTCCTGGACCTCATGCTCAATCACTTTCCCGTCCTGCAGCCGCACGATGATTTTGGCAGGCATTTTCTTGGGATACACTTCCGTGAATTCATGATTCGGCCGGACCGAAACCTTCTTCAGCAGGTTCTGGACATCGGGCTTGACGATGCGCTCCGGGTTAAATTGCGCCGGCATCACGTTACCGTCAAGCAGGGCCACCGCAAGCAGATACGGCAGGCTGTGATCCGCCTGCTCCTTGATACGGATGACTTTGTCTACGCCGTAGAGACCACCGCCGGCGAAGTCGTATGCAAGTTGGAACACATCTGCCTCAATCGAGACAACCTTGTCGGGGTCGATTTTGTTCTGCCCGGCGAGTTCGACCATGCAGTGGACCGCGGACTGCGTATGGATCATAGAGTTGTATTTCTTGATCGTGCTCTCCACGACGCCCTCATATCCCTGCTTGTCCCAGTCGATGTTGATCTTCATTCTCAGGAGGTGATCAATGCCCAGCGGGCCCTCGACGACCTGGAGCGGCCCTTGCACTCCGCGACGAGCCAGGAACAAAGTGTTCATGGCACCGAGCGCGGACTGCGCCGAAGCAAGACCCTTCCATTGCGACAGCGGCTTCGCCCGAACAACGGCGAAGGACGCATCGCTGACCGCAGCCATCGCGATAGCGTTCGCGATCTGCTGCTCGCTCAGACCGAGCAGTCGGCCGGCGGCGGCGTTGAGCGAGAAGGCCAGTTGTGAGGTGTGGTCGAAGCCGCTGCTCATGAAGTTGGCATGATCAACCAAACGGGATTGCACCGTGTAGCCTAATGCGACTGCGAGCATTAAATCGCGTCCGCTACCGCCCACGTAGTCGGCGATGGTCAGCGCCACCCCGAAATTGTCCGCCGTGTGGCAGGTTTCGGTTGGGGCCAGGAAATTGTCCATGAAATCGACGTAGCGCACGAGTGCGGTGTGCCAGAACGCAGCGTAGATAGGGTTTGCTTGTCCCCCGCCGATCAGCGTACTGGGTCCGGTACCGCCGAACTCCGTGACCTGGGCGCGACATGCGTCGACCGGGCCCGCGCCCAGTGCAGCGATGCTGCAAGCCAGCGAGTCTAGAATATGAATTGGTAACTGCCTGCGCGATTCGGCCGAAAGGTCGGCGAAGGAAGCGCGGGCGGCATACTTGGCGAGAGATTCAACTTGAGTCATGATTTGTATCCTCCGTTTCTAGTTGGTGAGTTCATTTGTTTAGTGGGTTAGGGCGATGAAAACCCCCATCGTGACCACCGAGCCCATCACGCTGAGGACCACGGCGGAGGCTGCCTCCGCTTGTGCGGTGCGGTACTGCAGAGCCAACATAATCACAATCGGCATGGTCGGAATGGCCGTCGTCAGAACCGCCTCGCTGGCAATGGGATTGCCATAGCCGATCCATCGCAAACCACCCAGGACCAGGGCCGGTTGCATGATGTTTTTCAGGAATACGAATAACAAGATGTACCGGTTGACTTTGATTTTGCCGGATGCAAGCACAATCCCGCAGGCAAACAGGGCGACGCCCCCGGATGCTTGTCCTAACAGCGAAAACGCGTGGACGATGAGTTGAGGAATGTGAAAGCCGCACAGCACGATAATGAAAGCGAGAATGGGTGCCCAAACCATAGGTTCTTTGACCGTTTCCACGAGCTTGGCAGCGAAAACCGAGGCGTAAGACTTGGCGGATGATGGCGAATGCGGGCCGTCCTGCGCGACGGGAGTGTTTTCCTGTTGGTCTTTCGCCGTCGAACCCAAAGCGAGAAGCAGAATCGTGACTGGCACGACTGTGAGGTTGATGACGAGACTGCCTATGGCGACTGGGATAGCGCTGAGCCCTCCGAACAGGTCACCGAGAACGGCTGGACCTACGAAAGGCACTGATGGCGCGGAAGCCGTCAGCGCGGCCAGAGCGCAGTTGCTGAGTTGCATGCGGAAAACAAGACGGCACAATAGAAACACGACACCGTAGAAGCCGATGATGGCGACGCACAAGGCAACGACCAGCGGGATGTCCTGACCGAGTGCCGCACGCGACGTGGTAACCGTTCCGGCAAAAAGCGCCAGCGGCACGGCGTAAAGCAGCACCATCCGATTCAGGGTTGGGGCATCCTTTGACCCAAAATCGTGTCGCCACGCCGCCACAAAACCGAGCAGGAAGGTGACGACCATCGGAAGAAGTGCGCTCAAAATGGTATTGAACAAGGACATTTCAGTTTCCTCTCATGGCCAGAACACGATCGACCATCGCTCCGGAGTTTTCCGAGACAGTTGGTTGGATCGTTTCTCTTGCCAATTGCTCTACTGCTCCTTCGACTGCTTTCCCGTCGGGAACTTAAACGTGATGCCGGCGAAGACCTGCCACTTAGGCGATCCAACGCCGCTTTGGAACACGGAGTATTGCGGCTCGATGTAGAAGTTTGCTATGTCGCCATTTGAACCCTTCCATACCTTTCCGACGCCGAACCCGAGCGGGATGTCCTTCACATGGTGAAAGGTGTCAAACGTCCAGGCTCCCGAAGATCGAAGGTAGAAACCACGATGCAAATTGCGGATAACGAATGGTTGCACCGACGCTAGTTGGCCAACCGGGCTTGAGCTGTTTCCAGAGAAGGAGTGTTGATAGGTAGCGACTAGAGCCAATATTCCCCAGTTGCGAGGCGCAACTACGAGTCCGGCGGCACCAGCCTGCCATTTTCCAGAACCGTAGGCCTCTCCTCTGGCTGTTGGCGCCGCGATAAGCGGCCCAACTCCGACTGTGGTCCCATGCTCTTGAAAAAGCACCCAGTCGTAGATCGTCAGATCCCCGACTCCAGTATTCGGCCCGCCCTGCACACTGGCAGTGGTGTTGATCGGCAGGATTGTGCGTAGGAACTGATGAAGACCGAATGCGTCTATCGGCACAGCCAGTCGAAGTAACCCCTGATTACCGATTCTGCCGGGAAATCCTTCCGGCGAAGGCGCGAAGTAGTTCCACAGGTCGACTGTAAGCAGAGGATGAGCCGGATTATTCGCCGCGTTCGTGTCGTTCGCCTCGCCAGAGCCAGAACTGGTGGCGACAGACTGAGATTGGACTGCGTTGTTTTCTTGAGTCCACGCATTTCCTGCAAAGAAAACAAGAGCTGCCACCAAGACTACCGTCTGTTTTGAACGCTTTCGCCACCGGTCCGACGCTACTTCTCGCGTGGCACTCGTGCCGACAGCTTTGCTATGGAAAGCAGAGTGGGTAGTGCTTGCGTTCGGATGTATGCATCGGTCCTTCATATTGGTCTCTCCGGTTTTCAAATTCTTCAGACTCACAGCAGGTGATTCTCCTTGGCCGCGGCCGTGATCACGTCCTCGAACGCGGGGTGCGCCAGTGCGATCAAAGCCTGTGCTCTCTCCGTAGAAAAGAGCCCCTTCGACTTTCGTCGCGGGCGTGAACAGCCAGCTCTTCAACGAGAGAATCGACCTATGCAGTCTGTGTACTGCCATCACTCCTCCTCAAACTCTTCCGGCTGCGTCTTCTTGGATACCCGGGGCAGCGAAATCCGTCCACCGAGGCTCTGCCGCATAAGGAATCTGAGTTTCGTGCGTGCTCGGGCGAGCTGGGCCTTCACCGTGCCTTCAGCGACTCCGAGAACATACGCGGTTTCGCGAATGGTGAGGCCGTCCAGTTCGCGCAGTTGAAATGCTCTCCGTAGCGTAGGTGAGAGCTGTCGCAACAACTGATGAACGTGCTCTGCAAGTTCGGCCCCGCTACATGCCTCTTCTGGCGTCTGCCCACG
>Ga0207665_10003021_pt1 | contig 11293 bp, 11 predicted proteins | sample LARL112metaG_FD_184351 | JGI IMG/M metagenome (GOLD analysis project Ga0207665, IMG submission 184351) | Corn, switchgrass and miscanthus rhizosphere microbial communities from Kellogg Biological Station, Michigan, USA - LAR L11-2 metaG... | ecosystem: Host-associated > Plants > Roots >...
TCAGTCCCCCGCCGCCCACTCCCTCGAGCGCGCGAAAGGCGATCAGCTCAACCATGTTCTGCGCGATGCCGCAGAGCGCGGAGCCGACCAGAAACACGGCGATCGCCACTTGCAGCACGATCTTGCGGCCGTAGAGATCGCCGAACTTTCCGTAGAGCGGGCCGGCGACCGTGCTGGTCAGGAGATACGCCGTCACCACCCAGGACAGATAGCTCAAGCCGCCGAGGTCGCCGACCATGGTCGGCAGCGCCGTCGAGACGACCGTCTGGTCGAGCGCGGCGAGCCACAACGCCAGAAACAGCGCGCCGAACACCGTCCGAATCGATGTCTGGTTCTGGTTCGAGGTCATCCGATCCTAGGGGGTTGCGTGCGGCGACGTCAGAGGGACTTGAACCATGTCGTGCCGTTTCGATCGATTCTATGGCAGCGAACGCGAAGCATTGCGCCTGCAGCCGCCGCGCCGGCACGTCATCAGGAACGGGGTCGAAATCGCGCGAACGACTGCGACGCAGGAGCTTCGCGGGCTTTGATCACGGCTTAGGCGGATTGCGGCGCGGGCGCCGGCAGCCCATTGCGTCCCACATTGCCGGCCGCTGTACGCTGCCGGCGCCGGCGCGATCAGCTCTGGCGGCCGGCCGGGGAAGAGGGCGCAAGACTTCCGCCGATGGCTGTGGCATCGTCTTTGCCTCTCCACCGCCATATCCGTCCAGCATCGCAGCGGCGGCCAATGGACTTTGAGTTCTCGCTGTTCCTGAAGTCCCTCCCTGCGCTCGCGCGGGGCGCGCTGCTCACTGCCGAGCTGACGCTCGTTTCGATCCTGATCGGCACGGCGATCGGGATCATGGCGGGCGTGGGACGCCTCTCCAGCCATCGCTTGCTCTCCTGGTCGGTCGCCGCCTACGTGACGCTGATGCGAGGCGTGCCGCTCCTGGTCACGTTGCTGTTCCTTTACTACGGGCTGCCTTCGGCGGGCATCAAGCTCGACGCGTTCACGGTCGGAGTCGTTGCGCTCTCGATCACATCCGGGGCCTACATCGCCGAGATCGTTCGCGCCGGGATCCAGTCGATCGATCCCGGGCAGATGCGCGCCGCCCGCTCGCTGGGCATGTCTTATGCCAAGGCGATGCGGCGCATTATCCTTCCGCAAGCGTTGCGCCGCGTTTTGCCGCCAATGACCAACGAGGCGCTGACGCTATTGAAGAATACCGCACTGGTTTCCACCATCGCGCTGGCCGATCTGCTGCGTTCGGGACTTGAGGTCATGACGTGGCAAGCCAACACCTTTAGCCCGTTCGCCGGCGTCGCTTTGTTCTATCTTGCGTTGACCCTGCCGCTCATTTGGCTCAATGCCCGGCTCGAGCAGCGCTATCGAATTCACTGAGCCCCCGTGCAGCCGGAATTCGACCTCCTCGTCGCAGACGCCCGCGTGCTCAACCCGGATCGCGCGGGCGAAGGTTTGCAACGATCCGACATCATGATCGACGGCGGCCGCGTCGTTCGGCTGGCGCCGGCGGCATAGGAGCTGGCGGCATGAGCCGATCGAGCCTGTTGGAATGCGCCGGTGCGAGCCGGGCGGGCATCGAAAGCAGCCCCATGGCGCCGGTCATGGTTCGCATCTGGAATTTGCACAAGAGCTACGGCCGCACCGAAGTTTTAAAGGGCATCGATCTGACAGTTCACCGCGGCGAGGTCGTCACCGTCATCGGGCCGAGCGGATCGGGAAAGAGCACGTTGCTGTCGTGCATCAACTTTTTGGAGCCGTTCGATCGGGGCGAGATCACCATCGACGGCCAACCAATCGGATGGGTGACTGGCGCCGGCGGCCGGACGCGAATGGGCGAGCAAGAGCTCAATCTGATGCGGCAGCGAATCGGCATCGTGTTTCAGCAATTCAACCTGTTTCCGCATTTGACCGTGCTGCAGAACGTGATCGAGGCGCCGATCCAGGTGAAGGGTCTTGCCCGCGAACAGGCCGTCGCAATCGCGCACGAGCAGCTTGCGCGCGTCGGTTTGCGCGCCAAGGAGAACGCCTATCCGAGCGAGCTTTCGGGCGGGCAGCAGCAGCGCGCCGCCATCGCACGCAGCCTTGCGATGGATCCGAAGGTGATGTTGCTCGACGAGATCACCTCGGCGCTCGATCCCGAACTCATCGGCGAGGTTCTTTCCGCCATGCGCACGCTGGCGGACGCGGGAATGACGATGATCGTTGTGACACACGAAATGGCGTTTGCGCGCGATGTCTCAGATCGCGTCGTCTTTATGGATGAAGGCACGATCGTCGAACAAGGCGCGCCGGACGTTCTGCTCGCCCATCCGGCCCACGAGCGCACCCGATCGTTTCTGCGGCGAATTATCGAACGCACCGAACCTCAATCCGACCTCGCCAACCGTCAGGAGTGACAGATGCCCATGCTTTGTCGTTCAACCTTCTTTCTCGTGGCAGCCGCTGCGATTCTGGCAGGGGCCTCCCCGGCGCACGCGCAGAACACATTGGAGGCGGTCAGGCAGAAGGGCGTGCTGGTCGCGGGCAGCAGCGCCGAATACCCGCCGTTCGAGTACGTCGCCGATGGCAAACTCGTCGGCTATGACGTCGACATGGCGGATGAAATCACGCGCCGCATGGGCGCGAAGGTGGCCTGGGAAAAGATCGATTTCAAAGGCATCGTGGCGGCGCTCACGGCCAAGCGTGTCGATGTGCTGATCACCGCATTGACGTGGACGCCGGAGCGCGCCGAGCGGATTGCCTTCTCCGACCCCTATTTCGATGCCGGCATTGGTGCGATCACGCCGCAATCGAGCACGATTGCGAAGGTGGAAGACCTGACGGGCCGCAGGGTCGGCGTACAGCTCGGCAGCTCCGGGGAGCGCTACGTGCGCGAAACCGTCGGTTCGAAAGTCGGTCAGCTCCTGACCTATGATTCGATCACGCTCGCCATCAACGATCTCAAGAACGGCCGCGTCGACGCGGTCGTCAATCCCCTGCCGGTCCTGCGCTATGCCGTTCGCAACGACGCAGGATTCCGCTACACCGCGGTGTGGGACACCCGCGTCGTTGGCATCAACACCCGGCTCGACGACAAGGAACTGCTCGCCGAAATCAATCGGCACCTGCGCGACCTCAAGAGCGAAGGCTTCCTCGCTAAACTGGAAACGAAGTGGTTTGGGCCCGGCCAGTGACAGCCGGTGGAGGCGCGATGCCGCGGTCTTCGACGCATCGTTTCTGCCGCCCGCGGTCGAACGCAACGTGGACTGAACCACTCGCTTTACGGCTGCAGCTCGGTGTCCCAGTAGAGGTAGTCGAGCCAGCTCTCGTGCAGATAGTTGGGCGGAAAGCGCCGGCCGTTGCGATGCAAATGGTTGACAGTCGGCTGGAATGGCATCTGCGAAGGCCACATCTTGGCCTCGTCCATAGTCATGTTGCCTTTCTTGAGATTGCAGGGCGAGCAGGCGGCGACGACGTTGATCCAGGTCGTGTGCCCGCCGCGCGAGCGCGGCAACAGATGATCGAACGTGAGGTCTTCGCGCGAGCTGCAATATTGGCAGCTGAACTTGTCGCGCAGGAAGACGTTGAAGCGGGTGAATGCCGGCTGGGTCGTTGGCTTCACGAAGGTCTTGAGCGACACCACGCTCGGCAGCTTCATCTCCAAGCTCGGGCTGCGCACCGCCCGGTCGTATTCGGCGACGATGTTCACCCGCTCGAGAAACACGGCCTTGATGGCGTCCTGCCACGACCACAGCGACAGCGGGTAGTAGCTAAGCGGACGAAAGTCCGCGTTGAGCACGAGAGCGGGAAAACCTGCGGGCGACAAATTCAGGGCGCTCCTTGTCTCTTCCCCTGCGAACCGCGGTGCGCCCCCAGTCTATAGGGTAGCGTGACAGGATTGTGAAGGCTGCTCCAGGGGTTACCGAGCCTCGGCGAAATCGCATGACTGCCGCTCATGGCTCTTTCCGTTCGTCCGAAAGAGGGCCCGCACTCCGAATCACCGGCCCTGGTGTCGGCGCCCGATTCGGCGGCTACGGAGCGCGATGAGGCGACAGCCGCCGTGCGAGAAACTCGCCGCCGTGGCGCAGGCCGTCCTGGTCGATGCCGTGGCCGATGCCGTAAGACATGTGCCATTCGACGGGCACGCCGAGCGCGGCGAGCCCGCTCGACGCATGGAACAGCGCTTGCGGAGGAATCAACTCGTCGCGATCGCCGTGAATGAGCAGGACCGGCGGCCGCGATGTGATCTCCGCCGCGAATGTTTCCGGATTGACATCGGGCGGGACCGCCAACAATCCGGAATAGCCGACGATGGCGGCGGGCGCCACCGCCCGGCGAAGTCCCACGTGCAGCGCCAGCATCGTTCCTTGGCTGAAGCCGACGAGCGCGAGCGCCGAAGGCGGCAGGTTGCGCCGCTTGAGTTCGGCGTCGAGAAAGGCCGAGAGGACGGGCGCCGCCCGGTTGACGCCGGTCCAGCGTTCATTGGGGTCGCGGAAGGTCAGTGGGAACCATTGCCGGCCGACCGGCGCTTGGGCGCAAGGCTCCGGGGCGTGCGGCGAGACGAACGCGGCCTGCGGCAACAGCCCCTGCCAGGCGCGGCCGATATCGATGAGATCGTTGCCGTCGGCGCCGTAGCCGTGCAGAAACACGATGAGCTGCCGCGCCGGAGCGGCGCGCGGCTCGAGCCGCGGACCGTCGAGCTCAGCCATTGCGCACCACCGCCGCAATCGGCGCGCCGTCGCGCTGCTTGCTCGCGCGGTAATACGCCCAGAGCATGCAGGCTGCCGCGCCGCGCCACGGACGCCAGGATTCGGCGAGCGGGCCCATCTCTTTCGCCGACGGCCGGGTTTTGAGCGCGAGCAAGAGCCGCGCGCCCTCCTGCAAGGCGAGGTCGCCCGCGGGCCAAACATCGGCATGGCCGAGGCAGAACAGAAGATAGATGTCCGCGGTCCAGGGGCCGATGCCGTGCACCGCCGTCAACGCGGCGTGAGCCTCGTCCGCCGGCTTATCGACAAGGGCTCGAAGGTTGAGCTCGCCGCGATTGATCGCCTTGGCGATGGCCTTGAGCGTGCGAATCTTCGGCGCCGAAAGGCCGGCGCGGGCGAGCTTGGCCGAGCGCGCGCGCAACAGCGCCGTGTGATCGAATGGATCGAAAGCTTCGTTGAGCCGCGTCCAGATCGCTCTCGCGCTGGCGGTCGAGAGCTGTTGCGAGACGACGATCGATGCGAGCCCTGGAAATCCGTCCGCCCGTCGCCGCAGCGGCGGCCGGCCCGCCCGCGAGAGCGCGATGCCGAAGCGCGGGTCAGCGTCGACAAGACGGGCGATGGCGTGATCGAGATCCGCTTCGGTGTGGATGAAGAACGACATGGCGGCGGCGAAGCATGTACAAATACCATCGCAACGCAACCCCTTTTGTGGCTTCAGGCGCTAATCGGGTCGCATTTCGACCGACCCAATTTCCCGCACGCCGACGCCAAGCCTTTCGCGGCCACGAATCAGATCGCTCGCGCGCTCTGCGATCATCACCACGGCCGCGTTGATGTTGCCGCCGACGAGGTCGGGAAAGACCGAGGCGTCGACGACACGCAAGCCTTCGGTGCCGTATACGCGAAGCTCTGCGTCCACCACCGCCATGGGATCCGACGCTGCTCCCATGCGACAGGTTCCTGCGGGATGATGTGCGGTCACCGCGGTTGTGCGAATGACATGCTCCAACTGCTCGTCGTTGCGCACCGTCGCGAGTGGTCCCAGTTCTCCGGCGATGAATGATGCGACGGCTCGTTGCCGCGCGATGTCACGAAAGAGCGCGACCGCTCGGCGCATCGTCGACCAGTCACGATCCGTCGCCAAGAGCTTTTGCCGGATGTGAGGATGAGCCAATGGGGCGGACGAAGCCAAGCTGATGCTGCCGCGGCTTTCCGGCCGCACGAGTACGATGCGGCAGGCAAAGCTGTCGGCGAAGCCCTTCTGCAGCGGAAGATAAGGCGCTGCGCCGAGCGGTCCCGCGATGAAGAGGAGTTGCGTGTCGGGCGCGGGCTCGGCGCTGTCCGTTTTCAGGAAGGCGGTAATTCCGCCGGGAAGATCGGCGGTGAAGCCGGTCCCGAACAGATAGCCGCGTGCCAATTCCACGGCCAGGCGATCCAAGCGCATGTTGCGGTGGACGGGACCGGGCGAGCTTCGGGCATATAGAATGAGCGCGGCGGCATGATCCTGAAGGTTTTGTCCGACTCCGGCCAGCGCCACGCGGACGCTAATCTCATGCCGAGCCAGCTCCTCCGCCGGCCCGATCCCGGACAACATCAGCAATTGAGGCGAGTTGATCGCGCCCGTGGCAAGAATGACTTCGCGGCGCGCTCGCGCCGTGAGGCGCGCGCCGTTGCGGATATACTCCACGCCGACGGCGCGGCGGCCTTCCATGACAACGCGCGTGACCTGCGCGTTCACCTCTAGCGTCAGCCGATCGCGTGACAATGCCGGATAGAGGTAGGCGGTCGCTGCGCTCTCGCGCCGCCCCTTGCGGATCGTCATCTGCATGCGGCTGATGCCGTCCTGCTGCGCCGCGTTGTAGTCCTCATTGTAGGGATGGCCCGCCTGGGCGGCCGCTTCGATATAGGCATCGACGAGCGGGTCTTCGTATCTCGACTTCCGCGTGGCCAGCGGACCGTGTCCGCCCCGATAGAAGCTTTCGCCCCCCTCCCAGGACTCCTGCCGTCGGAAATAGGGCAACACATCGGAATACGACCAGCCGGACGCGCCATTGGCGGCCCAGCGATCGTAGTCGCTCCGGTGCCCGCGGACATACGCCATGGCATTGACCGAGGACGAGCCGCCCACGATCTTGCCGCGCATGCATTCAAGGCGTCGGTTGCCGGTACTGGGATCGGGCTCGATGTCGTAACCCCAGTCGTGGCGCCGATCCAAAAGGATCTTGCCCCAGGCAAGCGGCATGTGAATGAGCGGATCGCGATCCCAGCCGCCGGCCTCCAGCAGGAGAACGCGGCTGTCACCGTCCTCGGTGATCCGATTAGCCAGCGTGCAGCCGGCGGACCCGGCCCCGACAATGATGTAATCGTACTTAGATCGTCTCATGACCGGGGCGCTATGGACTGCTGTCGAGAGGACGAGCAGGGAAGACTATCACAGTGTCTGCAGCAAGCTGAGGCGTGTGAGCCGCTGGGGCGCGCATGACTACTCCCGTCTTCCGTTTTGCGCCGAGCCCGAACGGCTATTTGCATCTTGGCCATGCGCTCTCCGCGCTCGTCAATTTCGACATGGCGCGCGCGGCCGGTGGCCGCTTCCTGCTGCGCATCGAGGACATCGACGCGGCGCGTTGCCGGCCGCACTACGAGCAGGCGATCTACGAGGACTTGGCATGGCTCGGCATCACCTGGGAGGAGCCGGTGCGGCGCCAGAGCGCGCACCTCGACGACTATCGCGCCGCGCTGGGGCGGCTCGACGGCCTCCTCTATCCGAGCTTCGAGACGCGTGGTGAGATCGCGCGTCTCGTCGCCGAACGCGAGGGACACGCGCCATGGCCGCGCGATCCCGACGGCGCGCCGCTCTATCCCGGCGATGCGCGCTCGCTGGCGGCAGTCGAACGCCGGCGGCGCATGGAGGCAGGCGAGCCGTATGCGTTGCGGCTCGACATGGCGGCGGCGCTTGCGCGCACCGGAGCGCTGTCCTGGATCGAGATCGACTGCGGGAGTAAAACGACGCCGGTCGCGGCAAGCCCGCAAATGTGGGGCGATGTCGTGCTGGCGCGCAAGGAGACGCCAACGAGCTATCACCTTTCGGTCGTGATCGACGACGCCGAGCAAGGCGTGACCCATGTCGTGCGCGGGCAGGATCTGTTTGCCGCGACCAGCGTGCACCGCGTGCTGCAGGCGTTGTTCGCCCTGGCGGCACCGATTTACCATCACCACCGCCTGATACTCGACGCCGACGGGCAAAAGCTGTCGAAATCGACCCGCGCCACCGCTTTGCGGGCGCTGCGCGAGACCGGCGCGAGTTCCGCCGACATTCGCCGCATGGTCGGGCTTGCGTGAGCTGTGGCCGGCGGCTTGTCTGCATGGCAATCTATATCCTGGGGGTGCGATGGCGAGACCGAGACTATCGGCTGGCAAGCGGCAACGCCGGGCCAAGCGCGCGGCGCGCTCGGGCGCTGCGCAGGCGCGTGCCATTGAGGCGACGCTGGGAGACATCGCCCATGAGATTAGAACGCCGTTAACCGGCGTGGTCGCGCTGGGCGAGCTGCTTGCTACATCCGAGCTCGGCGCGCGCGAGCGCGGCTGGGCGACGGCGATCAAGGGTACGGCCGAGCATCTCGTCCAGCTCACGTCGTTGATCGTCGATGCCGCACGGGCCGACGCCAAGCGGCTCGTCTTGCGACGCGAGCTTATTCGTCCGCGCCGCCTATTCGATGCGCTCGCGGGCTCACTCGCCGCGCGCGCCGAGGCCAAAGGCATCGAACATGCCGTGGATGTTTCGATGGCGTTGCCGGAAGCGGTGATCGGCGATCCGTTGCGGCTGCGCGCGGCGCTGGAAAATCTCATCGATAACGCGGTGAAGTTCACCGAGCGCGGCAGCGTGAGCCTCGCGGCCGGATGCGAACGGGCCGCGCGCGGGAAAGTGCGCCTGGTGTTCACCGTGACGGACAGCGGGATCGGGCTTACCGGTGCCGAGATCAAGCGGCTGTTTCGGCCCTTTGCGCAGGCGAGCGATCAGGTTGCGCGCCGATACGGCGGGGCGGGGCTCGGGTTGACCTTGGCCAAGCGGGTCGCCGAGGCCATGGGCGGCCAGTTGACGGTCGCGAGCGAGCCCGGGCGTGGCAGCCGCTTCCGCCTGAGCGTCACCGTTGACAAGGTGACGGAGGCACCGGGAAAAGCCGCTTCCGATGGCGCCGAAAAGCGCGACCAAGCGGTGCATCCGCTCGCCGTTCTCTGCGTCGAGGACAATCCGCACGGCCGCGTCCTGCTCAACACGATTCTCGCCGAGCTCGGTCACCGCGCTGATTTCGTCGGCACCGGCGCGGCGGCGGTCGAGGCGGTGGCGCGGGGCGGTTACGACGTCGTGTTGATCAACCTGATGCTGCCCGACATCGACGGGGTCGAAGCGACGCGGCGCATCCGCGCGCTTGCCGGTCGCGCCGGCCGCGTGCCGATCGTCGGCGTGTCCGGCCGCGCGAGCGCTGGCGGCGAGAATGCCGGGCGGGCCGCGGGGATGAACGGCTGTCTGACCAAGCCGCTTAGCCCGGGCGCGCTCACCCAGGCGCTCGGATCGGTCTTGGCCGAGGCCTAGCGCGGTTGCGAAATGAAAACGCCGCGCTTCGGGCGCGGCGCACCGATTTCTCTTATGTCGGCGTCAATAACGGATTCCGACCGGCTCCCAACCCCATCGATAATTGAGACCGACTTTCACGAGATGCAACTGCTGCTGAATGTTGGTGTTGAACAAGAACTGCTGGGTAGTATCCGTAAATAGCAGGTTGCTGGTGCGAAACGACAGGTAATTGTATTCGATCTTTGCCGACCAATTATCGAGAAATGCGTATTCGACGCCGACGCCCCCCATCCAACCCCACCTCGTCTCGTTGCCGTTGAACGCGGGGAAGAAAGCGACGTTCGGCGACGTTAGATCGTATTGGTCGTTCGCCCAGGCGCCGCCGCCCTTGCCGTAGATCAGCACGCGATCGAGCGCGACGCCCAGCCGGCCCGCGATCGTGCCCACCCCCACGACCTTTGCGCTGCACCCGCCCGGCGGAAGCGGGCCGTTGAGCAACGAGACCGACGCGCAAGAGCCGCTGCCGGTGAGATTTGCCCCGCTGACGTCCGCCTCCACGCCGTACACCAGCGAGCCGGCCTGGTACTGGGCGCCGATCTGGCCGCCGGCCAGCCATCCGTTCACGTCAAAGGCAGCGGGCGCCGGCGTGATGGTGTCGGTGAGGAACGGGTAGGGAGCGCCGGTCTCGTTCTTGCGCCCCCAGCCCCCGCCAGCATGGGCGCCGAAATAAAACCCGGTCCAGCTGAAGTACACGATGGCCGGGGCCGGCGCGTAAACGACCGGGGGCGGGCCATAGTCCGCGGCGGCTGCGGGTTTGAGCGCAGCGAGCGCGATCACGCCGATGCTCGCGACAGTCAGTCTTTTCATCCGACGGTCCCCCCGAACCACGACGCTAGGCGCTTGCAGCGGCCAGCAGGGCCGCGCGATGTCGTCGCGAACCGTCGCGTCAGACTGCGGCGAGTCAAGGGCGGCCGCGGCGCACGAAGGAAAAATCGTTCCTAGGGGCCCCGATGGGCCGCTGCTACAGAGTTGAAATGATTGTCTCTTTTGCGTTTCGTTGCAGCGGAGCCACGGCGGCGAACTTTCCCCCGTCGCGGTGCAAGCCTATGCCGCGGTGCGATCCACGATCCGAACGATGTCGGCCATGATGCGGTTGAGCTCAAAATCCTTGGGCGTATAGACCGCGGCCACGCCGGCTTGCTGGAGCGCCTGCGCGTCCTCCGCCGGGATGATGCCGCCCACGATCACGGGGATATCATCGAGGCCGGCGCTTTTCATGCGCGCAACCACGTCCTTCACCAGCGGCACGTGGGAGCCCGAGAGGATCGACAGCCCCAGCACATGCGCGCCCTGCTCGCGGGCGGCTTCGACGATCTCCGCGGGCGTTAGGCGGATGCCGTCGTAGACGACCTCCATGCCGGCGTCGCGTGCGCGCACGGCGATCTGCTCGGCGCCATTCGAGTGCCCGTCGAGGCCGGGCTTGCCGAGCACGAACGTCAGCCGCCGTCCGAGCTTGCGCGATACCCGCTCGACCTCGGCACGCAAGTCGTCGAGGCCGACCGTTTCGTTGCGCGGCGCGCGCCCGACTCCGGTGGGCGCGCGGTACTCGCCGAAGCTTTCGCGCAAAGCGAAGCCCCATTCACCGGTCGTGACGCCGGCTTTGGCGCAGACGATGGAGGCGGGCACGATGTTGCGATTCTCGCGCGCTGCCGTGCGCAACTCCTTGAGCGCCGCCGAGGCCGCCTTTTGGTCGCGCGCGCTGCGCCACGCCTTGAGGCGCTCGATCTGCTCGGCTTCGGCCTGGGGCGAGACCGTGAGGATGGCGTCGGCCGCGCCGGCGAGCGGCGAGGACTCGCTTTCCATGTAGCGATTGACCCCCACCACGACCTGCTCGCCCCGTTCGATCGCTTCGACGCGGCGCGTGTTCGATTCGACGAGCTGCTGCTTCATATAGCCGTGCTCGACGGCGGCAATCGCCCCGCCGAGCGCGTCGATATGCGCCAGTTCTTCCTTGGCCTCGCGCTTGAGCCG
>Ga0207665_10003022_pt1 | contig 11292 bp, 7 predicted proteins | sample LARL112metaG_FD_184351 | JGI IMG/M metagenome (GOLD analysis project Ga0207665, IMG submission 184351) | Corn, switchgrass and miscanthus rhizosphere microbial communities from Kellogg Biological Station, Michigan, USA - LAR L11-2 metaG... | ecosystem: Host-associated > Plants > Roots >...
CGCGGCAGAACGCTCGCGCTGGTGGCGTTCGGTATGCTTCTGGCCGTTGTCTCAGTCAGTGGATGCAGCGGTACGGTGAGCAGTACCCAAGCTACAAATCCACCACAACTGACATACAAGATCTCAGGCACAATCGCTCCGGCGGCAGGCGGAAGCGGAGCGACGGTAACTTTAAGCGGAGCATCGACCGGGACGCAATCGGCTGATAGCTCAGGAAATTACGTTTTCGCGGGACTGGCTCCCGGAAATTATGCCGTAACCCCGAGCAAGCCAGGATTCACTTTTAGTCCCACCAGCCAAAACGTGACACTTAGCAATGCCGATGTGACAGCCATGAACTTCACCGCTGCCGCACAGCAGGCGCACACCGCAACCCTGAGTTGGGTGGCGAGCACGTCAGCAGTGACGGGCTACTACGTATACCGGAGTACGGTCGATGGCGGACCTTATATCTTGCTTACTTCGTCGCCGGTTGCCGGCCTCACCTATGCAGACACTACCGTCCAAAGCGGTCAGACTTATTACTACGTGACGACTTCGGTGGATAGCAGCGGAAACCAGAGCGGTTTCTCGAACCAAGTGCAAGCGATAGTCCCTTAATCGGATCGACCCTATGGTGAAGGCACGGTGGCGCGGACCTGATTTGAAAATCCGCTCTCGTAGCCTTTGGCATCGACTGCGGTCACCAAGTAGAAGTAAGTGTGTCCGGCTTGAACGGAAGAATCTTTGTACGTGGTTTCCCGGATGGGAGATGAATTCAGTTTCTTGTGTGGCCCTCCGGAATTCTCAGACCGGTACACATAATAGCCGGCAACAGCAGAGGTGCTGGCTTTCCAAGTCAAAACGGCAAAGTGCCCCTCGGAAGGCATACCCTGTTTATGGGAAAGCCAGTCGCTTGGACCGAGCCAGCCATGGTGCGAAGTCCACAAGGCCCCGATGATCACGAGAGCTGCAGTGCAAAGTATGGCGACCGCAACGATCCGGCTTGAGCGAGGAAACCGAATCACGGATTCGACTCTGGGGCGGGGCGTGTCGACGAGGACCCTGTTGGGAAAACAATACGCAATTGGTTTCGACATGCCAATACGGTTTCTCTCGAGGAACGTCAGGATACCAGTTTCGCCGGATACACGTCTATCCCTGCAGCCAACGCTCGACACAATCGCCGGCCGTGGTTCTTTTTTTAACAATTTGGTACCCCCCAGGTTGCTGCTCGATAATGGAGAGCTTTGGTGTTTGTGTAAGGCCTGTACTTTCGTAAGAGAAAGCCCGACGCGAATTCGCCCGACAGTCCCACAAAAACTTCATGGTTCCGCCGACTGCCTTCGATTGACAGATATTTTAAGGTTCGTCGTGTGGGCAGGAATTCTGAGCGCCTCGAATCCGGCCCGAAATGCCGCAACTGTTCTGCCCGCCCGATTGGTTGCCGTAGGGGAATTGCTTGAAGCCATTGGCCGAAAGTACGGAAGAGGCCGGCCTCACGATTCCTGTCAATCCAAATTTAGACGGAGAGGTTCTTTTGTGATTGGCGCAGGCCATCGCCGCTCATAGTCTCAGCGAGCCGCTTTAGGATGTTCCGGCTTAGCGCAATGGCGGATGGCGGAAGTTGAAAGAAAAATGGGTAAAGGGACAAAATGTATATTCGAAACATGACAAGACTTTTGGTTTTCTTAATATTGCTGTGGGTTTCTCCGGCCGGTGTTCGCGCGCAGCAATGGTCCGGAATCCTAAGTTCCAGCCGTGCCATCGACTGGTCAACGGCTGGCGTGCCTGGAGGTATTCCAAATCGCACTGGTATCTGCGCCACGTTGAGCCCGGGCGCCACGGCTACTCAAATCAACAACGCGATTGCCTCCTGCCCCGCCGGCCAAGTCGTGCAGCTGCAAGCAGGCACCTACAACTTGAGCTCCGGAATTGTGTTCAACAATAAGAGTAACGTCACGCTTCGCGGGGCCGGACCGGACAAGACCTTCGTCATATTCACAAACGGCGATGGGTGTATGGGCATCGGGGCGGACGTTTGCATATCCAACGGGGACAATAACGATTGTGCGGGTTGCGGTAGCCCTGCGAATGCAGCTACATGGACGACTGGATATTCACAAGGTGCCACCGTTATTACGCTTGGAAGTCAGATAACTGGAGCTACTCCTCCTGCGGTCGGTCAGATGATTTTCCTGGATCAACTTGATGACGGGAGCGTTGATACCGGGCAGGTGTGGGTTTGTCAAAATGGAAGTACTTGCAGCACGAACCCGGGTTCTCAAAACGGGCGTCCCGGGCGCGGCCAGGAACAGGCCGTGAAGGTAACTGCTGTTTCTGGATCCGGCCCTTGGACAGTTACCATCACTCCTGGTCTGTATATGCCGAATTGGCGTTCTAGCCAGTCTCCCCAAGCGTGGTGGTCAAGCATTCTACCCGTGACGGGTGACGGCGTTGAGAATCTATCTTTGGATCACACAAACACAGCGCTGAGCTCGTCGGCTGCGGCGGGGATCGCAATCTTTAACGGGTACGGTAATTGGATTTTAAACGTGCGGGGCATCACTAGCCCACATGAACAAGTGAATCTGTATCAATCTGCGCGCAACACGTTACAGAACAACTACTTCTATGGCACAAAGAACGACACATCGCAGAGCTATGGTTCAAATTCCTACAACGGCGCGGACAATTTATTCCTCAACAACATCTACCAGCACATCGCGACGTCCATGATCAACGAAGGATGCTCAGGCTGCGTGTTCGCCTATAATTTTACGATCGACGACTGGTACACCTCAAACGGCACTGCCCCGCAATGGCAGCAGGGGGCCATGTACCACCATTCAGTTGGGGATGCCTATGTTCTTTGGGAAGGGAATGAAACCCCCATGTTTGTCGCAGACGACATACATGGAACTAGCCATTTCTTTACGCTCTTCCGAAACTATTTGCACGGCCACGAACCCGGAAAAACCCAGCAGACAACTCCTCTCATTATTGAGGCCTACAGCCGGTACTATAACCTAATCGGAAATGTGCTCGGGACAGCCGGTTATCACACCAATTATCAAGTTGTTCCCCTATCGATAGCAGATCCTGGGAATTTGTCGCTATCTAATCAGTCGATTTATAGCATTGGTTACTCCGGGAACCAGGGAACTCTCGGGGCGTTTAGTAATGACATGCTGGCGGCTACAACCTTGATGCGATGGGGAAACTACGATGCAGCTAACGCTGCCGTGCGGTTTGCAGCGCCCGAGGTACCCACGGCCCTCGGCTTGCTAAGCAACATACTGCCTGCGAGCCAGAATCTGCCAGCCTCATTTATCTTTCCTGGACGGCCCTCTTGGTGGTCGACGCCCTGGGGCACTCCGGCTTGGCCTGCGAACGGACCGGATGTAACGGGCGGAACCATCGCGGGCGTTGGAGGCCACGCCAACAGCATTCCGGCAGCACTGTGCTATGCCAACAGCGCGGTAGACGCAAACTACCCGGGCGCGGCGGACAGGGGCGTTCTTCTTTTCAACGCCAATGCATGCTATTCAAGTGCAACGGGGAGCACTCCCCCTGCCCCTCCCACAAACCTTAGTGTGGTAGTGAACTAAGCCAGCTATCGCCAAGATACGCGAGGTGGTATCAGGACTGGTCCATTCGCACTCAGTGGACCAGTCCCTTTTTGGCCGACGCATGGTAGCCGTTATGCCCTTAACCGATCCTCAACATAAGGCAGATCCCTGAAGAGCTTCCCAGGCTTGCATAACGGGTAGGACACGAGATCCCGAATTTACCGCGAATTTCACGATGTCTTCAAAGAATTTCGGGGTGCATCCGTATGGAGTTGGGGTCTCATTGACGTCGTGCGTCGCAAAGATAAGCCAACCCCGGGCCCGACGATTTTGATCAATTACATTAATCACCGCGTCGGGATTGTCTCGGGTTTTCTCCAGGAAATAGGCGGAAAGGTAGTTAAGGTCCGCAGTTCCAGCATTGAAAGTCTGTCCTCCACCCCGACAACACACAAAATAGCGGGACACTTTCTCCTTGGTCCGCGGTCGAGGGGGGCTTATCGGATAGGACATAGTTTTGAAGGAAGCGCTGGGAACAAGCTTACTGAGCGATTTTTCGTTGAGGATCAGGGACTCTTCGAACGCATCTGGGTTTGTCTCCCAGGCATGGCAATGGCCAAAAGTATGACATCCTAACTCATGGCCTTGCTCGAGTAGGCTTTTCAAGTCTTCAGGCGTGAACATTGTGCCCGTGGGTGCCTGCTTACCCATCAAGCCAAAGGATGCGTAATAAGTTCCTGTAAGCCCGAAACTTCGTAAGATCGTCCCACCGGCATGCAAGGCCGAACGTGGGAAATCATCGAAGGTGAAGGAAATAAAAGGGACTGTCGAGTGGATCGCAAACGGTCTTCTGTAAAACCAATGCGCCGAGCTTCTTATGTAGCGGCTACGCACTCTTGCCAGGAAATTGGACGTCGCCGTTTTGACATCCTGAGCGGATAGTGATTCTCCCAATGTATTCTGTCGAGAGGTTTCCATATGCATTTCAGAGTCCTGGTCAACTCGCCAAGATTGTCCTCCGGCCTTTGCTCAACCAGGATAGGAGGGACGCGCACTAACTTGCGAGGCTGAGACCACATTCGAGGAGGTCCCCCTAAGCTTTTGGAAGGGAACAATCTCCCCCAGTATTCCCACGAATTTATAAAGCGGTGCGCATCCTCCGTGCAAAACGATGATTAAACCAAGGTATAAAGATCCGAACAAAATGGAAGTCATTAAGATTCTGCCAAGCGCTTCTTTCGCACCTGGCACGCCGAAAAAGAAGGGGACGTTTCTAACGGTTGCAGCAGCAGCAAATCCAGCCAAAAATGAAGCGAATACGTACCTCCAAACCTCAGCGCACACGGATTTGACATCCAATTGTATCGGCTTTCCGGCGTACCAAAAGGCGGGAATGGTCAGAACCCAAAACGATGCTGTCCAAGCCACGGCGATTCCAACCGGTCCCCACGGGAGCGCCACAAGAAACAGAAAGGATGTGACGGTGAACTCCAGGATTCCCCAGCGAAACCAACGGTCTGGTCTTCCAATGGAGAGATGAATCCAGCCGTGAGTGCCGTAGAGAAGCATAAGCCCAATCCCCGGCCCGAAATAGGTGAAGATTCGGCCTGACTCTTCCCACCCCGGACCAAGGAGCAGCCGAATTATGTCCTTGCCGATAAGTGTCAGGTCCGCGCCTACTCCCATGCCAACGAACGCCATAACACCAAGGGAACTGAGGAGATACCGTTTGTATTGGATTGAGTTCTGACTAAGACGGCTTAAGGCTGACACGGCGACCACGGTAAGAGGCCCCACAAGTTGGCCTGTTGAGAGTGCAAATAAGTCATAGGCCTTCTTGTAGAAGCCGAGAGCTTGTGCGCTGAATCGCCATCCGACCAGGAGATTATCGGTATTCCGGGCGAAGTAGTTGACGCTGAATTGTCCGTATACATGCATCGCAAACCGGACAATGTCGGCTGTTCCTTCTACCCGTCGCGGGAGGCTAGGAGTCCATCGACACAGAATAAAGGCCCCGATGGACGTGCTCAAGGGCAGTGCGAGGATACCAGCGACCAACGCCCAGTATCCCCACCCTGCCCAGCCCAGAAAGATCGATACGGCTACAGAAGCAACGCGGCCGAGTATGTCATTGGCGGAGACCGCAGAGAAACACATAGCCCGCCTGAGGAGGGCTAGATGTATGACCGAGGAGCTGGTAATGAAAATGGTTACAGAGATCGCGACGGCAATGCTTGTTACGCGCGCGTCGCCGTAAAACCATCTAAGGAGCGGTCCCGCTGCTGCGAACCCCACCGTGAGAAGGGCGCCTGCGCCCAAGTTGATCCAAAACAGGTTGCTGGCCAATGCATGATCGATCCGCTCCCATTTGAGGACGGCCTCCGTAAGTCCGTTCCCCCCGAAGTTCACCAGGAGCAGGCTGAAGGTGGTCACCATGGCTACCGCGCCGAAATCGCCTGGAGTAAGTAGTCGAGCCAAGACCACTGTCGCAATTATTTGGACTCCGAGAGCCAGTCCCTGACATCCGACTGTGACTGCCGCGCCTCGGATGGCTAAACGGCGCAATCCTCCGGTCGTTGGTTGGAACGCCCCACTTGCGTCGAAGGGTTTCAAGTAATTTCCTCATCTACATATTCCTGCTGTAGTTCCAGACTGGCCGCGGCGCCAAACGAGGACATGGAGTTTGCTGAATCGTCTGCAAGACTAAAGTCAAACTCCGGCGCAATTTCAGGAGCAGGAATTGGAGCCGGAACCGCGACGGTCGCCAGGAGAAAAGAGATCCATATTGGACTTAGTTCGCGGAAACCAGCCTCTGAGAAACTGTAAGCGCTGGCCGCGGCAAAGTATGCCAACTTTACACAGCCATTTTCGGGAGCGGAGCGAAATTCCGCGAACGCGTTCCGATACCCAGTGACCATCAGGACGCCGAGCTGGGCCACTCCAAGCCAACCCAGATTCAGGAAAATCTCGAGGTAACCGTTGTGGGCCTCATTGGGGCGCCACCAGTACACGCTCCACAGCTTCTCGAGTCGCTCTCCCAGCCAGAAGCTTTCGTACCCAGCTCCCAACAATGCATTTGGGTTCAAGGGGATGACATGAGTCCAAATATCAGTTCTGCCAGTGAGAGTAGGATTTCTTCCCAATGCCGCAAGCAGTCCGTTTGCGGCATCAAGAAATACGACAGAAAAAGAAATCACTAAGAGTACGAACACGACGGTGTGGGCAACCGCAGGTTTTTGACCAAGTTTGAACCAGTGAGTCGTCACAATGATGACTCCTCCCATCACGAAGCACGAAAGCGAGGTGACTGAATTGGCCATCCATAAGGTCCACACCGCCATTGCGAGGAGAACTCCATGCGCGATCAAATGCCGTCGCTTATGGGGCGTTCCCTCAGAGTGCAGCACGCGATACACCTGCCACAGAACTCCGAGACCGCAGACCAAACACAGCAATCCGAGGCCGTTCTTGTCCGTTGCTGCGCCGCTGTAATACGGCGTCCATGTAAAATGATTGTATCCGCGCCCAAGAGCGGGGTAGTACTTGATCAGGAGAATAGAGAGGGGGACTAACAGAAAGCTCGTACGCGCCAGGAGGCGTTTGACTGCGGCGGCCGGGTCAACGTCGCTTAGGACAATCAGTACCATCACAAGATCGCCCAAAGCCTTGATCCACCGCTTGAAGGCTACTTCCGGAAAGTCGGACCATGTCGTGCTGATCGCACCGTACACGAAAAACAAAATGACAGGCAGGTTCGCCCTGAGCAGGCTGGAAACCTGTCGCCCTCTTTTAATAAGCACTATCAGGCCCAGAGTCAGGAGCGCCGCGAGGACAAGCCTGTCTATAGGGCTGCCTTCGAGATAAGCATTGGGCTGATCTATTGGCGGGGTCATTGACAACCACGCTGACACAGGGCGCGATGCGGCGACTAGCAGCCATACCACGGGAATCCAGAGGGCTCTTGAAGTTGGGGTGTCCCGGTCTCGATCCAGCCAGAAAAGTCCCACTATTCCCAGTGCGAAGACGGCTGCGGCAATAGTTGGGGGCACTCATGACCTCCTAATTTTGGGCTCAGATAGAAGAGACGAATCCTACGAGGCGGAGCAACCTGAACTGCGCGGGCAGCAGAATTCGAAGAATACCGAATTTGGCGCAAAGCGCTAGTTGTGGGACGTTGCCTTTCTGAGTTGCTAGTCGATGAAAATGCGGTGGATGAGCTCGAGTGTGAGAGCTTTGTGGATTTCCGTAGTGTAATTCCGATTTCCTTTAAGGTGTCCCCGCACCATGCGCTCGAGTCCGTTCCGTTCAATATAGGGCCGCGAAAGAGTGCGAGGATCGAGCAAGATTTCCCTTACATACCTAGAAAGAGCGTCTCGGTACCAGACTCGGAAGTGGTAGAACTTGTGCTTTCCCAGGAAAATGCGCTCAAGGTGGAGCGGCGAGAGCACATGATCGATCCGGGCCACCCATTGAGGCATCCCGTAGTCGTACGCATATTCCGCCTTGAACGTGAATTCAAGAAGCCATCGGTTTGCGCTCGAGAACAGACTTCTGGAGGTTCCGTTAAGGCCGCGATCCGTCCGAATCATCCGAAGGGTGGGGTTCCCGTCGGCAATCAATCGAAGGCAAACGTCGTTACTCGCGAGGACCGATTTCGGAGCGCGAAAGACTATTCGAACAAGGTCGTTATCAAGGAAAGGGGACCTCTGAGAGAGTTGGGACTGCTCTAGTGCGAAAAGGCCGTACTGGTGCCAAGGTGCCTGCCGGAAGGCCGCAAACGAAATCGGATGGGTTCCTAGGATATTGGAGTATGTCTCGCGTGCGGCAAGAACGTGGGAGAAAAAGTCCGAACGGAACAGCCCCGGAGCGGGATTGACCGGCTTGAATGCACGCACGGCACGTAGTATCTCGCTGCCGTAGTTGCCAGTTACGCGGACAGGGGCGATCTGGCGAGCTTTTTCATTTACGTAGAGATCAGCGGAGCGACTTACATCGGCGCACCCATCGGTGAGGTAAACGGTGCGCTCGGCGTAGTGGGGAAAGCGCGGAAAGAACTCCTCCCCTACTGGTATGACCTCGTGGGGTTGTCCGCAGGTGCGGGCAACTCTGCGCGCCAGGAGGACATCTTGACAATCGCCGTACGTACCACCGAAAGAGTAGCAAGGTAGGGTACCCGGGGCAGGCTTCTGCCAGGCCATGATCATTCGGCTGTCCAAGCCTCCCGTCAGCGACATCCCAACACGCTCGCGACCGCGACCGTTGAAATATCGAGGAAGGATCCTGGAAAACGTGCTTCGCAGTTCCTGATAGTAAGTTTCCGGCTCTAATGGGGTTTGCTCTTCCCACTCCCGCGGATGGAAGTAAGAACCCTTGCGCACGACGAATCCATCGCGAAAGACCCAAGCCGAGGCCGGCGGCAGCACATTAATGCCACTGAAGATTGTGCGATTCTCCAACACCGAACCGCAGGCGACGAGCTCTCCGAGCCCGCGGGGGTCCGCCGTCCGCAATTCTGGGCGGGCGGCGAGGATGGCCTTGGCTTCGGCAGCGAAATAGAAAGCCTCCTTGGATCCGTGATAGTAAATCCGGTGCATACCATAACGGTCATTGAAGAGAGTCGCCGTTCCACGTGTGCGATCGGTCAGCAGTGCATGGAATCTTCCGTTCAAACCTGTGGGAAACGCGGGATCATCCTCATAGAGGTGAACAAGGTATGACGGCCCTTCCGCGGCGAACACATGTCCCTGTTCCTTGAGGCGTCTGGAGGTTCCTGGCTCGGAGTACTCCTCGCCAGAAAATATGACCGTGACGTCTCCCCGTTCATTATGAATTGGCATTCCATCTGAGAAGGAATTCTTCCGCGCTGTCCACCCGATGTATACGCCTGAAGATTCGTCAATCCACGTACCCATAGCGTAGAACGTTTCATGGCGAAGGGCATCCACCATCCGCAATAATTGCGGCTCGGCCCATTCACGCGGCAGTTTAGTTATAAGACCAACGATTCCAGGCATGTCAGACGATCCCAGGCTCAGGCGAGGAGGTCCCGGAGCCTATTGGCGATTAGTTGCGTAGGTAGACGAGTCTGTGACTAAACATTGGAGCCGGCGGGAGGATTTGAACACTCCATCTGCCGAATACGATTCGGCTGCTCTGGCGTTGAGCTACACCGGCTCAGAAACTGCTTGAAACTGTATAATTTCGTGCGAACGTTGACACCTAACGATATCACGCTATAGGGAAGAACTCCGATGAGGCCCAAATGAAGCCTCAACTTCATGACAAGCGCCCCCCATCTCGTCAAAGGGACATAGAATCTAGGGACCAATATCTCTTGAAATCCATTTCGAATTTTGAATTCAAGCAATGGGCTGTGGCGCTTATTCCCGTAGTTGAACATCCCATACGTTATGTGCGAAATTCCTCTTGCCGCACAAATCTCGACTGCCTTCGCCACCAATGCATTGGCAGGCCTCTTGTCATTTTGGCTTGCCTTCACAGCGAGATTCAGTATTGAGGCGACTTTACCCCTATAGACGACCTTTAAGAATCCGATCATTTCGTTCCCGTGATACGCGCAAATGAAGTCGCTCCGGTCAAGAAATGAAGAATGATCCTTTCTTGTCTGGTCAAAACTCTTGCCGTAGTGAGCGTTGCGCCTCCCCTGACGCACTGAAGAGTCATCGTTCACGTCGATGATTCCCCTAATCAGGTCCTCATCGAACTGTTTGACTCTAACCACAACTCCGCGCTTTTGTGACCTTCTTACATTCTTGCGAGTTTCCTGCGGGAGTTTGTCCCACCACTCCGTGAAGCTAGCCAGGCAAATGGCCGCAACGCTATCCCGTTCCATTGGATATGAGTATTTGGGTAACGTGGCGGGAAGTTTCTGTGAAAAGGTGAAACAATCAGCGCGCAAGCCATGTGATTCTTGCTCCTTCAGTCTTTGCACACACTGTGCTGGATCTTCGAGTTCCGTTTCCAGCCATTCCTCATCATGGACCACAGCCACCTTAACCCAGCTTCCCCTAACGACTATGGTTTTCCCGTTAACATCCAACGATGGAACTCTCACCCACCTTCCCTTAACACTAACCTCGATACTGCCTTCGGACATGGTTTCGGTCTCCTTGGGATATCTGCGGTTAAGCGGAACGAACAAAAGTGCCCCAATGTGTCACAGGGGGCGCAGAGCGGGATGCAAGGGCACCTGGAACGAAGCTTGGAACTGGGACTCATTTGCATGGAGTTGAGCAAAAATATCGTCCATGATTCTGGCCGTCAGAAGAATCTGGCGGTAAGGAATTGGCACTGGAGCGTCCTCGGTGATCGACCGATAGAAGGACTCTATCAAACACTTCATGCCGGACTTCATTTGGAAATCTCGTCGAAGAAAGGTGCGCAAATTCGTAGTGAGATTTTCGAAATACTGCCTGGCAAACACTACGGGTGGCAAAAACTTTTCCACGTAGCTCTTGTATCTGGACCCCCGAAGTTTGATAAGCGTTTCTTGATCTTGATTCAGCACGAGACCATTCTTGGGCCCGTAGATACAAAACTGGTGGAGAGCCGGGCGCATCTGCGATGAGAAAGTGAAGTAGGCTGTAGTACGTTCTTCATCAGAGATGATAACTCTCAGCTCGTCAATAATCTCGGATTCGCCCAGACCTTTAAGAAGCGGGCTTACAAAGCCATAAGCCAATACCTGGGGCGAAGCGCCTGTCATATACTCCGCGATCCT
>Ga0207665_10003023_pt1 | contig 11291 bp, 9 predicted proteins | sample LARL112metaG_FD_184351 | JGI IMG/M metagenome (GOLD analysis project Ga0207665, IMG submission 184351) | Corn, switchgrass and miscanthus rhizosphere microbial communities from Kellogg Biological Station, Michigan, USA - LAR L11-2 metaG... | ecosystem: Host-associated > Plants > Roots >...
CCATCTTGATCGATGCTGTGCTAAGCGAGCGGGCGGCCGAGACCGCCCCGCAGGCCGTCCTTCGAGCCGCACGCGACCGCGGCGAGGCTGTCGGCGCGGCCGAGCGTCTGAATTCTCGTCCCGGCCGGCTCGGGGCGGAACGCGCCCTCACGTTGAGCGAGAGCTTGCTGAGCCGGCAGGGGTATGAGCCCGACCGCGTCTCACCGACGCGGATCTGCTTACGCAACTGCCCGTTCCATCCGGCTAGTAGGCAGTTCCCCGAACTCGTATGTGGACTCAACCACTCGTTCTTAACCGGTTTCCTGACCGGGCTGAATGCGCAGACCGTGCGAGCCGTGTTGCAACCGCGAACCGGAGAATGTTGCGTCGAGCTAGGCATAGCGACCCCTCCGGACTGAAGGCGACCGTCTTCGTTCTGCATTACCCCGACGTCGAGGTCGCGAGGTCGTACACCGCGGAGTTGCCTATCGTCGTTGCCGTGAACGTCGTGGTAACCCATTGCTGGATCGCGTAGGCCGTCGATGACTGGGCGCTCGTCGAGCCGATGAATCCACCCTGATCGAGCACGTAGTAGTGGATCTCGCTGCGAGCAACGAGCTGCTGGAACGCGGCCAGGCTGATGGCCGGATCCGTACCGTTGTATCCGCCGAGCGCCATGACCGGACGGCCGCTCGCCAGCTGGAGAGTTGCTGCTTCGTTGTCACCGGTCGTCGCGGCGACCCACCGGTAGTCGCCACTGTTCGCCTGCAGGGCGGCAGTCAATTCGCTGCTCACGATGGTCGCGCCGCCGAGACCGGCGCCCGGCCCGCCACCCGTCGCGCCGAAGCCGCGCCCACCACCGGGGCCGAGCCGGCCGACGCCACCGCCGGTCGCTCCACCGAATCGGGCACCGCCACCCGGGCCGGTGAACGAGTTATCCGGCCCTGCGCTCGGGATTGCCCCGGTGTGCGCGGTAGAGGCGGTTTGCAGGGCGTATGCCGTCGGTGCGAGCAGCAAGGTGAAGCCGATAGTCATCGCCGTGAGCTTCGTCCAGCGGCGCGCGACTACTTGTGCTGTCGCGACCGCGCCAGCGAACAGGACGACCCAGGCGAGCCACGGATGCCAGGTGCTTCGTCCCAGGAGCTCGAACGTCCACACGGTGCTTGCAACGAGAATCGTGCTGGTCCAGCCCGATGAGTGCCAGAGGGCGACGACGCCGATCGCGACCAAAGCAGCGATGGCCGGAGCCAATGCCACCGTGTAGTAGGGGTGAATGATGCCACTGGCGAAGCTGAACACCGCGGCGGTCACGACGAGCCAGCCACCCCAGAGGAGCGCGCTGGCGCGTAACCGGTCGGTGCGGGGAGCAGCGCGGGTCGACCACAGCACGCCCGCGAGCGCGATGAACGCGGCGGGAAGCAACCAGCTGATCTGGCTGCCCATCTCGCTGCCGAACAGTCGACCGAGGCCGGTCTGGCCGGAAGAGAACCCCCCAGTGCCTCCGCCGGGACTGCCATTGTTGCTCGTTCCGTCGAGGCGTCCGATCCCGTTGTAACCGAAGATCAGCTCGAAGATGCTGTTGCCGTTGGTACCGCCGATGTACGGGCGGGATCCGGCCGGCCAGAGCGCGACCAACGCCACCCACCATCCAGCGGACACCAGGAACGCCCCGAGCCCAGCGAGCAGATGCACAACGCGGCGGCGCGGCGCTATCGGCGCGGCCACGCCATAGGCGAGGGCGATGCCGGGAACGACCAGAACCGACTGCAGCATCTTGGTCAGAAACGCGAACCCAAGCATGGTCCCGGCCAGAGCGAGCCAGCGAAGCTGGCCGTGCTCGAGCGCCCGAACCGTTGCATACGCCGACGCGGTGAGCAACAGCACGAGCAGCGCGTCGGGATTGTCGTAGCGGAACATCAGCGTGGCCACCGGCGTGGTTGCCAGGATGGAGCCAGCCAGCAGTCCGGCGTTCGACCCAGCGACGCGCCGGACCGCCGCATAGACCAGCGCGACCGTGGCGACGCCCTCTAGGGCTTGCGGCACGAGCAGAGACCACGAGTTGACGCCGAACAGCCGCATCGACACGTCGATCACCCACATCGAGGCAGGCGGCTTGTCGACGGTGATGAAGTTCGATGTGTCCAGCGAACCAAAGAGGAACGCCTTCCAACTCTGACTGCCCGCTTGTCCAGCCGCCGCGTAGAACTGGTTCGCCCAACCGGATTGGTCGAGACCCCAGACATAGAGGGCGGCTGTCGCTCCGAGCAACATGGCGAGCAAGAAGCGGTCGCGATACGACCGCTTCCCACTGCTCATTGCGAAGGGGACGAGCCGGCCGGTCCACGCCGATTTGACCGAACCGGCGAGCGGTGCCGGCGGCGAATTTACCATTCCATAAGGGGATTCCATCGCCGACATCACGTCAGCCTCCGGCCGTCGGGGCGGTCAGGTCGTAGACCGTCTGACCGCCCACGGAAGTGGCCGTGAAGTTTGACGACACCCAGTTGGTGATCTCACTGCTGGACCCCGCGCCGCCACCCGGGCCGCCGCCGGCTCCGCCGACTATGAAGTAGCGGATCTCTCCAGCTGCGACGTAGGCCTTGAACTGCGCAAGGGTCGGCGTCGGATCGGAGCCACTCCAGCCACCGATCGCCATGACGGCCTTGCCGCCGCTGGCCAATTCGAGGCTGGCCGCACTTTGGTCGCCTGTGGTTGCCGCGGCCCAGCGGGTGGAGGTGGCTTTGAGCAGCGCCGCGAGTTCGGAGTTGGACGAGCTCGGCGCTCCTTGCCCGGATGACCCACCGGGGAGTGCGCCTTGTCCTGACTGCAGATCGCTCCCGTTCCCTTGCTGGCCGAATGGGCTTCGGGCCGCCACCCCATTGCCGCCGATTGCCGCATTCGAGGTCGGGCCGGCCGACGGAATCGAACCTGAATGCGGGGTAGCCGCAGTGTCGGCCGCGTACGCCGCCGATCCGCCGCCGAGTGCAAGCAAAGCGGCCACACTGGCAACCGCGACACCGCGCCGACTGAACTGGTTAGGCGGGACGATGATGACCACCGCGGCGAAAAGCGAGACGAACAGGACCGCATAACGCAGGTAGGGATGCCAATCGGCCGCCCGGGTCATCAGCTCGTAGCTCCACCCGCCGGTCATGGCCACACCCGCTGCAAGGGTGAGCCGGGCTCCAATGCCCGCTCGTCGCCGCCACAGCACCACGGCGCCGATCGCGACCAGCGCGGCGATGGCCGGAGCGAGTTGTACCGCGTAATACGGGTGAATGATGCCGCTCGCGTAGCTGAATACTCCGGCCGTCACGAGGAGCCAGCCACCCCACAGCAGTGCTGCGGCACGAGTCCGGTCGGTTCGCGGGGCCCGGCGGGCGACGGCGAACAATGCGACGATCGCGAGCAGCGCGGCCGGGAGCAGCCACGAGATCTGGGTGCCGAAGTCGGAGTTGAACATCCGCCCGAGCCCGTTCGACCCGCCGAAGCCGCCACCGCCACCAGGACCGCCGCCACCGGTGCCGCCGCCGGCGGCGAGGTCGGCGCGCCCTAATCCGGGCAGCTGACCGGTTGAGCCGGAGCCGCCCTGACCCCCACCAGGTGCCGCGGCCGCGCCCCCGGTGAGTCGGCTCAGCCCGTTGTAGCCCCAGGCCAAGCCCCATACAGAGTTGTCGCCCGAGCCACCGATATAGGGGCGGCTGCTGGCGGGCGTCAACGTCACCGCGAGCACCCACCATCCGGCGCTCGCGACAGTCGCCGCGCCGGCGAGGAGCAGGTTGCGAATGCGCCGGCCCAGCGTGGTATTCGCAGCGACGAGGTAGACGAGAGCGAGCGCGGGAAGCACCGTGAACGGCTGCAGGCTCTTCGTCAGAAAGTCGAATCCCATGGCCGCGCCGGCGACCAGCAGCCAGCGCAGCTTGCCGTCATCGATGGCGCGGGTCACGCCGAAGGCGGCGACGACGAGGAGCAGCGTCATCAACGCGTCGGGGTTGTTGAAGCGGAACATCAGCACGGCGACCGGAGTCACTGCAAGCAAGCCACCTGCGATCAGTCCGGCCGCCGGCCCGAACCAGCGTTTGACCGTGAGATAGAGCAGCCCGACCGCCGCAACGCCCATCAAGGCTTGCGGGACGAGCATCGACCAGGAATTGAATCCAAAAATGCGACCGGCGATCTCCATCGGCCACAACGAAGCGGGGGGCTTGTCGACCGTAATAAAGTTGCCCGAGTCCAGGGAGCCGAAGAACATCGCTTTCCAGCTTTGGGTGCCGGCCTGCACCGCGGCCGCGTAGAACTGGTTGGCGTTCCCCGACGCACCGAGATTCCAGAGGTACAGCAGCGCGGTCCCGGCGAGCAGCGCGAGCGCTGAAGGACGAACCCACCTGGGCTGGTCGACCGGACCCGGCAAAGCGCGGCGCACTCCTCTTCGTCGCTCAGGGGCAAATGCGGGTGGGGGAAGATCAGGGCGGTACGGGTAGGTGGTCGTCATGGCAGGGTCTCCACATCCGGTACGGCACGATGGCTGGCTGTTTGAGCTGGTCGGCGGGTGGAGAAAACCCACTCGCGCAGCAGAACGAAGCGGAGCACGGTCGCGGCGAGGTTTGCGAGCAAGAGCACTGCGACCTCGACGAAGCGTGACGGATCGGGGCTGATCCACGACAGCGCGGCTAGCGCTGCACTTGTCACAGCCAGACCAAGTCCGAACACCAGAAGTCCTTGCAATTGATGCCGGGCGACCCCTTCGCCCCGCACGCCGAAGGTGAACCGTCGGTTGGCAGCCGTGTTCGCCACGGCCGTGACGAGGAGTGCGACCAGATTGGCCAGCTGCGCGCCGAGGCCCGCCCGGAGCACAACGAACAGGAGCAGGTAGGCAAGAGTGCTGGCCGCGCCTACCGCGGCGAACCGCAGGATCTGGCGCGCCAGCGATGGCGGCACGCCGGGTAACCCGATCGGTTGCCGGCCTAGCTGCTGTCGCAAGTCACGCAGCGGGAGTGCGCCGGTCGCGAATGCGCGGCCAACTCGGGCGATTCCGCGCAGGTCAGCGATCGCGGTGGCAACAATGTCGACCCGGCTGTCCGGGTCATCGACCCAATCGACCGGCACTTCGTGGATTCGCAGGCCGGCCCGCTCGGCCAATACGAGTAGTTCGGTGTCGAAGAACCAGTTCCGGTCGTAGACATATGGCAACAGCGCACGCGCATACTCCGCGCGTATTGCCTTGAAACCGCATTGTGCGTCGGAGAAGCGGGCGCGGAGCGTGGCGTGCAGCAGAAGGTTGTAAGCGCGGGAGATGATTTCCCGCCGCGGTCCGCGAACTACCCGGGCGGTCCGCGACAGCCGGGTGCCGATCGCCACGTCGCTGTGCCCCGACATCAACGGAGCGATCAGCGGCAGGAGGGCCGCAAGGTCCGTGGACAGATCGACGTCCATGTAGGCGACGATGCGCGCGTTGCTGGCAGTCCAGACGTCGTGCAACGCGCGCCCGCGGCCTTTCGCGGCCAGGTGGACGGCCCGCACGTTTGACAGATCGCCGGCCAGCCGCTGGGCAACATGCCATGTGTCGTCGCTGCTGGCGTTGTCCGCGATGGTGATCATCGTCGTGAACGGAAACTCGTCGTGCAGGTACGCGTGCAATCGCCGCACGCTCTTCGCGAGGTCTCGTTCCTCGTTGTAGACCGGGACGACGATCTCGACGTCGGTCGTCCCGGTGTCGGTGGGAAGCACCAGCTCAGCGCTGGCCTCGATGGAGGTCATGGCGTCGCTCCGTTCGGAGTGGCGGGTTATCTCGGGGATTCGGCTATGCGCAAGGCAAGGGCTGGGCAGGCTGCGACGGTCCGCCGCTCGGCTCGGTTGTCGACGGGCATACCGCGCCGGCCGAGCAGGATGGGGAATCCCCATTCGTCACGGGCGATCTGTTCCGGCAGGAGTTCGGCGCACAGGCCGTGGCCATCGCAGCGCGTCCAGTCGATCTCGATCGTCATCGCGACCCTCCGATCGGTAGCTGACCTCGCACCGGACGCCCGCAGCCGCCTCGCAGATGCGCGGCGATCTCGTCCGACAACGCAGTCAGTCCGCTGCGGACGAATCGCGCCGCGCCATCGGGATGGCGGCAGGCGCCGCGCCCGTCGACCAGGTCGGCATGACGCAGCACCCGGGCGAGACCGTTCCGGTCGCCCGACCAGATCGCTCGGACATCACGGGCGAGGGCGGGCAGGCCGAACACGCAAGGTCCGCATTGCTTGGCGGATTCGGCCGCCAGCCAGTCGGTCACGGCCAACAGCTCGCCGAGCCCGCACGTCTCGTGATCCAGTACGAGAACCACGCCAGCGCCGAAGCTTCCGCCGGCCTGGGTGACGCCAGCGCGGGACAGCCGCAGCTCGGGGTCGGCGGGCAGCCAGCTTCCGTGGTAGCCGCCCACAACCACTGCCTGCGCCGGCGCAGCATGACCGGCCTCGAGGAGGACGCCGAGAGGTATGCCCAGTGGCACCTCCACGACGCCGGATCGCGATACCGCTCCGCCGAGTGACAGCAGGGTGCTGCCGGGCTCGGCGAGCGAGCCGGTAGCGCCGTAGCGCTGCGGGCCAAGGCGCAGCAGCACCGCGAGCTGCGCGAACGTCTCGACGTTGCCGAGGATCGCGCCATACGAACTGGCGTGGATGCGCCGACCAGGGGGGATGGCCGGCCCGCGGCGAATAGATCGCATCACGGCGCGGGCTTCCCCGCTGACAAAGCCACCTGGTACTCGATGAATCCGCACGATGCGTGCGTCGGAGCGCTCCGCGATGGCGGCCCGGACCGAATCAGCACTGAGCGAGTCGTGCACCGCGAGCGTCACCCGATGAGCACCGAGCGAGGCCGCAAGGCCGAGTGCGCCGTCGAGCACGAGATGGGGGGTGAACCGCAGGAGCAACCGGTCCTTGACGCTCGCGGGCTCGCTTTCGCATCCGTTGATAACGACCTCGCGGCGCGTTCCCGCTGGCAGGGCGCGGATCTTGGCAGCGAGGGGAAAGCCCGCACCCCCGCGGCCGGCCAACGCGACCCCGTCGACCATGCCCAGCAACCGGGGCGGATCGACGGCTGGCTGTGGGCCGTGTATCGCGTAGTGCGCGCGGTGGTCCAGGCGGTGCAGCCCGTGGTCGAGCCCGGCGAGCAGGCGGGGCGCGCCTATGCTCCACGCCGTCGGGTCGGCTGGCGTGGTCGAGGCAGGGCGGATCATCGCAGTAGTCATCGGGTTGCCTTGATCGGGACCATGGCGCGGCGCACATAGTCGCGGCGGGCGACCGAGACGAGGCGGGCCGTGATGGCGGCGAGTACTCCGACCAGGCAGATCAGGAACAACGCGTCAACCCAGCCGGTACCGACATCGGTGCCGGACCGGAAGCCGTGGAGTATCGCGGCGGCCCAGCCCAGGTAGGCCAGCGCGTGGAGCCCGCGCCAAACGCGGATGGCCTGCGGTGAACCGGCAAGTCGTCCTCGGCTCAGGCCGAGTGCGCTAACGGCAAGGAACACGTACGCGGCGACCGAGCCGAACGCCACCGAACCCGGTCGATAGCTGGACTGGAACGGTATGAGAGCGCCGAGGATGCCGACATGCGCTTTGGCGTCGGCCAGGATCGCCGTGATGTGCACGGCGAGGAGTGCCAGCCCGAGGACGGCAGCTGAGCGATGTGCGTACTGGACGGCGACCCGCCGCGCTCGATTCCGGCTCGGCATCGACACCAAGGCCCCAAGCGCAGTCGCCGCGCTGAGCGCCACGAGAGCCGCCAGGCCAGCTCCGCGAGCGGTGTACCAGAGCGTCATGACGCCACCGCTTCCAGACCAACGGTGGGCCACCAGGCCGTCGCCACGATGGTGCCGTCGCGCGCGACGAGTCGAGCGGCAAGCCGACGCGCGGTAAGCCAGTCGAACGCCGCATCGCCGAGCACGATGGCCGCGGTGCTCGCGGTGTTGGCCGCGAGAGCCGACTGGGCGTGCACGGTGACCGTGCGCCATGGTCCGTCCGTGGGCGCCCCGGTCGTGGGATCGACGATGTGGTGCATTGGCTGGCCGGCTCGCGTCCAGCGCCGGACCGTCGTGGTCGACGTCGCCAGGCCGCCGTGCCGCACGAGGACGAGCTGCCCCGGAGTGCCGGCCCGTTCCGCAACCAACACATTCCAGCCAGGCGCATTGCCGTGAACGGCAAGGTCGCCGCCGATCTCGACCAGCACCGCGGTGCGATGACGTCGGGACAGCACGAGGGCGGCGAGGTCGGCCAAGTGAGCCTTGGCGGTTGCGCCAAGATCCAGCGCGGTGCCGGGCGGCACGGTCAACAGGTCGGCCTCCCGATCCAGCAGGACATCATGCCAACTGGCCCGGGCCGCAAGCGGGTATACCGGATCGCTCGAATCAGCGACGGCGCGAATGTCGCGGTCGTAGCCAATGCGTTGCATGGCCAGGCCGACGGTCGGATCCACCACGCCGCCGGTGACCGCTGCCGCGTCCAGGGCGGCTCGCACGAATTCGACGAGCAGCGCCGGCACCGGCGTCGGCCGCCCCGCGTTGGCGTTGGCGCGGGACAAGGCTGAGTCGGGGCGGAACCGACTGGCCGTGCGGTCGACGAGGTCGAGCAGTGCGGTGAGATCACGGGCCGCGACGTCGCGAACAGTCCGATCGGCGACGATCAGCCGCACCATGCAGCTCCACGCCGGTTGGACGTACGTGCATTGGGCCAGCGTCGTGGCGCCGGCGTCGGCCGTGATGCGCGGCCGGCTGGCTCCGCCCGGGCTGACGGCCGGGTCGAGGGTGCTGGTCATGATCCGTTGCTCCCTGCTGCCGCGGCATTGCCCTGGTTGGTGGAGCCGACGCCGCTGGTGCCGTTGTCGGACGAGGCTGAGGGCGAAGGCGTGCTGCTCGCTGAGCTGCTCGAGGAACCTGGCGTGCTGGTCGTTGCGGAACCGGCAGTGGACCCTGAGGTGGCGGTCGATTGGGTGCCGGACGTGTCGGCGGATGCGCCGGTTGCGGGGGAATTGGCAACTCCGGCGACGAGCGTCGCGCCGAGGGCGGCACCCGCCGTCGCGACGCCGGCCGCGGTGAACGTGGCGCGGCGCAACACGCGATTCGGTCGCTTGGGGGGTGGTGTCGTCGTCATGTCTACGACGATCACGGGGGGCGACTCATCACAGCCTCAGCCGACCGTCAAGTGCACCTCAAGATCGGTTAGGAGGCGGCTGAACGGCGTAGCAAGATGATCTTTGAGATATCACCGCAATCCGGCACCAACGCCGAGATCATCGGGGCGGAGCGCGCCGCGGCGTTGAAGGTGCCTGCGGCGCTAGGGAGCGCCCAGATAGAGAGTGACTTGCGCGCCCCCGGTTGGGGAGCGGCCGGTATCCATCCAGCCGCCACTCGCCTGCGCGCACCGACGTGCGATCGACAGCCCCAACCCACTAGACCCCCGGTCGCTGCGCCCGCGGATTCCCGCTCCGTCGGGCAGTCCGGGACCGGCGTCGCTGACGGTCAGCTCGGTCAGGCCCGACAGGCTCGACAACCGCGGGGCGAACGCGCTTGCGCCACCCGAGGGGAGCGGCGGGTTGACCGCACCACCGGGGCTCAAGACGGCGTTGGATCCGGCCGGTCTAGCGGTGGAGCCGGGCCGGTACGTCCGGACCGCTGCCGGGTCCAACGAAGGCGGCGCCTCAGGCACCAACGAGTCCGTCGGACTTAGATCCACCGAACCGGACGAGCCCCACGAGGTCGGCGAGTTCAGCGGCGCCGATCGCAGCGACACCGCGAACGGTGTGCCCTCGGGCGTATGCGCCACGACGTTCTCGATCAGCGCGTCGACGGCTGCGGCCAGATCCTCGGCCGACGCACGGACGGTGAGCGGTCCGTCCGGAAGTGTGAGCGTGCACGCCCGTTCCTGCTCGTCGGTCAGAGCGGACCAGAACGCGACTCGATCTCGCACCACTGCAGTCGCGTCGGCGGCCGGCAACCGGCCTTCTCGTTGCGGTCTGCGGGCGGCGTGGATGACCGCAGTCAGCGTTCGCTCGAGGGCCGACGCCTGGGTTGCGATCCGCTCCCGCTCGGCCGGATCGCGCAGCGACTCCGACTCGAGCCGCAGCGCGGTCAGTGGCGTTCGCATCCGATGAGAGAGATTCGCGACCGTTTCGCGTTCTTCGGCGACCAACTCGTCGATCCGGTCGGCGAGCTGGTTGAGCGATGCCCCAACCTCAGCCACCTCACGCGGCCCGTTGGTCGGCGCCCGAGCGGTGACGTCCCCGGCGGTGAGCTGGTGCGCCGTCTCGGCGGTCTGGACAAGGGGCCGGACGATGCGGCGGGTCAGCAACTCGGCGCCCAACACGCTCACCACCAACAACGCAAGACTGCCGCCGACGATCAGCATGAGTCGCCCGACCTCACCGCTGTGCAGGGCAGCGTTCGAGACGTAGACCTGCACGAAGTACGCGCCGTCGGACAGCCGCACGGGTAGCTCGGCGACTACGCCACCGGGAATCTGCCTTAGTTGGGCCTGCTCGCCGCCCTCTCCGCCAGGAGGTGGCCCGTTGTTCCCTCCCAGGTTCGGGGGCGCCCCCGACGGCGGCGCGCCGCTACCGGATCTGACGGGGCCGCCGAGGCCGGGCGGCGCGGTGCCGAGCAGGGCTCCGTTGGGCGTGCGCACGCTGGTGCGGCGGTCGTTGTTCTGTGCGAGCACCTTCAGATAGGACTCGATAGCGGACTGACTGTTGTTCGTGCGAATGGTCAGCGCCACGTTGTTCGCTTGCAGCACGGCCGCACGCTCGGCGTTCTGGACCACGGAGGACCGAATCAGGAGCGCCACCGGGATGGCGAACGCCAGGATGACAAGCGTCGTCAGCCCGACGACCAGGGCCATGATCTGGCGGCGCATGTCACCCTCCCACGTCCGAGGGGGCCATCAGCCGAACGCCGACTCCACGCACGCTGTGGACGTAGCGCGGGTCAGCCGCGGACTCACCGAGCTTGCGACGCAGCCAGGACAGGTGCACGTCAACCGTTCGGTCCGAGCCACCCCAGGCGAGCTGCCAGACCTCGGCGAGCAGGTCGCGCTTGGTCACTACCTCGCCCGCTCGCCGGGCCAGCGCGAGCAACAGGTCGAACTCCTTGCGGGCCAGATCGACCGGGCGCCCGTCGACGACAACTTCTCGGCTGCGGGTGTCGATCGTCAGGCCGCCGACCGTGATCAACGGTTCCTCGTCGGCCTGTCCGGTGCGGCGCAGAACCGCGCGGACTCGGGCGGTCAGCTGGGCTGCGGTGAACGGTTTGATCACGTAGTCATCGGCGCCGAGGTCGAG